>Ga0182240_100193_pt1 | contig 25494 bp, 25 predicted proteins | sample hydfrates4_PW_90_FD_145594 | JGI IMG/M metagenome (GOLD analysis project Ga0182240, IMG submission 145594) | Subsurface microbial communities from deep shales in Texas, USA - hydraulic fracturing test 4_PW_90 | ecosystem: Environmental > Aquatic > Deep subsurface > Shale gas/oil reservoir >...
TCAAGGACTCCTCTTTGGACCGAACCATGTAGTTACCTACATTTTAACAGTCCGAAAAAGAAAAGACCAGTGGGTATTGAAAAATATTTGTTGCGACTAAATTTTGCTCGACTTTGACGTAACCCTGCAATAATTCAAGAATATGGTGACAGTCACCATTTTCTTGAATTATTATAAGTATTAGTGCGTGAGTGTTAGTTGGCTTCCTGCGTTTATGGGTTTTCCCCTTCCAACTTCACGCCTCTCACATCTCAAAAAGCCGGGTCACCCTGGTGATTTTTTTTGATCCTTCTTCTAGCGCCGCGCAGGCGGCATAGACATCTAACTGGGTTTTTTCAGCCCCAGAGCCCATGTTCTGAGCGCTTTCCGGTCAGTAGTACCGTCAGCGGTGCGGGGAATTTGGGTGACCACTTCCCATTCCCGTGGGGCAGTATGGGCTGCCAGTTCTGTTTTTACAAAATTCCTTAGTTCTTCCCTTAGGCTGTCGGACCAGGAGTACCCCTTTTCCAATACCACATAGGCCTTAACAATCTCACCCCTTATTTTATCCGGTTTTCCGGCCACTCCCGTGTCCGATACGGCGGGGTGTTCCTTTAATTTGTTTTCCACTTCCCAGGGACTTACCCGCTCGCCCGCGGTGTTTATTAGCCCATCAACCCGGCCCTGGAAGAAATAGTATCCTTCTTCATCTTTGTAAGCGGCATCGCCGGAAATAAACCACGGGTGGTGTTTAAAGTACGCATTATATTTTTCCGGCGCCTTCCAGACATTGCGGAACATAGCGGGCCAGCCTGCTTTAATGGCTAGATTGCCGATCCTGTTGGGGGGTAGTTCATTGCCGTCATCGTCTATAATAGCGGTTTCGATTCCCGGGAAGGGTTTTCCAATGGAACCCAGTTTTATTTTATTACACCTGTAGTTACAAATAATGTTCATGCCGGTTTCACTCATCCACCATGTATCGTAAACCGGCTGATTTAATTTACTAAGGGTCCAATTCAGCACATCTTCCGTTAACGGTTCCCCTACACTAAGTATATGACGAAGTTTACTGAGATCAAACCTTTCCAATAACTCGTCGCCGCCGGACATTATCATGCGAAAGGCGGTGGGGGCGCTGTACCAAACTGTAACACCGTATTCCGAAAGGGTCCGGCACCAGTCTTCTGCATTAAACCTTCCCCCGCGAATGACAATGGGAATACCATGCAGCCAGGGAGCTATAAAACCGTAAGCAATACCGGTAATCCAACCGGGGTCGGCTGTGCACCAATAGACGTCCCCCGGGCGTAAATCATGCACCCACAGGGCTGTAATCCAAAGCCCCACCATGCATTCATGTACGTGCACTAAACCCTTGGGCTTGCCGTCGGCACCGGCGGCATAAAGAATAAAAAGAGGGTCTTCCCTGTCCACCCAAACCGGTGTAAAGGACTTTTCGGATTTTTTTAATTGCGACCACCAATCTATTGTCCCCTCATTATTATCTCCATTGACCACCAGTATGTGCTTTAGTTCGGGCAGCTTATCTCCGGGGACTCTCCCCACAAGTTCATCATTGGTTATAAGGACCTTTGCCCCGCAGTCCTTTAGCCGGTCAGCCAGCGCGTCTTCCATAAAGGCTTCAAAGAGCGGTACCACAATAGCCCCCAGCTTCACCACAGCCATAAAACTTATATAAAGCTCCGGGCTGCGGGGCAAAAATATACCTACCCTGTCCCCTTTGCCAATACCCAGGTCTTTCAACATATTGGCTGCCTGGCCGGACAGCTGGGATAATTCCGTAAAGGTATAACTTTCCTGGCGCCCGTTACTGTGGGAATAATATAAAGCTACCCTGTCTCCAAATTTTTCCGCCTGCCGGTCCACCGCCTCATAGGCCAAATTGACTTTGCCCGATTCATACCAGGAAAACTGTTTTTCAACTTCCTGAAAACGAAAAGTTTCACATAGTTCCTCATAAGCGGTCATATTGTGTTTACCGGGTAACGGTTCCACAATTCCATTTGTAAGCAAATAAAATCCCCCTCCCTCGATGCAAAAATTATTTAGTAAAGGTATACGCTAACAATTCAGAAAATTCCTGCTAGATGAAATATGTAAAAAATTTAAATATTTAACACACTATCTTTTATATGACAGAGGATATACATATTCGGTGTTGAAGTAAAATTATGCAATAAAAAAGAATATGAAAAGGGGGATATTTTTTTGGTGACACTGGCGAAGAATAAAACATTATCCCTGGGCCGCATGCTCTTTGTGGAAAAGGGTGCTTATACTAAGGATCAGCTAGAAATAGAAGCCACGGGCCCGTATAAATTAGAGGAGAAGGATGATTGCTTTGTTGTTCAAAATATGGACTGCTGCAAGTCCATTATGGTCACTGTAAAAGTCCAAGAAAAGTAAATTAAAAAAACCGGGATTCTTCTTCCAGTTGCCATGTTTTTGACAAAAGTTTAAGCCCGCCCCAAAGAGAGTTCTTCTTCGGAGCGGGCAACACCCTGCGCTCACTTACTCGGGCCTTTGATTGTATGAGCTCACTCCGCTCCGGGCGGCTGCATAACTCGCTTCGCTCAAACAGATTCGCCGCTGATCCTCCGCTCCGTTCGCTCTTTGATTTAACCTGCGTATGTTCGCTCCGGGTGTTGCCCGCTCCGGTAGTTGTCTATACATTCGAATGCACAAAATACATATAACCGGGATTTTCATCCCGGTTTTTTACTTTACAAGAACGGATTGGATTTTTTCTCCGCCCCAATGGTGGAAGCGGGGCCGTGTCCCGGGTAAACCTTGGTCTCATCGGGATAATCCAATAACCTGGTTTTGATTGAATTGATCAATGTGCTGTGACTGCCTCCGGGGAAATCGGAACGGCCCACGGAACCGGCGAATAATGTATCCCCTGTAATTACTATGTCACCGGTTTTTAGACAGATACCGCCCGGGGTGTGTCCCGGAGTGTGCAGCACCTCCAAAACAATGTTACCAACATTTATGGTGTCATTGTCCTTGAGCATTTTGTCAGCGCCCTTGTACCGTATGTCAGATCCCATAAACATGGAAAGATTTTTGTTTGGGTCGGTCAACATATCAGCATCCTTTTCATGAATGAGAACCTGTGCCCCTGTTTCCCTTTGGACCTGGCCCAATCCTCCGATGTGGTCCACATGGCCATGAGTCAAAATGATCTGCTTGCAGTTGAGGCCCAATTGCTGCAAGCGCTCCAATATCTTATTTCCCTCGGCTCCAGGGTCAATCACCGCGGCTTCTCCGGTTTCTTCACAACCCAATATGTAACAATTGGATTCAATGGGTCCCACAGCCATCATTTCTAGAATCAAGTATACCAACCTCCAAGTTAAAGAATTTTGTTACTGTCCAATATGAGAGTTACCGGCCCGTCATTAATTATTTCCACCGTCATGTAAGCCCGGAATGTTCCCGTGGCCACCTTTACCCCCCGGGACTTCAATAATTCCACAAACCTGTGATAGTATTCTTCCCCTTTTTCGGGAGAAGCAGCCCCGCTGAAATTAGGCCTCCTCCCTTTGCGGCAATCCCCGTACAGGGTAAATTGGGATACCACCAGAGCTTCACCCTGTACATCCAGGAGCGAGAGGTTCATTTTTCCCTGGTCATCCTCAAAAATTCGCAAGTGTATTATTTTTTCCACCAAATACTCAAGGTCTTTATCTGTATCATCATTTCCCACACCAAGAAGAATAACCATCCCCGGGCCGATTGCTCCCACAGTTTCCTCATGGACGGAAACTGCTCCCCTGGTAACCCTCTGTACTACAGCACGCAATTTAGCTGACACCAAACCTTTCTACATATAGGATAAAATTTACCTCCCGTGACCCGTTCTTCTAACCTCATATACATCTTTAACCTTTTGAATACGGTTAATAAGATACTCCAATTGTTCCAGGCTCTTTACCTGAAGCACCATTTCAATGATTGCCTGGTGGTTTTTTCTTCCCCGGGCTGTTACCCAGTTGGCACTCATTTTTATATCCGTTAAAACCGACATGACATCACTTAATAGACCCGCCCGGTCTACCCCTGTTATTTCCAGTCTAACCTGAAATGAGGACTCAAAATTGTCTTCCCACGAAACGTCAACCATTCTGGACTGGTCATTCTTTATAAGGGATTTAACATTTCGGCAGTTGGCCTGGTGAATGGACACCCCGCGCCCCCTGGTAATATAACCCACAATGGTATCGCCCGGGACAGGATTACAGCAGTGGGCAAGACGGATCAACAGGTTGTCGACATCTTTTACCTTGATGCCCTGGGCCGGCTTTTCTTTGGGGGTAACCGCCTTGGTATCGGCCAGCAAAGAGTGCATTTCCTCTTCCCAATTTTTCTTCTTTTCCGGTTCCACCAATTCCTGCCTGATCTTATTGATAAGGCTTTGGGGGGAAATTGTACCGTCCCCAATGGCGGCCAAAACGTCATCCGGGTGGTTCAAATTTAGTTTTTTCCCGTGTTCCACCAGCCTGTCGTTAGTGACATCATCAATTTCCACTCCCTGTTTTTTAGCCTCCCTCTCCAGAGCTTCCCTTCCCTTTACTATATTTTCATCACGCTGCTCCTTCTTAAACCACTGTCGAATGCGGGTCTTAGCCTGGGAGGTCTTTACAATATTCAACCAGTCCCTGCTGGGACCGCTGTTTTGCTTGGAAGTAAGAATGTCAACAATATCACCATTTTGCAGCTGGTAATCCAGGGGGGTAATCCTGTTGTTTACCCTTGCCCCGACACAGCGATGTCCAACTTGAGTATGGATCCGGTAGGCGAAATCGATAGGGGTGGAACCGGCAGGAAGTTCCATAACATCTCCCTTGGGGGTGAAAACAAAGACCACATCGGTAAAGAGGTCAATTTTAAGGTTTTCCATGAACTCCTTGGTATCTTTCAAATCATGCTGCCACTCGAGAATTTGTCTGAGCCAGCTCAGTTTCCGGTCAAAGGATTTATCACCCCTGTCCCCCTCCTTATACCTCCAGTGCGCGGCAATCCCGTATTCCGCGGTACGATGCATATCCCAGGTGCGAATCTGAATTTCAACAGGCTCCCCCTGGGGCCCGATTACCGTGGTATGAAGGGATTGATACATGTTTGATTTGGGCATGGCAATATAATCCTTGAATTTTCCCGGAATGGGAACCCACATGGTGTGAACGGTTCCCAAACAGGCGTAACAGTCACGTACCGTGTCCACCAGTATTCTGGTGGCCATTACGTCAAAAATCTCGCTAAATTCTTTATTTTGACGCAACATTTTTTGGTATATACTGTAAAGATGCTTGGGGCGACCCTGTATATCTGCGGTGATCCCCACTTCATGAAGTTTTTCCTTAAGGGCATCTATTACTTTGTTGATATATTTTTCCCGCATATGCCGGGTGCGTTTAAGCTTGTCGGCCAGCTCATAATATTTTGAAGGCTGGTAATAACGAAAAGCCAGGTCCTCAAGTTCCCACTTGAAGTAATATATCCCCAAACGGTGTGCCAGAGGGGCAAAGATATCCAGTGTTTCCCTGGCAATTTCCTTTTGTTTTCTTTCCGGCTGGTGGCTTAGGGTGCGCAGGTTATGCAAGCGATCCGCGAGCTTTATGAGAACCACACGAATATCCTTGGCCATGGCCAAAAACATCTTACGCAGGCTTTCCACCTGCTGCTCTTCCTTGGAACGATACTCCAGCCGTCCTAGTTTTGTAACGCCATCAACCAGCAAAGAAATTTCTTTACTGAATTCCTTCTCTATTTGATCCAATGATACGCTGGTATCCTCCACCGTATCATGCAGCAAACCTGCAATGAGGGTTTCCATGTCCAATTCCAACCCGGCTAAAATGCGAGCTACGGCAAGGGGATGGTTGATAAAGGGGTCCCCGGATATACGGGTTTGACCCCGGTGGGCTTCCTCGGCAAAGGAATATGCCTTTTTCAACAGGGATATATCTGCACTGGGATTATATAAAATCACCTTTTGTAAAATATCTTCAAAAACCATGCAGATTCCCCCTTTTAATGTAAAAAACTATCCCGTCAGTTATTCGATAACGGACCAAAGTTAAATTATTTATAAATTATTGCCTGTTTTAACCTTTAACAAATCGCCGGGGTCCGTAGTTCCCAATGCTAAATGCTGCCATTGCAGACATTCTTTTTTTATTGTTTGCAAATAACTATATGTTTGTGAATCATTTAGACTTAATTTTTCCCGGGGCGCCGGGTATAGTGTGAAATTAAAGCCTTTATCCTCTTTATACTCAAGCAATTTTAATTCGGCAAAGATTTTTAAAACAACAGAAACACTGAAAGGCTGCATCCCAGGAAAACCGTTGGCAGAAAGGGCGTTGATAACCTCATCCGGTGAACAATGCAATTTGCCGGCCCGGGAAAAGGCCCGTAAACAACTGTAAAAACCGGCCATATACTCTCTTTCCGGGGCCAGCGAATGCAAATATTTCTCAGCCGATTCTTTATCTTCCATATTATAAAGTAAAAATATTCTCCTGGCATTACATTGTGACAGTAAACGGTAAAATTCTTCGGGATGATAAGGAAGATTATATAAAATCAAATTTTCCGGGTAAAAATCCGGTGGCAATTGCAAAAGATCAATAGTGGACAGAACAGCTCTGATTTCATTGCTTTTATTTCTAATCATATCTTTACTGTTATTGTCCAACAAGGGGTTCAATATTACTTGACCCACAGGAACTGCATCTTGCTGCGCTAAAAAAGAATAAAGCTCCACGGACTGGTACGGGCATTGTACAATTACCACTGTGGTTTCATCCCGGGCACAAATATCGCTCATAATTTCTTCCCGCCCGGAACAATTTCGCCTGTCATTCATTTCCAAAGGAGGGACCTTCGAAAATGAAATATCAGTATATTCCTCTGCCATCTCACCCTTACCAATTTTTTTCAGCTGGTTAGTTATAAACCCCGGTAAAAACATTTTTGAAGAATTCTCTTCCATTTTTTCATAGGGTAAGGTTTTACAGGCCAGAAAACCATCTTCTTTTTCCGGTGACTCCCGGTGAGATTGAATTCCACTGGCAGCAGGTTGGATATCCTTTACCTCCAACTGCAATGACTCCTTGCCATTCCACCAGTTTACGGTGGGAACAAAGGCCAGGTCCACATCCCTGGTGGCAAGGGTTTCTGCATAAGAGCCCAGATTAAACCCTATACCGTCTATGGTAACCTGCCCGTCTTTAACCATCATTTTCAGATGGGCCCCTTCTTTCCCCACTTCCTTGTAATTCAGCAATGACACATCATGACAGGCTAAAATAGGGTTGGGATTTCCATGGCCGTAAGGCCAAAGCTTATCCAGCTGGTTAATCAGTTCCTTATTTATTTCCTGCAGAGAGATAACAGCGTCCAGCTCAATGTCCGGAACCATTAATTCCGGAGTAAGTATTCTTTCGGCATAATCATTTATTGCTTCACGGAAATCATCCACATGGTCACTTCGAAGAGAGAACCCCGCTGCCAGGGCATGACCACCGAAGTCCAGCAGGTTGTCCTTACATTGTTCCAGTGCTTTGTACATATGAAATCCCGGTATGCTGCGGGCTGATCCTTTTCCCAGCTCCCCTTCCAGGGCTACAAGGAGTGTCGGCCGGTAAAACTTTTCCAATATCCTTGAAGCAACAATCCCTATAACTCCCGGGTGCCAAGTTTCAGACCCCAGTACCAGAACCTTTTTTTCTGCTAATTCCGGCCGGCTTTCCAGCATATCCAGGGCCTCTGCCAGTACCATGGACTCCACCTTTTGCCGGCGCTGGTTACCCTGGTTGAGGCGGGATGTAATTTCCCGTGCCTCTTCAAAGTCACCGGCTAACAAAAGATCCACCGCCAGGCGGGCATCACCAAGCCTTCCGGCGGCATTCAAACGGGGAGCAAGGGCAAAGGCCACCTGCCTGGTGTCAAGGCTGTCTTTCTTCAGGGAACTGCCCTGAATAAGGGCTTGTAATCCTATATTTGAGGTGTTGGCCAGGGCTGTTAAACCATTTTTAACCAGTATCCTGTTTTCGCCCTTTAAGGGCACTACATCAGCCACTGTTCCCACGCAGACCAAATCCAAAAATTGCTGCCACATAGCATCTTTGATGCCCATGGCCTCCTCCAGGGCTTGCCCCAGTTTTAAAGCCACTCCCACCCCGGCCAGCTCTTTAAAGGGGTAATCACAATCGGGCCTTTTGGGATTAATTACGGCTACAGCTGGGGGTAATTCCCCGGGTGGTTCATGGTGATCGGTAATAATGATCTCCGGACCGCCCAATTGGTTATTTTGCTTAACTGTATCCAGGGCACTGATGCCGCAATCAACCGTGACCACAACAGTATGTCCTGTTTCCTTTGCTCTTTCCAAAGCTTCCGGGTGAAGCCCGTATCCCTCATTAATCCTGTGGGGGACATAATAATTAACATTGCCGCCAAGCCGGCGCAAAAAATTTACCAGGAGAGCGGTGGCCGTTATGCCGTCAGCATCATAGTCACCGTAAACCAGTATTTTCTCCCGTTTCCTCAGTGCTTCGGAAAGACGGCTGACTGCTTTATCCATATCCTTCAGCAGCTCCGGGCTGCCAATTTCTTTAAGGTCGCCGGATAAAAAATTCCGTGCCGCATTAACCGTATAAATACCCCGGTTTATCAATAGCTGGGCTACAATGGGCGAGACCTTTAATTTCTTTGATAGAATTGTTCTTAGAAGAGGATTTTCCGGTTTAACTCGCCATATTTTGCGTTTCAATATTAATACCTCGCACTTAAAAATACTATATACGATTATAATAAAACCTGCCCGTTATTGGCAATTAAAAAAGTATTTGCAAATATTTAAAGGCAACCCAAAAAACTGTATACTACAAACAGTTTCCGGTTGCCCCTTGCAATTCCCGGTTTTGATTATCATATTATTAGCCGGTAATTAAAAAGTCCGAAAACTCTTGTTTACCAGCCATATCCTCCACATATACATCATCCACCCGGGACATGGGCGACCCTTGCCAACACCATTCCAACATCTTCTTTAGTTTGTCTTCTTCCCCTTGAAATACCGCTTCCACTCTTCCGTCCGGCAGATTCCGTACCCAACCGGTTATCCCCAGTTTTAATGCTTGCTCCCTGGTACTGTCTCTAAAATAAACCCCCTGAACCTTACCTTCAATGTAGACGTGTTTAGTCATTATGACACCTCCCCACAGAGCATATTACCTTTATTGTAATTCTCTGTCTAATAGTGTTTCCCTTCACTTTTTAATTCTTAAGGTAGGCGGCACCAGCATAAGGGTGAAAAAGTATCTTAAGCGATCCGGTGATTTCAGGAGAGAGCGGAGCACTGAGTAGTCCAGCACTCAGGCGGAGCGAACGGAGGAAACCACCGGGGCACCCGAGCACTAAGAGTAACTTTTAGCACAATAGAACCGTCCCCATGTGCACTAAGCCTAGAAATACCAGAAAAATCCCACAGACAATAATAACAACCCGGTACACATTGGCACCCAGAATTCGCCTGCCGCTCACAGCACCGGCGGCAACCAGAGAATACCATCCCAAATCTGCTAAAATATGACCGCCAAAGAAGGACAGCATCCCCGCCGAACCCTGCTTTAGGGACATGGTAATGTAACCGAGACCTATTGTCGCCCACCAAAGGGTCCAGTAAGGATTTGATAAGCTAACTAGTATACCTGCCGTTACGGGATGCATGGACCCGGAAAACAACGATTTATCACTATCTTTTTTACCGGTATCCCCGGTGTTAATATCCTTTAACTCTATATTTCCCCTGTAGGCATCCTTGGCCATTTGCAGACCCATCCAGGCTAAAAAAAATCCTCCCACCATAGCAATGATCTTTCCTGTAGCAGGCTGAGCAAGTATTTCACCCAGCCCCAATACAAGGGCGATGAGAAGTGCGCCCTCCAAAAGGGCATGTCCCATTACTAAAAGGGGACCGGCGGAAAAACCCCGCCTGGCGCTTTCGGTGATGGTAACCGTTAATAGAGGCCCGGGCATCATGGCCCCCGAAAGCCCCACTATAAATGCGGTGATAAAAATATACCAGAGATCCATTATAACGGCTCCTATAAGATTTGAAAATTAATTCATATTGCTTTATTCTAATTGACCGGTAAATTTACCTTTTTTCATAACCCTTTATCCGCAAAAGAAAACCGCTGCTCCATGGCAGCGGTTTTCCTTACTGGTGGGTATAATTGGGGTTATGGAAACTTGGAGCTTGAGGTGACTTAACGTGAAAGTGATTTGTCCCCGGGGAAAGATCAAAGTATAATCTGGCGTCCTGGTCAACGCCCCAGTCACGGTTAGACCCGCTATCTTGTATTTTTTGAAAGGCTTGCCTGAATAATGTATTATGGGCTTCTTCCCTATTTAGCAGAAAATCTATCATCTGCCTTACATGCTGGTCATTAATCTGTCTGTGCAGGTACTCATAGACAACCTTAGCCCGTTGTTCCGCCGCGATGTTGGAAAGGATGTCCGCAGCTATATCCCCGGTAACATTAACATAAGCAGCAGTGAATGGTACTCCCGAGCCGTTGGTTAAATAAGGTGCCAAACCCGTTAAAACATTGGCCTCAATGTTTCCTGACGGTTGTGTTCCCTTCATGTCGATATCATGGCCGTTGAGCAAGTTTACAGCGGTGGCTACCATCTCCATATGGCTGAATTCCTCGGCTGCGATATCCAAAAAAAGGTCCCTTATTTCAGGATCCTTGATGCGAAAACTCTGTGATAAATACTGCAAGCCAGCCTTAAGTTCTCCCTGGGGACCACCTAGTTGTTCTTGCAGCATAACTGCGTATTGTGGATTGGGACGCTCAACTCTCACCATTTCCAATAGATTCTTATCGTGTTTAAACAATGGCTTCCCTCCTTTTGCGATTATTTTGACATGCTTACCCTTTTTCTATGCGAAAACGAAGGATTTTGGGCTGGTATACTTTTGTTACTTATTTTATAATTTAGGAACCGGAAGATTAAATCATTCGCTATTATTTTGGAATTATTTGGAGGGGTATATATTTATCGATTTGGTGATTTAATTATGTGTTTGGGGGTTTTTATCTTTTTCTTGGGTGGCATCGGAATTGCGTTCGGCTTTTTGACCCCCGAGAATCCTTTGCTACCAGTACTAGCCCTTACAGCTTTAATCTTAATTGGAACCGGAGGATTTTTTAAAAAGAAGAGCAAAGGTTAGTGGCATTCGTAATATTATTATAGTCATTTTACGGAGGGATTTGCCATGACTGGCTGCTGCGGCGAACTCACCGAACTTCTGGAAACCATTGAACGTACCAAAGCAGAAATTTACAAACTCAAACACCGCTTTAACGAATCTTCGGATCCTCAAGAAAGGTACCGGCTGAAACATAAACTTAAGGAACTTCGTAAATTACAATTTCAACAAATAAAGGAATTGGGCTGAAAAGCATATGAATAAAACCCGGCGGAGCCGGGTTTTTCTTGTTAGCAGCAGGTTATTCTAAAGCACGTTCCAATATATTGTTTATTCGATTGACCATGTGCCGTGGTTCCACTATTAGCCCGGCGGAAATAAGGGCATTATCAAATAACTGCTCTCCCACCACCACGGCAAACTCCTCATCCTTTTGTCTCAAGGCGTTAAGACCGTGGATTACCGAATGCCGCGGGTTAATTTCCAATACCTTCGGACCCAGATTATTAACATCTTTATTCATTAACTGCATTATTCGCTGCATGCTTCCCGTAACTCCACCCGGGCTGAGGACCATTACCGGGCTGTCCACCAATCGATCAGATTTACGCACTTCGGACACCTTATCCCTCAGTTTTTCCTTCAGCCATTCCGTTAAAGCCTTTAATTCACTTTCCGGTAATTCTTCCCCTTGTGGAGTCTCCTTTTCCCCGGGCAGCTTCAAGTCCTCTTGATCCGCGGAAATAAGCTTTTTCCCTTCATATTCACCCAATTGGCTTAAGATGTAATCATCCACGGGCTCATTTGTGTAGATTACTTCCAATCCCCGCTCACGAAATGCTTCCAGGTAAGGCCCGGATTCAATGGCATCCCTTGAGGGCCCGTTAATGTAATAGATTTCCTCCTGACCCTCCTGCATACGCTTCACATATTCCTCCAAAGACACCAGTGCACCGGGTTCCGACTTTGAGGACTCAAAACGAAGGAGCTTGACCAGTTTGTCCCTGTTGCTGAAATCCGAGGCCGCTCCCTCTTTGATAAACATCCCAAATTTGTCCCAAAACTGCCGGTACTCTTCCGGTTCTTTCCGCGCCTTTTCATCAAGGAAGCGGAGAATTCGCCCGGTTATAACTCGCCGTAGTTTGGATAACAGCGCGCTATCCTGCATGTTTTCCCTGGATACATTCAGCGGCAATTCCTCGCTGTCAACAACCCCGCGTATAAAGCGCAACCATTCCGGTAATATTTCTTCAAATTTTTCCTGAATCAATACCTTCCGGCAATAAACATTAACTCCGGGCTCCATCCTACCAAAACCATACAGTTCAAGATTATTCTTGGGAACAAATAAAAGGGCATTTACAGCCAAGGGTGCATCCAGGGTGAGGTGCAAACGGAACAAGGGCTCATCAAAATCATTTGCTATGTATTTGTAAAACTCTACATATTCTTCCTCTGTAACTTCATTTTTGTTCTTTACCCAGAGTGCTTGTACTGTATTTATTTTTTCACCGTCCAGTATGATGGGAAAGGGTACAAAACTGGAGTACTGTTTAATAATTCTTTTTATTGTATCGGTATTGGCAAATTCCTTGGCATCATCCTTAAGGTGTAAAACAACCTTGGTGCCCCTGGGAAGATCGGAGGTTTCCTCCACTGTATAGGTGCCGCTTCCCTCTGAGGACCAAATACAACCTTCGGCCTGGGGAAGGTAGGAACGAGTGTACACGGTAACCTTATCTGCAACCATAAATGAAGCATAAAAACCAAGACCGAACTGGCCGATTAAATTAACATCCTTTTTATCGTTATCCATTAAGTGTTGAATAAAGGCACGGGAACCTGAATGGGCTATTGTACCCAGGTTTTCCAATAATTCTTCCCTGGTCATTCCTATGCCCGTATCTTTGACAGACAGGGTATTTTCATCTTCATTCAATTCAATATTTATCTGCAGCGGGAGATCTTCTTCATGAATGTCTTTTTCCGTTACCTTTAGATAACGCAATTTTTCCAATGCATCAGCGGAATTGGAAATTAATTCCCGTAAGAAAACTTCTCGATCGGTATAAAGTGAATTAATAACAATATCCAAAAGTTGTTTAACTTCCGCTTGAAACTCCATTGTTTCCTGCTTGTTGGAATTATCCATATGTATCCCCCCTTGTATTATTTGACAGGTAAATTAGTTTCCAATAAAAAATAATATTTATATATTAGCCGTATGTCAATATCATTTACAGAATGTTCCACTGAATTATTGCAAGCAGGTACGATTCATCATGGCGTCGCTATATTTTTCTTAACTCGTCCAATGCCGAAGGCAGGTCAAGCTCGCCCTCGGCAAGCTTCATAATCAGCCCGCCGTATATGTTTATGGTATAGTTAAAGATAAGAACCACTTCGATAATCTCATCTTGATTAATTAGCTTTTTTTTCGGTGCCGCCAAAACATATCTCAGGTAAACATCATTGTTATTGTTAAGACCAAAAGACCCCAATGCCAAACTACCGTTAACAACCAGTAGAAATTCTTTAAGGGTGTCGGTGTTACATTTTATTTCACAGGGCATTATAGAATAAAATTGTAATAGCTTTATATAATCCAGCTCTTCTTCCAAAAAGGGCAGAAAATTAAAATTTAAGATCAATTCCCTATCGGGAAAGCTATGGTCCAATCCCACCGATAAAATATTTAACGGTACTTCTTCATTGCTTTCCAGTAATCTTGCCTGCAAGCCTATTTCTTCCATATAGCGTCTTATTTGGTCTAGATCGGCGTAATGACTGGCTTGTACTTCATCAGAAATCATGAACATTTTTCCTCCTTTGTATAGTTTGAACTTGAAAAAGCCTCGCGAAAGTTACTTTTAGTGCTCGGGCGCCCCGGTGGTTTCCTCCGTTCGCTCCGCTCAGACAAGATTCGCCGCTGATCCTCCGCTCCGTTCGCTCTTTGACACATTGACTTTGTGCATAAGAAGTTGCGCTGCAACGGCAAAGCTACTAAGACCTTGTTCCGACTAGTATCATGCCGTTGCCGTCATTCGCTCCGGGTGTTGCCCACGCCTTTTCCCGGCCTTCGCTTTGCATAAAAGTCACAAAGCAACTTTTTCATACTTCTGCTGGTGCCGCCTTGCGGCGGCGTGGACGTCTAACTTTGCTTATTCTTAGCACTCACATTAGTGTATCAGATATGCAGTGTGAACTTAAAGAAAGGAATGAAAAAAAAAGTTAATACAAAGACCCCCCTTATATAAACCAAGAGGGGTCTTTTCCTTTCTTCCTTTTACGGGGAAACGGCGGTAAGGTTTCTCCCATTGCCCGCAGCATCATCTTCTGATATTTTTTCGATAAGATGCATAAAGATTTCAATTATTTGCTGTGAGGCTTCGGTTAGTTTCTGCACTTCATTAAAGGATTCTTCTTCATTACCCCTTCGGTGCTGTTCTACTGCTTCCCGACCGTGCTGGTGAACCAGGCGATGGGGTTCCTCCAGATCCTTGAAAAGCCGCTGTACAACGGAACCATACCGTCCCACGACAGAAGCTCCCTCTCCGTAATACCACTGTCCAAGGGCACACTTGTGGTAGTCGGCCAGTTCCCGGGCACCGTTCTCCCGGTCGCCCAAAATATTGATTACCCTTTCCAGCCACAGGGCGTGATCGATAACCCGGGCAGCTAAAAAGCCTGCCATTCCGACTTTATCAAAGACTTCTTCCTTGCTGAAAATATTCCATACTTTTTCCGTTACCTCCCGGGACATAGCAGTGTGACGCCCGGAATCCTCGGCAATCTCCCCGGCAAAATCTACATTCTTGTGTATGTGATCTGTTTTCTCGGCCACTTCGGTGGTGGCGCCGGTTTGCTGCTCGGCAGCGGAGCCCAACTCCCGTAATGTCTCGGTCACCTGGCCGATGTTTGCTTCTATACCGGAAAAGGGTTCCTTTAAACCGGTGGCGGCATCAATACCCCGGGTAATGGATTGAGCACTGCGCTCGAAAACATCCCGGGTGTTATCCATATTGGCCATTATCTCCTGGGTACCCACCCTGATTTCTCCGGACGACCGCTTTGTTTGTTCGGCTAATTTCCGTATTTCATCGGCCACCACTGCAAAACCGCGGCCGGCCTCCCCGGCCCTGGCCGCTTCAATGGTGGCGTTCAAAGCCAGGATGTCCGTCTGGGAAGTAATTTCGTCGATTACCTGTACTGTTTTGCCGATATTACTTACTTTCCGGTCCAATTCACTGAACACTTCTTGTAGTGCATTCACCGAATCCCGTGCTGTTTCCAATTCGGCATTTCGTGTAAAATTACCGAATTCCTGAGCCATAACTCCTCTCCCTTAAGCACCCGGAGGAAGCTGAACACCGGATCCAGGCAAAGATTACTTGCCTTTAAAAGCCGGGCCCGTATCTCCCGCAACTTTAATCCATGGGCCCGGAAATAATATTTAAAATGATACCGGTATTGCTCCCCGGAAACCGTTCCGCCAGGGGGGCGTTTTCCGCTGCCCTGACTCAAACGCATCCACCCCCACTTTTTATTTTATTTTAGGGGCAAAAGCTTACACTGTATTTAAACAATCCTTAAATTTTCCTTAAAACAATAATATGTACATTTACGGTATTATCATCGCCTTCGTAGGCTGTTTCCCATACTCGGCTTAGAAGGTGGGCTTTGGTAAATACTTGGTTGGGGTGGGAAGCCATCAGCCACAAAAGGTCAAACTCCTTTGGAGTGATTTCCAGCTCCCGCTTTCCCTTTTGCACCAGGCGCCGGGCCCGGTCTATCACTAAACCGCCGCATTCCAGAACACCGGAGGTAGCCCTGGATTCGCCGGACCCATTGGCACGCCTGAGCACAGCTTTAACCCGCAGGGCCAGTTCCACAGGGGAAAAGAGCTTCAATTGATAGTCATCTACCCCCATGCGAAAACCCGCCACTTTATCCACCTCGTCACCACGGGCGGACAGAATAATTACCGGGGCACCGGATACCCCTTGTAGCTTTTGCAAAGTTTCAAAGCCATCCATACCGGGCATCATCAAGTCCAATAATACCAGATCCGGGCTAATTTTTTTGACTTTATCCAGCGCCTCAAAGCCATTCGCAGCCGAAATTACTTCAAAACCCTCTCTGGCCAGGGCATGTTGTACAATTTTTATTACTGCAAAATATTGAACAGGACCGGGTATTCCAACGCGACGAGAACGTAACCTGGAAATGTCGTAACTGCGGTTATTTACATGAAGGCAAGGAAGCCCCGGAAAAATGCCCGGCCTGTGATCACCCCAAGAGCTATTATGAAATCTGGTGTGAAAACTACTAATAAAATTGAAAAGGAAAGGAAGAGTGCAATGCAACCTGTGGCGCTAAAGCCCGGTATTTACTGGGTTGGGGGCATTGACTGGAACCTTCGTTATTTTCACGGCTATCAAACTCCCAGGGGAACAAGTTATAATGCATACTTAATTGTCGATGAAAAAATCGCGCTGGTGGATACCGTAAAACACTACCTGTTTGATGAAATGCTGGAAAGGATTAGCGCTGTGGTGGATCCGGCTCACATTGATTACGTGGTGGTTAATCACGTGGAAATGGACCACTCCGGCAGTGTCCCCAATTTAATGGAAGTTATTCCGCAGGCTAAGATAATTACATCCACAAAAGGAAAGAAGGGCTTGGAGCGTCATTACAAAAGGGAATGGGACTATGTAATTGTTAATTCCGGTGAAGATATTAAGCTGGGTTCGCGTACTTTAAAGTTTGTTCAAACCCCTATGGTTCACTGGCCTGATTCCATGGTTACCTACATTCCCGAAGAAATGTTGCTGCTGCCCAACGATGCCTTCGGACAACACATTGCCAGCACGGAACGCTTCGATGACGAACTGGGTTGGGATATTGTAAAAGAGGAAGCAGCCAAATATTATGCCAATATTGTTTTACCTTACGGAAAACAAGTAATGAAGGCGCTGGAGGTTGTGGATCAATTACCCATAGACATGATTGCTCCCAGCCACGGACTTATTTGGCGTTCGTATATAAAAAAGCTGCTGCAGGTTTACCCCAAATGGGCGGGCAATGAAACAGAAAGAAAAGCGCTTATTGTTTACGATACCATGTGGGGCTCAACCAAAGAGATAGCCCTGGCGCTGGCCAACGGCCTGGAAGATGCAGGTGTTCCTGTAACCACCAGGTTTTTACAGACCAGCCACATGTCTGAAATAATGAGCGATGTACTGGAATCCAGGGCCGTTCTTGTGGGATCTTCAACTTTAAATAACGGTATGCTGCCCACAGTGAGTGGTTTTCTTACTTATATGAAGGGACTACGCCCACAAAAGCGTATAGGACTGGCCTTTGGTTCTTACGGTTGGGGTGGTCAAGGTGCCAGGGAAGTGGAGGAAGTCCTGAAGTCAATACAATGGGAAATCCCCACCGACAAAATAAACATACAATATATCCCGGATAAAGATGAGCTGCTGGCTGTACGGGAAAAAGGAAAAAAACTGGGTAAGTTAATCTTGGAATAATATCCCTTATTACAGCCCAGGAGAAGGGGTGAAATAATTGAATAATAAAGCGTTGCACAAAATAAATTACGGTCTTTATATTGTTACCTCCAAAAAGGACGAGCAGATAAACGGCCAGGTAGCAAACACGGTGTTTCAAATTTCAGGAGATCCGGTAACCGTGGCCGTTAGTATTAACAAGCAAAATCTAACTCATGAACTTATAAAGGAAAGTAAGTTATTCAACGTGTCTGTTTTGGCCCAGGAAACCCCCCTCGCCCTTATCGGCAAGTTTGGTTTCAAAAGCGGCAGAAAGGTTAACAAATTTGAAGGTATCCAATACGGTTTCGGACAAAACGGGGTTCCGTACATTACTGATAATGTTTTGGCGTATCTGGAAGCCGAAGTCATACAGGAAGCAGATGCCGGTACCCATAGTATTTTTATCGGGAAAATTACAGAGGCCGGCGTCTTAAAAGAGGGTACTCCCATGACTTATGCTTATTATCATCAAATTAAAAAGGGTTCAGTGCCTCCAACGGCACCTGCTTATAATAAAACTTCGAAGGAAGGGACGGTTAAAATGGACAAATATGTATGTAGCGTTTGCGGCTATGTTTATGACCCGGAGGTGGGCGACCCGGAAAACAATATCCCACCGGATACCCCCTTTGAAAAACTTCCGGAAGACTGGGTCTGCCCGGTATGCGGGGCCGGAAAGAACGATTTTGAGAAGGAAAACTAAAAGAACTACCAAAGACCCCGGTGAAAATCAACCGGGGTCTTTATGATGCATTTTAGGTGCCATAACCTGTACTCCCTTTACTTTGTAAACAACGGCAGTGTGAAACTAAATTTGCTGCCCCCGGGGTGCCTGCTCTCCAGACTCACCGACCCACCATGCATTTCCACCAAATTCTTCACCAGGGAAAGCCCTATTCCGGTACCCCCGTAACTGCGGGAACTGGTGCCATCAACCTGGTAAAACATCTCAAAGACCGCCTCTTGTTCAGAAGGATCAATACCGGTGCCGCTGTCTTCTACGCTTATTGTAGCCTCTCCGGCGGTTTCATCCATGCTGCTATCCGCTATTTCATTTAGATAGTCTCGCTGCAGAGGGTTTAAAGGACCGGTGTTTCTATCTGCTAAAAGTTCAGTAAAGGCAATAATAGCCGTTAAAGGTGACCTTAGCTCGTGATTGGTGTTGGCTAAAAACTCATCCTTTAATTGGTCAGCCTCCTTCAATTGGCGGTTAACACCGGCCAATTCCCGGCGCTGGGCGGCCAGGGCTTCGTTATTCCTATATAGCTGGCCGATGGCCTCTTCAAAGAGCCCCTTTAAAATTAGACCAAAGGACAATATTTTAAACAGGTGACCCAGCAGATTGTAGGTGTCATAAACATAAACATATGTTGCAAAGGCCAGTTCGCCGAAGATGCCCACCACCAGAGCGTAAACCAGCCATGTATCCCTGGGGTCGGCGGACTTAGATTGCTTTATTTTGGTGGCTGTAAGGATGTACAACAAAATAACAATATATTCAGCAGCTATTTTTATGACTGTCTGGTCCTGTGTTCCAGGATTATACATAGCGGGTAGCCAGGACAGGAAAACACCCACCGCGGTTATCACCAATAGCCAAATTAATGTACCCACGGCAAGAAAAACGCCGGGTACCGGTATGCGCAGCTTTTTGTCGGGTAGAAAGAAGGCCAGAAGAAGACCGATACCCTGACTCAGCCGGGCCAGCACCCAAAAGGTGGAGGCTTTATTAGCTGAATTGGCGGTAATAAATTCGGGCATACCCAAGTAAGAAAGGGTATGCACAAAGTCGGTAATGCCGGTTAGACAGAAGGTAAATGCCATAATGAGCATCTTTTGTTGCTGCTGGTAACGGTATTCATACCAACAAAAGATGGAAACAAGCATAGACACAATGACGCTGGTAAATTCCAGAGTCAAATGGAGGGTTAAAAAGGTGCCGGGCTCAAGCACCAGATCAATTTGCCCGGTAAAAAGATATACTAGCAAAAGGGCGATTATTAAGACTTTTAAACAATGTTTTTTGAACATGGCCCTCTCTATCCCCTTCCTCCATTTTTAAAATTCCTCGATAAAGTAGAAAATCCTGCCGGAAGGTGCTGTCAGCTTAAATATAGCTAACCGAATAACATTTTCCAACCTTCCGAGCTGAATTAATTGAGATACTCCATTTTTGCACCCTATACCCTAAACTACTTGCAGGAATATTAATGTTCCTGAGGAATATTTAACCTGAAGAATGGAACTCAAAGACGGAGGAGAAAATGCTTGCTATTGTTAAGAGCGTGGCCTTACATGGCTTGGAAGGTCATATAATACAGGTTGAGGTAGATGTGTCCGGGGGTTTGCCCGCTTGCGATATTGTTGGATTACCGGATACCGCAGTGCGTGAAGCCAGGGACAGGGTAAGGACAGCCATTCGCAATTCCGGTTATGAATTCCCCCACACACGGATTACGGTAAACCTGGCGCCTGCGGATATAAAAAAGGAAGGACCCCTTTATGATCTGGCCATTGCTGTGGGAATACTGGCCGCCACCGGACAAATTGAACAATCGGCTTGCCGGCACTATGCATTTATTGGCGAATTGTCCCTGGAAGGTTCGGTACGGGCTGTTAACGGTACACTGCCTCTGGTATCGGCCTTAAAGGGCCACGATATAAAAGACATTATAGTCCCCTGGAAAAATGCACCAGAAGCTGCTTTGATTCAGGGTGTTAATATTTATGGAACCGGTAGCCTTGCGCAACTGGTTTCTCACTTGCAGGGGGAGCAATTAATGCTTCCCCATCGTCAAGATATAGATAGCCTTCTCACCCGGGGGGAAGAAGGAATCCCGGATATGGCTGAAGTTCGCGGCCAGGCAGCAGCTAAAAGGGCCATGGAAGTGGCCGCCGCCGGAGGACATAATATTCTCATGCTGGGCTCCCCCGGCTCGGGTAAAACCATGCTGGCCAGAAGACTTCCGGGAATTTTACCTCACCTGAGCCTGGATGAAGCCCTGGAAGTTACCAAAATACATAGCCTGGCAGGACGGCTGCCTGCAGGGGACCCCCTTGTTGCCCAAAGGCCCTTTCGCAGCCCCCACCATACTGTCTCCACGGCGGGTCTTGTGGGGGGAGGGAAATTCCCCCGGCCGGGGGAAATTTCCCTTGCCCATAACGGCGTCCTTTTCATGGATGAGTTGCCCGAATTTCGCAGAGACGCCATAGAGGCACTCCGCCAGCCCCTAGAGGATTCCTTTGTTACCATCTCCCGTGTCAATTCATCCATAAGCTACCCCGCCAGAATAATGCTGGTGGCGGCCATGAATCCTTGTCCATGCGGCTTTCTTACTGATGAAGAGCGCCAGTGCAGTTGCACACCACCGCAGGTCCAAAGATACCTGGGAAGAATATCCGGACCCTTTTTGGACCGCTTGGATATTCATATCGAGGTACCCAGACCCCGTTTTTCCGAACTGGAATCGGCCCCGGACGGGGAATCGTCACAGAAAATACGGGAAAGAGTTCTACTGGCGAGAAAGTACCAGCAGGAGCGCCTGGCCTCATTGGGGTTGGATAAGTCGGGGGTAAGCTGTAACGCGCATATGACATCCAAAATGGTATACCGGTTTTGTCGCCCCGCTAAAGAAGGGAAAAGACTTCTTGAGGATGCATTTAATCGCTTAAAGCTCACAGCAAGATCCCACGGTAAAATATTAAAGGTGGCAAGGACAATAGCAGACCTGGACAGCAGCGAAACAATCGAAGCGGTACACGTAGCCGAGGCCATACAATACCGTACACTGGAAAGAAAACTGTGGTTATAACCCGGAAATAATTTGGAAGGGGAGAATAAAAACGAGTAACCATAACGAAAACAAAGCCTTGAATGAAGCCGTGGCACGCCTGAATAAGGACGCTCTGGCCAAATATTTGGGAATCGAAATAGTTACAATGGAACCCGGTTACGCAAAGACCAGAATGAAGGTCCGGCCGGAATTGCTTAACGGCGTCAAAGTAACGCACGGGGGCGCCATTTTTGCCCTGGCGGACGTTGCATTTGCCGCTGCCAGTAATGCCCACGGACCTGTGGCAGTAGCCTTAAATGTAAGTATTAATTTTCTCAAGGCCACAACTGAAGGATGCTTGCTCACCGCAACTGCACTGGAGGATAATCTAACTAAAAAAACAGGTGTTTACCGGCTGGAGGTCAGGGATGAGAAAGAACAGCTAGTTGCTTTGGCTGAGGGTACTGTTTACCGCAAAAATAATGATTGAACGGGTCCGGGCAGGTTAACGGCAAGTGGCAATGATGCCGAAAACACTTGCCGTTAAAACCTGCTCACCCTTGTCGTTATTACAAACCATTTCCAACTTTAATTTTCTACCGTTTTTCTCCACTACCTCAACCACGGCAGTAATGGTTTCCCCTATATATACCGGGGCTAAAAAACGGAGGGACATTTCTGAAGCTAAATACGGCTCGGGTAAGAGAGTGCCGCCGGCGTGGGTCAGCATTGCCCCCGTCAACAGCCCGGGGACTATTCTACGGTCAAAGCCGCACTTTCTCGCCGAGATATCGTCTATGTGAAACTTATTAAAATCACCCGTAATGCCCGTAAAATTACTAACATCACCACCGGTGAAGGTACGCCGAAATTCTATGGAATCCCCCACCCGCATTTCATCCCAGGAATTGAAAAAACGCACTGCACTTACCCCTTTCTTGCTTAAAAAAATCGTAAAAATATTTAAACTATTCCCACTGTATTAATTCAATCCTGGAATTTAAATTCCTTCGTTTTTACTGATACCAAACATAAACAAATCAAAAATTGTTTTAAATGCTTTATCTAGGGATAATGAACGGCTACTTATAAAAGAAGGATTAATGACGGCCCGTACCGCGCCGAGAAGGGCCGTTACCGTCAGATGCGGGTCCAAATCCCGAAAATAACCCAATCTTACACCCTCTGCCAGAATACCCTCCAACTGCCCTATCCGTGCCACACGGAATTCATCTATATATGTCCAGATATCGGGGTAATGGTTCTGCAGTTCCTTAAACGCAAGGGAATCCATAAAGCGTATATTCTCATAAATCACTGGTGCGAACATGCGCAATTTTTCGGGTGGGGTGTAATCACTTGCCAATACTTCCCGGACGTTTTTTTCAACCCGGTCCGTTAAGCGATAAATCATTGCCTCTATAACCTTTTCCTTGCTGCTGAAGTAACGGTACAGTGTACGTTTGCTAATGCCTGCTTCCGCTGCCAGGTCGTTGGTTGTGGTTCCCACCAGCCCTTTACGCGCGGCCAATAATTCCATGCTGTTTAATATTGCTTCCCTTATATCTCGCTTCTCCATTATTCCACCCTCTTACGAAACTTTAATGATGCCACAGTTACAACCGCCGCTCCAAATACCGCCAGGGGAATTACATCACGCCAAAGCTGGGACAGACCTACCCCCTTTAACATGATGCCCCTGAGAATGTCCAAAAAATAGGTTAGGGGTATAATATAACCCAAACTGCTTATAACAGCGGGCATGGATTCCCGGGGAAATACAAAACCCGATAACAGAACCGACGGGAGAATAAAAAGCATTACCATTTGCATAGCCTGGAGCTGGGTTTTGGCTATTGTGGAAAATAACATTCCCAGTCCCAGGGCAAAAATCAAAAATAACAGGGACAGCAACAAAAGCAACACTAGACTGCCCTGTACAGACACCTTAAACCACCACATACCCAGTGCAAGTACAAGCCCCACATCCATAAATGCAATCAATATATATGGAATAAGTTTGCCCACCATTAACTCAAATCCTCTGACGGGAGTAACCATTAGTTGTTCCAGGGTCCCGCGTTCCCTTTCCCGAACCAGGGCAAATGCCGTTAACATCACGGTAATATTTTGTAAAATCAGACCGATTAACCCGGGTATGTTAAACTTCAGGCTTTCCAAACCCGGGTTATAATAGGCCCGGGTTCGCAAATCAATGGGAGGGTTTTTGTCCAGCTGTATACCCCCCTGGCGGTTAAGAAGTTCCACCTGCATTTCTCTGCTCAGATTTTGGGCTGTTATTTGAGCCACATTTAAGGCTGTTCTGGCCACTAGAGGGTCCGAACCGTCCACCAGGAATTGGACCCAGGCCGGTTCTCCCCTTTTTATATCCCGGGCATATCCCGGTGGGATGACCATTCCGGATTTTACACTGCCCTCATCCAACAGCTCTTCCAGACGGTCTATACTTTCCACGTAAATTACCGGTTTAAAATAGCCGGTGTTTTCGAAGGAAGCCACCAGTTCACGCCCCTGCCTGTGCCGGTCATTATCTAAAACAGCCAGGGATATATTTTCCACATCCGTAGTTACAGCATATCCGAACAAGAGGAGCATCATTACCGGCATGGCCAGGGATATTACAAGGCTGGGCTTGTCCCTTATTATATGCAAAATCTCTTTACGGGCTATGGCAAGCAGGAGACTAATGCGCATCCTTTTCAGCTCCTTCCCAGGCCAGATCAACAAATACATCCTCCAGGCCGGAGGCACCGGCATGCTGCTGCACCAAATCCCCCGGTTTACCAAATGCCCGAAGTCTTCCCTTAAACATTAAGGCTGTTATATCACATTGTTCAGCCTCATCCATATAATGAGTTGTTACCAATATGGTAACGCCTTTGGTACACAAGCCCGCCAGGACCTGCCAAAAAAGCCGCCGGGAAACGGGGTCCACACCGGCGGTGGGCTCATCCAAAATAAGCAGGCGTGGTTCATGGAGAAAGGCGCAGGCCAGAGCAACACGCTGTTTCCAGCCACCCGACAAAGTCCCCACCAGCTGGTTTTCCCTTATATCAAGCTGCATCTCCTGTTTCAGCCGGGTCAAACGGGTTTCAGCATCTTTACGTGACAGGCCGTATATCTGTCCGAAAAAGAGCATATTTTCCTTTATCGTTAAATCTTCATATAAGCTGAATTTTTAATTCATATAACCAATATTTTGTTTAATCTCTTCCGCTTGGGTAACAATATCATAATTTAATACCCTGGCTTTGCCGTCTGACGGCCTCATCAGGCCACAGAGCATTCGTATTGTTGTGGATTTACCGGAACCGTTGGGACCGAGGAGTCCAAAAATAGCTCCCCCGGGTATTTGAAAGGAAATACCGTCCACGGCTTTAAGGGAACCGAAATTCTTGGTTAATCCTTCCACTTCTATTGCGTAAGGCATAATATATCACCTTGTCCCATATTACTAATCAAACAGTTAAACAGTTTAAAAAATGACATCCGCCGGCATACCCGGAAGAAGTTGAGACTGTCCCTTTTCTATTTTTACTTTAACTTTGAAAACCAGGCGCACTCTATCATCTTCTGTTTGTACATTTTTTGGGGTAAATTCGGCTTCCGGGGAAATATAGGTTACTTTTCCCTTGAATGTCTCACCGGGATAACTATCTACTGTTATTATCACTTCCTTTCCCACTTTTACTTTATTTAACTACATCCGCCGGGAAGTCCCCGTCCTGAGCGAAGCGAAGGGCGGGGATGAAAGGCGGGCAATGTTTTATTATGGAACTATTGTTCTCTTTGGGTTTCGCTAATATAATATAGTCGTGAAGTATAATATCGACAAAGGCTGCCACTCTGTATATTCGCTGCGGTTCCACTACGTTTGCTGCGTAAAATACCGGCGCAAGGT
>Ga0182240_100194_pt1 | contig 25425 bp, 29 predicted proteins | sample hydfrates4_PW_90_FD_145594 | JGI IMG/M metagenome (GOLD analysis project Ga0182240, IMG submission 145594) | Subsurface microbial communities from deep shales in Texas, USA - hydraulic fracturing test 4_PW_90 | ecosystem: Environmental > Aquatic > Deep subsurface > Shale gas/oil reservoir >...
AGTTGGTGGAGCAATTGTATTAAATGAAGGTCAAAATATATTGCTAAGTTTAACAAATAAGAGTGCATCATCTGAAAATTTAAGTATTAGGTTTTTATGGCATGAAAGTTAAATATTAGTATATAAAGAGTAATAGTTATGGATGGTGATATATTATGAAAGGTATGCCAACTACAAGAGAAGCATTAAATAAATTAGTTTTTGCGTTTGCAAGTAAAGATGTTATTGATGTGACTAATTTGGCTGCTACTATTAATAATGGTGCAAGTATTGATGATACATTAGAAGTTCCAGATTATAAAAATAGTGTAGCGATTGAAGTAAATGTTACTTATGATGCATCTGCTACAGCTGGTGGAAGGTTATTAATATATTATTCAACAGATGGTGCTAATTTTGATACAGATACTAATAATTTTGTAACATTACCATTTGCATCTGGTACAACAAAACAACAAACATTTACATTTCCTGCACCATCAAAATATATAAAAATAGAAGTAATTAATGATGATGATACTTATGCGCTTACAATAAATCATGTTAAAGTAACATTTTTCTAAATATTTTTATTTTTTAAAAATATAAATTTTTCACTTTATTTTAGATAATATAAGAATTATTAGATTTTATTTTATAGTAAATAAAAGTAGATTATTTTTATTTATAAGTAGTATCTATACATAATATTTTTTGTTTTTTATATTATAGATATTATAATTTTGTATATATGATTCAGTATGTTGTAAATATATTTAGAGTTATATTTTTACTTGCTTTAATTTAAAATAATTTATAATATGAAGTGTTTTATTTATTTTTTAAAAAATATAGTAATTTAACTTTGAAAGGTATATATGTTTAATAATCATTTTACTAAAGCAAATACTAATTGAATAATAATTGTGTCAGTATATTGATTAATAAAAATAAACATTTTTCCTTCTTTTTATAATAAAATATAAGTAATAATATCTTATTTCATAATAAATAAGATTAAATTGTTTATATTTTAAAATAGTATCTATACATAATATATTTTTTTAATAAAATGTTACATTTAAATATTATTACTTATATATTTTATTAAATATAATATTTATTGGTGATAATATGGAATTGTGGAAAAATATAAAAGAATTTTTTAGAAAAAATGATAATGATGAAACAACTAATATATATTTTAATATGAATTCTGATAGTAAGGTTAAGGAGTTTATGAAATATTTAAATAGTAGTGGTGAAAATGATTCTGATTTTAGGCCTGTTGATTTTGGATATTCGCCATTGATGTTTAATACAGCGTTAAATAAAGGGCCTTATTTACCATATATGTTTTATTTTTCTGAAATGTTAGTATATAATTGTGATGTGTTGAGGACAATAATAAAGGCAATTGTGTGGGAAACATTTAGGAATGGTGTTTATTTGAAGGAAAGATTTATTGTGAAATGTCCTAAATGTGGTGCTGAATATAATGAGCCACAAAGTGTTTGTGAAATTTGTGGTAATAAAAAATTAAAATCTCCAAATAAATATGAAAGTGTTAAAATTAATAAGTGGATGAAGCGTGTAAATTATAATAATCAAACATTAGTAGATGTGCTTGAGGATATTGATTGGAATTTAAATATTTTTGATAACGCATATGTTGTAATAAGAAAAAGGTATATGTATAATAAAGAAGGTAGATTAATTGGTGCTAAACCAATTGAATTATTAAGTGGTGATGTTAAATCCATTTCTTTATTAATGAGTCAGGATGGTAGATTGGGATATGATGAAAATGGAAATATGTTATTTGTTTGTCCTAAACATAGGGATGAATTAATTCAAGTAAGTGAAAGTGAGTTTAAGAAAAAAGGTTATATTAAATGTCCTGTTTGTGGTAGAGAGGCTCTTCAAGCATTTGCTCAATATGGTAAAGTTGCTGGTGGTTTAACTGGTGTTTCATCATCAACATCTGATAGTAAATATTATTTGTGTAGAGGAGAAGTGTTACATGTTAAGAAATTTACACCTGGTGTTGGATATGGTTTTCCAATGCCTTCAACAATTGCTATGAAGGTTTTAGTTTTAATGAAGATGGATTCATATATATTGGCTGGATATAGTTTGGGAAGACCACCAAAGGGATTATTAATTTTAAAAGGAAATAGAGATAGTATTGCAAAATCTTGGGAATATATTGAGGAAATGAGTAGAAGAAATCCTTGGACAATTGCTCCATTGGTTATTGAAGGTTATGAAAAGTATAGTGGTAAGATTGCAGAGTGGATTGATTTAAGTTTGAAAATGGATGAACCAACTCTTATTCAATATAGAGATGAATTAAGGAGAAGTATTGGTGTTTGTTATGGTGTTATGCCAGTGTTTCAAGGAGATATGTCTGTTGGTGGTGGTTTAGCGAATGAAGGATTACAAATTACAATAACAAATAGAACTATTGAAAATGAGCATAAGATTATGAATGAAATTCTTGAATGGATTTGTAAGCAGTATGGATATAATAATTATTCGTTATTAATGAAACCACATGAAGAAAAGGATATGATGGCACAATTACAGAGAATTGATGCTAGGTTAAAGATTGCTAAGGAGTTAATTGCTCTTGGATATAATGTTCAAATTACAGAAGGTGTTGATGGTATTGAATTTAAATTACTTGATGGTGATTTGGATAGTGAAGTGATTAGGAAAATTAAAGAATTGGCACAAACAAAAGGTATTACATTATCTATGAGTGATGATGAGTTGTCAGATGTTATATTAAAAGTTTTAGAGAATCCACAACTTGTTGAGAATGAATTTGGCGCTCAAGGACAAATGATGCCTAATGAAGGACAAATATCTGGTAATGTTGGACAAGGTATTGAAAATAAAGAGACACAAAGTATATCTGAACAAGTTGAAGAAGAAGAGAAAGAGGAAGAACAGAGGGAAAAAGCAAATAAGAAAAAAAGATGGGCAAGGATTTTAGAAGCGGTATTTGGTGGTGATTATATGAAAAGGCCTAAAGCAACAAGGTATGAAGGTGATATGTTAGGTAGTTATCCTACTGATGGTAGAGCAACAGAATCAAGGAATTTAAAGGGACATCCAAGTGTTGGTGATGAAAAAGAATAAATATTATACTTTATAATATTTTATTTTGTTTAAAAGTATTGAGTAATAAGGTGGTAATATGGATAATTTTAATAAATATTATAGATTAATTAAACCAGAAGAAATCCCAAAGTATCGTGATGCTGGTGTTCAAATTTATCAATCACGAGGCGGAAAATTTTATGCGATTATTGAACCTGGAACAAATCCATTGAGGTCTTTAAGTATAAATGATGAAAAGTTAGAAACAGGTAATGATCTTGGTGATGCATTTGTTGAAATGATTTTTGATGTATTTGATGATAGCGCCAATGAATTTTTTAGTGCTATTGAAAAGATAGATAATAAAAAAATTCAATATGATTATGAATTGGAAAAATATTCATTTGATATTTTAGGTAAATTGACTATACTTAGGAATATTGGTGAAATTAATGATGATATATTGTCAAAATTAGTAAATAATTATTTTGATTATATAGCTGATAAATATGGAGTGGAATCTGTTATAAAACTTAAAGTTGAATTACTTGATAAATATTTTGACAGTATTAAAGTTGATGTACAAAATATAAATGAAGTTGTAGATAATGAAAATGATGAAATGTATAATTATGATGAAATAGTTATTGATTTATATAGTAAAGATATGTATAATAAAATATTTAAAAGTAAAAATTATAAAGTGGATGATAATGTTATAGATAAATTTATAAATAACTTGAAGAAAATAAAGGATGATAATATTGATGAATATAATAATTTAAATGAAATAATTAATGATATATTATCTGATATATTGGATAATAATAATAGTGTAGAAGATATGTATAAAATAGTTAATTTTATTGGAAATGTAGATATTGTTGATGATGATGAATATGCTATTGAACATAAAAAGAGTGATTCATTAAATTATGTTTTAAGTAAAAATATTGGGCAATATATTGGTAAGAGTATCGAATTTAATAATAATGATAGAAAATATGTTGTTAATGTAAATGATATATTACCAAGATTATTTGGAGAGTGTAAAGTATATGATATAAAAATTAATAAAATAAAAGCAAGTGATGTATCTGAATATATATTTGATTTAATTGAACCAAATATAGATACAAGTGAATTATTAAAACTTGAGGGTAAAAGTGCTAATGTTAGAAGTGAAGAAATATCTAGTAAATTGTATGATGGAAGTACATTAAGTCCAAAGTATTTAGAAAGATATATTATTAATAAATATGGTGAAAAAGTATTTGATGAAGAATTTCAAAAAACACTTTATAAAAGGACAAATATTGATATGAATGATTTTATTGAGTTAAATAAATCTATTGGGTGTTATGATGAAAATGATATAGATAATCATTTTAGTATTGAATATGAATATGTTTTTGCTGATGTTTTTAAAAATAAGATATTTAATTATAATATTAATGAAAAATATTATCCAATTGTTTATGATGATAGTTTGATTGATGATGAATTATCTACTGATTATGCGATGGAAGTTAATATGGGCTTTTTAAAAGGTAAAGATGCTATTAAAAATGTTGCAAAAATTCTTGGTATAGGTAAAGAATATGGTTTAATACAAAATGAGTTATGTGGAATGCATATTCATGTTGAATCTAATGATATTATTAATAAATTTTATGATAGTATGAATGATGTTGATAAAGTTAAAACTGTATTAATAATATCTGGTATTATTGATCAAATTTATAATAGTGAATATATATCAGAAATTAGAAAGGAAAGTACATTTGCTCAATATATTGATAATTATGTTGATGTTATGGATGTTGTTAGTGAATTTGAAAAAAGTGGTGAGAATGATATTATATCTTTTATGTATGGTAATTTTGATTATGATGTTGTAAGTAATATTGAAGAGTGGATTAATGGTGGAAAATTTTATGCTGTTAAATTTGATGATGATAAAGGAACTCTTGAATATAGAGTATTTGAAAATTTGGATAATTCACCAATTAAAGCACAATTAAATGTTGAACTTGCGCTTCAATTAACAAAATATATAAATCATATTATTAATGGAAATCTTGATGAAGAGTATAATAAATTGTATAGTGGTAAATTTAATTTAAAAGATGCTATTGGTGATGAATTATATGAAAAGTTGGTATCATATTCAAGAGAAAATAAATTGAGAAAAGAGTATTTATCTGATATTGCTACAAGTATGACAACATTTAAAGCGAAGGAAATTGAAGATATAAATTTGAGTAATGTTGAAGGTAAAGTAATATCATTTGAAAGAGATGATGATACAGGTGAATTATATAGAATTGAAATTGATGAAAATGGTAATAAAAGGATATATAATGAATTTGGAAATATTATAAATAGAGGTGAGTAATTATGAGTATAAAATTAAAAGAAATGTTTAAGAATAAATATGTAAAATCTATAATTGATGGTAAAAATATTAATATATATAATGATGAACCATCAAAGTATATTTATATTGATAATTTATTGATGAATGAATTATTATGTTATATTGTTAGTGAGGGTTATTATTATAATATTTTAAAAGAATATAGTGGTAATTATATTGATTGTTTAGAAGAATTTATTAATGATAATGGTATTGATAGTAAAAGTTGTATAGGGGATGTTGTTAATATATTTTTTGATGAATATGTTAATGAAGATATGATAAAGTGTATGTGGGTTGTTATACCAAAGGATGTTTATGATAATATGATAAATAAATATGATTGTGTTAAAACCAAAAATAGTTGTATGATTATAACCAAAAGTTTTAAAATTGTTGTTTTCTATACTACAAAGTATATGAATAAAGATGTTTATGTTGGATATGTTTTATGTAAAGGTTATTATAGGTTGTATAAAGATTATTTAAATCTTGGTGGTCGTGTGTTATGTGATGATGATTGGTTTAGTGGTAGATTATTTTATGGTATTAAATCTGATAGTTATTATTTAAAAAGTAAATTTAAAAGATTGAATAATAAAATAAATAAAATTAAAAATAAAATTAAGAGGTGATTACTTTGAAATTTATTATTTTTCCTGATTGTCATTATGGATATAAGAATAGAGCAGATGTATCAATTGAAAGGGCAATAAATTTATATGAGAGTGAATATGGTAAAGTTGATAAAATAATAATTCTTGGTGATTTTATAGATTTGTGGAGGAGGAGTATAGATGATGTTTTAATTGAATGTAAAGATGTGATTGATTTTTTAGAAAGTAGACATCAAGATGTTATATATTGTAAAGGAAATCATGATTTTATTATTGATGATTTATTAAAGGATAGGAAAATAAATATTGTTGATAGATATAAGTTTGGTAATTATGTATTTGAGCATGGTCATTATATAGATTATTTGAGTATGAGTAAATTGTTTGTTAGTATTGATAATTTTAATAAATTTGCGGAAGAAATGTGTTATAGTGATACAAATTCTGGTAATTTTTTAAGTAGGATGTGGAATATGTATAAATTAATATATAGGGGATTTGGAAGTGCATTATTTAAGTATAAAAATAAAGTTGATTATAAATTTAATAAGATGGATAAATTATCAAGTGTTATATATGGTAAATATAAAAAAGTTATAATTGGGCACTTTCATAATTCATGGATTAGTGAAAATTTAATTTCACTTCCAGCATTTAGTGAGGGGTATTTTACAATATTTAATAATGGTGAATTTGAGTATTATTATTGTATGTCATCAACTGATGATATTATCAAATGTGATTCTATTTAATTTTTTATAGTATTTATATATTTAAATAAAATATAATTTTAATATTAATATTTAAAGGTGATTAATATGGAGTTTGGTTTAGAGATTTTGGGCAAATCTGACATGAGGTTAATTGGTGGATGGGCAAGTGTTGAAATTGTTGATTTTGAGAAAGATTATGTTCCAGTAAATGAACTTGCAAATGCAATGGTTGCTTATATGAAAAATAAAGGTGGTCAAATATTTTATGAGCATCAAAATAAATCTGTTGGTAGAGTAATTTATTGGGATATTAGGAAACATCCAACAACTGAAAAAATGGGTATATATATAATTGCATGTGTTGATAAAGGATATGAATTTGATGATGCTGTTTGGAATAATGTTAAAGAAGGAGAATTGAAAGGTTTTAGTATTTCTGGATTTGCAAAATCTGAGGAACAGATTATTAAATCAGAGGATGGTAAGGAAGAAAGAGTTAGAGTTTTGAAGAATATTGAAATGATGGAAATTAGTTTGGTACATAAACCAGCAAATCAATATGCTTTAATTGATGAATATAATATGTTTGCTAAGGGAGTAAGAACAAATGATATTCCAGATATGATTAAAGACCTTATTGCTGAAGTAAGTGAGAAAGTTGATGCTGTAACTTTACAAAAAATTGTTGATATAATTGCAACATATAATAAAAATAATAATGGTGTTGGAACACAAGATGTTGAAGTTGAAGAAGTTATAATGCCAGTATCAAAATCTGTTAAAGATACGGATGATTTAAAGAGAATATTAGTTGGTGTATTAGATGAAGCGAAAAAAGTAAAGGGCTTTGTTGAACATCATACTGAATCTGGTGAATATAAAGGTATGGCGGATGATATTGTTAAAACAATTCAAGCATTAATTGATGAAGTTAGTGAAGGAATTATTACTGTAAATAGTGAGAAAGATAAATCTGAATGTATGGAGGAATTTGAAACATCTGATGAGGAAGAAAGTGAGACATTTAATGATGAAGAAAATGAAAGTGTTAATAAAGAAGAAGGAACTATTACAAGTGAAACAGAAGGGTATGTTAATAGAGTATCTAGCGAACTGAATGAAAGGAAGAGAAAAAAGAGATCATGTATAGTTAAACATTATGTTAGGATAGGTGGATTGATGTCAAAAGTTGAAAAAATGCTAAAATAATAAATAAGGTATTTAAATATGTTTTTATGTATTTTTATATATTAATGTATGTGGTGATAATATGACTGTTAAAGACAAGTTGAAGGAAATAGTTAAGACTGATGAGGAAGAAAAAATGCCAGAAGAAGAATATGTTGGTAATGAAGAAACTGGTTTTGAAGATGAGGAAGAGCCAGTTGATAAAATTGATGCTGTTGTAGAAAGTATTGAAGGAGTTGTAGATAAATTGGCTGATGTTGTTTCAAACTTATCTGAAATTATAGATAAATTAGATACTAATGTTAGTGGTTTGAAGGAAGAAAATGAAGAGATGAAGGAAGAGTTAAAAGCATTAAAGGATACAATTGAAAAAACATTGATTAGTGAAACCGAGGATGAATCTGAAAATGTTGAGGAAGATGAAGAGGAAGATGAAGAGGAAGAGGAAATGGAGAAACCTGATGATGTAGAGAGTGTAAATAAAGGGTATGATAAAGAGGATTTAACTAAGGGTGTTGAAGATATTGATGTTGTTGATACACCATCAGTACCAAACGCACAATTGGGTGGTGAAATTAATAAAGGTGATGAATTATTAACAAAGATTTTAGATTTAGGTGCTGATGTTAATGTTGCTGAAATTATTAAATCTAAACAATAAATATAATGAGGGTGAATAAATATGTCAGATCTTACTGGAGTATGGAAGAGATTAGAAATGCCAGAATTATTAGCGTTTTATAATATGGGTAAGAGTGGGGGATATGAAGAATTAGCAAAATCTATAGGTACAATGAGTTCTGATATGGTACCTGAATTTAGAAATCCTGTTTATGGGCCTTATGTTTGGAGACAATTGAACATGGAGCAAAACATTTTTGCTGTATTACCAAAATTAACATGGCCTAGATCAGGATGGAGAGCACAAACCGCATTTTCAACTGATAAGGAACATATTGCAATTGGTGAGTCTGATAACATTCCAGATGCTGTATTCCCAGCATTAAAAGCAGTATATGCTAATGCAAAATTGGGTGCATTAACATTTGAAGTAAGTGAAGTATTAGCATCCATGTCTAAAACAGGAGACGATGTTACTGATTTAGAATATTTGAAATTATCATTAGGACAAGAATTTACAAAAATGATAAACAGAGGTTTGGGTAGAAAGGTTATAGGTAGAGATGATGCATCTATTTTGACACACGATGATGTAATTTATACAAGGACAATTAATGGTACAACATATGATATATCTGAAAGAGTTGAGTTTGAAGCATTGGATAGAATTGTTTCAAGTTATGATGAGGTTAATGCATTTACAATTGCAGATGATACAAAGAATGTTGCAGCAAACATTTATAATATACAAAGAGCAAATGCTGATGGAACACCAGGTCCTGATACATGGGCTAATGCAGTTGTTAAATATGATGTTGATGGTCAAGAATTGACCGACGATTTAATAAGGCAATCATTAATGGAAGGTAGAAAGAAAGGTGGATTGCCAAATGTAATGATTACTGGTTATTCAACATATGCTAAATTAGTTGGTTTATATACAACATTAGTAAGATATATGGGAGATGTTGGAACTAAACAAACAATTGCAGGATTTACAAATGTTAAATTTGGATTAAGTGGTGTTGAAAGAGCACCAGGTATTGATGCTGGTATAGAAGTTGCATCAGTTTATGGAATACCAGTTGTTCCAGCAGTTGATACTCCTAGTGATGGAGATGGATTCTTGGAAAGAATATATATATTAGATACAACTGATTATGAAAAATCAGGTGAAGCAAGATTAGGATTGAGTGTATTGAGACCAACAGAATACTTCGAAACAAACAAACAAGACTTTGCATTATTAGAGAAGTTTGCAATTAGAGGTCTTTACAGAATGATTGGTGAAACAACTGCTAAGTTTTTGCCAGGACAAATCAAGATAAGGGATATCGTCGTTTAATTCGTTTATTTTATTTTTATTTTTTAAAGATTTTTAAATTGTATTTTGTGAAAATAACATTTTATTATTGTTTTTTTTTATTTTAATTTACAATCGAAAATTTTTATATACTTAATTAACATAATTATATATTATAAAATAAAAGGTGTTGTTATATGAAATGTTTAGAGTATGAGGGCAAATATAAGTAATAAAAAGAAATATTATAGAAATGGTTATAGAGATATTTATATAAGTAAAGAGTGGCTAAAGGAACAAATATTGTCTGGAAGGACAAAGCAAGATATAGCAAAAGAAATTAGATGTTGTGTAAAAATTGTATCTAATTTTATTAAGAAGTATAATCTTATTGATGAAATTAAATTGGAATGTAGGTCTTTTTGTAGAATATGTGATAAGTGGTATATTGATAAAGATTGGTTATATCAAAAATATATTATTGAAAAATTAAGTTATGACGATATTGTAAAAATTATTGGTAGTAAATCTAATAGGCCTATAAGAAATTATCTTAAAAAGTATGGTATTAAATCAAGAGATATGAGTGAATGTGGTAGAAGTAGGGTTGAAAAAATAAAGTTAAATATTACTGATAAATTTTTATCTATTTTTGATGGTTTAGTAATTAGTGATGGTTGTATATTTAATCATAAAATGGGACACAATACAAATTTTAAATTTGAACAAACAATATCTAAAAAAGAATTAGTTTATAAAGTTAAAGATGTATTTGAAAATACGGGAATTTGGTGTAGAATTGAAGTTAGAAAGGGTGGAGAACATATAATTTGTGGAAAAGATTGTGTTGTAAAGGATAGTATATATTTGCGAACAATGAAGCATCCATTTTTCACTGAACAGCGCAAAAGATGGTATAATGATGAAGGTAAAAAGATTATTCCAAGAGATATTAAATTTAATGAATTGATGTTAGCACATTAGATGAGGGGTGATGGATGTTTATCTAAAGTATATAATAGATATAGTATAACTTTATGTACAAATTCTTTTAATTATAATGATATTGAATATTTGGTTGATATGTTTAATAATAAATATAATATTAAATTTAGAATTAATGGGTATAAGGATGAATATGTTATGGTGTTGAATAACCAATATGATATTTATGGGTTTTGCAAAATGATTGAGCCATATATTGTTGATTGTTTTAAATATAAAGTTAGATGTTTATATGATGATGAATAGATTAGTAAATTTGTTAAGTAATTTATATATACTATTTAAATAGTTTGTTATATAAATATTTTATATAATTAATATTGGAGGTGTAGGTATGTTTAAGAGTCCTGATATTGTTGGATTGAAAAAAATAAATAAAACTGTTGCATTACCTGATGTTGCTGCTGATTCAACAATTACAATTGATGTAGTTTTAGATGGCAATGTTTTGTTATTAGGAGTACCAGAAGTATCTGTTGATAATACTCTTTTAGTAACTCAAATTGTAAATGGTGGGGAAAATAAAATAACTGTTGCAATTACAAATACAGATGGTGCTAATACTGTATCGGGTGCTAATTTATCTGTTATTGCTTATGTTGTTAAAGGATTATAAGGTGATTTTATATGAAAGGTATAAAAGTTGTTAAAATAAAAAAGGATGGTAGTGTTAAAGCTAAAGTTAATGTTGATGATATTGTTTCTGATGGGACTTTTTTCTATAAAATTTTTGAAGATGGAAGTATTAAGAAAGCAGTGGCAATTGATTTAACTCTTGGTGAGTTGGGTAAATATCTTGATATTGAAATTCCAGATGATATATCTGATGTAGAGGTTAAAGTTGGTAAAGAGTTTAAATCTAATAATAAACTCTATAAGGTTGAATCAGTGAAAAATAAAATTGTTATTAATATAGATGATGATGATGGTAATTTTGATTTTATTGTAAGAAAAATTGATAATAATCATATTGTTAAATTTAAAGTGTGATTTAAATGAGTGGTGATAGTAAATGTTTGAAAGATGAAGATTTTAAGAAATTGGAAGGTAAAATTAATGATCTTGAAAGGGAATATAATAAATTAACATATATGATTGATTCAATGGATATGAAAATAGATGAGTTGAGAGAAATGGTTAAAGGTTTGATGGATGAATTATCCAAAGTTTATGATTATAAATATAAAGTGGATAATCTTTGCGATACATTTGTTTCTAAGGAAGATTTTTATTTTTTAAAATCTGATGTTGATAAATTGAAAGAAAGGTTTGCAGAGAATGATAGAAGTGTTCAGAGGTATCAATGGTGGATTACAATAATTATGGGAATAATTACATCTATAAGTTTAATAAGATCATTTATTTAATTATTCTATTTTTTAAAGTGAATTTAAATTAATTTATACTTGTTAAAATATATTTATTTTTATAATATTTTAAGGTGATAATATGCCTAATTATTACTGTACTGTTGATGATGTTGCAAATTGGTTAAATATTGATGTTGCAGAATTAAATGTTAGTAAAGTCAATTCATTGATAGAAATGAAGATGGATTATATTGATCAAATTACAAGGACAACATGGAATGGAAATAGGCGTGTTGCAAAAGAATGGCATACAGGCTCAATAACATATTGGCGTGGTTCATTTTTCTTTGGAATTGGTATTCCAGTATATTTATCATATATGGATATTCAAGATGTATTAAAAGTATCTATTTTTAGTTTATCTAATTCAGAGGCTGATATAACAAGTAATTATGGTAGGCATAGTGGTGGATGGTGGATTGATAAAATAAATGGTGTTATATATTTAAGAGAATGGATATTTCCTTTGGGTGGAAGAGAAGTTTATGTTGAATATACATATGGTATTGATTATTTACCAGGAACAATAAAAGAGTTATGTATTTTACTTGTTGCTAAGGATATAATTCTAAATGATAAATATTATTGGACAATTGGTAGTAATGAAAGTGTTGTTGGATTAAAGGATATGATTAATCAAATGAATGATAGAATACAGGAAATTGAAAGAGAATATAGACAATTGTTGCCAGCAAGAACAGCATCAAGAGTTTTAAGTCATTATGTTGATACAACAACTCCATAAATAAATGAGGTGAAAATATGTTTATTATTGATAAAAGTGAAATTATACCATTAGAAAATGGATTAAGTAGGTTAAAAGGTAAAAGGTATGATGATAGAAAAAAATTAATTGATGAATTAAAAAGTATATCTGATAGTATTGATGATATTGGTGTTGATTATCTTATTTATGATGATGAGGTAATGTATTGTATTGAAAGGAAAACTGTTGGTGATTTAATTAATAGTATTACAAGTGGTAGATTATGGATACAATTACAAAGATTAAAGGAGATGGAAAATGATTTTAATGGAAAATTTGTACCAATTTTGATAATTGAAGGTAGTGAGTTTGTTATGAAGAAGATAATGAAAGGCAAATATGGAAGAGATTGGTTACTTGGTGTTATTATTGGTGTGATAAATTTAGGTGTTTATGTAATAAAAACTAATTCATTTGGTGAAACAATTAAAATATTAAATAAATATAAGAATAATGTAGATGGTAATAAGGTAAATAAAGTTGTATTTAAGAGGGCAAAAATTTTAAATAGTGATGATAATGAAGTATATGCAATTTTATGTGGGATTAATGGTATTGGTGCTGTAAAAGCAAAAAAATTGCTTGATAAATTTGGAACAGTCAGGAATATATTTAATGCTGATAAAGATGAATTAATTGATATTTTGGGTAAAAAGGTTGGAGAACATTTTTATGATGTTATTAATAAGAAAATGTAAAACCGAAAAATTTATATATAAGTATTGATAATATTATAATTGTTGAAAAAGAATAAAAGGGTGAATGATATGATTTTAAGTGATAAGTCAATTAAAAATTTGGTTAATGGTAAAAAGATGATTATAAAACCATTTAATGAAGAATTTGTTGGACCTAGCAGTTATGATGTTACTTTAAGTGGAGAATTTGGTTATTATCTTGCTGATTATTATGATGTTGATTTTAATTGTGAAGAATATTTAAAAAGGTATAAATTTGAAGATGGTGATAAAATTTTAATTCTTCCAGGTTGGTGGGAATATGATAAGGAGTGTTATGAAGGTTGTGATATAAAACATGTATTTCATGGTGGTGTATTAGGTCTAACAAATGAATGGATTGAACTCCCAAACAATATTTGCGCTCAATATCAAGGTAGAAGTAGTTTAGGTAGATTATTTTTAACATCTCATCAGACTGCTGGATGGATTGATGCTGGATTTAAGGGTAGAATTGTTCTTGAAATAATTGCCCATGATATACCAGTAATATTAACAGTTGGTAAAAGAATTGGGCAATTAATATTTTTTATGATGGATAATAACTGTGATGTTGGATATTGTGATTTGGATAAGAGTAAATATAAGTATCAATCTGATGTTGTTGGTTTTAGAAAAGATAAATTGTAAAAGGTGAAAAGTAATGGTGTTTGTTAAAATTTGTGATGGTTTATATTGTAATCCAAATATTGAATTAAGGTGTGAGATAGGAAAGTATAATCATTTTTCCATCTAAGTGGTGGTGAATGGTAAAGAGAAGGAGGTATTTTGTAGATATATGTTTAGTGGAGATTGTGATGTTCATGAAAAAATAAAATTATATTTCCATGAATTTAAAATAAAATTCCTGTGTTATTATTATAAAAATTTAAATAAAGATAAGGTTGATTTGAATGAATATTTAATGTGTTTGTTGAAGGAATTTAATAAAAAATTTGTTGATTTTTTGGATGAATATACTAACGGTATATATTCAATGTATTATAATTCTGAACGATATGAAAAGGAGATTTTTGAGATGTTTGATGAAGAATTGGAAAAAAATATCGGTGTATGTTGATTTGATTTATAATAGGATATTAGTTTGGATTACATTTTGTACATGTAAGGGCTCTATATTTTATAGGTTGTGGCTTAAAAAGTATATGGATGAATGTGAAGATGTTAGAAGAGATGGAAATAAGGTATTTATGATATTCGATATTGAGAAGTTCAAAAAATTTTTAAGAGATTTATGTATTGAGGTAATGGTGAAGGATTACGATTCTGGAAATTAAATTATTGTAAGGTGAAAAATATGGATAAGGAAATTATATTACAAAGATCTATTGATTATTTAGCTGATACAATATTAATGTTTAGGATGAATAATATTGAAAAAGAGGAGTTACATAGATGCATAAATAATGTTATATATTTGTTTATATCAATGGGAAGGGAAAAAGAAATAAAATCATTTTTAGTTAATAGTTTTGGATGTGGTATATTAGATAAAAAATTTTTAACAGATGCACAATTATATTGGCTTGGAAAGTTTAAAGGCTCAATTGATGAAATAGAATTATCAAAATCTGATTTATTTAGGGTTGCAGATTTATGTTTATTATCAAGAAGTAATGTTGATTATGATTATATTGATAAGTTGGATTTTATATTTAAATTAATTATGATTGATGATGAATATAATATTTATGATTTGTGTAATATTGCAAAATGGTTATCAATTTTTAATTTCAAGTGTGAGTTGATACCAATTATTATTAATTATGTTTATGCTAAATATAAATTATCAAATAATGAGGATAGAATTATTGAATATTGGTTTGGATATAGAAAAAGTGTGGATGATTTAGTTGAAAATTATAATAATAAAATTCAATTACCTGAAATTATTTCAAGAATTGTAGTTGATTATAAAGAGGAATATTATATATGGAGGATGATTTATGGTGATAAAAAATTTATATTCTTTGTAGTTCCAAGTAAAATATTCTCATTTAGAGAGAGTGATGGTATAAATTCAAGAATTGTTGTTTATGATTTAATTAAGTGTAAAGAAATTGGTGGAATTAATAATTGGGGAGAATTAGTTGAATATTTAAATGAAAATGATATTAATATTAATATAAAAGTAATGGATAGAGTTTGGATGGGGATTAATGATTTTTTCAAAAGGTGATGATTTATGATAAAATCTGGAAAGGTGAGATTTAGGGGATTTTATGATAAGAAAACAGAGAATGCAATGATGATGAATATTAAAAAAGCATATTTAAGAAAAGATGGTGTTAATAAGTGGTATTGTTATCTTGAATTAACACCATTTAGAGAACTTGAAAATAAAATTTTATTTATGAGATTATCTAAAAGAGTTCAATTAATTTTTAGAAAGGGATATTATATAACGATTGATGTTGATACATTTATGGTTGAAAATTCAACTATTATAATTGAAGGATATATTAATAAGAAATTTACAACATGGAAACATGTATTGTTTGATAGAGTTCGTAAAAATAAAAGTGTGGGGGATGATTGTGATGATGAAGGTGATTTAAATGAGTGTTGTGAAGAAGAGGACGACAAATATGATGGAATTCATTTATAATTTGGTTAAAGAATTTAAATGTGTAAGTGAAAATGTTATAATTAGAAGTGTATTGAATGAATATGAATGGTATGGATATTCAAGATGGCAAATGAGAAGAACAGTTATTGATAAATTAAAATTTTTATGTGATGTAGGCCTTTTGAATGTTGATGTTGTTCGTAAAAAAATTGAAAGTAAAGATGAATATAAATTTGTAAAATATTATAGTATTAGTGAATATAATGTTGATAAATTTCCAAAGATTAGATTAAGATGTAAACTTGGAGCGATGTTTTATGGTGGTAGGCGAGGAGTAGGAATTTTATATCCATTATTTAGATTTGAAAAATTATTTTTTGATGTAGATGACGATAGTGAATATGTTATAGATGTTCATTATGATGGTTTTGAAGCAAGAGAGTGTCATAAATATTTGACTGAAATAGTAAAAGAAGAATTATCTAAATTATATAAAAGGTGATATTGTAATGCTTGTTGCTGTGGAATGTCCAGATTTTTTAATGTCTGATGGTGTTGGTGTTGTTATATATTTTAATATGTGTAATTTAAAGTGTAAATATTGTGATTATAGAAATATGATAAAAAGTAAGGATTTGAAATTTGTTAAATTTGATGAATTGTTTAAAGTTATAGAAAAATATTTAAATTATGTTGATAATATTATTATTACAGGTGGTGAGCCATTATTGTTTAAGAATGAGGTTGTGAAGATTATAGATTTTACAAAAAAGAGTGGAAAAGGTATTTGGTTATATACAAATTTATTTGATGATATTGATGATATTCTAAATGATATTGATAAAGTTGTTGTTGATGTAAAAGGTACAAATGTGATTGAAATTATGTGTAATTGTGAATGTGATAGTAATATGGCGTTAAATATTCTTGAAAATTATGTTAAATATTGTAATAATGATAAGTTTATATTTAGAGTATCTGATTGTGTTGATGATAATAATATCAAATTTAAGAATATTGAAAAATATGAGGTAAAAGGTTTATAATATTGAGTTAGTTTTATTATATTTTTATTAAGTTGAAAAGTATAATATAAAAAATACAACTAAACAGGGGGTAGTTTATATGGAGAAAAAGGAAATGGTCGAAATTGTTGAGGAATTAATTAATAAGAATGTCAAAGAAAATGCCAATGTTTTATTCAGTAATAATTTTGTTGAATTACAAGCACAAGCAATTTTTCAAAAGGAAATTGCAAGAAAAGATATATCTGATGAATTAATTAAAGTGTATGAAAATGGAGATATTCACATACATGATTTGAATTTTTGGTTAAGACCAAATTGCTTACAACATCCAATATATAAGATATTCAAAAATGGTTTATATGCACTTGGTTGTATTTCAAAACCAGCAAAGCATTTGGATACTGCATTAAGTCATGTTTTAAATGCGTTAAGTTTAGGACAGGCACATATGGCTGGTGGTCAATCAATACCTATGTTTAATGTTTGGATGGCGCCTTTTGTTAGAGGAGTGAGTGATGAAGAATTAAGGCAATGTATTCAACAATTTATTTTCCAATTAAATCAAATTAGTCCATCAAGGGGACTTCAAACAATTTTTGCAAGTATAGTGTTGTGTGAAGAAATACCAGAATTTATGAAAAATAAGGAAGTTGGATATAAGGAAGGTGTATTTGGTGATTATGAAGAAGAGTTTTATAGGTTTACAGAAGTATTTATAGATGTTTTAAATGAAGGTGATGGATCGGGGCAACCATTTATGTTTCCAAATACAATTTTATATATGACTAATGGTGATAGATTTAGTAATGAATTGAAAAAGAAAATAATTAAGAATAAGATGAATAATAGTAATGTGTATTTTTTGAATGGATTTAAATATGGAAAAGTATTAGCAACAAGTATGGGTTGTAGGACTTATTTAGATGATACATTAACTGGTGATATATTTAAAGATGTTATGGGAACAGGTAATATGAGTTATATTACATTAAATATTCCAAGAATTATATTGAAGGCAATTAGGGAATATGGATTTGATATAAGTGAAGATAAATTAAAAGAATTTGTTGAATCTGAAACTGATAGATTAATTGATATTGGTGTTAGAATTTTATTAGCAAGAAGAAATAGGTTATGGAAATGTTGGGAAGAAGGTTGGTATCCATTCTTTAAAAATGAGATATATAAGGATGAAAATGGTTGGTATTATAATCTTGGTTTTACGACAATGACATTTGGTATAATAGGTATAAGTGATTGTGAAAAAATATCTGGTGGTAAATTTGATGGTTTATGGTTTGTGAAAATGATTAAAGAAAAGGTAGATGAGTTGAATAAATTTACATATAGTGAATTGGCAGATAAATATGGTGTAGAATATAATAATTATGGAAATGAAGAAATATCAAGATGGTCGTTAATTGGTTCGCCAGCAGAAGGTTGTACTTATAAATTTAAAAAATTAGATAATATGGAATTTGGTGATATTCTTAAAAAAGTTGGTATTTATGATAGAAAATATTATGTTAATAGTATCTTTGTTGATGATTCTGAAAATTTAAATGCTATGGAAAAAATATTATATGAGGAAAAATACCATAAATATTTAAATGGTGGTATAATTTGCCACATTTGGAATGCAGTTGATGGTGATAGTGTTGATGAATTAAAAATATGGGATTGGTTTATGAATATTATGAAGAATACAGAGTTAAGATATGTTACAATATCAAATGTAATTTGTTATTGTAGTGATTGTTCTCATAAATGGGTTGGAAGTAAATTTGATAATAAATGTGTAAAGTGTAATGGTGATAACATAAGGAAGTATGCTAAAATCACTGGTTATTTGTCAGAAATAGATAGATGGAATTCTGGTAAAATGGATGAATTTTATAATAGAAATAATTTTAAGATAAATTAATAATTTATTTAAGTATTTAAGTATTAATATTTTGTTATTGAATTAATATAATATTTAAAAGATATGTTTGAGGTGATAGATATGAAAATTATATTAGTATCAAGTTTATTAAAATATAATATACAGATGCCATTAAAAAAGACATTTGGAGATGAACCATATTATATATGTCAAATTCCAGTAAAAACTGGTTTATGTTATAGTAATAAAAATGATATTGAAGAATTAAAAAAGGTTATTAGAGAATCTGTTGATAGTTTAAGTAATGTATTTAAAACTGGCGAGGTTTATATTATTGCATCTGGTGGTGTATTACATAATTGTTATTTGATTGAAATATTAAAAGAATATGGTTTGAGGTTTAATTATTTAATTTATAATAAGGTTGATGATAAATATTATATTGATGATGGATATAATAGTGTTGTTGATAGTGATATGGTTAAATTCATGAAATAATTTTTACCGAAAAATTTATATATATCTTTTTATAATTATTATATTGTATGATTTAAAAAATATATGGTGAAAAGGTGATGAAAAGTGATAAAGTAGATTTTTTTATTTTAGATATGAATATTTATAAAGATTTTGTTGTATTTAATATTAGTAGTTGTAGTGGTAAAGAATATATTTTGTGTGTAGATAAAAATGGTAATGGATATTGTACATGTCCATCGTTTTATTTTAGAAAAAAGTGCAAACATTTTGAAAAAATTAAAAAGGTGGGAAAAATGGTTTTAAGTTGGGATAATGTTGAAGAAAGTAAAGTTGTTAGAGAATTTAAAAGTTCATTAAATGTTATTAATGATATGTTTGGTGGTTCAGCATATACAAGTGATAATATTTTTGGTTTATTTGGATTGGCTGGTGAAGGTAAATCATTATTGTGTATTCAAGAAGCATTTTATTTAATAAGTCAAGGATATAGAGTATTATATATAGATACAGAAGGTTCATTAGTAAGTCAATTGAGAAAATGTTGGGCTGATGTATTTATGGCAAGATTCAATTTAAGTAAAAATGATTTAAATGAAAGATTTTTTATTCAGAATTTTAGAGAAAAAGAGTTTGCTGATAAGGAAGAAAAAATTGAAAAAATATTATATTATTTTGGTGATAATATAGAAATTGAGAAGAAAGGTAATAAAATTGAATTAAAGTGGATAGAGAAGAAAGGTAGAAAACCAAAAGATAATAGATCGTTAATTGAGAAGGATATTGATAAATATAATATTGATTTTATTATATTGGATTCAATAACCAATCCAATTCGTATAGCAATATCTTCAAGTTCACAGAATTATCCAGCAAAATCTGATATTGAAGCAAGGATTTTGGGTCATTTATTAGAATTACAAGTTGAGTATAATATTGGAATGTTGGTTACTCTTCAAGCATCATATAATCCAACAAATCCATATGATAATGAAGTATCTATGCGTGGTGGTTTATCCGCAGCATATAATATAAAAAGAAGGATATCATTAATTAGAAGAAATAAAAATGGATTAGAAAATTATAGGATATTTTTCTTTGAAAGAGGAGAAACTGGTCCATCAAAATCAACAGTTGGATTTGCGAAAATAGATGATTTTGGATATGCTGATTTGGATCTTGAAAAGGAAGGATTAACAATTAGTGATTTATTAACAGGCTCACAATTGAAAAAGGTATATGGTGAAGAAGATACTGAATAATATTTTTATTTTATTTTTTAAGGTGATATTATGGCATTATTTATGAGGAAAAGGGATGTATGTACAAGTTATGAAGAGTTAGTAAAAAAGATATTACTTGACGGTGATGATGTTATAACAGAAATGGGCGATAAAACAAAAGAATTAAGAAATATTTTAATTGAAATAACAAATCCAAGTGATAAATCAATATCTAAAAAATATCCATTTGGTGAAAATTTTATTAAGGCATATAGAAATCAATTGTTGTATGGAACAGAAAATGAATTTAGTTATGATTATCATTCTAGGTTATTTGAATGGGATTGTTGTAGGGAATATGATTTAGTTAATCAAATTGATTATATTATTGAGAAATTAAAATTTAATAATAATAGTAGAAGAGCGTTAGCAAATACTTGGATACCATATTTTGATTGTGATGTTGAAAGAGATGATAAATCAGTACCTTGCCTTCAAAATATTCAGTGTTTGGTTAGAGATAATAAATTAGAAATGAGTGTGGTATTTAGGAGTAATGATATATTGCTTGCTTATCATGCTAATACATTGGGATTAATTGCTCTTGGTGAAATGATAGCAGAAAAGATTGGTGTTGAATTTGGTAAATACATTCATTATATAGTATCTGCACATATTTATACTGATCGTGATAGGGATTATTTAGATAAATATTTTTCAGAAATTGGAATTTAATTTTATATATTTAATTTTTTGGATTATAGAAATCTTTATATATGTTTAATGTATATTATTATATGGAAAAAGAAATATGGTGAGATTATGGATTGTATAAATGAATATATTCCAGCAAAAATAAATTGTGATTATGTGTTAGAAGTAAAAGAAAAGTTTAATTTTGATTATGCACATTTTTTATCAAATTATGATGGCAAATGTTATAATATTCATGGGCATACAGCAAAAGTATCTGTTGAAATTCATGGTAGTCCAGGTAAAGATGGTTTTGTTATAGATTTTGGTATAATAAAGAGTGAAATTAAAAATATTATAGATGAATATGATCATAAAATATTAGTATCTGCTAATTGTGTAGAATCATATGATGATGAGTTTGTTAATATAAAATATGGTAAGAATTATATGAAATTAGAGCGTGATATGGTTGTTATTACAGGTAGTGAACCAACCGTTGAATATATTTCGAGAAGAATATTATATTTACTTATAAATGTGTTAAAAAAGAAAGAATATAAAAATATTGAAGGTATAAGTGTAATAATTAGCGAAGGAGAGCATAATTATTGCAAAGTTTATGATACATTATGGTAAAAAGGTGAAATTATGGTAAAAGTATCAGAAGTTTTTGTTTCAAGGCAAGGAGAAGGTTTTTTAATGGGTCAAAGATGTTTATTTATTAGGGTATCTGAATGTAATTTAATTGACCATTGTTCTGGGTTTTGTGATACTGGTAAATTAGTTGGTGTTGATGTTGAAATTGATGATTTATGTAAAAGTGTAAGAGAAATTATTGATGAAAGTGATATAAGAAATGTTGTTATTACTGGTGGTGAGCCAACAATATATCTTGATGAATTTCTTGAATTAATCAGTAAGATTGATAGGGATGTTTTATGGCAATTTGAGACAAATGGTGTACTACCAATTGATTTAGAAAAAGTAATGAAAAGTATTAAAATTGATAAAAATAGAATAATGTTTGTAGTATCCCCAAAAAATGGTACATTTATTAATGAAACATATTATGGACTATATAAAACATCATTAATGTCTGGTAATCCGTGTGTGGTTTTTAAATTAGTTGTCATGCCAGTATTAGATAAGATTGATAATTCAAATTCGTGTCCATTTTTTAGTGCAACAGATATATCTGATATAATTAATTTTTTACTTGATAATGAAGTAAATAGAAATGATATTTGGTTAATGCCATTTGCAAAAAGTGTTGATGAGTTAGATAATACTGCAAAAATTGTATATGAGATTGCAAAATTATTTGATGTAAATTATAGTGATAGATTACATATTAGATTCAATTTTAAATAATATTTCTATTTTTGGGGTGATAAAAGATGTTATATTTTTTAAAATTAGAACCAATACTTAATAGATATAATGTTGATTGGAATGTGTGGTTTCCAGAAATGTTTATGAAAAAAGGTATAGAATATTGTTTAGTAGAAGGTGATAATAATATTTTTAAATGTGATGGTAGAATGTATTTTGATTTTAAAAGTGTAATGTCTTGGAAGTATGAACAATTAAGTGATTTAATGAAAGTGTTGGGTTCATCATCTTGTGTTGATGATGTGGTATTTATACCAGATTTATATTTTCCAGGTATAGAAAGTTTGTATTTTTTAAAGAAGTTAAATAATATGAATATAAAAATTGTATCTGTGATACATGCTGGTTCATATATACCTTATGATTATACTTATCTTAATGGTATGGAGCGAATATGTAAGGATTTAGAAGAAGTATGGTTAAATATGTGTGATTTAATATTTGTTGCGACTAATTATCATAAAGAAAAAATATTAGAGTGTAGAAATGTTGATGAGGATAAGATTAAAGTTATTGGATTACCTTGTGATGTTGAAGGTTTAAGTAGAATGTATAGAGTTAATGAATATGATAGAGTTAGAGATTTTGTTTATGCTGGTAGATTGGGAATTGATAAAGGGTATGATATGATAAAATTTATTGAATCACATTGTAATATTGATATATATAAGACATTTGAGCATAAATTAGATAAATCTGATTATTATATGGAGTTGGCAAATTCTAAAAGTATTATACAACCAAGTAGGTTAGAAACATTTTCATATGCTGTTGTTGAAGCAATGAGTTTAGATTTAATTCCTATTGTTCCAGATGGTATAGCATTTGATGATTATGTTCCAAGGAAGTTTAGATATGATCCATATGATATTTTTGATTTTATATATAAAGTTGAAAAAGTTAATGATTATAAAGGCGAAATAAATATGAAAAAATATGTTAAGAAATATCAATATCAAGGTATAATTGGTGAGATGATTAAAGAAATTGATAAATTATAAGTGGTGTATAATATGTGTAGGAATAAAAATTTTATAATGTATTTTAGTGGATTTTCAAATGCTCGCCTTGAAAAGATGTTAAATTTTGTGAGGAATGGAGTTAGAATTGATGGTATATGTTTCAATTATTTGGATGTTTATATAATGACTGAAAAAACAAGGAATAATTTTATGAAAACAATTGAAGAGTTAAAAGAGTATGGTGTTGGATTTTTTTGTGATTCTGGGTGTTTTCCAATATTGTATGTATATGATAGGTTATCTGGAAGTGATGTTAGAACGCCTAGAAGTTTAAATAAACATGCATTAGATATAGTACAAAATAATAAATATGATATACTAATAGAATCTTATATTAGTTTTTTGAAGGAATATGGTGATTTATTTGATTTTAAAGTTGAATTTGATTTACAGAAAATAGTTGGTGAAGATAAAGTATGGAAATGGCGTGATATGTTTAATAAGAATGATATTCCTATAAATCTTGTAATTCATGCTGAACATAGTAAAGATGATATTGAAAAAATGGTTGAATTTGTTAATTATAATTGTGGTGGTATGTCACTTGCAGGTCCACGAAGTACGCATCCATCAGTATTTTCATCAAAAGAGCGTCAAGCATCAATTGTTAAGAAAATAAATAAAGATATATGGATACATTTTCTTGGTTTTGGTGAAATGAAATATATTGGTGAATTTATTGGTAAAGGTTTAATACAAAGTGCTGATAATACAAGTTGGGTTAATAGTACAATGTTTGGACATCAATATATATTTGATTGTGAAAGTGGTATTATGAGAAAATTATCGGTTGGTAGAATATTTAAAGATAAAGGATGGGTTAAAAGAATGAATTTGGTTAAAAATAGGTTTTATGAAAGATATGATAAATTAGTTGAATGGGGATTTGATGTTAAAACAATGGAGGAATTATTTACAAAGGAGCGTATTAGTGATTCTTGGAATTGGTTTACTCTATTAGAGTATCAGGAATTTTATAATTTTATAAATACAGAAAAAGGATTTAATAAGATATGTGGAAGTGCAAAAAATACACAAACATTGGATAAATGGTTTTAATTTTAGAGTACCAAAAAATTTATATATTAAGGTATATAATATTATATTATAAAATAAAAATGTGATAAATTATGATGATAGAAAAGAATATAGTATATAAAATATATTGTGATGAGTGTGATTTATACCTGATATACTATCTATAATCAATATTTATCCACTCACTAATTTAAATTTAATAATTTATATAATTAAATATACTTTATATGGTGATATTATGCATTCTATGGCGAAATCAATAATAAACA
>Ga0182240_100195_pt1 | contig 25399 bp, 28 predicted proteins | sample hydfrates4_PW_90_FD_145594 | JGI IMG/M metagenome (GOLD analysis project Ga0182240, IMG submission 145594) | Subsurface microbial communities from deep shales in Texas, USA - hydraulic fracturing test 4_PW_90 | ecosystem: Environmental > Aquatic > Deep subsurface > Shale gas/oil reservoir >...
ATATTATACTTTTCTGAAAATTTAGATATAATATAATTAAAAGAATGTTATAAAAGACTTTATCTAACGAATAGGGTTATTATTTTAAAAAGATAAGTTTGAGAATTTAATAAATTGTGTTCACTAAATTTAAAATGGGGGGTGTTTCCATGGCCATTAAATTAACGGAACAAGAAAGAATGTTATTAGAAAAACAAAAAGAGCTTAAGGAAATTTGTCTTCAAAAGTATATGGATTATGCAAACCAAACAAATAATCAGCAGCTTAAGCGATTATTTAATAAATATGCTTTACAAGTACAAGAGAACATTGAAACAATTCATCAAATCTTGAATGGGGAACTTTTAGATTTATCCGAAATAATAGATTATAATCAAAAAGATGATAATTTAGATTATGTACAATCATCAATTATGTATTGTTTTTTTGATTATTAGTTTTAGGTTTAATATTAAATTTTATTACAATATCCTAAATGGGTAGAAAATATGTTTTCGGTAACAATAAAATAAAAGGTAGACATGGCGGTTGATGTCTACCTTTTTTATTTTTACGTCAAGGCGTACCCCGCGAAGTTGTAACTTGCTAACTGGTAAAAGTCCTGTCCAGGTAATTGCCAAGGAGCCTGGTAGTCATAAGAACAGCGTCAACAGAAATGGTGGCACAAAAAATTCTATATTGTAAAAAAATGGGGTATAATAGTTAAGTGAATAATTAAATGCATTTTGTTCTTTTTTATCTCAAAATAGGAAACTACTTGCAAACATATACCTTATAAAGTATAATTTACCTTGATACCAGGTGCTAACACCTGTTTTTATTAGAGGTGTTTTTATGGGGAGAAAAGATAAAGAAAAAAGACAAAAAGAACTAAAACAATTTTTAGAGGAGAATCCTTTTTATACAGATGAGGAATTGGCTTCACATTTTAATGTAAGCATTCAAACAATAAGACTGGATCGTCTTGCTTTGGGTATTCCGGAACTGAGAGAGAGAACAAAATGGGTAGCACAGGAAAACTATGAAAAGGTAAAGTCTATTACCAGGGCAGAAATTATAGGAGATCTGGTAGATATTAAATTAAATAAAGAAGCAATATCCATTCTAGATATAGAAGAAGATATGTTAATGGAAAATGCAAAAGTTGCAAAGGCTCATTATCTCTTTGATCAAGCAGATTCCCTTGCAATAGCGCTGATTGATGCAAATGTTGTTCTTACAGGAAGTGCTCGAGTTCGTTATAAGAAACCGGTTTATGCCGGTGATAGAGTTATTGCCAAGGCGGTAGTTAAGGTTAAAAGAAAAAATGCATATTTAATTTCAGTTTATTCAAAGGTAAAAGGTGAACTGGTTTTTAAAGGGCAGTTTATAGTTACTGTCCAAACACCAGGAGATGGAGGTACATAAATGAAAATAGCAGTAGATGCCATGGGCGGTGACCATGCACCAAAGGAAATTGTAGCAGGTGCGCTCGAAGCAGTAGAAAAAAATATTGCAGATATAATTTTAGTAGGAAGAAAAGAAAAAATTGAAAGTGAACTGGAAAATCTAACAACTAAAATACCGGAAAACCTTACAATTTGTCATGCACCGGAAGTAATTGAAATGGGTGAATCACCTGCCACTGCTGTAAGAAGAAAGAAAGAAAACTCCATTTTGGTAGCGCATAAATTAGTTAAAGATGGTAAAGCTGATGGTGTTGTTTCTGCTGGCAGTACAGGTGCACAGATGACGGCTGCTTTAATGGCCCTGGGTAGGATACCTTCAATTTTAAGGCCTACTATTGCAGCTCTTTTGCCAACTTTACAGGGTCCGAAAATTCTTTTAGATGTAGGTGCTAATGTCAATTGTAAACCTGAAAATTTAGTACAGTTTGCATATATGGGAAATATTTATGCTCGAAAAATTTTAGGTTATGATACTCCCAGAATAGGACTTTTAAACATTGGCACTGAAGAGAAAAAAGGAAATGCTTTAACACAAGCTACTTATCCGCTTTTAAAAGAATCATCCCTTAATTTTGTGGGGAATGTTGAACCCAGGGAACTGCCGGAGGGAAATATAGAAGTAGCTGTTTGTGATGGGTTTGTAGGTAATTGCCTTTTAAAGTTTGGAGAAGGCTTAGTTAATTCTTTTCTAGCTATGATTAAAGAACAAGTGCATAAAAGCTTGCTAACAAAAACTGCTGCTATAGCATTAAAGCCGACCTTTAAAAAGTTAAAGAAGGAACTTGATTATGAAGAATATGGAGGAGCTCCGCTCCTGGGAATCCAAGGAGTTAGCATTATCTGTCACGGTAGCTCGAAGGCATTTGCAATCACAAATGCAATAAAAGTAGCTGTCCAGTGTGTAGAAAATGATTTGGTAGGTACAATCCAATCTGTGACTGAACATGAAAAAGGGAGAGATATTCTATGATGAAAAAAAAGTGTGCGGCTATTACAGGGGTAGGGGCATATGTACCTCCAAGAATTTTAACAAACAAGGATTTAGAAAAAATGGTAGATACCAGTGATGAATGGATAACTACTAGAACCGGAATAAAGGAAAGAAGAATAGCAGATGAAGAGACAGCTACTTCTGATATGGCTGTTAAAGCGGCAGAGGAGGCACTTCAAAAGGCTAATTTAGAAGTTGAAGAAATAGATTTAATAGTTGTTGCAACTATTACTCCGGATATGCTGTTTCCTTCTACGGCTTGTATAGTTCAGGATAAATTGGGCGCGAGAAAAGCTGCCTGTTTTGACCTATCAGCAGGCTGTACCGGCTTCATTTACGGTATTTCTGTTGCTGCCCAGTTTATTGAAAATGGCACTTATCAAAATGCACTTGTAATTGGAGCAGAAACATTGTCTAAAATTGTAAACTGGGAAGATAGAAATACCTGTGTATTATTTGGAGACGGTGCAGGTGCTGTGGTATTAAAAGAAGTAGCAGGAGATGCCGGTATTCTATCCACATATTTAGGCTCTGATGGCAGCGGATCGGTACTCCTTAAGCAACCGGCAGGAGGCTCGAGGATGCCGGCAAGTCTTGATACTGTAGAACAAAAGTTACATTCAATTCATATGAATGGTAATGATGTATTTAAATTTGCCGTAAAAGTAATGGGAGAGGCCTCTTTAACAGCGCTTGAAAAATGCGGTATGGGCAAAGAAGATATAGACTTCCTTGTTCCTCACCAGGCGAACAGCCGAATTATCCAGTCTGCTATAAAAAGATTAAAGTTACCAGAAGAAAAGGTTGTGGTTAACCTTAATAAATATGGTAATATGTCCAGTGCATCAATTCCGGTTGCACTATATGAAGCACTGCAAGAAAATAAAATTTCTTCTGGAGATATAATAGTGATGGTTGGTTTTGGTGCCGGTTTGACATGGGGAGCCTCTGTGGTAAAATGGCTCTAAAGTCTATGAGGGGGTGGGGATTTTGCGTACACCTGTAAATGATCTGGTTGGAATAAAATATCCCATCTTTCAGGGTGGAATGGCATGGGTAGCAACTGGAGAACTGGCTGCTGCAGTATCAAAAGCAGGAGGCCTTGGAATAATTGGAGCAGGAAATGCTCCGGCTGATGTAGTTAGAGAAGAAATAAAAAAAGTTAAAAGTTTAACTTCTAACCCCTTTGGAGTAAATGTTTATTATATGTCACCATTTGTTGACGAAGTTATACAGGTTGTGGCTGAGGAAAAAGTTCCAGTTGTTACTACTGGAGCTGGTAATCCTGGCAAGCATCTTCCGCTTTTGAAAGAAAATGGTTGCCTGGTTTTCCCTGTTGTGGCATCAGTTGCTCTGGCAAAAAGACTTGAAAGACAGGGAGTAGACGGTTTGATAGCCGAAGGTACGGAATGTGGGGGCCATGTTGGTGAATTAACTACAATGGTTCTGGTTCCCCAAATTGTAGATGCAGTCGATATACCGGTAATTGCTGCTGGCGGTATTTGTGACGGCAGAGGAGTTGCTGCTGCTTTAAGTTTAGGAGCTGTTGGCGTTCAAGTGGGAACACGATTTATAGCCTGTGATGAATGCCAGTGTAGTCCTGAATATAAAAAAGCTATCTTAAGGGCAAAGGAAAGGGATGCAGTGGTAAGCGGACCAAAGGGGCATAAGGTAAGGTCCCTAAAGAACAAGCTTACCAAGCAATATGAAAAGCTTGCCCGGAATAATGCTTCATTTGAGGAAATGGAAAAACTTGGTGAAGGGGCTTTAAGGCGCGCTGTTAAAGAAGGAGATATTGACAATGGTTCAGTTATGGCTGGACAGGTTGCTGCTATGATTACCGAAATTAAACCCGCTAAAGATATCATTGAAGAAATGATGCAAGAAGCCGAAGAAGTCATTTCCAGACTAAATTCCTTTAAGTAGGAGGGAGACTCCGCTATGTTGAAAACGGCATTTGTTTTTCCAGGCCAAGGTTCACAGTATGTTGGAATGGGAGAAGAACTTGCAAAAGAATATTCGGTTGCCGCAGATGTTTTTAAAGCTGCCGATGAGGCATTAGGATATAAAATCTCTGATATTTGTTTTCAAGGACCTGAAGAAAAGCTAAAGCAAACAGTCTATACCCAACCTGCAATTTTAACTACCAGTTATGCATGTTATAAAGTGTTGGAAGAAAAGGGACTATCTCCGGAGGTAGTTGCCGGGCATAGTCTTGGAGAATATACTGCCATAGTAGCTGCAGGGGCTCTTCAATTTGAAGATGCGGTCAGGTTAGTATCTAAAAGAGGTCAGTATATGGAAGAAGCGGTTCCTGATGGCAAGGGAACTATGGCAGCCATACTGGGTATGGATTTTGAAGATGTAAAAAAGCTCTGTGATGATGCTTCTGAAAACGGTGTTGTTGAACTTGCAAATTTAAACTGTCCCGGCCAGGTAGTAATAGCTGGAGAAACACCAGCTGTAGAAAAAGCTGTCCAATTGGCGCCTGAAAGAGGAGCTAAGAAAGCTGTACTTCTTAAAGTTTCCGGGCCTTTTCATTCAAGTTTAATGATTCCTGCTGCTGAAAAATTGGCTGATGAACTTGATAAAATAAGTTTTAAAGAACCTAAAATTCCTGTTGTTGCTAATTATTCAGGTGAAATGATAACTACAGCACAGGGATTGAAAGAAGGGTTAAAAAAGCAAGTAAACAATTCTGTCCTCTGGGATAAGTCTATTCGAACTCTTTTAGATAATGGAGTTGAAAACTTTGTAGAAGTAGGTCCAGGCAAAGTTTTAAGTGGGCTTATAAAAAAGATAAATAGAAAGTTAAATATATCCAATGTTGAAGATGTAAAGAGTTTACATAAATTAATCGAAAAAATGGGGGAACAAAAGTAATGTCTCTTAATGGTAAAGTTGCACTGGTAACAGGAGCATCCCGTGGAATCGGCAGGGCGTGTGCATTAAAACTTGCTGGCGCTGGCGCTGCAGTTGCAATTAATTATACTTCCAGTGAAAAAAGCGCTTTGGAAGTGAAGAATGAGATAATTGCTAACGGCGGAAAAGCACTGTGTTTTAAAGCAAATGTTAGCAAATTAGATGAAGTAGAAAATATGTATCAGAAAATTGAAGAACAACTGGGTCCTGTGGAAATATTAGTTAATAATGCCGGGGTAACATCAGACACACTCCTAATGCGAATGAAAGAAGAACAATGGGATAAAGTTATGGAAATAAATTTAAAAGGTGTATTCAATTGTTCTAAAGTAGCCATTAAAAAAATGCTAAAACTTAAGAAAGGCAGAATAATCAATATCACTTCCGTAGTCGGTATTACCGGTAATGCTGGACAGACTAACTATGCAGCATCTAAAGCAGGGATTATTGGCTTTTCAAAATCTCTTGCTAAAGAAGTTGCAAATAGAAATATTTTAGTGAACTGTGTAGCTCCTGGTTACATACAAACCGATATGACTGAAGGTTTAAGTGAAAAAGTAAAAGAAAACTTGCTTTCAAGCATACCTGTTGGTAGACTAGGTAGTCCTGAAGATGTAGCTAATGTGGTTCAATTTTTAACTTCTCCATCTTCTGACTATATTACAGGGCAAGTAATTACTGTAGATGGCGGTATGACCATGTAATGAACTGTTCTCTTGGAAGGGGGTGAAAAAATGGCAGTATTTGATAAAATAAAGGATATTGTTGTTGATCAGTTGGATGTTGATGAGGAAGAAGTTACTATGGAGACTTCTTTTGAAGATTTGGATGCTGATTCCCTTGATATAGTTGAACTTATTATGGCTTTAGAGGAAGAGTTTGGTATAGAAATTCCTGATGAGGATGCTGAAAAGCTTACTTCAGTGGGAGAAGCAGTGAAATATATTGAAGAAAAAACAAGCTAAATTTGTTATAATTTCTTAATGAAAGTCCCGTAGACTTTTCTACGGGATTTTCTAAAATAATTTAGAGTAATAAAGGCCTATTATTTCAAGATGGGCTTTATTATAAATTGTTCCGCATCACAAGTCCGATTGGAGGGAACACCATGAATAGAGTTGTAGTAACAGGTATGGGAGTAATTAGCCCGGTAGGTATTGGCTTAGAAAATTTCTGGCAATCACTAGTTGAAGGTAAATCGGGTGTTGGTCCCATAACACATTTTGATGCTTCAGAGCTGTCTACTAGAATAGCGGCAGAAGTGAAGGATTTTGATGCAAAAGATTATATTGATCGCAAGGAAGCAAAAAGAATGGACCGCTTTACACAGTTTGCTGTGGCAGCAGCAAAGATGGCAAGTCAAGATGCCGGTTTGGAAATGGAAAAATTAAATTCAGATAGAGTTGGGGTTGTTTTAGGAACCGGTATCGGGGGTACAGATACCTTTGAAAAGCAGCATAAAGTATTACAGGATAAAGGCCCAGGCAGGGTGAGCCCATTTTTTGTACCTATGATGATTGCTAATATGGCTGCTGGTCATATATCAATAAATTTAGGAGCTAAAGGGCCTAATTATACGGTGATTACTGCATGTGCATCTGGAACTAATGCCATAGGTGAAGCATTTAAGCTGCTGCAAAGGGGAGATGCAGACGTTGTCATTACCGGTGGAACAGAGGCTGCAATAACTCCAATGTCTGTCAGTGGTTTCTGCTCAATGAAAGCATTATCAACACACAATGATGAACCTCAAAAAGCAAGCAGGCCTTTTGATAAAAATAGAGATGGTTTTGTCATGGGAGAAGGTTCTGGTATACTAATTTTAGAAACTTTGGAGCATGCTAAAAAACGTGGAGCAAGCATATATGCTGAAATTGTAGGTTATGGCGCTACTGCTGATGCTTACCATATTACTGCTCCTGCCCCAGAAGGAGAAGGCGGAGCTAGAGCCATGTCTAATGCCCTTAAAGATGCCGGTCTAAATCCCAGTGATATTGATTATATTAATGCCCATGGAACTTCAACTCCATTAAATGATAAGTTTGAAACAGCAGCAATTAAAAAAGTATTTGGTGACAATGCTAAAAAGGTTGCTATTAGCTCTACAAAATCAATGATAGGGCATCTTTTAGGAGCTGCTGGCGCTGTTGAACTTATAACCAGTATCTTGACCATTAATAAAGGCATTATAACTCCTACCATTAACTATGAAGAAAGAGATCCTGAATGTGATTTGGACTATGTCCCCAATGAAGCAAGGGAAGCTAATGTTAATTATGCATTGTCCAATTCACTTGGTTTTGGAGGACATAACGCAACATTGATTGTGAAAAAATTTGCTTAAAAAGTCAGGTGGAACTATGCATAACTCAAGAAAAAGTGAATTACAGGATTTGGTAACAAAATGTGGAGTAGAACTTAGTTCTCTCCACATTTTAAACATTGCCCTAACCCATCCTACATATGTGTTTGAGAACCGCAATCATGCACAGGAGAATAATCAAAGGTTAGAGTTTTTAGGTGATGCCGTTCTTGGTATGGTGGTGGCAGAGTATCTCTATGAAAGCTACCCTGATTTACCTGAAGGTGAACTGACAAAAATGCGTGCTGCTGTTGTTTGTGAACCAACACTTGCTAAAAACGCAAAAAAAATTGATTTGGGTAAATTTCTCCTCCTGGGAAAAGGGGAAGAAATGACGGGAGGACGTAATAGAGCTTCCAATCTGGCAGATGCCTTTGAGGCCATTATAGGTGCCTTTTATTTGGATGCGGGTTTTGAGACTGCAAAACGATTTATCTTAACTCAATTACATGATGATATTCTGAAAGCAAGCAAAGGAATTTATAGTGATTTTAAAACAATGCTGCAGGAAAAAATACAAAAACTGTATTCTGATAACGTCAACTACAAAATAATTTCTGAAACAGGACCTGATCACAATAAGACCTTTGAGGCAGGAGTATTCTTCAAAGGTAAATTGCTTGCAAAGGGAAAAGGAAGTAATAAAAAGGAAGCCGAGCAAAAAGCTGCTGAAATTGCCCTGGAAAATTTTTCGGAGGATTAGTAATGAAAAAAAAGTATGTAATCCCTCTCTTTGTACCTCATATGGGTTGTCCCCACCAGTGTGTGTTTTGTGATCAGAGAACCATATCAGGTCAAAGGGGAATACCCGATGTTGTAAATACAATAGAGGAATATCTAAGAAGTTTTAAAAACAAGGAAATACCTATAGAGGTAGCATTTTATGGAGGCAGTTTTACGGCAATACCTATTGAAATTCAGAGAGAATTACTTGAAAAAACTGTACCTTATATAAAATCTGGTAAAGTTCAAAAAATCAGACTCTCCACACGGCCGGATGCGATTTCCCATGAGATTTTAGATTTTTTAAAGGAATATAATGTTTCTATTATAGAGTTGGGTGTTCAATCTTTAAATAATAAAGTTTTAGAGCTTTCGGGTCGAGGTCATAATAGTGAAATTGTCTTTTGGGCTTCTAAAAGGATTAAAGAGTCGGGATTTACACTGGGAATTCAACTAATGCCAGGTTTACCAGGTGATACCAGGGAAAAAATTTTTTCTACAGTTCAAGACGTGATTGCCATTAAACCGGATTTTGTAAGGATATACCCTACTGTGGTAGTTAAGGGAACTCCTTTGGAAAAAATGTATAAGGATGGAAAGTTTACACCATTATCTCTCCAATGTGCTATCCAACTAGCTGCTGAAATGTATGAGGAATTTTATGAGGCAGGTATAAGTGTGATCCGGTTAGGTTTACAACCAACGGAAGAATTGTTAAGTGCTGATTGTATTGTAGCTGGTCCCTTTCATCCAGCATTTGGAGAGCTTGTCAAGGGAGAAATAGCTTTCAAAGAAATGTGTAAAAGCCTAGATGATTTTTACAAACATAATCCGGATTCCGAAAAAATAGAAATACATGTTCCCCATAAGAAGCTTTCAATTTTCCTAGGTCAAAGAAAAATAAATATGGAAAGAATTTATGATAAATACTCCAGAGAGATTCGTTTGAGGGGAGAAAAAAATTTATTCCATAGAATTGTCATTACAAATAATAGTGGTATTACAAAAGAATATCAGACTAAACTTTAAAACTGCTGGCAGAGCAGTTTTTTACTTTTTAGAAAAAGTTCACTCCTTTGAAGGGACTAGTTGTGGTAGAATTATATGGAAGAAGCAATAAGAAGTGTGCTTCCAGGGGAGGGTTGTAGATGTACTTGCAGAGACTCCAGATCAATGGATTTAAATCATTTGTAGATAAAACAAATATTAACTTAGGACCCGGAATTACTTGCATAGTTGGTCCCAATGGAAGCGGAAAAAGTAATATAGCCGATGCCATGCGGTGGGTACTTGGGGAACAAAGTGTCAAGAGTTTACGTGGATCAAAAATGGAAGATGTTATTTTTGCCGGTAGTAAAAATAGAAAACCTGTGGGCAGGGCAGAGGTTAGTATTACTTTAGATAACTCAGGAAAGATGTTTCCCTTAGATTATAGTGAAATTACTGTCACCAGACGCGTTTTTCGTTCAGGTGAAAGTCAGTATTTAATTAATAAAGTTCCAAGTCGTCTTAAAGATGTACATGAACTTTTTATGGATACCGGAGTAGGTAAGGAAGCTTTTGCAATCATAGGACAGGGTAAAGTTGATTGGATAGTTGGATCAACTCCGGAGGAAAGAAGGCCTCTTTTTGAAGAAGTTGCCGGAATAACGAAATATCGCTATAGAAAAAAAGAAGCTTTAAAAAAATTAGAGAATACAAAGGATAATTTAACGAGAATTAATGATATTTTAACTGAACTTGAAGATCAACTTAAGCCACTTAGTGATGAAGCGAAAAAAGCAGAAATCTATTTAGATAAGAAAAGGGAATTAACTTCCAAAGAAATAGGTGTTCAACTTAAATTTATTACAGAAGCAAAGAAGGATTTGGAAAATGTAAATTTAACACTCAAGAAACTAGAAATGAATTTTTCTGTTGAACAAGTACAAGAAAACATTTTTAAGTCTTTTTATGAAAGACTTAAATTAACCAAAATAAAGAACCAGGAAAGAATTTCTTCCATTTCAAAACTGATCCAGAATTTGGAGGAAGAAAAACACAGCGCTACCAGCGAAAAGTTAGTTACACAGGAGCAAGTTCGAGGTCTGGAGACCCAGCTTGAGTCCTTTCAAAACGACTTGCAAAATAAAGAAAAAGAGCTGCACAATTTAGAAACACAATTACAAGAAAAGCAGGGTAAGTTGCACCAGTGCCAGCTAAAAATAGCAAAAGTTAGAGATAACTTGAAAATGTTGAACTTAGAGTTTGAAGAGCTGGAACGTAAGATGCATGAAAGTGAAGAAGAATTAAATAGGATTAACAGTTCCCAAATTGAAGAACTTAATAATTTATCAAGCCTTAAAACCGATTTGGCCAATTATTCACAAAGAAAAAATATAGTTGAAAAACAATATTATAAAAATGGTGAAATACAGGAAAACAGGTTAGCATATCTTAAGACACTGAAAAGCCAAATAGAGGAAAAACTAAAATACAGGCAGGATTTGGAAAATGCTTTAAGGGAGATAAATAGTCAAGTTAACTCCATTCAGAAAGAAAAGGAACAAGTTCACAATGAGATATCTAAAGCACTAAAGGAAAAAGAAAAATACAGTGAAAACTTATATAAGATTCGTTCCCGCTACAGGGTAATTAAAGAGATGCACAGCAGTATGGAGGGATATTATAAAGGAGTGAAGTCCATTTTAACAGCTAAAAAAAATGGACATCCAGCCTGTTCAGGAGTGTTGGGAGTAGTTGCAGAAATCTTAGGTGTACCGGAACAATATGAAGTTGCAATTGAAACAGCCCTGGGAGGTTCTTTACAAAACTTAGTTACCTCCACTGATGAGGATGCTAAAAAAGCAATATCCTATTTAAAAATGATATCAGGCGGCAGGGCTACTTTTTTACCTCTTAATAGCTTGCAATTTAAAACCTTAAAAAATAAGGAGTACTTCTCAAGATTTGACGGGGTAGTGGGAATGGCTTCTGACCTGGTGACTTACGATAAAATATTTGAGCCTGTAGTAATTTACTTGCTAGGGAGAGTAATTGTCACGGAGGATGTGGACAAGGGTCTTCAAGTTGCTAGAGGCACAAGTTTTAATTTTAAAATAGTTACCCTTGAGGGTGAGATTTTTCATCCTGGAGGATCTATTTCCGGTGGAGGTACAAAACAAAATAAATCGGGTCTTTTGGGAAGAAGCAGGCAGTTACAAAATTTAAAGAAACAGGAAGAAGAAGCAAAAGAAAAGTACAGTGCTACATGTAATAAAATTTCTCAACTGGAACAACAAGTAGTAAATCTCAATTGCAAAGAAAAAAATCTCTTAAATAAGAAAGAGGAGATAAAATATAAAATAGTTGAGATTAAACAGGAAGTAGAATCGGAGTTTAATAAGAAAAAAGAGCTTGAAAGAGAACTGGAAGTTTTAAAAATTGAACAACAACAGATGTCCCAGGAAATTAAAGAGATTGAAGAAAAGCAAAATGAAATTAGTGATAAATTACAGGAAAAACAACAGCTTCAACAGTCTTCTCAGGAACTTTTAGATAAGCTTAGATTGCAAAACAAGGAATACGGACTACAAAAAGAAAAGCTAAGTAGCACTATCTCACAGGTTAAGATTGAAATGGGTACTCTTCTGGAACAAGAAGCAGGTTTACAAAACTTTATTGAAGATTTACAGGGCAGAATTGAAGATTTAAAGGCAAATAAAAGTAATACAGAAAAACAGATTGAGAATGTTATACAAAAAAAGCATTCTGCATTACAAAAAGCAAATGAATTACAAAAACAACTCTCTGAACTAGATGCCAGAAAGAAAAATAAAGATTCACTTTTAGCTAAATTAGTTAAATTAAATAACAAACTGCAAGCCCAGGAAAATACTTTAAGTAATATTTTGGATAATGTATCTAAAAAACTACAATTACTAAAATATGAAATTCATAAAAATGAAGTTGAAAAAACGCGCTTAGAATCCGGGATTAATGGTGTAGTTTCAAATTTAACTGAACAGTTTGAGGTTTCTCTTGAAGAAATAAACAATTATCAATTACCTGATGATATTAATAAAGTAAAAAGAGATATTTCAAGGTTGAAAAGAGAAATTGCTTCTCTAGGAGAAGTTAATGTTGGGGCGATAGAACAGTACAAAAAAATAAAAAAACGTTATTCTTTCCTTAGTAAACAAAGAGCTGATTTATTAAAGGCAAGTGATGAATTAAAACAAGTAATTTCTCAGGTTGACAGCATAATGGTTGAATGTTTTCAAGAAACTTTTTCAAAGGTAAATAAATATTTTAGTGAGATATTCCGCTTTCTTTTTAACGGTGGTTCAGCGCATTTAAGTTATAGTGATGAAAGTAACCCTTTAGAAACTGGAATTAATATTCAGGCTCAACCACCTGGTAAAAAACTTCAGAATTTATCGTTGCTTTCAGGTGGGGAAAGGGCACTAACAGCAATAGCACTCCTATTTGCTTTTTTAAAGGTTAAGCCGAGTCCTTTTTGTATACTTGACGAAATTGAAGCTTCCTTAGACGAAGCAAATGTAAGGCGTTTTGCTGAGTTTTTGCATAATTTCAGCCAGCAGACGCAATTTTTAGTGATTACCCACCGTCAGCCCACCATGGAACTGGCAGATATTCTTTATGGAGTGACAATGGAAGAACCCGGAGTTTCAAAATTGATTTCAGTAAAATTGGATGAAGTTAATATTGCAGGCAGTGCATAGTGATATTTCCTCTCGGATAAACTAAAAAAAATTTGGTCTTCAGGGAGGAAATAAGTTGCAAGAAATTAAAGGTATAGCGAAGTATATTGTTGATAATTTGGTTAAAAGAACTTTAGAATTAAGTCAGGGACGTAATGTTGGCTGTTTTGGTTTTGTAGACAATGAAGGCTATGTTTCTACTACGACAGAATTGATAGATGGTGGATTAAGTGGAATTCCGTTAAGGATACTTCTTGATAAAATTACATCTATGGATAACAAAAGTATGATTGAGGGGTTAGAAAGCCTGCCTGATAATGCTGTCTTTATTAGCACACGACCAGGTAAGACCGGGTTGATTACCAATTTGTCCGGAGTTGACTTCTTTAACCTGCCTATAATTAGTATTGGAGTAAAAAACGAAGGCTTAGCAGGCGTAGGGGTTGTCTACCCAGAGGATGAATACTTCGATTGGTTAACTGAATCTGAAAAAATGGATATAAATACCCTTGCCTCTAAAACAATGGAGGAGGAAAAAGAGGTTTTACGTAAGAATAATGAGCTGGTATTACAATTATTAGATGTTTCACGAGAATTACAGATAGTTGACTTGCCTGAAAATCCTCCTTATTACCGGCAAAATCCTGAAAGTACTTGGAACGTACCTCGTGTCCAGGTAAATTCAATAGACAAAGAAATGGCTGAAAATCTTGTTAAACACTCCATTGAAGTGGGACAGGGTAGGGAAGTAGCTGCTTTAGGAAGGCTAAAGGATGGTAAGATATTTCCTGAAGGAAAAACAGTTGAAGGAGGTATGGGCTATGTTCCATCCAGGCTTCTTGCTTCAAGTCTTGTGGATGTCTCTGGAAAATCATTACGGGAAATTTACCGCAGTGATGTACCTGAAGATGCAGTAATAGTCCATACTCATCCGGGAGGTACCGGTGTAATGCATATTGGGGATGCCAATGCAGGGCCAGGGACATGGGGGCGTCCAATTGTAGCAATTGGACATGATAAAGAAGGGAACATTAAAGGAGCAACCGTGGTAGAAAATACCGAAAAACTACATCAACTGGCTGAAGAAGATGAATCCTTAAACTTGGAATTTTTTAAGGTCGAAACACAGGAGGAAGAATCTCAAGTTCGTAATCGCAAGTTTGGAATTGCCCAGGAGTATACCTCATTATGTAAGCCCATTGAGATAAATTAATTACCGTGATAAAATGTTTGGAGGTTAGGGTTTAAACCTTAACCTCCAATATTGTGAAGTTATATCAAGTAAGAATGGAGTTGGGGAATTATGGCAACATTTTTAAAAAGATTAAAAGAGGGTTTAAGTAAAACTAAAGGTGGATTAATTAATAAAGTAACAGATCTTATTTCCCTTAATAAAGAAATTGATGAAGATTTTTATGAAGAGCTTGAAGAAATTCTGATAGGTGCAGATGTTGGCGTAAATGCTTCATTACAAATTGTAGAAAGCTTAAGGGATAAGGTCAAGGAAAGAAAAATAAAAAAGGCTGATGAAGTTAAAGAGTTACTAAAAGAGGAATTGGCCAAGATCGTGGAAGGCAAATCTCAAGGGCTTAATTTAAATGAACATCAGCCTGCAGTTATAATGGTTGTAGGTGTTAACGGTGTTGGAAAAACTACAACGATAGGTAAACTTGCCTTTAAATTTAAAGAAGAAGGAAAAAAAGTACTTTTAGCTGCAGGTGATACTTTCAGAGCTGCTGCCATAGAACAGCTTGAGGTTTGGGCTAATCGTTCAGGTTCCGGTTTCATTAAACACCAGCAAGGCTCGGATCCTGCTGCAGTTGCTTTTGATGCAATCCAGGCTGCAAAATCCAGGGGAACAGATGTTGTAATTATCGATACAGCGGGAAGACTGCAGACAAAGGTCAACTTGATGCAAGAATTGCAAAAAGTAAAAAGGGTTATTCAAAAAGAAATTCCGGATGCTCCCCATGAAACGCTGCTTGTATTAGATGCGACAACCGGGCAAAATGCTATTTCACAAGCAAAGCTGTTTGATGAAACAGTAAATCTTTCAGGAATAGTTTTGACAAAGCTGGATGGTACTGCAAAGGGTGGAGTTGTATTTGGGATTTGTTCAGAAATGGAGATTCCTGTGAAATTTATAGGAATAGGTGAAAGGATAGAAGATCTAAGAGAATTTAATCCTGAAAATTTTGTGGAAGCTCTCTTTGATGAAGATGATGAAGCTTAAATGAGTGTTCGAAAAGGAGTACAGACTTTTCGAACATCCTCGTTAAGTATAAAAGTTAGGAGGAGAATTCATGGAAAGTTTAAAGTGGACCGGTAGCTCTCTTAAGGTTCTGGATCAAACAAAACTTCCTTTTAAGATAGAATATATAGAATGCATGATATATGAAGAAGTTGCCAGCTCAATTAAGAAAATGCAGGTGCGTGGAGCACCTGCTATTGGTGCGGCAGCAGCATTTGGAATTGTACTGGCAGCTAAACAGAGACAATTTGCTAAAATTTCAGATTTCCAAAAATTTTTACATGAAGCAACTCACGTCTTGCAAAAAACTAGACCCACTGCAGTAAATCTTTTTTGGGCACTTGATAGAATGAAATCAGTTTGGAGTTTGAAAAATTGGGAAACTGTGCAGGATATCATAACTGCCTTGGAAAAAGAAGCGATTGCAATTTTTAAAGAAGATATTGAGCTTAATAAGGCCATTGGCAAGCTAGGGATGGAGCTTGTTCCGGATGGAGCAACTATATTGACCCACTGTAATGCGGGTGCACTTGCAACTGCCGGTTTTGGTACGGCTTTAGGAGTAATTCGGGCTTGTCACAAGAGCGGTAAAGAGATAGCGGTTTACGCCAGTGAAACAAGACCCCTTTTACAGGGCGCACGCCTGACAGTTACTGAGTTAATGAATGATGGGATTAACGTAACTTTAATAACTGATAATATGGCAGGCTATCTAATGAAGCAGGGAAAAGTTGATGCGGTAGTTGTTGGAGCAGACAGGATAGCAGCAAATGGGGATGTTGCCAATAAAATTGGGACATATTCCCTGGCTGTTCTAGCTAATTATCATGAGATTCCTTTTTACGTTGCAGCACCTTATTCCACAATCGATATGACTCTCCATTCAGGAAAAGAAATAATAATTGAAGAGAGAGATCCGCTAGAAGTACGTTCCATTTCCGGAAATCCTGTAGTTGCTGATGATGTCCCAGTCTATAATCCTGCCTTTGATGTTACGCCACATAGTTTAATATCTGCAATTATAACAGATAAGGGAGTTTTACGCCCACCTTATGAACAAACCTTAAAACAAGTTATAAAGGAGGACAAAAATGAGTAACAATCTTTTGATTAAAAACTGCTTGATTGTTCCAATGACCCAATCTCCAGAAAATAGCGGAGACTATTTTTTCAAAGGTGAAATTGCGATTGAAGGTTGCAAGATAAGGGAAGTTGGGGAAAGGATATCACTAGAATCCTGGAAGCCCGATAAAATAATTGATGCTGAAGGTATGATTGCTCTTCCCGGTTTTATAAATTGTCATACCCATGCGGCAATGACTCTTTTAAGAAGCTATGCTGATGACTTGCCCCTTATGCAGTGGCTGCAAGAAAAGATCTGGCCCCTGGAATCGAAGTTACAGGCAGAAGATGTGTACTGGGGCACAATGCTTTGTATTTTAGAGATGATAAAATCAGGTACTACTACCTTTGCAGATATGTATTTCTTTATGGATGAAGTGGCACAGGCTGTTGAAGAATCCGGTATTAGAGCAAGCCTGAGCAGAGGTTTGATTGCGTTTAATAACGGGGAAAAGTCTTTGGAGGAAGCTTGCAAGTTTGTTGAAAAATGGCATGGTAAAGCAGAAGGAAGAATAACTACAATGCTGGGACCGCATGCGCCATACACATGCCCGCCGGACTTTTTAAAAAAAGTAGTTAAAAGTGCGGAAAAGTTAGATGTTGGTATTCACATCCATGTTGCTGAAACACTCCAGGAAATTGAAGAAATAAGAAAAAATTATGGTAAAACACCTGTAGAATACTTAGATGAACTTGGAGTATTTGAATTGCCCGCTTTGGCAGCCCATTGTGTGCATTTGAATAATAAAGACATTGAAATACTATCCAGAAAATCTGTAGGGGTAGTCCATAACCCGGAGAGTAATATGAAATTGGCAAGTGGCATAGCTCCCATACCCCAACTTCTTAAGTCAGGTGTTACAGTTGCCCTTGGAACAGATGGTGCGTCAAGTAATAATAATCTCGATATGATGGAGGAAATGCGTTCAGCAGCGCTTCTTCACAAAGTTAATTCCCAAGACCCAACTGTCTTAAAGTCATATGAAGCACTTTCCATGGCAACCCGCAATGGAGCGAAAGTTTTAGGTATGGAAGATGAAGTCGGTCAGTTAAAGGCAGGAATGAAAGCAGATATTATACTTCTTGACTTTAATAAGCCCCATTTAAAGCCATTACATGATATTAATGCACACATGGTTTATTCAGCTTCATCTGCAGATGTAGATACGGTTATAGTTAATGGAAAGATTTTAATGGAAAAAAGAAAAATATTGACTATTGATGAGGAAAGAATTTATTCAGAGGTAGAAAAGTCAGTCAAACGATTGACAAGCTAAATTTTTAGTTTTGATATTTTATTTAGAGATATTAATGATAAATAAAATTTTGTTTTTCCTGTTAAGCAAAAAACCTTGACATAGATAAAGTGATTAAAGTATAATTCTAAAGGTGAGAAAAATGCCGCAAAAATTAGGCGAAATGGTTTGGTTATTTGATTTTTATGGTGAACTTTTGACTAAAAAACAACAAGAGATTTTTAAGTTATATTATTTTCAAGACTTATCTTTGGCTGAAATTGCCGAGAATTACAGTATCAGTCGTCAGGCGGTTTATGACATAATAAAAAGAACAGAGGAATTGCTGACTGAATATGAGCAGAAATTAAATCTTTATAAAAAGTTCTTATACCAAAAGCAAGAATTGGAGAAATTGCGAACACTTTTATTGAATTTGGATATGAACTATGATAAAAAAACCATTCAGCAGTCAATACAATGTCTTGATGATTTAATAAAATTAACAACTTGTGATTAGGAGGTTAAATGATGGCTGTTTTTTCCAGCCTTTCTGAAAAGCTGCAAAATACCTTTAAAAAATTAAAAGGAAAAGGTAAGCTTTCTGAAAAAGATGTTAAAGAAGCTATGCGCGAAGTGCGAATGGCACTTTTAGAAGCAGATGTAAATTATAAAGTGGTTAAAGATTTTGTAAATAAAGTAAAGGAACGGGCTGTTGGCGCTGAGGTTTTAAAAAGTCTAACTCCCGGACAGCAGGTAATAAAAATAGTTCATGAAGAATTGATTGATTTAATGGGAGGAACCAATAGCAGCATAAATATAGCTTCCAAACCACCGACCATTATAATGATGGTGGGCTTGCAAGGTGCAGGGAAAACTACCACTGCTGGTAAATTAGGCGCTAATTTGAAAAAGAAAGGAAGGCGCCCCCTTTTAGTGGCCTGTGATGTTTACAGACCTGCTGCAATTCACCAGTTAGAAGTTGTTGGTTCTCAAATAGATATTCCGGTTTTTTCAATGGGGGATAGGCAAAATCCCGTGAATATAGCTAAGGCGGCAGTATCTCACGCTGAAAATCACGGCAATGATACCGTTATCTTAGATACTGCAGGTAGATTGCATATTAATGAAGAATTGATGGATGAGCTAAAAAATATTAAAGCAGAAGTTAAACCTCATGAGATTTTGTTGGTTGTAGACGCAATGACCGGACAGGATGCTGTCAATGTTGCCGAACAGTTTAATGAGGCACTTGGTATTGACGGAGCTGTTTTAACTAAGTTAGATGGTGATACCAGGGGTGGCGCTGCCCTTTCTGTCAAAGCAGTTACCGGATGCCCTATAAAATATATTGGTGTTGGTGAAAAATTAGATGCACTTGAGGATTTCCACCCTGACAGAATGGCTTCACGTATACTTGGTATGGGAGATGTTTTAACTTTAATTGAAAAAGCTCAGGAAGCCTTTGATGCAGAAAAAGCAAAGGAAATGGAGCAAAAAATAAGAAGGCAACAGTTTACACTTGAGGATTTTCTTGAACAACTTGAACAAATGAAAAACATGGGTCCCATTGAAGATATTCTGGGAATGATTCCCGGTGTGGGTGGAAAACAGCTCAAGAATATGCAGGTGGATGAAAAGGAATTAGTAAGGGTGCAAGCAATAATTCAATCCATGACTCCAAAGGAAAGAACAAATCCTGAAATTATAAATGGCAGTAGAAAGAAAAGGATAGCTGTTGGTAGCGGTACTAGAGTACAGGATGTAAATAGACTTTTAAAGCAGTTCAATGAAGCAAAGAAAATGATGCGTCACTTTAGTGATATGGCTGGTAGAAAATCAAGAAGAAGAGCAAAAGGTTTTTTTGGTAAGATAGGATTTTAATCTTGATAAGGAGGTGACATGAAAGTGGCTACAAAAATTCGCTTAAGAAGAATGGGAGCAAAAAAGAATCCTTTTTACCGTATAGTGGTTGCTGATTCCCGGTCACCAAGGGATGGTAGATTTATTGAGGAAATAGGATATTTTAATCCAATTAATGAAGAAATGAAAGTAAATGAAGAAAAGACTGTGAAATGGCTACAAACTGGTGCGCAACCTTCAGATACTGTTAGGTCCCTGTTAAAGAAAGCTGGCGTTTGGCAAAAATATAATGAGCTAAAACGTCAGAAAAGGGGGTAAGTTAAATGAAAGATTTAGTTGAATATATTGCAAAATCACTGGTAGATAATCCTGAAGCTGTTGAAGTTACACAAATAGAGGGAGAAAAGTCACTAATATTAGAACTTAAAGTAGCATCAGAAGATATGGGTAAGGTTATTGGTAAGCAAGGTAGAATAGCCAAGGCTATTCGAACAGTAGTAAAAGCTGCAGCTGCTAGGGAAGGAAGAAAAGTAGTTGTAGAGATATTATAATTTAAAGAGGGCCTCTTGTGGCCCTTTTTTAGAATTAATAAAAATTGTATTTTTGGATAAGACATGCATTTGAGAAATTAATATAAAAAGTACCGCGGGAGGTAAAGAAGTGGAGGAGCTTGAAATTCTACAGCCTGTCACCATTAAGGTAAAGGTCACTGAAAATTTTAAAATGAAATTAGCTAATGAGCTAGAAAATGCTTTAAAAAAGGTGGAAACAGAACTCCAACATCTTGATTTTAAAATTAAAAGAATAAATAGTGAGTTAGAGAGAAAGCATTCTGAAGTTTTAGCTAAAACAAGACAACAGTTAGAAAAGCAAAAGATGATAAATATTGAAAAAACAGAAAAGTTACAGGAAAACTTACAAACTATTAAAAACCTCCATGATGGAGAAGAGGTAGTTCAAGACACAGTTCAAAGAATAGTAAAGGTAAAAGTTGGAGATGATTTTAAAAAGTTGCAGTCTATGGAGATACTATTAGAAGATGGTAAAATAGTTGAGTTCAGAAATTATAATGAATCAGGTGAGTAGTTAAGCCATGGAAAAGCAGATGATTTCCGTAGGGAAGATTTTAAAAACTCATGGAATAAAGGGCGAATTAAAAGTTTTACCTTTAACTGACGATCCTGATAAAAGGTTTCAGCCTGGAAGTACCTTTTATATAAAAACAAATGAAGAAAAACTAACGGAATACACCATTGAAAAAAGTAAGCCCTATAAAAAAAATACAATCTTGTTAAAATTCCTTAATGTAGACTCCATAGATGATGCAGAAAACTTAAGCGGTACTTATCTTACAATACCTGAAAAAGAAATTGCTCCTTTAGAAGAGGGCAGGTTTTACATATTTCAAATTGTAGGTTTAAGGGTATATGAGGAAAATGGAGAATACTTGGGAAAAATTATTGAAGTACAACAAACTGGCAGTAATGATGTTTATATTATAAAAAAAGATAGTGGCAAAGAACTGTTGATTCCTGCTTTAAAAGAAGTCGTTAAAAAAATAGATTTGGATAACAAAACCATGATAGTACATTTACTGCCAGGTTTGAGGTAGGGATACGAATGCAAATAGATATAGTAACCATTTTCCCTGAAATGTTAGAAGGACCTCTTAAGGGCAGTATAATTGGCAGGGCAAGGGAAAAGGGCATAATTAAAATAAATTTACACAATTTGAGAGATTATGCTTATAATAAACACCGTTCCGTAGACGATTACCCGTATGGTGGAGGTCCGGGAATGGTAATGAAACCGGAGCCGTTCTTTTGTGTGCTGGAAAAATTGGATTACTTACATTCGAATAATCCTATATTATTAATGACACCTCAAGGAGAAGTCTTTAATCAAAAGCTGGCCCAAGAGTTTGCAACTTTTGAGAAGATGGCAATACTTTGCGGGCATTATGAAGGGATTGATGAAAGGGTACGAAAAATTGTGACCCATGAGATATCAATCGGAGATTACGTTTTGACAGGAGGAGAGATTCCGGCTTTAGCTGTTGTTGATGCAGTATCCCGTTTACTACCGGGAGTACTGGGAGATGACCAGTCTGCTAGAGAAGATTCTTTCCAGGATGGTTTGCTGGAACATCCTCATTTTACTAGACCAAGGGAATATAAGGGTATGAAAGTTCCAGACATTTTATTATCTGGAAATCATGCCGAAATTGCACGCTGGAGAAAAAAAGAAAAGTTTAAGAGAACTTTGGAAAGACGACCTGAATTGCTAAAAAAATTATCTCTTAACGAAGAGGATAAACAGCTTTTGCTCCAAGCAGAAAAAGAATTAAAAAAAGGGGATTAAAAGCAATATATGGGAAAAGGAAAATTATATGCAGGATTGGTACACAGTCCTGTTATAAATCAGAAGGGTGAAGAAATTGTAACTTCTGTTACAAACCTGGACATACATGATATAGCACGCTTGGCAGCTACTTATCAACTTAGAAAGTATTTTATTATCCAACCACTCCCAAAACAACATAAATTAATAAATGAGTTATTGTCTTATTGGAAAGATGGTGCAGGCGCTCAATATAATCAGCATAGAAAGAAAGCAATTTCTACAATAGAACTTGTTAAATCTATTGAAGAGGTATGTGATAGGATCAAAGCTACAGATGGTGAACAACCGAAAATTATTACAACCGGCGCCAAAAAGCTGAATAATTCGGTATCTTTTAAAACCATGAGGGATAAAATAACAAATGGTGGAGTTTACTTATTACTTTTCGGTACGGGTTGGGGATTATCTAAAAAAGTGTTTAATAGTGCAGATTATATCCTGGATCCAATCCCCGGGTTGGGGGATTATAACCATCTCTCTGTTAGAAGTGCAGCTTCCATTATAATAGATAGGATTTATGGTGAAAAGTGGTGGTGAGTATTGTAAACAGGGTATCGTTATGCTATAATTGTCGATGTGCCAAATGTGAAACGCTTATGTAGGGGAAGGAGGTTACATAATGGACACTATCCAGTCTATTGAAAAACAGCAACAAAGAAAGGATATTCCTAACTTTGGTCCTGGAGATACAGTTAGAGTTCATGTGAAAGTTGTTGAAGGTAATAGAGAAAGAATTCAGGTTTTTGAAGGGACTGTTTTGAAAAGACAGGGTTCCGGAATAAGAGAAACTTTTACAGTAAGGCGTATTTCTTATGGTGTTGCTGTTGAGAGAACATTTCCTGTTCACTCTCCAAGAATTGATCGTATAGAAGTGATTCGTAAAGGAAAAGTCAGAAGAGCTAAATTATTCTATTTGCGCAATCGTGTCGGTAAGGCTGCAAGAATTAAGAATGCTTAAATTTTAGGGACTGAATACTTCAGTCCTTCTTGACTTTAAGGACATTTTTGACTTTAAAGTTTCTATCTTTGGATTGTATATAGTGGAAAATATGGATGGTGTTTTATCTGCATGAAAAGTAACTATCTTGTCTGGGTTGATATCCTTAAAACAGCTTTATTCGCTGTTTTATTGGCATTTGTGATAAGAATATTTATTTTCCAGCCCTTTTATATTCCTTCGCCATCAATGCAGCCTACGCTGAAGCCAGGTGATAGAATAATTGCTAGTAAAATACCTTATTTTTTTAATCCCATAAAAGTAGGGGATATAGTTGTATTCAAATTTCCGCTTGATACTTCCAAAGATTACATAAAAAGGGTAGTAGCACTGGAAAATGATATAGTTCAGATTAAAAATAACAGTCTCTATGTTAACAATAAAAAAATTGCAGAGGAATATCTACCTCAAAACATCGAAGTTTCTCCATTTGGCCCTGTGAAAGTTCCTGCAGGTTCAGTGTTTGTAATGGGAGATAATAGAGAAGACAGTTATGACAGTAGATATTGGGGGCCATTAAACAAAAAATTTATTGTTAGCAAAGCAATTTTCAGATTCTGGCCTATCTCCAGGATAGGCTTACTAAGACAATGAGGGTGTAAAGATGGATATACAATGGTATCCAGGTCATATGGTAAAGAGCAAAAGGCTCTTAAAGGAAAATTTAAAACTGGTACAGGCTGTAATTGAATTACTTGATGCAAGGGTGCCAATGTCCAGTAAAAACCCTGAATTTGATGAGATTTTGAAGGACAAATTCAGAATCTGTGTTTTGAACAAAAGTGATTTGGCTGAAAAAGCAGCAACAAGAGAATGGGTAAAGTATTATCAGAACCTTAACTTGCGTTGTATTGCTGTAAACTCTTTGTCAGGGGAAGGTATTCCTAAAGTTATACGAACTTTAAGTAGTATTCAAAATAGTAGAAAGAATGCTAGAATACGCAGAATGGTACTTCCGGTAAGGGTTATGGTTATAGGTATTCCTAACGTTGGTAAGTCAGCTTTTATTAACAAGCTGGTAGGTAAAGCAACTGCAAAAACAGGTGACAAGCCAGGAGTAACAAGGGGAAAGCAATGGATCAGGATAAGAAAGGGAATAGAGTTATTGGATACTCCGGGAGTACTCTGGCCCAAATTAACAGGAGAGGGTGTAGGCTTTAAGCTTGCTGCCCTCAATGCAATAGGTGAAAATGCGTATGACAGGGTTGAGTTAGTTTTAAAATTATTGGAATATTTGCAGGAAAATTACCCGAAACAGTTGTCAGAACGTTATGATTTAATGGTTGATGATTATACTCCGGAACAGTTGTTGCAGGAAATAGGACTTAAAAAGGGATGCCTCCAAAAAGGTAATGAAGTTGATTTACATTCAACTGCTGCTATTGTTTTAAAGGAGTTTAGAACAGGTAAAATAACAAGATTAACTTTAGATGGGTTGCCTGAAAATGAAAAAAGACGAAATTAAAATTGAAAAATTAACCATTAAACAATTGGAAGAGTATTTAAAAAATAAGGATCATATTGAGACTGAGATACTTCAAGCTATGCATAATGATAGCAGACTGGGAGTTCAGAAATTATTACAAAGGTACCAGCAAAAAATAAAACAACTTGAACTTGAAAAAAAGCGTTTAGAGAAGCTTTTTTTCTATGAAAGAAAACTTTATATGAACTCAATATACCCCGTGGCAGGTATAGATGAGGCAGGTAGAGGACCTCTTGCAGGTCCGGTTTTTGCAGCAGCTGTAATTTTACCATTGGAATGCAATATTACCGGACTTAAAGATTCTAAAAAAGTTAGCAAAGCTAGGCGAGAAGAACTTTTTGAAGAAATTAAAGAAAAATCCCTTGCTTGGGGAGTAGGATATTGTTCTGCCAAGGTCATAGACAACTATAATATCCTGGAAGCCACTAAACTTGCAATGGTTAAGGCAATTACCAGGTTGAAGATAAAACCCGTCCATATTCTTATAGATGCTTTAAAATTAGATTTGCTCTCCATACCGCAAACATCCCTTGTCAAGGGAGAAGATAAAAGCGCTTCTATAGCTGCTGCTAGTATTATTGCTAAAGTGTCGCGGGATAAATATATGGAAAACATATCAAAAAAATATCCACAATACAATTTTGAAATACATAAAGGATATCCAACTAAAGAACACTATGAATGTATAAAGCGCTTTGGGCCGTGTCCTGAGCATCGACTTACCTTTGCTGGAGTTATTAAAAAAAATAATTAAAATTATTAAAAATCACTAGCGTTGCATAAAAATTATCCAAAAAAGTCAAGTAGTAATTTATAAATTTACCATTTTACAACATATAACATATATATAAAATTTTACCATCTATTTTTTCCTGTTGTGGTTAAAGGACTAG
>Ga0182240_100198_pt1 | contig 25301 bp, 26 predicted proteins | sample hydfrates4_PW_90_FD_145594 | JGI IMG/M metagenome (GOLD analysis project Ga0182240, IMG submission 145594) | Subsurface microbial communities from deep shales in Texas, USA - hydraulic fracturing test 4_PW_90 | ecosystem: Environmental > Aquatic > Deep subsurface > Shale gas/oil reservoir >...
CCACATTTTTGTTGATAATCAGAAAATTATAGAGTTATTTGAAATTAGAAAAGTCCTAGAAACTCAGGCAGTTGTTTGGGCCTGTGAGAAGGCTGAAGATGAAGAGTTTGATGAGATTTTAAAATTGCTGGATAATACAAAAAAATTACTTAAAAAAAATAAGAGTGATTATTTTCGCATTTTAGCCCGGCAGGATGATAAATTTCACCAGATGATTGTTTCTGCTGCTGGAAACAACGTTCTTAAGCTAATAATGCAAACAATGCTTGATCTTTTAGCAGAAAACAGGGAAAAAGCTGCCTCAATTCCTCAAAGACCGGAGAAATCTTTAGAAGAGCATATGTTAATTGCTAAGTCCCTTAAAAAGAGAGACGTTGTAGCGGCTAAAAATACAATGTTAAGGCATTTGGAAAATGTTGAAAGAGATGTTTTAAAACATTTAAATAGTTAAATCTTTTGGGGAGATAGTCTCTCCAAAAAATAAAATAAATTAATGTGGAGGAGGATTTTAATGCGAAAACTGAAGTTTGTAGGATTGCTGGCAATGGTAGTTTTGCTGTCCATGGCGCTTGTAGTGGGCTGCACAGGTGGACAAAAAGCAGACGAAGGGGATAAGGCGAAAGATCAAGAACAAACTGCTGAAAAGCCTGATTTCCCAACTAAACCTATCACTTATATTATTCCTTTCAATCCAGGTGGACAGTCTGACGTGGAAGCACGCCGTCAGCAGCCACTCCTTGAGGAAGCTCTGGGAACTAAAATTAACATCACTTACAAAGCAGGTGGTGGAGGAGCAGTAGGTTGGACTGAGTTAATTCATACAAAGCCTGACGGCTATACAATTGCAGGAATCAATATTCCGCACATTATTCTACAGCCTATTGCCCGTGAAAATGCAGGTTACACTACTGAGCAGATTAACCCGGTTGCTATTTTTCAGGGTACTCCTATTGGACTGGCAGTATTAAAGGACAGCCCCTTTAATACTTTAGAAGATTTTATTAACTATGCCAAGGAGAATCCCGGTAAAATTACTGTTGGGGGTTCAGGTACATGGTCGGGACACCATATAGCGCTTCTCCAGCTTCAGGAGTTAGCTGGAATTGAATTGACTTATGTACCATCCTCAGGAGCTGCTCCATCTGTAACCCAGTTTTTAGGTGGACACACTGACGCTCTATTTGCAAATTCTAACGACCTTGTAACTCATAAAGACAAAATTAAGATTCTAGCACTTGGTTCTGAGGAACGTTTCGAAGCACTATCTGATGTGCCAACATTTAAAGAGTTAGGTTATGAAATGACTCCAAGTATCGACCGTGGAGTTGCGGTTCCTCCTGGAACTCCAGAGGAAATCAAGTCAATTCTTGAAGATGCATTTATACAAATTATGGAAAATGAAGCTGTTAGAGAACAAATGATTGAACAGGGTTTTGTACCTCTAAAAATGGATGCAAAAGCAGCACAAGAACATATTAATAAAAAGCAAAAAGAATACAGCCAACTTCTTGAAGACCTAGGATTGCCAGAGGAGAAAAAGTAAATTAATGAGGGTTCCGGGACAAATTTCCCGGGGCTCTCCCTAGTTTTTTAGCAACCCGTAAAAGGAGGGGAAATTTATGGCAGAGTTTCTTCAATATTTTGCAGGAGCAATGGGACATATATTTAACTTATCAAACTTTCTATTAATGACACTAGGAGTTGCAGCGGGTATCGTAGTTGGCTGTCTTCCGGGCTTAACTGCTACTATGGCGTTAGCAGTACTTGTGCCATTTACCTTTACGATGGACCCGGCAACAGGACTGATGACACTTGGTGGTATTTACGTAGGCGCCATTTACGGTGGATGTATTTCAGCTATTCTTATCAACACACCTGGTACACCTTCCGCTATTGCAACAACCTTTGACGGTTACCCCCTTACTAAAAAAGGTAAAGGTGAACACGCGCTGGTTGCTGCTGCTTACAGTTCTGGTGTAGGTGGAGTAATAGGTGCAATTTTATTGATGTTTTTGGCACCGCTTCTTGTTAAGGTTGCATTGAAGTTTGGACCTCCGGAGTATTTCTGGCTGGCAACATTCGGATTAACAATTATTGCCACTTTATCTGCCAAATCTCTTCTAAAAGGAGTAATTGGAGGAACGCTTGGACTTCTTATAGCTACTATAGGTTTAGCGCCAATTGGCGGTGAAATGAGATATACCTTTGGATTTTATCAGTTGCAGGCAGGAATTGAATTGATAGTTGCACTCATAGGATTTTTCTGTGTTCCTGAGATTTTAAGTATGGTTGAAGAAGTTGTAACTGAAAAGAAAGAGATTCAAAAATTTAAATCACAAAAAGGTGTAGCGAGGGAAGTAATAGTTAAACTGACAAAACAGCCGTTTCTTTTAATACGCTCCGCTATCATAGGTTGTTTTGTAGGAATTGTACCGGGTGCAGGCGGAAACGTAGCAGGGCTGGTATCCTACAATGAAGCTGTGCGCTGGTCAAAAGAACCTGAAAAATTCGGTACAGGAGTGGTTGAAGGTGTTGCTGCTTCAGAATCTTCCAATAATGCTGAAGTTGGGGGTTCACTGGTTCCGCTTTTGACCCTTGGAATTCCGGGAGCGCCACCGGCGGCTGTATTGATGGGCGCCCTGATGCTCCAGGGAATGCGTCCCGGTCCTGATCTGTTTGTACAGCACGGTGATATCACTTACACGTTCCTGATTTCTCTGGTTATTGCTAATATAGTAATGTTTGTACTTGGTTTTTACGGAGCAAAATATGTTGCAAGACTGATTAACTTACCGGCAAGTTTCCTTGCGCCAATGATTGCTTTTATGACTATTATTGGTTCCTACAGTATCCGTAATAATATGCTGGACGTATTCATCATGGTAGGCATGGGTCTATTAGGGTATATTTTACGAAAACTGGACTTTCATCCCGGTCCCATTGTACTGGGTATGATTTTAGGTCCCATTGCAGAAAAAGGACTTGTACAGTCAATGATGCTAGCAAGATCACAGGGCAGTATTCTAGAAGTTTTCTTTACAAGACCTATTTCAATTGTATTGATTATTTTATGCTTGATTTCCGCTTTCTGGCCTATGATTTCTGAATGGAACAAAAAGAGAAGAGGAGAATCCCAGGGGGTGAGCAGTAATGGTTAATAGAGATACAATTTTTTCAGTTATAGTAATTTTGCTTTCTATAGGGGCCTATATCTATGTCGGAGATTTAACCATTGAAAGCAGGTTCTTCCCTCAGGTAGTCAGCGTTCTCCTTATTATCTTTAATGTTATCCATTTGATTAAGAACGTCAGACCGCGAGAGAGAAAAAAAATGTTTAGAAATATCAGGTTCGACAGACTAATAGCAATGGCAGTTGGATTGATTGTCTACACTTCGGCTATGGTTTATATTGGTTTTGTGCTTTCCAGTTTAATTTTTATGATCTTCTATATGTGGTATTTGAATGAAGAAAGGAAATCAAACGGAGCAAGAGTTTTGTTAAAATCAGCTATTCTATCGATATTTGTTGTAGGTGTATTCTATGGTATATTCCATAACCTCTTTATGATCCCTTTGCCTGTTGGTCTTATTTTTGGCGGATAAAACTAATCCCTTGAGAACAATCTCAAGGGATTTCTTTTTGTTTTCATGCAGGAAAATGTAAGTAAATATAGAAAATATAGTATTGCAGCCAATTTACTAACGGGAGAGATGAAGCATGAGACGTAACATTACATTTTTAATTATTATTTTACTATTGCCGGTATTTATCGTAGGATGCGGACAAGACAGTGGGGGTACTGCCGGTACGGATCAGACAGCACAACATGAAACAGTAGAAAATCAGACAGCTAAAGACAAAAAGGAACAATTACAAAATGCAACGGAGAAAGCGGAAGAAAAATCCCAGCAAGAAACAACGGAAGAATCTGAGAAAAACATCTATAACCCCCTTACAGGGGAAATGGTATCTAAAGTGCAAAATTTGACTGCAGTTATGGTTAATAACCATGGTAAAGCTCGCCCGCAAACAGGTCTTATAGATGCTGATATTGTTTATGAACTGGAGATGGAAGGTTTAATTACCCGTTTCTTTGCACTATTTTATGGAGATCCACCCAAGCATGTTGGACCTGTGCGGAGCGCCAGGCCGTATACCCTGGCGCTTGCCAAAGAATGGGATGCTTACTTTGTCCATGTGGGCGGAAGTGATGAAGCTTTTGCACTTGTAGAAAAATGGGGGATCAGGGACATAGATGACACTCACGGTCATCCGGGCTTTTGGCTGGACGAAACCCGCAAAAGGCCGCACAATACATATATTAATCTCGAGAGGGCTTTAAGAGGGAAAGACGGTAATGGTAAATTTAAAGAATGGAATTTTGTAGATGGATATGATAATGTACCGGATTACAAGGAAATTAAGCTGAAGTACAGCAAATATAATCGTATTAAATATGCCTGGGATAATCAAGAAAAGAAATATGAAAGATATATTAACGGCTACAAGCATATTGACAGGATAAGCGGTAACCAGATAACAGTCAAAAATATCATAATTCAGTATGCAAAGCATACTTATTCAGGTGACAAGGAAAAGCATATCGAAATTGATATCATTGGGAAAGGTAAAGCGGAATATTTCCTGGGTGGTAAATATTTTGAAGGAACCTGGGAAAAGAAAAGCCTGGCAGCGCCAACCAGGTTTTATGATAAGGATGGCAACCACATAAAACCGGTTAAAGGAAATACCTGGATACAGGTAGTAAGAAAAGATGCAGAGATTGAAAAAGTTAAGTAATAAATCAAAGTTCTCAGATACACCTCTGAGGGCTTTTTATACTTTAGGAACTTATTCTCAATAGGATTCTGTGGATAATGTAAAAAATCCCGTTCTTAATGGAACGGGATAAAATATTAATTTACGAAAAATGGTTTTATTGCGTAATAAGAGAGGCTAATCTGGAAAAATCAATGTTTCCACCACTAATTATACTGGTAACAGTTTTATATTTTGAGGGAAGCTTGTTAAAGAGTACGGCTGCAGTTGCAGTTGCACCTGAGGGTTCAACTACTAATTTTTGATACTGCATAATTAGCTTCATTGTTTTTATTATTTCTTCATCAGTAACTAAAAGTATGTCATCAACATATTTTTTGACAATTGGAAACGTTAAATCGCCGGGTTGTTTAGATCGTAAACCGTCTGCTATTGTATCGATAGTGTCCCTTGCGGTTATCTTGCCTTCCTGTAATGAAATGTACATTGAATTACTGAACTGGGGTTCTACCCCATATACCTTCACCTGAGGCGCAGATTCCTTAATAGCTGTTACAATTCCGGAAAGTAAACCTCCGCCTCCAATTGGTACAAGCACTGCCTGAACATCGCTCACCTGTTCCAATATTTCTAAGCCGATTGTTCCCTGACCGGCAATTATATGGGGATGGTCGTAAGGAGGTATATATAAATGTCCTTTTTCATTTGCCAATTTCTGAGCTTTATCTAACCTTTCCTGGGAAGTAGTACCACAAAAGATTATTTCGGCTCCATAATTTTTAGCAGCGTCTATTTTTGCCTGGGGAGCATTTTCAGGCATAACTACTGTACAGGGTACTTTAGCTTTTTGTGCTACATAAGCTACTGCTTGGCCGTGATTGCCGGATGACGCAGTAATGACACCCGGCAGGCTGCCTTCATTTAAAGCATTAGTAAGCCTGTTGGTAGCCCCCCTGATTTTAAAGCTGCCCGTTTTCTGGAGATTTTCTGCTTTCATATAAAGATTATAGCCGCACTGCTTTGATAAAATAGTTGAATGAAATACAGGCGTATAATGAACTTTATCCTTAATAGCTTCCCTGGCGCCTATAATGTCTTTTTTAGTAACCATATCTATAACCTCGCTTTTTAATTTTACTCTAGTATAACATAGAAAAAATAACATACAAAAAAAGCAGCAATAAATCCAATAATTACAGTTTATTCGACTTAATCTACTAAAGGATAAAGGTAAAAAACAGCGAACTTATATATAAATATTTCCAAAAAATAAAAAATAAGGTAGTAAAGTTGTGAGGTGAGGGAAATTGGCGTCTAGAAAGAAAAAACTGAAAAAAATGGTCGAAGAAACAATGAATGCTCTCCTGGAAAACTTTGGGAACAGAATAACGTCCATTAGCTGGTATCAAGTACCTTCTAAATGGATAGCGCCTCATGTGGAGGCAGTAATTTCAGTAGAAGTTAAAAGGGGAAACAGAGATTTAACTAATACTTTATATGATATCGTTTATAAGCAAATGTTTGCAAGAAATTTTGATCACCTTGTTTCCTTAGAAATTCAAGAATATGGGAAGGACGAAAAACTTGACAACAACATAGAAAAGGGTGTGTTTTTATGGCCGGCAACGTAGAAGATATACTCTATTGGAAAAATAAATCAGAAGATTGTCTTGATTCAGCTAAGTTTTTATACAACAAAAATTTTTATTCGGAAGCAGTTACAATGGCTTACTATGGACTTATCTATATGATTAAAGCTCTTTTTACCCAGGATAATGTACGAGCTTATAAACCAACAACCATGTTAACAGCTTTAGGCCGTAATTATGTTGCTGCCGGAAAGTTAGGTGCTTCCTTTCACCGGAGTATAATGCAGGTGTTTGATATTCGTTATAAGTCTGATTTTGAAGTTCATTCAGCAGTGGAACATGAAACAGCGGCTCATATCTTACAACTAACTGAAGAAATAAAACAAGAAATATATAGAATGCTGACAGAAAATAATGCCGAAGAAAATGTTTCATAGGATATGGTGAGACCATCTTTAGTCTCATTTTTTTTGTTAAATTTTAAATATCTGTAATAAACTTATAACCATCTAGGGAACATTAATTATAAAGTTACTGTAGAATAAAATTTATTGAAGGAGAGTTTTAATATGGACAAACTGGAAAAAGTTGATATTGTCAGAGACAGAACAGGTGCCACATATGAAGATGCCAAAAATGCACTGGAAAATAATGATTGGGATGTTGTGGAAGCAATTATAGCCATTGAAAAACAAAAAACAGTTGAGTCAAAGACATTTAAGGTAAAGGGGCAAGACTTAATTAAGAAAATTAAGGAAATAATCAAGCAGGGTAATGTGGCAAAGATTGTAGTAAAAAAGGAAAATCAAAAAGTAGTTAGTATTCCTGTAAATGGCGGTATAGCTTTGGCTATCTTTTTCCCATATTTTGTTGCATTAAGTGCAGTAGTTGTATTAATGGCAGATTATGAACTTGTCGTGGAAAAATTTAAACGGGAACCAAAAGATGAAGATATGAATCAAAATATAATGAATGAAAAATAGGTTCGCCCGGGGGATAGCGAACCAGGTTTTACGAGGCTTAAATTTTATTCGCGCTGTTCGTAGCAATCAACATATTCTGAAGTTCCTTTTAGAGCAGATAGGCAATCATTCAAGTAACCTTTGTAATCTTCATGTAAGCAACTACCATCAGGACTGCACCACCTGCAGCTGGAAAGTGGGCAGATTTCCGGCATTTATTTTATCACCTCCTTTTTTTTAGTTTTACCTGAATTCTTTTTGCAATGCCAAGTATTTAGCACCGTTTAAGTAAACTATTAGTAAGTTAGGAAAATAAGCTTTAAAAAGATTGTATTTCTTGACAAAGGCGGTAACTTCTAGTATATTTTGAAAAGCATTAGAATTTGCTTTAAAGAAAAGGAGTTGTCAAAGAAAATGGAAGACAAGGTAAAGGCTGCTTTGGAGAAAATTAGACCTGTTTTACAACGTGACGGTGGGGATGTTGAACTAGTTGGAATTGACGGTGGAACAGTAAAGGTTAGATTACAGGGTGCATGTAGTGGTTGCCCCGGCGCCACAATAACCCTGAAACAAGGGATTGAGCGGGTGCTCAAGGAACAGGTACCGGAAGTTGAAAAGGTAGTACAAGTGTAAGAAAAAGTGAGTCAAGGGGATGGTTCCTTTGACTCACTTTGTTTATTTAAAAAAATTTATTATACCCAAAAGCATTAAAATTATTCCTGGTAATACATGTCCTTTATCCCTTAAAAAACCTGCAGCATATTTTTTTCCCAAAAGTAGACCTAAAAGTAGTGCTAAGAATAAGGCTGTAGCTACTATAGGAATTAAAAGCACAGAATAGCCTGCTATTCCCGCTCCTAAACCCGCTCCCATAACATCAATATTTAAGGCAACTCCCAACAGTAAAGCTTCACCGTAATTGATGTCTCCTGATCTATCCATATCGGCTTTTACTGGCTCACGCATAACTTGTAGTACTAGGCCAAAAATTTTTAAATTAATTGTTAACAAAACAGGGTTTTCCTTACCTTTCTTAATCAATTTTTTAAACTTATAGTTTTTCCGACCCTCAATTAACTGCCAAAAACCAATAATAACTAAAATAGTACCACCAATAACATTTGCTATGTGATAAGAAATAAAGTTAGTTGCCAGTTGACCGGCAAAAATAGAAACTGTCATGGCAATAACCGAACATGTTACAATTAGAATTATGGGAAGCAAAGCTAATTTGACCTTTCTAATTCCATAAGTCAATCCTACCCCAAACCCATCAATACTAAGAGCTATAGCCAGTAATATTGGGGTAATAAATTCCATTCTATCACCTTCCCTTATAGTAATTTTATCAATGACAGATTATGCGTATAACGCCAGGAAGGTGAAACTTCAAGTAAAAATTAATGACCCTCTCGAGGGTCAATAGAAAACAAGGAGTAATTCGTTTCATATACGATACCAGCAATCTCTGATAGCATTTTAGGTTAGATTATGTTATAATTTTGCCTGGAGGTGTGGGATATGCCTACTTATGACTTCAGATGTAAAAAGTGTTTTCATAAATTTTCAAAAAGAGTTAGTAGTAGTGAAAAGGATAAAGTAACCTGTCCGGAATGTAATGAAAGGGCAGAGCAAATATTTACCGGTTTTTTATATAAAAAGGCAGCCGGCGAAAATGGTAGTTCCGGAGGTTGCAGCGGCGGTTCATGTGCTAGCTGCTCAGGATGCTAAATGAATATTTTAATTAGCACAAAATTTTGAGGGTATACTATGCTCTCAAAATTTTTTTATAGAGGTGATTATTTATGGTTAGCGCCGTTGTATTGGCGGCAGGTTGCTCCAAACGTATGGGTAAAAACAAACTTTTAGTCAAATTGGATGGCAAAGAAATTTTGCTTCGCACATTACATGCAGTAGTAAACTCAAAAGTTGATGAAGTAATTGTTGTAACCGGTTATCAAGCAAGTGATATACAAAAAATAATTCAGAATTTACCGGTTAAGATAGTATATAATCCCTTGTACAAAGAAGGTCAAAGTACTTCTGTAAAAGCAGGCGTCAAGGCTGTAAACCCAAATGCTAAAGGCGTAATGTTTCTGTTAGGGGACCAACCCTTTGTAAGACCTGCCACTATTAATATGCTGATAGATAATTTCTACTCCCTAGAAGAGTATTCAATTGTTGTTCCCTATTATAAAGGAAAAAGAGGAAATCCTGTGCTATTTGAAAGTAAGCTTCTACCCGAAATAATGAAGCTTACAGGTGATGCAGGCGCTCGTTCCATAATCACCAGTAATCCTGACAAAGTGTTTAAAGTAGATATTGAAAGCAATGAAATAGTTACAGATATAGATACACCTGAAGACTTAAAATTAGCCGAGGAATTTTTAAATCTGAATTCTCCCGCAATACCTTCAATAACTTTCGAAAAAGCTCACTAAAAGTGCGTGTTCGAAAAGGAGCACGAGAGACACGAGAAGTTCAAGGCGGCGAAGGCTCCGAGCAGCGGAGCCCGGCACTTAACGAATCATTTCCAAATAATGTTGGATAGAGGTAAGTTGTTATCAAACCTTATGGAAAAGGCAAATTGTCTGGTTAAGTGCCGGGTGAGCAGCGCAGGAGACAAGCCAACGCCGAAATTCGAAGTGGATTTCGCGCGGACTTTTCGAACAACCTCTAAAAATTAATCTTTGTCAAATGCTAGCAGGATAACTTCCTTGTCGCTATTTTGATTAATATCATTTTCTATTTTTTTAATTTCTTCTATTTGTTCCGGCGTTAAGTTTGAAAATCTATAACCATGCACGGACATTTAAAATCAACCTCCATTAATTAATCTTATGCACTATTTAATATTTGTTTTTAAGCAGAAAAGTATACTTTATAGCATGAAAAAAGTGGAGTATGCTGTTTCCGTTTTTTGAAGGGTTTATTTTTATTGAAGGCGTCAATAAATATAAAAAAATTAACGATTTTTTAATAAAAAACTCTTGACACTTTGAAGGGTTATCAATATACTAGAGCTTAATATATCTAGTTTTGAATTAATAATTTTTAATACTGGATACAAGCGCTACCAGAGAGACATCTCAAAATATCGTCGCTGTCCACAGAGAGCCGGGAAGGGTGGGAACCGGTACATACGGTATTTTGAGCTCACTCTCAAGCTTTTTTACTGAAATGGCTTTAGCAGAGTAGGTAAAAACGGTTAACCGCCGTTACAGGTCATTTACTTGAGTGGTTGCTAGTTGTAGCAGCAATCAGGGTGGTACCGCGAGAAACAACCCTCTCGTCCCTGCAACGGGGACGAGGGGGTTAATTTTTTTAGTAGGCTAGGGTGGTACTGGTAAGATGTACTTGAGCGAGTTGTAGTTAAATCCTGATTTAACTTAACGAGCGGAACTGCATCTGGAAGTACCAGCCTAGCTACGATTATAAAAAATTTTTGAGGGGGGCTATTTAGATGGGATTAACAGTGTATTTTGACGGGAAGTATGTACCGCAGGAAGAGGCAAAGGTATCCGTTTTTGATCATGGACTTTTATACGGTGATGGAATATTTGAAGGAATTCGTGCTTATCATGGTCGTGTTTTTAAGCTAAAAGCGCACCTTGATAGGTTATATGATTCCGCAAAGGTTATCCAGCTTGATATCGGCCTGACAATTGAAGAGATGGAAGAAGTCGTACTGGAAACATGCCGTAAAAATAACCTCAAGGATGCATATATCAGACTTGTTGTAACCAGGGGACCGGGTGACTTGGGGTTAGATCCCCGTAAATGTAAGAAATCATTGGTATTCTGTATAGCTGCCGGTATTCAACTTTACCCTGAGGAATTGTATGAAAAGGGCCTTGAAATAATTACAGTACCCACAAGAAGAAATGTAGCGGAAGCATTAAATCCAAGGATAAAATCACTTAACTATCTCAATAACATCATGGCCAAGATAGAAGCAGGTCTCCATGGTGTACCGGAAGCATTAATGCTCAATCAGGAAGGTTATGTGGCTGAAGCAACCGGAGATAACGTCTTTATAGTTAAAGGTAATAAACTCATTACACCACCAAAACATGTGGGAATTTTGGAAGGTATCACAAGAAATACCGTCATGGACTTGGCAAGGGATATGGAGGTAGGAGTGAAGGAAGAACTGTTTACCCGCTATGATGTGTATACTGCTGATGAATGCTTCTTAACCGGAACTGCAGCGGAAATTATACCTGTTGTCAAGGTTGACGGGAGAACAATTGGTAATGGCGAACCGGGAGAAACAACAAACAAGCTAATTACATCCTTCAGAGAATTAACCAAGGTTGACGGACCAGAAATCTAAACGGGAAGGGAGAGGAAACCATGGCAAGTGATAGCATGAAAAAAGGTATTGAAAAGGCTCCGCACCGTTCGCTCCTTAAGGCATTAGGGTTATCCGATAAAGAAATAGAGCGCCCACTGATCGGTATTGTTAACTCTCATAATGAGGTAGTTCCGGGACATATTCATTTAGATAAAATTGCTGAAGCTGTCAAAAGAGGAGTGCTGCTCGCAGGGGGTACGCCGTTAGAATTCAACTCAATTGCAGTTTGTGATGGAATAGCAATGAACCACACCGGTATGAAGTATTCACTTGCAAGCAGAGAAATAATTGCAGATTCAATAGAAATTATGGCACGAGCACACGCCTTTGATGCACTGGTATTTATACCTAACTGTGACAAGGTTGTACCGGGAATGCTGATGGCTGCTGCCCGCCTGAATTTACCCAGCATCTTTGTGAGCGGCGGACCTATGCTGGCAGGTAAGTTTAAAGGAAAGAGGGTTAGCCTCAGCAACATGTTTGAATATGTAGGCGCAGTAAAAGGCGGCAGGATGAGCATGGAAGATCTCAAAGAGGCCGAGGAAACTGCTTGTCCCGGCTGCGGTTCCTGCTCCGGAATGTTTACTGCAAACTCCATGAACTGCTTGACAGAGGTTTTGGGTATGGGACTACCGGGTAACGGTACTATCCCGGCAGTAGATGCGCGCAGAATTCGCCTTGCAAAAGAGGCAGGAATAAAGGTAATGGAGCTTTTAGAAAAAGGTATTACTGCTTTAGATATTATGACAGAAACTGCTTTCCAAAATGCAATGATAGTTGATATGGCATTAGGTTGTTCTACAAATACTGTTCTTCACCTGCCTGCAATTGCCCGTGAAGCAGCAGTGGATTTAGATCTTCAAAAGTTTGACAAAGCAAGCCAAAATGCACCTCAGCTTTGTAAACTGGCTCCTGCAGGAGAACATTATATGGAAGATCTGGACGCCGCAGGCGGAATAGGCGCTGTTATGGCAGAACTTGCTAAAAAAGGACTTATTAACAAGGATGCAATTACTGTAACTGCCGCTACAGTAGGCCAGAATATTGAGAACAAGGAAATTCTGGATAAAGAGATAATTCGCCCGGCAGATGAACCTTACAGTGTCGATGGCGGTCTGGCAATCCTCTGGGGCAACCTGGCACCTGACGGCGCTGTAGTGAAAAAAGGGGCTGTGAAGGAAAGTATGATGCAGCATGAAGGCCCTGCGCGGGTATTTGATTCTGAAGAAGATGCAGTGGAGGCAATTTTAAACAACAAAATAGTTGCCGGAGATGTGGTGGTAATTCGCTATGAAGGACCAAAGGGCGGCCCCGGCATGAGAGAAATGTTAACTCCTACCGCTGCTGTAGCTGGAATGGGATTGGACGACAAGGTTGCTTTAATTACAGACGGTCGTTTCTCCGGTGCAACAAGGGGAGCATCCATAGGCCATGTTTCTCCGGAAGCTGCAGCAGGTGGACCAATGGCGCTTGTTCAGGAAGGAGACATTATTGAGATAGATATTCCTGCAAGGAAACTTCAAATTAAAGTTTCAGATGCAGAACTGGAAGAAAGAAAGAGTAAGTGGCAAAAACCGGAACCTAAAGTTACAAAGGGGTATCTTGCTAAGTATGCAAAACTGGTCTCATCTGCTAGTTCGGGAGCAGTTATCAAATAATCAGGGAGGGTTTTATAATGGCAGTTGCTAAAGATCTTAGGGAGGTGTGTCAATTTGGGAATTTAATGGAAGTTGGCAAGAAAATGAGTGGAGCGGATATACTGATTAAGTCTTTGGAATGTGAAGGAGTCGATACTATATTTGGTTATCCCGGTGGTGCAGTTCTAAATATCTATGATGCAATCTATCGATGTAAAAAAATTAAGCATATCCTGACAAGACACGAGCAAGGGTTGATCCATGCGGCAGACGGTTATGCGCGTTCTACGGGAAAACCGGGTGTTTGTATTGCAACATCAGGACCTGGGGCTACCAACCTTGTTACAGGTATAGCTACAGCATATATGGATAGCGTTCCCCTGGTAATAATTACAGGACAGGTAGCCGTATCATATATCGGTAAAGACTCCTTTCAGGAAGCTGATATTACAGGGATAACCCTTCCAATTACTAAATACTCATATTTAGTTAAGGATGTTCGGGACCTTGCAAGATATGTGAGGGAAGCTTTTCACCTGGCTACAACAGGTCGTCCGGGACCTGTTCTGATAGATTTACCCAAGGATGTAACATATGCTGAAACTGAATTTTTCTATCCGCCGGAAATAGATCTCCCCGGCTATAAGTTAAAGCCAAATGGAATCGAAAAAGAAGTGGAAAAAGCTTCTGAAATGTTAAAAGAAGCCCAAAGACCTGTCATTATTGCAGGTGGCGGAGTGGTTAACTCCGGAGCACATGAAGAACTGCTGGCGCTGGCGGAAAAGCTGCAAATACCTGTCTCAACTACCCTGATGGGTAAAGGCTCTTTCCCTGAAAACCATCCTTTATATTTAGGGATGCCGGGAATGCATGGAACCGCATACGCAAATTATGCAATTTCCGACTGTGATCTTCTTCTTGCTGTGGGAATGCGCTTTGATGACAGGGTAACCGGTAATGTTAAGACCTTTGCTAAGGATGCAAAAGTCATTCATATCGATATTGATGCAGCTGAAATTAATAAAAACATTCATGTGGACTTATCCATCGTTAGTGATGCGAAAAATGCCCTGGAAAAACTCCTGGGAATTATAAAAGAAAAAGATAACCGGCGCTGGCTGGATAAAATAGAATTCTGGAAAAAAGAATATCCCCTTAAGTATTGTAAGGATAGTACAAGAATAAAACCTCAATATATCCTGGAAAAGATTAATGAGGTGACTGCCGGTGATGCATATTTTGTTACTGATACAGGCCAGCACCAGATGTGGGCAGCCCAATATTTGAAGTGTGTGCGTCCCCGTTCCTTTATGACATCTGGAGGATTAGGAACCATGGGGTACGGCTTTCCGGCTGCTATGGGTGTTCAAATTGCTCACCCCGAAGCAAAAGTGGTAACAATAGTTGGTGATGGCGGTTTTCAGATGAACTCTCAAGAACTGGCAACAGCTGTACATTATAATTTGCCGCTGACAATTTGCATATTTAACAATGGCTACCTGGGAATGGTACGACAGTGGCAGGACCTCTTCCTTGACAAACGCTATTCACATACAGAAATATCTCAACCTGATTTTGTAAAACTTGCAGAGAGTTACGGCGCAGTTGGAATGAGGGTAGAAAAGCCTGAAGATGTTAAAAAGACCTTGGAAAAGGCAATGGAGACTCCAAGACCTGTTGTTATAGACTTCCTTATTGAACAAGAGGAAAATGTATTTCCAATGGTACCGGCAGGAGGTTCCATTGATAAAATGCTGGGGAGGTAAAAAGTATGAAGCATACACTCTCTGTACTTGTAGAAAACAAACCTGGTGTTTTAACCCGGGTAGCGGGCCTCTTTGCCCGCAGGGGTTACAATATTGACAGTTTAGCGGTAGGTCGTACTGAGAATCCTGAGATCTCTCGTATGACAATAGTTGTGGAAGGTGACGACAGGGTTATTGAGCAGGTTACAAAGCAGCTCCATAAATTAATTGAGGTCATTAAGATAAATGACATTACTGAAGATGAGCATGTTCACAGAGAGCTTATTTTAATTAAAGTAAATGCTGACCCTGCCCACAGGATGGAAATAATGCAGATTGTAAATGTTTTCAGAGCTAGGGTAGTGGATTTTGGGCGCAATTCTCTAATTATTGAAGTTACCGGGGACGAAGGGAAGATAAATGCAATTGAAAATTCTCTTCACCCCTTTGGAATTAGAGAAGTTGTTCGGACAGGTAAAGTTGCTATGGTCCGGGGACCAAAACATAAAAACGGTAAATCCTGATAGTGGAGGTGCTTTCATTGGCAGTGACTGGCGCGGAAATTTTAATTAAAACCCTGGAGTATGAAGGAGTAGATACTGTATTTGGCTATCCTGGTGGCGCTGTTCTTCCGATCTATGATGCTTTAAAAGAGAGTTCAAAAATTAAGCATATTTTAGTACGTCAGGAACAGGCGGCAGTTCATGCTGCAAGCGGTTATGCCAGGACAACGGGAAAAGTTGGAGTTTGTATGGCTACCTCCGGTCCGGGAGCTACTAACCTGGTAACAGGTATAGCAACTGCATATATGGATTCCATTCCGGTTGTAATTATTACTGGCCAGGTTTCCACTGAGATGGTGGGGACAGATGCTTTTCAGGAAGTAGATATTACCGGTATAACTATGCCAATTTCAAAACACAATTATCTTGTTAAAAATGTTAAGGACTTATCTCGAATTATCAGGGAAGCTTTTCATATTGCCAAAACAGGAAGACCGGGACCTGTACTGGTTGATGTACCTAAAAATGTTTCAGCACAGCTCACAAAATATAACATACCGGAAGATGTGGACTTAAGGGGTTATAAACCGACTTATAAAGGCCATCCAACACAGATAAAAAATGCTGCCGAGTTGATTAATGAAGCCAAAAAGCCGGTGATTTTTGCCGGTGGTGGAGTAATTAACTCTGAAGCAGCTGCCGAATTAAAAATTCTTGTTGAAAAAACCTCAGCACCTATTACCACTACATTAAATGCACTCGGTGTATTTCCGGAAACCCACCCTCAGTCCCTTGGCATGCTGGGACTTCATGGAACACCTTATGCTAACTATGTAGTTACTGAATGTGATTTGCTTGTTGGCTTAGGGGTTAGGTTTGATGACAGGGTTACAGGTGCTGTAGAGAAATTTGCCCCTAATGCAAAGAAAATTCATATCGACATTGACCCCGCTGAAATAGGTAAAAATGTGGAAGTTGATCTACCGCTGGTGGGGGACGTAAAAACGATACTGGAGGAACTGTTACCGCTGGTGGAAGAAAGAGAAAACAGGGAATGGAATGCTAGAGTTGAGAAAATCAAAAAGGAATACCCCTTAAAATATGGAGAAACTTTAGCTTTAAGGCCACAATACGTTATTGAAAAATTAGGGGAACTGACAAGGGATAAGGATGTTGTAATAACTACAGACGTTGGTCAACACCAAATGTGGACTGCTCAGTATTACAAATTCACAAAACCACGTACCATGCTAACTTCAGGTGGGCTGGGAACTATGGGCTACGGTTTCCCGGCAGCTATTGGAGCACAATTGGGTAACAGGGATAAACTGGTTGTTGCAGTAACAGGAGACGGTAGTTTTCAAATGCACATGGCTGAGATGGGTACTGCAGTGGAAAACAACCTTCCTGTTAAGGTGCTGCTTTTTAATAACAATTGCCTGGCGCTTGTAAGGCAACTGCAGCATTTTTACTGTAACAAGTCTTACAGCGCCGTTGATTTTAGCGGTAATCCCGACTTTATTCGCTTTGCGGAGTGTTACGGCGCTAAAGGCATTAGAATAACAAAAACAGAAGAAACTGTACCAAAGCTGGAAGAAGCTCTCAATAATGATTCTCTAACTATAATTGAATGTGTCGTATCAAATGAAGAAATGGTATACCCGATGGTACCAAATAACAAGGGCTTGAATGAAATGATCCATTTTGAAGAGGGTGAAGATGATGGCAGATAAGATATATATTTTTGATACTACCCTGAGGGATGGTGAGCAGTCCCCGGGAGTAAGTCTTAATGTTCATGAAAAGCTGGAAATTGCCCACCAGCTTGCAAAAATGAATGTTGACATCATAGAAGCAGGTTTTCCAATTGCTTCTCCGGGAGACTTTGAAGCTGTTAAGGCTATTGCTAAAGAAATAAAAGGCCCCACTATAGCAGCCCTGGCAAGGGTTAATAAGAAGGATATTGATAGGGCTTGGGAAGCGCTAAAATATGCTAAAAAACCCCGCATTCATACCTTCATTGCTACTTCTGAAATCCATATGAAATATAAGCTAAGGATGACAAGGGAACAAGTTTTGGAAAAGATAAAGGAAGGGGTAGCATACGCCAAACAGTATACAGATGATGTGGAATTTTCTCCCGAAGACGGCGCAAGAACCGACCTGGACTTTATGTGCCAGGTTCTCGAAACAGCAATAGATTCCGGCGCTACTACTGTCAATATACCGGATACTGTAGGGTATAGCACCCCTGAAGAATTTGGAAATTTTATTAAAAACATCAAGGAAAGAGTTCCTAATATAGACAAAGCGATAATATCCGTTCATTGTCACAACGACCTGGGAATGGCAGTTGCCAACTCTTTAAGTGCCCTTAAAAACGGCGCACGGCAGGTGGAATGTGCAGTAAACGGCATAGGTGAGAGGGCAGGAAATACTGCCCTGGAAGAGATAGTTATGGCAATTCATACCAGAAAGGATTTTTATGATTTCTACACTGACATTAAAACAGAGGAAATTTACCGCACCAGCCGTCTTGTACAAAACCTTACAGGTATGTCAATCCAGGCAAATAAGGCTATTGTAGGCAAAAACGCCTTTGCCCATGAGTCCGGAATTCACCAGGACGGTGTTTTAAAGGAAAGAACTACCTATGAAATTATGAATCCTGCTATGATAGGTCTTGTTCATAATAATCTCGTTCTTGGCAAGCATTCCGGGAGGCATGCATTTAAGACCCGGCTTGTGGAACTGGGTTTCAATCTTGAAGAAAAGGAACTGGATAAAGCATTTCAAAGATTTAAAGAACTGGCCGATAGAAAGAAAGAAATTACTGATAAGGATTTAGAGGCAATAGTAGAAGATGAGATCAAGATTGTTCCTGAAAAATATATTCTGGAACATCTCCATATCTCAAGTGGCAACCGCATTGTACCAACTGCAACTGTTGGAATAAGGGTAGATGGAAAGCTGGTTGAAGAAGCTGCATGCGGTGACGGCCCTGTAGATGCCGTATTTAAGGCGGTAGAAAAGGTAACAAATGTTAAGGTCACATTGCAGCAATACTCCTTGAATGCAGTAACCGGAGGCAAGGATGCCATAGGAGAAGTTATAGTTAAAATCGAGTATAACGACAAGATTTATACGGGACGCGGCATCAGTACCGACGTGATTGAAGCAAGTGCTAAAGCTTATGTCAGCGCAATAAACAAACTCTACTATGATCAGGGAGACCAAATCTATCAGAAAGAAGGAATCATGTAAATAGGATGTTCGAACTACACATTTAAATATTTTTGGAGGTGGAACCGGAGATGGGAATGACAATTACTGAAAAAATACTTGCAGCCCATTGTGGTAAAGATTACGTTGAACCGGGAGAGTTGATTAACGCAAAACTGGATGTGGTTTTAGGTAACGATATTACTGCTCCTGTTGCAATAAAAGAGTTTAAAAAACTTGGTATAGATAAGGTATTCGATAAAGATAAAGTTGTACTTGTTCCGGACCATTTTACACCCAACAAAGATATCAAGTCTGCTGAACAGGCCAAGATGGTACGTGAATTTGCAAAAGAGCAGGAGCTTACCAACTATTTTGAAGTTGGCAGGATGGGAATAGAGCACTGCCTTCTACCCCAGGAAGGCCTTGTTCTGCCAGGTGATCTGGTAATAGGCGCCGACTCCCATACCTGTACCTACGGGGCGCTGGGCGCCTTTGCAACAGGTGTCGGAAGTACCGATATGGCAGCCGGGATGGCAACAGGTGAAGCCTGGTTTAAAGTGCCTGAATCAATTAAATTTGTTTACCACGGAAAATTGAAAGCGGGAGTGACAGGTAAAGACCTGATACTTTATACCATAGGAAAAATAGGTGTTGATGGCGCCCGCTACAAAGCTATGGAATTTACAGGTGAAGCAATAAGTGAATTATCCATGGATGGAAGATTCACAATGGCCAACATGGCAATTGAAGCCGGCGGTAAAAACGGAATTATTGCACCTGATGAAACAACCGAAAAATATGTCAAGGAACGTGCTAAAAGAAGCTACAAGTTTTACAGCAGTGATTCCGATGCCAACTATAGCGAAGTTTATGACTTTAATGTGGCAGACATTGAACCGCAGGTTGCATTTCCGCACCTGCCCGAAAACACACGCGGTATTTCAGAAGTAGGAGATATTAAGATAGACCAGGTCGTTATAGGTTCCTGTACCAACGGTCGTATGGAAGATCTCCGCCAGGCGGCGCAAATTTTGAGTGGCAAAAAGGTTCACCCTGAAGTAAGGGTAATTATAATTCCGGGAACACAGGAAATCTATAACCAGGCCATCAAGGAAGGCCTTGTCCAGCAGTTTGTAGAGGCTGGCGCCGTTGTCAGCACTCCCACCTGCGGACCATGCCTTGGCGGTCATATGGGAATACTTGCTAAAGGCGAAAGGGCTATTGCCACAACTAACCGTAACTTTGTAGGCAGAATGGGCCACCCCGAAAGTGAAGTATATCTTGCCGGACCTGCGGTGGCGGCAGCGAGTGCCGTTATGGGAAGAATAGCAGCTCCCTGGGAGGTGAAGTAATAATGCAATTAAAAGGCAAAGTATGGAAATTTGGTAATGACATAGATACGGATGCAATTATCCCGGCCAGATACATGAATACTTCAGAACCTGAAGAACTTGCAAAGCATTGCATGGAGGATGCAGACCCTGAATTTCCTTCAAAAGTTAAAGCCGGAGATATAATAGTTGCAGGTAAAAACTTTGGTTGTGGAAGTTCCAGGGAACACGCTCCCATAGCAATCAAGGCAAGCGGTGTATCCTGCGTGATAGCGGAATCCTTCGCGAGGATTTTTTACCGTAACTCAATAAACATCGGTTTGCCGATTTTTGAATGTCCGGAAGCAGCTAAAAACATTAAAGAAGGCGATGAAGTAGAGGTTGATGCTTCCACCGGAACAATTACCAACCTTTCTGACTCCCGCACTTATCAAGCTACTCCCTTCCCGGACTTTATGAAGGAAATTATCTCTGCCGGAGGTTTGATGAAATACGTTGAAAAGAAGGTGAAAAGTAATGGCTAAGATTGCGGTTTTACCGGGTGACGGTATCGGCAAAGAAATAGTACCCCAGGCAATCAAAGTTTTAAAAACTGTGGCTTCAAAATATGATTTAAATTTGGAATTTGAGGAAGGTTATATTGGCGGGGAGGCAATAGATAAAGTTGGTAAAGCCCTGCCGGATGAAACACTGGAATTATGTAAAAATAGTGATGCAGTTTTACTGGGTGCAGTGGGAGGCCCAAAGTGGGATAACCTCCCTGCAACCCAGAGACCGGAGGTCGCTTCCCTTTTACCCCTTCGTAAAGAACTGGGTCTTTATGCAAACTTGCGGGTATGTTCTCTGTACCCGGAACTTGTAGGAGCTTCCACCCTAAAGGAAGAAGTGGTAAAAGGTACTGACCTTGTGGTTGTAAGAGAACTAACAGGGGGAATCTATTTTGGCAAAAAGTACCGTGAAAAAGTGGAAGGCGGAGAAAAGGCAGTTGATACCCTAGAATATACAACCTTTGAAATAGAAAGAATTGCCCGTACTGCATTTGAGATTGCTTCAAAAAGACGTGGTAAAGTTACAAGTGTCGATAAAGCAAATGTCCTGGAAAGTTCCAGGCTTTGGAGGGAAACTGTAACAAGGCTCCATGAGGATTATAAGGATATAACACTTGAGCATATGTATGTAGATAACTGTGCAATGCAGCTTATCAGGGAACCAAAGCAGTTTGACGTTATTCTCACTACAAATATGTTTGGCGATATATTAACCGACCAGGCCTCCATGTTAACCGGTTCAATAGGTATGCTTCCTTCCGCAAGTTTAGGTGGAGAAGTGGCATTGTATGAGCCTGCCCATGGCTCCGCTCCCGATATTGCCGGTCAGGACAAGGCTAACCCCCTGGCAACCATTTTATCTGCTGCCATGCTTTTGAGATACTCTCTAAATTGTGAAGAAGGCGCCAAAGAAATTGAAAAAGCAGTATCTCAAGTACTTAAAGATGGCTATGGCACAGGTGACCTTGCACAGGAAGGATTTAAAGTAGTAGGTTGCCAGGAAATGGGTGACAGGGTCAATAATTATTTATTAGGTGAGGAAAATGTCTAGAATTCTAATTTATGATACAACATTACGGGACGGGAGCCAGGCGGAAGGGATCTCCTATTCTCTTTCTGACAAAATTAAAATTGCACAGAAGCTGGATATTTTTGGAGTAGATTATATAGAAGGAGGCTGGCCAGCCTCCAATCCCAAGGATACAGAATTTTTTAAACAAGCTGCAAATATAAACTGGCAAAATGCCAAAATTGCAGCCTTCGGAAGCACCTGTAAAGCAGGACTGGCGCCTTCTGATGACGCCAATCTCCGGGCGCTGGTGGAATGTGGCGCACCTGTGGCATGTATTGTAGGAAAAAGCTGGGATTTTCATGTTGTTAAAGCTCTGGGTACAACTCTGGAAGAAAATTTACGGATGATAGAAGAAAGTGTCCGTTTCTTAAAGGAGGCTGGCCTGGAGGTTATTTTTGATGCGGAACACTTTTTTGACGGCCATAAAAACAACCCTAACTATGCGCTGCAAACTATAAAAGCTGCCCAAAGGGGTGGCGCTGATGTAATTACCCTCTGTGATACCAACGGCGGATGCCTGCCAGGGGAGATTACGGAGATAATAACTTCAATCAAGAAATGGATTGAAGTTCCCCTTGGTATCCATGCCCATAACGACGGAGAATTAGCAGTTGCCAACTCACTTGTTGCAATTGATGCTGGGGTGACAATGGTTCAGGGAACTTTCAATGGCTACGGCGAAAGATGCGGTAATGCAAACCTTTGCTCAATCATCCCTAACATTGAATTGAAAACTAAGTATCACTGTAAGGCAGGTCAAAGCTTAAAACATCTCACAGAAACCGCCTTTTATATCAGCGAAGTCAGCAATACAAGACTTTCTAAAAATCAACCCTTTGTGGGGAGCGGTGCTTTTGCACACAAAGGTGGAATACATGTCAGCGCAATTATGAAGTCACCTGAAACCTACGAACATTTGCCGCCTGATAAGGTGGGCAATAAGCGCAGGGTGCTTGTTTCAGAACTCGCAGGTACCAGTAACCTGGTGGAAAAAGCCAGGGAGCTAAATGTGACATTAGATCCCAAGTCTAAAAAGACTAAAGAACTTATCAAGAAGATTAAGGAACTTGAATATGAGGGTTACCAGTTTGAAGGCGCTGAAGCTTCTCTGGAACTGTTCTTAAGGAAGAACCTGGGTGATTATATAGACCACTTTAAGCTAGAAATATTCAAAGTTAACACTGAAAAGAGAGGTACATCCGAATTTTCCTCTGAGGCAATAATCAAAATCAGGGTTGATGATAAAGTTGTTCATACGGCAGCTGAAGGTGAGGGGCCTGTTCACGCCATGGACAATGCCCTTAGGAAGGCATTGACGGAATTTTTCCCTGTGCTCAGCAATATGTATCTCGAGGATTACAAAGTACGTGTACTGGAAGAATCCAAGGCTACACAGGCAAAAGTAAGGGTACTGATTACTTCCAGGGATCAGGAATCAATGTGGAGTACAGTGGGAGTTTCCACTAATATTATAGAAGCAAGCTGGCAAGCCTTGATAGAAAGTATGGATTATGCTTTATTAAAGGAGAAGAAGAAAAGGGAACTGCAATCGGTAGCCCAAGGAGGAGAATAATTCTGCAACCTCTAATAACTTTAATGACGGCTTTTAATGCCGTCGTTTCTCTTATTATTAAAACTGTGTTATTATTAATGGTGAGTGCAAGAAGGTAATAAAACCATTTATGTCGAAATAAATATTAATACACAACTTGAATTCCGGGGTGATTGTAAAAGTGCTGGCCGGGCTGCGTCTTTTCAAATACTTCAACATAATTGATATATTATTAATAATACTGGATATTGCAGTGGTGGCCTTTCTTATCTATAAATTGATAATGATTATCAGGGGTACCAGGGCAGTACAGTTGATCAAAGGTTTAGTTGTCTTAATAGCCGTCTATTTTATAAGCGATGTTTTGAAATTGACAACACTAAACTGGCTCTTAAAACAGGTACAGTTGATGATTGTTGTAGCCCTGCCAGTGGTCTTTCAACCCGAATTAAGACGAGCCCTGGAACAGCTTGGCAGGGGAAAAATATTTGCCAGGCCCATTTCTTTTTTAGGTGTGGAAGATATGTCCCGGCTCATAAATGAATATCTCCGCACTGTGCAAGTGTTAAGTAAAAATAAATATGGCGCCTTAATTATAATTGAACAGGAAACAGGCCTTAATGATTATATAGATACAGGTATTAAACTTGATGGAGTTGTCAGCACTGAACTTTTGGTTAATATTTTTGTACCCAACACCCCTCTCCACGATGGCGCCGTAATAATAAGGGGCGATAGGGTGGCTGCAGCAGGGTGTTTTTTGCCACTTACAGACAGCCCGTATTTAAGTAAGCAGCTTGGAACAAGGCACAGGGCAGCTCTGGGTATTACTGAAATTTCCGATGCAGTGGCTATAATAGTATCCGAAGAAACGGGAACAATTTCTGTTGCCCATGACGGGGAGCTTACCCGCTATTTAGACGAAGATAATCTTAAGGAAATTTTGGAGGATCTCCTCCTTACTAAAAATAATCATGGAAACGGTTCTTTCTGGCCTTTAAGAAAAACTTAAGAGGTGGGTTGTGAATGCTGCAATACTTCCGAACTAATCTCAAATACCGAATAATCGCTATCTTTCTGGCTATAGGTATCTGGTTTTTTGTTTTTGAAGAAAAAAACCCCACCCGGGAAAGTGTAGTAAATGTTCCTTTAGAGGCAAGAGGCTTGGAGCAAGGGCTTGTTATAGCCAGCAAACCGGCAAGTGTCAATGTCCGTTTTCAGGGGAGAAAACCAATTGTGGATGGTGTTACCACCCGCGATATTAAAGCGTACGTTAAAATGACCACTGCCCATGTAGGTGACAATACCCTCCCCGTCTATATCGACCTCCCGCAGGGTGTGAAGTTGGTGGGAGTAGAACCGACGTATGTGGATGTAAAAGTTGACTCCATAACAAGCGTACAGCTCCCGGTAGTGATCAAAATAACGGGAACCCCGGCACATGGTTTTAAACTGGGAAAACCGCAGCTTTCTCCCGATCAAATCATGGTTTTGGGGCCGAGAAATGTGCTGGAAGATATAGAAAAGGCCTATGTTGACGTTCGTCTTTCCGGGGCCAAGGAAGACTATATCAAAAGCCTGCCTGTTAAATTGGAGGATAGGCTTGGCAGCCAAATCTACCATGAATGGGTTAAAACACGGCCCGAAGCCGTGGAAGTATTTATGCCCGTCATTGGAGACAATCCCACCAGGACAGTTCCTGTAACGTATGAATTAAAGGGAAAACCTGCCAAAGGCTATGAGGTTAAAAATGTTGATATCTACCCAAAAGTTGTTGAAATATCGTCTCAATCACAGGAGTTATTACAAAAGGTAAACTATATCCCCATCGAAATATCCGTTGCAGGAAGCAAAGAATCACTGGAAATGGAGGTTCCGTTGGAACTTCCGGAAGGTTTGACAACAACAGGCAAACAAAATATTAAAGCATTTATAACAATTGAACCTAAAGGTTAAAAAGCGCTTTTGGAAAAAGTGCTTTTTTAGCGTGTTAAGAAATA
>Ga0182240_100200_pt1 | contig 25134 bp, 23 predicted proteins | sample hydfrates4_PW_90_FD_145594 | JGI IMG/M metagenome (GOLD analysis project Ga0182240, IMG submission 145594) | Subsurface microbial communities from deep shales in Texas, USA - hydraulic fracturing test 4_PW_90 | ecosystem: Environmental > Aquatic > Deep subsurface > Shale gas/oil reservoir >...
ATTCGCTGACTCACAAAAATTCGAAGAATTTTTGTCGAGACTCACAATCCACCGCAACATAGTTGCGGGGATCGAAGCAAATCTTTCAGATTCGCTGATCGAGACAAATCACAAAGTGATTTGTCGATTCACAAAAACCTTTGGTTTTTGTCGAACTCACGAAACCTTCGGTTTCGTCGAGAGTTGAATAATCGTAGATTATTCAACTAAACCAAAGGTTTTTGTCGAGAAGTATATTTTAGTCAAGTTTTATGTCAGATGGTGTTAAATTTGTTATGCACCTGACTATAATATCTTAGTTATTTTCAATAGGAAATAAGTTAAAAACAAATAAAAAAGTATAACTTTAGAAATAAATTATTATTTTTAGATATTTTAAAGAAATATGGATTATTCAAGTAAGTAAAAATAATCATCTAGCCAATTAACACAGCCAACTTTAGATTCTTTATTTTTTAATGCAGTAACTATTTCATTTACAATGGATTCCGAGCTCCTATTGGTGGTATCAATTTCATAAACACTATTTTCAGAATGAGGTTGATTTTCAATGGCTTCAGCCAGGCAGACATCGAGTATTTCTGCTTGAACATTTTCCATAACTTTTTTTTCACTGTAACCTCTTTCTCTCAATCTCTTAATTAAAATTTCTGGATTACATCTTAGAACTATCGTATAGTTAGAATCCAAGGAATGACTTAAATGACCATCCAATATGATATTTTCAGATTTTTTAGATATTTTATCTATAAAATCATTAAGTTTTTTAAAGTCAACAACATAGGAATCCATTTCCTCGTCTTTCTCAGAGTATAATCTATTTTCTTTTACAACCTCGGTTATATTTATGTGTATGAAGTCGTTTTTAAAAAATTCCTTTAATTTTTCGACCAGTATTTTAGAAACTGTGGATTTTCCAACCCCTGGCGTCCCAGTTATGGATATTTTAATTTTACCACCTATTTATTTTCTGTAGTTTCTCCTGAAACATACCTGTCAATGTCCACATCAGATTTAACTGCAAGTATTATATTTTCCCCGATTCTACCGAGGCTATAACCAAGGGTTTCCAGATATCTCTTGAAGTCTATAAACTCTTTTTCTATAGCCTCAACTGGGATTTCTTCAAGGTTTATTATGATTAAATCATGTTCAACTATTTCTTTAATGTTTTCAAAATCATCTGGGGATTTTATCCTGGTTGTAAGTATCCTAGGCATAATTTTTTTAGTTATTACTTTAACATTTTCTGTAGCTTCTTCCTCTGGAGATTCATTTTTTGGAAGGGGAATTTCCTCTGAATCTTTAATTTCGTAAGCAGAGTATTCCTCCCCAATTACTACATATTCTTCTTCATGAACAGGAACCTGGGCAGGTAGATCTTTATTTCCTACAAATATTCTTTTTATCTTTTTGAACATACTTCTTCCTCCCATTTCATGTATACTTATATTTATTCTATTATTATATCATTCATGTTATTATAACTATTAATTAATTATGATACTTTTTTAGATGATTTATTTATCTTTTATGATTTGTTATTTATGAAAAAAACAGTTTTAATATTCTCACGCATTTACAACTAAGAAGACCCTTACAAAAACTAAGAATGCACCGAAAATCACTTTAGCCGAGGGTATACTTCTTGAAAGTACGATAGTTGTTAGTATTGTAATTAAAGGGTACATACTAGTTATTACTACAACTCTTGATGGAGTAGATGCTTCGAGAGCTCTGTAGAATAAATATTGGGCAGTTACTCCTGCAAGTAGTGAAACTATTGCAAGGTATATAATGGGTTTTATGTTGGAAAATAAAGCATTGGTGTTAAGTTTCCAGCAGTTATAAAAATAATAGAAATAAAAACAAAATCCATCATTATCCTTAAGAAAACTGCAGAGGATGGTTCAATGTGATCAAGTGCCTTTTTTCAATTATTGGGGAGATGTCCCATAAAACTGCTACGAGTATGGCTATAAACTCTCCTTTCACGGTATCACCAGTTTGGAAAATAACTAATTCATCATCGTACAAAACAATATAAATAATTTGAAGGACTTAATTTTGATTATAGATTCACACATCCCGTTATGCCGAATATTAACTCACGAAACATAGGTGTTTCGTCAAGGTAGAAAAATTTAAATACATGCCTTTAATCTAGTTTTAAGGTTATTTGTATAATATCGCGTGGTTGTATTTATTAAGATAAGATGTTATTTGGAGGGAAAGAATGTTCCTAACTATGGATGATTTTGATTTTAAAGGAAAAACTGTGGTATTGAGGGTAGATATTAACAGTCCTATCGATGTAAATATGGGCATAATATTGGATGACACCAGAATTAGAGCTTGTTATGATACTGTTAAAGAGCTCTCCGATAAGGGGGCTAAAGTGGTCATTCTTGCCCATCAAAGTAGGCCTGGAAAGAAGGATTTCACAACGTTGGAGTCTCATGCAAAGAGATTCTCTGAAATTCTTGGAAAGGACGTTGAATATGTTGATGATATTTTTGGGTCTCATGCAAGGAATAGTGTTTTAAACATGAATGATGGGGACATAATTTTGCTTGAAAATGTTAGATTATGTTCTGAAGAGGTTTTGAAGGAATGGAGTAAGTGGGAAGATATAACTCCAAAAAAACAGGCTAAAACTCTTTTAGTAAAAAAACTTTATCCATTGTTTGACTATTTTATAAACGACGCTTTTGCTGCAGCACATAGAGCTCAGCCATCGTTAGTTGGATTTGCGTACCGTATTCCAATGATTGCTGGAAGGATAATGGAAAAAGAGATTAAGATACTCAGCAAGGTTTTAAAGAATCCTGAAAGGCCGTCAATTTTCGTTTTAGGTGGGGCTAAGGCAGATGACAGTATAGAAGTAACCAAGAACGTTCTTAGAAATAACTATGCGGATAGAGTTTTAACAACAGGGATTGTGGCAAACATTTTTTTAATGGCAAAAGGCTATAAAATGGGACCAAATGAAAAAGTTATCGAAGACATGGGTTACCTGGATCAGGTGGAAATAGCCAAGGAGCTCTTAGATGAGTTTGGTGATAAAATAGTTATTCCAATTGATGCAGCCTTGAATGTAGATGGAAATAGGGTTGAAGCTGTTTTGAAACTTGAAGAAGATATTAAATATCCAATCTATGATTTAGGGGAAAAGACCATCGAACTTTACGATAAGATAATTAAAGAAGCTAAAACAATAGTTGCAAACGGTCCTGCAGGCGTATTTGAAAATAAAAACTTTTTAAAAGGTACTGAAGGAATTTTAAGGAGCATAACCGAGTCAGAAGGATTTTCAGTAATTGGTGGAGGGCACCTATCAGCTGCAGCAGAGGTTATCGGTGTTGCAGACCAAATAGACCATATAAGTACTGGTGGTGGAGCATGTATTGAATTTTTAGCAGGTAAAAGACTCCCAGTTATCGAGATATTAAAGGAATCCTATGAAAAATATAAAAAATAACTTTATTTTAATTTATAGTCGTTCTGCAGTTATCCAACACTTAAAATTTTTAAACTTAAGGTACATTAAAATCATGTTGAATATTTAATTGAAATTTAATGTATGTATTTATGACATTTTGCAGAACGGCTATATTTAACGTTTTTAAATAGAAAATTATATATAATTGCCAAATCACCAATTATTTAAAATTGATATAGGGGATTTTATGAATTTAAAAAAACTTGCAGATGAGATAAAAAATTTTGAAGGCGTTTTAAGAAAAAAGGAGATCAAAAATGTAGTCAATAATTTCAAATTTGAGGAAGAATACGGCTTTGAAATAATTGCCGATTTCGGGGACGATGCTGCAATAATTGGAATAGATGGTGAAAATGCAATTTTATTGGCTGCAGATGGGATATGGGGTAAGTTATTAGAAAAAGATCCCCAGTGGGCAGGATACTGTTCTGTACTTGTAAATGCCAATGATATTGCAGCAATGGGGGGCAAATCAATTGCAATGACCAATATAATAGGGATTAAGGACTGTGACGTGGGAAAGAAGGTTTTAAAAGGTGTGAAAGAGGGAGTTAAAAAATTCGGAATTCCTATGGCGGGGGGACATACTCATCCAGATGCTCAATGTAACGTTCTTGATGTTTCCATAACGGGAATTGTTAAAAGGGATAATGTATTGAGAAGCGATGGAGCGAAGGTTGGGGATAAAATAGTTTTTGCCTATGATTTGGATGGAAAACTTCATGAGACTTTTAATTTGAATTGGGATACCACCACAATGAAGTCAAAGAAACTTGTTAGGGATCAATTAAAAGCCCTTGAAATTATTGGGGAAGAAAAATTGGCTAATTCGTGTAAGGACATAAGTAATCCCGGGGCATTGGGTACTCTTGGAATGCTTTTAGAGGTTTCAAAGAAAGGTGGGTTTGTAGATGTTACAAAAATCCCTAAAAACGAAGAAATACCGTTAAATCACTGGTTAAAAATTTATCCAGGCTGTGCTTTTGTATTCACCACAAAAGAAGAAAATGTAAATAGACTTAAAGAGGTCTTGGAATTTGTAAATATTTCAGCTGAAGTTTGTGGGGAAGTTACTAAGGAGCAAAAGCTTGTAATAACTGATGGAACTGAAAAAGAGATATTATTTGATTTTGAACGTGAATATATATGCGGATGCTAAAATGTGGTAAAGTATGGATCTAAACTAAAAAGACTCTATATGGTTTAAGACTATTATATAATATTTTGATACTATTTTTCATGTTGGCGTATATTTGGTGAAAGAATGAAAATAGCAGTTGACGGGGTTTTTTATACCAAAGAAAATATTGACTTTGAAAAGATACTTAAGGAGATAGTAAATATATTGGGTGAAGACGTTAGAGTTCAATCTGTAGAATTCCCCGAGATTGCAGCAATATTCGAGGACGACTACTATTACAGGGCGGGATTTATGCTTGACAAAGAAGTGGATGAGGAGCTCCCAGCGCATGAACTTAAAGATATAAAGGAAAAAATAAAAAAACTATTTCCGGAAGGTACCGTTATATACACATTAACCTGTGAAATACTATGAACATGAATAATACTAATAAAGGGAATAATGGCAGTGTAAGGGATTTTTACGATAACTGGAATGTAGAGGAATTCCCTGATTATTTGAAACTTATTATGGAATTTGAGGAACAGCTTATTTTTGATATTTTATCCAACATGGATGTGTTAAATAATAATTCCAAAACTGATAAATTGGTTTTGGACTGTGGATGTGGTTTTGGTTCTTTTTATCCTTTAATAAAGGATTTCAACACAATATATATGGATTTTTCGTTAAATCTTTTAAAAAAATTTAAAATAAATACCAATAAGGTATGCGGAGATATTCAAAATTTGCCTTTTAAGGACAATACGTTTGATCTGGTGCTTTGTATCAACGTTCTTGAACACGTAGATTTTGAAAGGGCCGTAAATGAAATAAAGAGGGTTTTAAAAACTAACGGAACATGTATCTTTGTTGTGGTTAACAGAGATTCAATAATAAACGAAGAAATATTTACAGACTGGAAAATAACTCATAATTCATTAAGTATTGATGATTTTAAAGACTTTGAATATAATGACGGAAAGTTTTTAATTAAATATTGGAGATCATTTTACTTTGTACATCCTATTTTTAAGGTATTTCCAAAGTTTATTTTAAAGAGAATTTTAAATATCTTTTACAAGCTGGATAAGTTGGGTGAAACTAATATACTTAGGAGGAAAGGTCAGTTTTTAATGGTGGCTATGGTGAAAAAATGAAAAAAATGATTTACACACTTGGACCTAAGGGAAGCTACAGTGAAAAAGCGGCTAAAATTTTTTCAAGTTTGATTCATAAAAAACAGGATGAGTTCCAAAATACGCCCATATCTGAACAGGATGGGGATATTATCTATTGCGGTTCAATTTATGAAGTTTTTGAATGCGTGGAAAAAAATAAAAATACCTATGGTGTGGTTCCTTCCGAAAACTCAATTGAAGGTTCTGTAACGTTAACTCAGGATTTACTCTTAGAATTCCCCGTTAAAATAGTGGGGGAAGTGGATATTACTATAAATCATTGTTTAATTGGCTACAACAAGGATAGAATAAAGAAAGTTCTATCTCATCCCCAAGCTCTTGCACAGTGTAGAAAATATATAAAAAAACATGGTTGGGAAGTACAGGCAGTTTCAAGTACTGCGAAAGCCGTAAAAACAGTTTTTGAATCTAAAAATCATGAATTAGGGGCAATAGGTTCAAAAGAAACAGCCAAAATTTATGATTTAAAAATACTTGATGAACATATTCAGGATTATCCAAATAACAAGACTAGGTTTATACTTATTGGAAGCGATGAGTCTAATTTTGATTTTAATTTAGAAAGTACTATACAAAAATCTACAGTAATTCTCGAACTAAAGGAGGATAAACCAGGTTCTCTGTATAATATATTAAAAGAATTTTATGAAAGAAATATCAATCTAACAAGGATAGAGTCAAGACCTTCCAAAAAGAAACTAGGATCATATATTTTCTACATCGATTTTGAACATGGGCTTAATGAAAATTATATTTTGAATATATTGGATACACTGGATAATCATTTGTCCAATATAAAGTATCTTGGAAACTATGGGGTATTTAACGAGGAGGGGGTTAATTAGCTCATCTGCGTTTATTTCTATCTTTAGTTTTATCTTTATTTTTTACCCTCTTAAATATCGTAGTGTATATATATGAGTATTATATTAACTGTTGAACAACCTACATCATTAAAGTATTCGGGTGTTAGAATGGAAAGCTATATACAGAATCTATTTGCGGAAAGAATTGGTGGAAGCAACTTCGGAAAAGAGGATGTAATCTACAAGTTTGAGAAGATAAAAAGAGCTAAAATGGAAGCAAAAAAGAAATACCCTAATGTGGAATTAATAGATATGGGTGTTGGAGAACCTGACGAAATGGCAGATGAAAATGTTGTTGAAGTTTTAAGCAATGAAGCTAAGAAACATGAAAATAGAGGTTATGCAGATAATGGGATCCAAGAGCTCAAGGATGCAATCCCACCATACATGGAAAAGGTTTATGGAGTTAAAGACCTCGACCCAGTTAATGAAGTTATTCACTCAATGGGTTCAAAACCAGCTCTTGCTTACATAACTTCCGTTTTCATTAATCCTGGAGATGTAACATTAATGACAGTTCCAGGGTATCCAGTTACTGCTACCCACACAAAATGGTACGGCGGAGATGTTCACAACCTTCCACTTTACGAAGAAAATGGATTTTTACCAGATTTGGAAAGCATCCCTGAAGACATTAAAAAGAGAGCAAAATTACTCTATTTAAACTACCCAAACAACCCAACAGGAGCTCAGGCTACAAAGAAATTCTACAAGGAAGTAGTGGACTTTGCATTTGAAAATGAAGTTATAGTAATTCAGGATGCAGCTTACGGAGCTCTAGTGTATGAAGATAAACCTCTTTCATTCCTATCAATAAAGGATGCAAAAGAAGTTGGTGTTGAAATTCACAGCTTTTCAAAAGCATACAACATGACTGGATGGAGATTGGCTTTCCTGGCTGGAAACGAATTGATAGTAAAGGGTTTTGCAACTGTTAAGGATAACTACGACAGTGGACAGTTCATACCAATCCAAAAGGCAGGAATTTACTGTTTGAACCATCCAGAAATTACAGAGAGAACAAGACAGAAATATGAAAGAAGATTGAAAAAGATGGTAAATATATTAAATGAAGTAGGATTTAATGCTAAAATGCCTGGTGGAACATTCTATCTCTATATTAAAGCACCAACTGGAACAAAAGACGGTGTTGAGTTTAAAAACGCTGAAGAATTTTCACAGTACTTAATAAAAGAAAAACTGATTTCAACTGTCCCATGGGATGATGCAGGAAGCTATATAAGAATGGCTGCATGTTTCGAAGCATTTAAGGACGGTAAAATATCAATTGAAGAAGAAGATAGAATATTGAATGAAGTAAAAAGAAGACTTTCAGATGTTGAATTTGTATTCGAATAATTCTTCAAGTAATATTTTTTATTATTTCTTTTCTATTTTAGACCACTATTTTTCCTTTTATCATTATTGCAGGTGAAATAAGTTTTCCTCTTTGTTCTACATTATCGAGCGGAATTGCTGTTTTTAAACTTTCAAAGATGTTTCCTGAAAGCAGTCCTTTTTTAACTGGGATTTCTTCTCCGTCTTTTACGATATAGCTGTTGCTTATTTCAACTGAAAAGTCTCCAGTTATTGGGTTGGATGTGTGGGTTCCTATCAGGGTATTTATGTATAGATACTCATCAAAGTCGTTTATTTTGCCATGTGGTTCAATTATAAAGTTAGATGGGGATACTCCCGGCAGGTCGTTGTATCCTCTCATTCCGTTTCCGGTGGATTTCTTGTTTTCAATATTTGCCCTTTTTATATCGTATAAATAACCTTTTAAAACACCATTTTCCACTAAAATAGTTCTTTTTGTTGGTACTCCCTCTCCATCAACTTTTGAAGAATAAAGGCCCCCATCAATCGTTCCATCGTCAACTATTGTAATATTTTCTCCAAAGACTTTTTCCCCAATTTTATCCTTTAAAACAGATCTGTTTCTCTGTATATTTTCAGCGTTAAATGACGGTATTAAAGTATAACTCAGTAGAGAACTTAGAGCTCTAGGACTGAGAGCTATGTTTCCTTCATAATCTGTCTTTATCCCTTCAGGTTTTTTTAAAAATTCAATAACTTTATTTGCAATTTCATCAACTTCAAACACATGATTTTTTGTTAGGTATTCGTAGGCTGTTTCACCATCTTTTATTCCAGAAATTGAAGCTGAATAGTATGTGAATTCTTCCTGAACATCAACGCCTTTTGAGTTGGCTATCCAGTTCTGTTCATAGGCCTTTGAAATCCCCCCTCCTGTAACTGTTATATTTTCGTCCTTTAACATATCTTTCATTGAAATCAAGTCATCTACAAGGTTAGTTTCATCTAAATCTAATATTTTTTTATAATATACTCCTTTAGGATCTTTGTATTCTTCAGGTTCTGGAAGGGAAGTGTATGGATCTGGAATAAGGTTTTCCATGGCTTTATAGACCACTTCAACATCCTTCTTACTTGAATATGCAAATCCAACTTTTTTATCCTTTATAACTCTGACACCAATTCCAAAACTACTTGATGTTTCAACACTATCCAAGTTTTCCCCATCGAGCTCTGCACTAAAGTCAGTACCTTCTGATAAAAATACTTCAACTTCAAAATTGTTATTTTTTCCAATCTCTAATATTTTATCAACTAAATAACCTAATTCAGATTTCATAGTAACACCTAATTGTTATTGGGTATGTATTCCAGTTCATAGTATTTCTACGAACAAGCGTCATAAATAATTTCTTCAATTTTTGATTTAAGGTAAATTACCCTCATTCTAATTTGATCGGAGCTCAGGACTTAAAACCTTAGGTTTCGGAGCGAAGCGAAGAGCTGCAAAATCCGCAAGGATTTTGCTTAATTAAGTTTTCTTCACTTCTCAACGAAAATCTTTCAGATTTTCGTGAGTCTCGACGAAACCGAAGGTTTCGTGAGTTCGACAAAAACCAAAGGTTTTTGTGAATCGACAAATCACTTTGTGATTTGTCTCGATCAGCAAATCTTCGATTTGCTTCGACAGTAAATCTGAAAGATTTACTTCGACGTTCGGAAATGTTGCAAAATCTTTGATTTTGTTCATATTTGAAATATGATAATGACATCTGATTGTAGAACGACTATATCATTCATAAATATTAAATACTATTGTTTTTTAATAATGCTCTTTATGAACTTTTAAGTGGTATGCAATTTTATTAAACCTAATTATATAATAAATATCAAGGGTCCATATGGCCCATAAACTTAAAAAAAGAAATAAAACCATATATCCAAATTTGGAAATCAATGACGTTAATGGTGCAGTTGTAATGCATGCCACTATATTTTCCGGAGGGAAAAAATGAGTATTAATTATAAAGTACTAACCGCCATACCGATAATTCTGGCGATTCTTTCGGGAATCTTGGTTTTAGTAAATGGATTACCAGAAAGTATTGACGTAAGCGGTGGGGTAGAGATTAGCTTAATGGCTCCGAAAAATACAAACATAGATTTATTGAAGGAGGAGCTGTCTGGATCTGAAATAAAAAAGGCAGAAACTCAATCTGGAACATATATAATAATTAAATTAGGAAAAGAAAATGACATTAACACCGTAAGAAGCACGTTAAAGAGTTTTTTTAATGTAAATGATCTAAATGAGCTTAAATACACAGAAAAACAGATAGGGCCTTCTTTAAGTGCAAAGTTCTGGGAGGAAGGCATTAAAGCAGTTGGTTTCGCATTTTTGTTTATGGCCACTGTTGTTTACTTTGTGTTCAGAACTCCTATACCAAGTGCTGCTGTTATTCTTGCTGCAGCATCAGACTTAATGATTGCACTGGGAGGAATGAGTTTATTCAACATTCCTATTTCAACTGCAACAATTGCAGCCCTACTTATGATTATTGGTTACAGTGTGGATACCGATATAATGCTTACTACAAGGGTTTTAAAGAGAAGGTCTGGAACATTGGATGAAAGGATAAAAGAAGCTATGAAAACCGGAGTTACAATGTCCCTTACCACAATCGTGGCTATGGCAACTCTTTATCTTGTAGTTACATTTATGGTTCCTGCTGCAGGACTGCTTGGAAATATCGCGATAGTATTGTTATTGGGCTTAATAGCGGATTTAATGACTACTTGGATGACAAATGTAGGAATATTGAGATATTATGTTACAGAGTACAAAAAAGAGAGATAAAAGAAATAAGTATCTATAATGAGGAGATACTATATGAAGATACTAAAAGATAGTAAAGTTATGGTTCTTTTAGTATGTGTTGTTGCTTCAATACTGCTAATTGGATTTAAAGGAATTTCATTTGGGGTTGACCTTAGTGGAGGTTCTGTAATTGTGTTGAAAACTGAAGAACCTCTTTCAGAGCAGAATATGACGGCAGTTACTGAGATATTGTCCAATAGACTTAATGCAAATGGTTTAAGTGATGTTAGAATTTATCCGAGAGGTAACGATGAAGTAATTATTGAAATACCTCAAAGTGCAGATTTGGAAAGAATTGAGAAAATTCTAACGCAACAGGGTGTATTTGTAGCAAAAATTAACAATCGAACTGCTTATACTGGGCAAGATGTAGCTTATGTTGAAGAACCAGGAATTACGGCTTCTGGTTACGGCGTTAGCTTTAAATTAACAACCGAAGGAGCAAAGAAGTTTGCTGAGATAGCCTACGGAAAAGGGGGTTATCCAGTTGAGTTGTATATGGATGATAAATTGATAAGTAATCCAATTCTTTCTCCAGGGCTTGCAGATGGAAAACTACATCCTGACCAGGTTATTACCGTTGCAGGTAAAAATCCAACTAAAGAGGACGAAAACGAAGCCTGGGCAATATATACTGCATTGAAATCAGGTTCTTTACCTGTTAAAGTCCAAATTGAATATATAAGCTCTGTATCGCCTACACTTGGAAAAGAGTTTGTTAAAGGTGCACTAATAGCTGGTCTATCTGCATTCTTGGCAGTTGCTGCTATTATGGGTTTTAGATACAAAAATCCAAAAATTGTGATTCCAATACTTGTAACCTGTGCATCAGAAGTTATAATCATATTGGGATTCGCAGCTCTGATAGATTGGAAAATAGATCTAGCATCAATTGCAGGTATTATAGCTGCAGTAGGTACTGGGGTAGATGACCAGATTGTTATTACCGATGAGACATTCTCAAAAGGCCCAAGAAGGGTTGTAAAAAGTATGAAAAGAGCTTTCTTCATAATATTTGCGGCCGCGGGAACTACAATAGCCGCAATGCTCCCATTGTTTGTTATGGGAATTGGAATGTTAAAAGGTTTCGCCATAACAACCATAGCAGGGGTTTTAATTGGTATATTCATATCAAGACCTGCATTTGCGAGAATAATACAACATGTAATAAAACATGGAAACTAAATAAAAACTAAATAATAAATATAACAGAGGCAATAATAAAAAATAAATAACTTTTTTCTTTTATTTTATTTAGTACGGCCTATGAAAGAGAAGCTAACGAAATTTTCATCTATCAAGATATTTCAGGTACAGGGATTTATATGACGCCAAGAACTCTAAGAAATTTACTATTTTATGGGATTGGGATCCTTAGTATATTAATAATAATTTACTACATAGGAATTGAAGAAGTTTTAAGAGTAATAGCATCCACAGATTTAAAATTGTTTTTATTTGCAGTTTTGGTTTATTTTTTGACATTATTTGTACTTATGCTAAGGTGGAAGTATATATTGAATATCAATGGATTCAATGCAACTTTAAAAAATCTGTTTTTGTTGATAACAATGGGGCAGTTTATAAACAATGTAACACCTTCCATGAAAGGAGGTAGTGAACCTTTTAGGGCATATTATTTATCAAAGTTGGAGAATATCCCCTATCATATTACGTTTTCTACAGTAGTGATTGAGAGATTACTGGATAGCGTAGTGTTTTTGATATTAACATCCGTTGTAATAATAAAATTAACAATCAGTGGGGCTATTTACTCAGAAGCCTTTATTTTAGCATGGATTCTTATACTTGGTCTCACAGCCCTTAGTTTATATGTCCTAATGCACAGAAAATTGGCTCTCAATATAGTTTTAAAAGTCGCCAATGTAATGGCTAGATTTTCTTCAAGAACGATAAATGAGGACGATATAAAGAAATCAATAGTTGAGTTTCAAAATAGCATAAGATTTTTTAAGAATGAGAAAAAAGGAATTTTAATATCCTTAATACTTTCTATTATGTGGTGGTTACTGGATATTTCAAGGATATATATTTTATTTGTAGCTATCAAGAGTAATATTTCATTAATGGCAGTTTCATCAACCTACCTCATGTCGTTACTAGTTGGAATATTACCAACACTACCTGGAGGTCTTGGAACCGCAGATACGGTTATGATAGCAACGTATTCATTTTTTAAAGTACCTTCTTCACAGGCTGCAGCAGGTACGATTTTGGACAGAGCAATTTCATACATAATGGTGACCATAATGGGCGCCATAGCGTTTAGTATTATAAAGACAAGTGTAAAAAGAGCTCAATGATTTTAAAAAAGTAGCAGGTGAGATTACATGATAATCAATATAACAACTGGAAGAATAGTAAAATCCTTAGAGGCGTTCAAAGGTTCAAAGCCCATTTACAGTGGAGAAGGAATTTTAATCGTAAGAGGTGTATGTAGAGACAAGAACTTCGATAATTATGATTCAATTAGGAATTATTTGGCAGATAAATTAAAGGAAAATGGATTTGAAGTCTGTGATGAACTGGACATTATAAGTTTCGTTGATAGAATAAATGAAAAATTGGGGGAAAATTCTGCCTATCCAGATAACTTTGGATTTGAGGTTTTAAAAAAATCTTTTGAAAGTATGGGTTGTGAGTGCGATTATATCGTAGGAAAAAAAGGAGAGTTAATGGTAGGAATAAGCATGTGGTATGATAAAAATACCAAAAGTCCTAAGTTTGTTGAAGTAGTTTGTTGTTAGGTTTTTACTGTATTCTCATTTTTTGTTTTTTATTAATTTTTACCTTTTTTACTGTTTTGCAGATTTGGCAGTTTCTTCAATGAATTCTATAACCTCATCAAGTCCTTCTTTGGTTTTTACGGAGGTTAGGAGAACTTTCATATCTTTGTTAATTGATTCTGCATCCTTCTTCATCTTTACAGGATCTGCTCCAACGGCCTCAGCAATATCTATTTTGTTTATTATAGTTAAATCAGCAGTTTTAAAAATTTCTGGATGCTTTTCAACTGTATCGTCTCCTTCAGTTACACTAACAACTACAATTCTCTTGTGGGTTCCTAAATCAAAATCAGTTGGACATATGAGGTTTCCAACATTTTCTATGAATATAATATCAAGATTTTCCAAATCCAAATCAGGGAATACGTGACCTACTAAATGGGCATCTAAATGGCATTCTTTTCCAGTATTTAATGGTATAACTTTAACACCATGTTTCTCCATTCTTCCAGCATCGTACTTGGCTATTACATCTCCTGCAATACAGGCTATTTTATATTTGTCTTTTAGTTTTTCTATTAAATATTCGATTAAAAGGGTTTTACCACTCCCGATGGCACCCATAAAATCAAATGCTATAACTCCGTGTTTATTTAATAAATTTCTATTTTTATCAGCATGTTTTTTATTAGCCTTTATTATATCTTTTCCAATATTCAATACATCAACAAAATGCATGATATCACCTTTAAGTAACTCAATATTAAATCAATATTAATGCTAGTTTATAATGATTAGCCATACCTTAATAGAAAATTACTAGTATACGTAATAAAGTTAGGTTAATATAAATCCAATATATTAATTTAAGTTTATTGCCAAAGTTTTATTGATATACGAGTAGTATATCCTGTTTTCAACTCATAATATTTAAAATTCTATCATGGTTATTATGAATATTATGGTATCCATATACAAACCTATTGTTATAAGACTTTAAAATAGATATAATTAAAATTATTTAAATAATAAATGTACATTCTGTTATGCAATTTCTTATTTTGTTATATTATGTGAATATATGGGATATATCTAAAGAATATATGTTAACTGATAACTAATTATAGTAGAAATTGTCAAAATTCAAAATAAAAATAATGCATTATAAATTATGTTATAATTTGGTGGAATTATGGTCTATTTTAAAAGGAAGAATATTTTTAGTTTTAGTAAGGCTGAAATCAAGGATTTAGCCATCTCTACATTGGTTATAGCTCTAATATTTGCATGGAATAGTCGTGGTTTCCCCACCTTTGATTCATGGTTCATTTTAAAGATGGTCATATCAACTTTCACAGTTGGAACTGGTTTTATTCTTCACGAACTGGCACATAGGACAGTTGCACGACATTTTGGGGCCTGGAGTGAGTTTAAAGCATGGTATGAAGGACTGGCTATTGCACTTGCTTTAAAAATGTTGTTGGGAGCTACGTTTATAGCCCCTGGTGCAGTTTATATATACAAAGACTATTTGACTTCAGAGGAAAACGGATTGATATCTATTGCGGGACCTTTGACAAATGTTGCATTGGCGTTTGTATTTTTAATACTTCATATTCCAATAATATCTGATATTGGCTATATGGTGAACATATTTCTTGCGGCATTTAATATGATTCCAATCTATCCACTTGATGGAGCTAAAGTACTTAACTGGAATCCCGTAATTTGGGCAGTTGTGGCTATTCCATTATTTTTATCCGTGCTCGGGGTGCTGTAAAATAAATGTTAATGCTGTAGCGTACATTTGAATAGTTTGACAGGTAATGTATATATCGGGGGTAATTATGGAATTCGAACTTTGGGTTAGAATTATTAAAGAAAGTATCGAAAAAAAAGATATTGAACCTTGGAATATCAATATTGCAGAAATTGCCGATGAGTATATTGGAAAAATAAAAGAGCTCAGAAGATTTGATATAAGGTTATCTGCAGATGTCGTTCTTGTGGCAGGAATTTTGCTCAGAATGAAATCTCAAATTCTCTATGGGGAATGTGAAAATGTTTTTAACGAGGAAGATGTGGAAGATGAAGAATATTACGAGGAGGAGTATATTGGAGAGTATGATGTGGATGATTCCAAAGTTAAAGACCAATTAACTAAACAAAAGAAAAAAAGCAACGACAAAAGTAAAAAGCAAATGAGTTTGAATGATTTAATCAGCACCTTAAAAACCGAGCTCAGGAAAATCAAGGAAAAGAAACCTAAAAAGAAAAGAGAAAAGACTTCTTTAAATGTTTATGAAATAGTCGAAGAAATGGTTGAAGAAGATGATATATCTGATATTATGGATTATTTAATTTCTGAACTTGAAAAATCTGGGGGAAGATTTGTATTCCAAGCTAAGTTTTCAAGTAGGGATGAATTGATAAAGAATTTTTTACCGTCCCTTTACTTGTCAAATGATGGAAAAATAACACTTCACCAGGAAGAGATTTTTAAAGACTTAATTGTTGAGCTAAAAAATAAATAACCAACTACTAATTGTATAATTATGTATAACAATAACACAATTCCATAAAATTTATATAGAAGTCCATAGTCATATACATACCGTTAAGGTTCAAAAGGACTCTAATACACTTATAAAAAAGGGGTGAAATCATGGCAGCTAACCAGTCAGTAGCTAACCAGCCAGTAGTAGTATTACCTGAAAACGTAAAAAGATTTATGGGAAGAGATGCTCAAAGAATGAACATCTTAGCAGGAAGAATTATCGGTGAGACAGTAAGATCCACATTAGGTCCAAAGGGAATGGACAAAATGTTAGTAGATGATTTAGGTGACATTGTTGTTACAAATGACGGTGTTACAATCTTAAAAGAAATGAGTGTAGAACACCCAGCAGCTAAAATGTTAATTGAAGTTGCAAAAACACAAGAAAAAGAAGTTGGAGACGGTACAACAACAGCTGTTGTTATCGCTGGTGAATTATTAAGAAAAGCTGAGGAATTGTTAGACCAAAACGTACACCCAACAATTGTTATTAAAGGTTACCAGTTAGCAGTTCAAAAAGCACAAGAAGTATTAAAAGAAATAGCAATGGATGTAAAAGCAGACGATAAAGAAATATTACACAAAATAGCAATGACCTCAATTACTGGAAAAGGTGCAGAAAAAGCTAAAGAAAAATTGGGAGAAATGATCGTTGAAGCTGTTACTGCAGTTGTAGACGAAAGTGGAAAAGTTGACAAAGATTTAATAAAAATCGAGAAGAAAGAAGGAGCTTCAGTTGACGAAACCGAATTAATCAATGGTGTATTAATAGACAAAGAAAGAGTAAGCCCACAAATGCCTAAGAAGATAGAAAACGCAAAGATCGCATTATTGAACTGCCCAATCGAAGTTAAAGAAACAGAAACAGATGCAGAAATTAGAATCACAGATCCTACAAAATTAATGGAATTCGTTGAACAAGAAGAAAAAATGTTAAAAGATATGGTAGATACCATAAAAGCTTCAGGAGCAAACGTTTTATTCTGCCAAAAAGGTATTGATGACTTAGCACAACACTACTTAGCAAAAGAAGGAATCCTTGCAGTAAGAAGAGTCAAAAAATCAGACATGGAAAAATTATCAAAAGCTACTGGAGCTAACGTAGTAACAAACATCAAAGACTTAAAAGCTGAAGATTTAGGGGAAGCAGGAATTGTAGAAGAAAGAAAAATTGCTGGAGACGCAATGATCTTCGTTGAAGAATGCAAACATCCAAAAGCAGTAACAATGTTAATAAGAGGTACAACAGAACACGTAATTGAAGAAGTAGCAAGAGCTGTAGATGATGCTATTGGAGTTGTAGCATGTACCATCGAAGACGGTAAGATCGTTGCAGGTGGTGGAGCTGCAGAGATAGAATTAGCAATGAAATTAATAGACTACGCTGAAGGAGTAAGTGGAAGAGAACAATTGGCAGTTAGAGCATTTGCAGATGCTTTAGAAGTAGTTCCAAGAACATTAGCAGAAAACGCAGGTTTAGATGCAATTGAAATGCTCGTTAAATTAAGAGCTAAACATGCAGAAGGAAATAACGCATACTATGGGTTAAACGTCTTCACAGGCGATGTTGAAAACATGACTGAAAACGGAGTAGTTGAACCATTAAGAGTTAAAACTCAAGCTATACAATCAGCTACAGAAGCTACAGAAATGTTATTAAGAATAGACGATGTAATCGCTGCAGAAAAATTAAGCGGCGGATCTGGCGGAGACATGGGAGACATGGGCGGAATGGGAGGTATGGGCGGAATGATGTAATTCCCCCTACGTCCTTTTTCTTTTTTAGGAGACAATATTTATAAATTTAAATAAAATAATACTATATAATTTAAATATAAAAATTATAATGTTTTTAAAATAGATAATAGTGATTAGTATCTTGGAATTCCTCCAATATTCTTCACAACGTTTAAAAAACTTTTTTCCAAATCTTTTAATTCTTCTTTTTTATAGGAGTATATTCTAAAAGTTACACTTTTAAATCCTTCTTTTACTTTGTTTCCTTCGTAAATATCAATAATTTCAATATCAAACATACAGTTCAACATTTTTAAAATAATATCCATATTTACTTCCTTTTTAAATAAAAATGATATGTCGTAATAATATTTTTTTAAATTCTCTTCTTTCCATTGTTTTAATTCTTCATCGCTCATTAAGTTTGCATTGGCTATGCTGACCTTCAGATCCTCTCCATTTTTGTCTATAATTACCTGATCGTCAATAATATCTTTTACAATGCCGAAATGAACTTTATTTGAATAAACATGTTTTAATCCTATTTCTTTGCCAATGGATTTTTTAATCTTTTCTAGCTCTTCACTAATTGCATTAACGGCTTTATTTGAGTAGTTCAATCCCCTTTTGGTTTCGTTCCCAAAGTGTTTGGCGGCATTCTTCATTATTTCCACAAATGAATCCCTGTCCTTATCCTGAACCACAGATTTTATTTTGTTACATTCTTTTATGAACGTTTCATGAATGTGGCCTATTTGAGGGTTGTGCATCTGGATATCTGCGTAAAGATAAGGATTCTGCCCTATAATTCTTGCTATAATATTTATCATAAGTTCGTAGATAGGTGAAGCAAAGTTTCTTGATTCTTTAATGTCAATATCCAGCTCTTTAAGTGCGGATCCTAATGAAATATATGCAAAATGTGTCAAGCCTTGAACCACGCCCATTATCCTATCGTGTTCTTCTGGTTTAACTACAATAACTTTTGCCCCTTCTTCTTCAAGGAAATTTTTGACCTTATCAAACCATGGGTTTTTCATATGTTTTTCTGAAGGTGTTAGAATAACAACCTGTCTTTTTAAGGAAGGGGTTGCAGGACCAAACATTGGGTGGGATGGTATTATGCACACACCTTCTTTGGCATTTTTCTCCATCGCCTTTGTCGGAATTTCCTTTATAGATGTTAAATCCATGAGAAGACAGCCCTCTCTTACATGAGGAGCTACCTCTTCTATTACCCTTTCAGTTACATTTATTGGGACTGCCACCATGACAATATCTCCTTTTTTGGCAGCTTCGATATTGTTGTTTGTATACTTTACATTTAGTTCTTTTTCAACGCCTTTTCCCTTTATAACATCCCGCCCCGTAACTAAAACATCAAATCCCCTATCTTTCAGGTATTTTGCAAACCATTTTCCAAGTCCATCTGTCCCGCCAATTATGGATACTAACATATGCAGTTCATCTCCTAAACCTTTAATAATATAGTTACGATTATAATCTATATATCCTAATATGATAATTAGTCGTCTGTGAAGATAATATAAATAATTATATTAATTCTAATTAATTTTTAATTTTTTAGTGCAATATACGTGTAGAATGACCATATATGGGGGTTACAGTATTAGAACCATTTTAATACCACATATACAATTCTTATATTATATGTATGAAATTTAACAATAAAAATTTATAACCATCAAAAGGTTTTGTTTAATCATCTTTGGATTTATAGTCGTCTGCGAATATGTGTTATGACGTATTATCTTAAATTTCAATTGAATTGTTTAACAAACATCTAATTTAAAATTAAATTATAATAAACGATATTTAATTGCAGAACGGTTATAGTCTCAAATAATTATTTATATTTAATACTATACCTATAGGATTAGACAAAAACATTATTTATTGCACTCCATTAAAATTGGGGATTTTACTTTATAATTAAGGTGATTGGATGATTACTGAAAGAGCTCAGGAATATTTAGAAAAAATTGAAAAATCAGATATAAACGGATTCATAGAAGTCAACAGTGAGAGGGTTTTAAGAGAAGCTGAGGAACTTGAAAAAAACGAAGAACTAAAGAAAAAACCATTATATGGAAAAATTATTGCTGTAAAATCCAACATTAACGTTCAGGGATACACGATCTCCTGTGCATCAAAAACACTTGAAAACTATATCGGAACATATGATGCAACTGTTATTAAGAAATTAAAATCTCAAGGTGCTTTAATTATTGGAATGACAAACATGGATGAATTTGCCAGTGGAAGCAGTGGTGAGACATCCTACTACGGAGCTACAAAAAACCCTGCTGCAAAAGATAGAATTCCAGGAGGGAGTAGTTCTGGAAGTGCCGCAGCTGTAGCAGCTGAGCTCTGTGACATGGCACTTGGAAGTGACACAGGGGGAAGTATAAGAAACCCTGCAAGTCATTGTGGAGTTGTAGGATTTAAACCGTCCTATGGTGTTGTCAGCAGACAGGGGCTCTGCGATTTGGCGATGAGTTTTGATCAAATAGGACCTTTAACAAAAAATGCAGAAGATGCATTACTTTTAACAAATGCTATAAAAGGAAAGGACGTTTCAGACAGTACAACAGTTGAAACTCCTAAATTTGAGAAAAAAGATGTAGGTAACTACAAAGTAGGAGTAGTTAAGGAGTTTATGGACGTAACTGATGAAAAAATAAGGAACAAAATAGAGGAAGGGATCGAGGTCTTTAAAGATTTAGGTTGTGAAATTGTTGATTTAAGTTATAAATACGTTGATTTAGCACTTCCAACATACTATCTCATAAACTATGTCGAGTTCTTCTCTGCAACAAGGAAGTTCGATGGAAGAAGGTATGGCTACAAAATAGAAGAAACCTGTGGAGAGGAAGTTTTAAGAAGAATTTTAATAGGAAAACACATAAGTGAGAAGGAATTTAGTGGAAAATACTACAAAAAAGCTTTACAGGCAAGAAACTTGATGAAAAAAGAAATGTTAGGTTTGTTTAAGGATGTGGATGTTATTGTAGGTCCAACGGTTCCAAAACTACCGCACAAAATAGGAGATGAACTTTCACCAATGGAAATGTATGCCTACGATGTTTTAACAGTCCCAACAAACATCTGTGGAATATGTGCAGGTGTAGTTAACTGTGGAGATATAAACGGAATTCCTGTAGGTTTACAAATCCAAGGAAAACCATTTGACGATGAAAAAGTTTTAAGTGCAATGATTGCATTTGAAGAAGCCACTCAATAAATTTTATTTTTTATAAAAAATAATTATAATATTATTTTTCTTTTTTATCATGGTTTCAAATAAAATAGATGACTTTCACACTTGCAATCTGAACATCCAAAACCTTTAATAGGATCTAAAAACCTGCTTAATTCTTTTGCAGTTTCACATTCACATTCTTCTTTTGAAATGTATATCTCTTTAATATTTCCAAACTCCAGCAAATAATCAATATGCCAGTGTTTGTTCTTTTCCTTTGATAAATGTCTGTTTATTCGATTGTATAAGTTTACCGAGCTCCCCATTGCAGAACCTACATAAAAATAGTATCCTTTTTTAAACTTCTGGGTCTCTCTATTCTTCTTGAATGTTATATTTTTTGAGCTGTTGAGTTTTATCTTTAAAACATAAGTCCCCCTATCCTTTGGAATGGATGATTTTGGGGTTTTTATAAATCCATATGTTTTTAAGACATTTTCCAAGGAGCTCAGCTTTTCATAATATGGACAGATTTTTCTAACTTCATCATAGCAGGTTTTGCATTTTGGTACTGGGGAACATATTTCCCTTCCAAAAACCACCAAAAGATTGTTTATTTCTTTCCAATATTTTTTATGGAGTTTTTTTCTAAGTTCCATTTCTGTTTCTTCTGGAGTATCTGTATTTACATAATCCCATCTATTACATATCCTGTGTACGTGGGTATCGACACATATTCCATAGTTATCAAAAGCCAAGGTAACTACCAAATTGGCGGTTTTTCTTCCTACACCTGGAAGCTTTACAAGTTCTTCAATATTTTTTGGAACTTTTGAATTGTAGTTTTTAACTAAAATTTCCCCCAATTTTTTTAAATTCTTTGCTTTGGTTCTATAGAAACCTGAAGGATAAACCAAGTTCTCCAATTCTTTTAGATCAATATTTATAAGGTCTTCAGGGCTCTTAACTTTCTTAAATAGTTCTTTTGATACTTTTTCAGTAGTTTCATCCTTAGTTCTTGCACTTAATATTGTAGATACTAGAACTTTAAATGCCATTTCGTCTTCTTCTAGGGTATTTGACGCAATCTCATTTACCACAGCATTTTTATTTAAATTTTGGTTTAAAATATCTAAAAATATCTCAAAATTTGATTTAGAGTCGTATTTATTATTTTTATCTTCCATAGTTCCACTATATGTATGTTTTAGATATTTCAAAAATATTTTCTACAAATGTATTATATTATGAAAAATTATTCTGAAGCACTAATTAAATAAATATCAACTAGAAGTACTATGGAATATAGGATAAAAAATATTTGCTATTTTCTCGCTTCTGCGGTTTTAAAATTAAAATAAATTTTAATAAATGTAGAATATCAAAAGTAGTATTAAGGAGAGAATGGAAAGATCTCTTCTCGTTTTTCAGTTTTATTGGTGTTATTAAATGTATATTTTATTTTACACCATCCATCTTCCTTTATTAAATATTCTTCCCCTTTTTTGACGGGTGTAATATTGTATCCTGCCTTCTCCCCCATAATTTCAAACATTATAGGGATTGGACATGCCATTCTATTTATTTCTGCCATACCTATGGATTTAGGACAGAACTTACATGCATTCGTCTTTATCCAAATATTAATTTGATCATTTTCTAAGAAAACTTTTATATTGTCACTTATTCCCAATCCGTTATTTACATCGCCTACAAATTCTTCAAAGTTAGTATAGTTTTCCTTAAGATGTCCTTCAGCCTTTAATATATCGTACAGCTGGTAGAGTGATTTTTCATAACTGCATTTATGAGCTCCTGAGGGGCGGTAATTAATTCGGGTATAACTCCTAAGAGTGATGCACAGAAACAATGCAATGGCGTTATTTTTCTATATTCTATAAGTTCCGTTATTTTTTCAGATGAATACTCCATGTACATCACATCATTTTAATATTTATTGGTATTTTAATGGATTTAGTTCTATAGAGGTGGTTTATTTAAGAATTAAAAAGGCCTACGTAGTTATGCATGATCTGGGTTTAACACGCTGGTCGTACTATCAGTCGTGAGCGACTCATTCACGCTTTTTATACAAATGATATATAATAGTATCTAATATGTGCATACGGTTTGTATGCCGCATGTGGCCAATTAAAAACTTCTGTTGGAAATTTTATGGGTATCTTCGATGTTAATTCTAAAGATCTCAGCAATAACCATTTTATGTACAAAACTGTGCCTTATTCTTTCTTTGACATTTTAATCAACCTTTGGTCTTAACATTATTAATATTTGGAATATGGGTATTTAAATAATTAATGCAGTGTACTAACTTATGTATTCATTAGCATATAAATATTTCTATTTTGCTACATTTATTTCATAAATTATGTACTATTAAATTTATCCTATAAACTTAATTATTTTTATATTTTACATACTATTTATTACTTATTATTTATTTTACATATTATTTATTACTTACTATTTATTATTTATTAATAAATCTATAATAATTACGTTAGTTATTGATTATTAATTAATATAAATTAGATATATGGATTTTAGTTATAAGCGGTTCATAAAAACTCATATATATTAAAAACTGGATTCTTTAAAATACAACTTACAAGGTGGAAACGTGTATAGAATCTGTGTAATAGAAGGAGATGGAATAGGTAAAGAAGTAGTACCTGCTACTGTTAAAGTTTTAGAAGCTACTGGCGTATCTTTTGAGTTCATAAAAGCAGATGCTGGAGATGAAGTTTTCGAAAAAACGGGAATAGCACTACCTGAAGAAACTGTGGATATTGCAAAGAAATCAGATGCAGTACTGTTTGGAGCTGCAGGGGAAACTGCTGCAGATGTTATTGTAAAATTAAGAAAATTGTTGGATACTTATGCAAACGTTAGACCTGTAAAATCCTATAAAGGTATAAACTGCTTAAAAGACGATATAGATTATGTTATCGTAAGGGAAAACACAGAAGGCCTTTATAAAGGTCTTGAATCTGAAATTGTTGATGGAGTAACAACTGCAACAAGAGTTATAACAAGAAATGCATGTGAAAAAATCTTTAAGTTTGCATTTGAATTAGCAAAAGATAGAAAGAAACAAGGAAAACAAGGAAAAGTAACCTGTGCCCACAAAGCAAACGTTTTAAAATTAACAGATGGACTATTTAAAAACACTTTTTACGATGTAGCCAAAGAATACAGCGACATAATCAGTGAAGATTATTACATTGATGCCATGAACATGTATATAATAACAAAACCAGAAACATTTGATGTTGTTGTTACTTCTAACCTATTTGGTGATATTTTATCGGATGGGGCTGCTGGAATGGTTGGAGGGCTTGGAATGGCACCTTCAGGTAACATCGGTGACAAACACGGTTTATTTGAACCAGTTCACGGCTCAGCCCCAGATATCGCAGGAAAAGGAATTGCAAACCCAACTGCTACAATATTGACAGGGGTTATGATGTTAAGGTATTTAGGAGAAAACGAAGCTGCAGATAGAGTTGAAAAGGCGCTTGAAGAAGTTCTTGAAAAAGGCCTTACAACCCCTGATTTAGGCGGTAATTTATCAACCTTTGAAATGGCTGAAGAAGTGGCAAAAAGAGTATAATATTAATAGAAATATTTGCATATGGTACTTTGGCGAAACTTCAAATTTTTTCAAATTATAATATTTTATTTCTTTGAATCTAAGTAACATATGTGTGTAAAAATTTAAAAAGAAAGTATTATTTAACTGCAAGTACTATAGTTGTCATAGCAAAACCTACAGGTGAAAAAATGGACTTAACCGCAGCTGACATCTCAAGTATCATTGAAAAACAACCACTTTACAGTGGAAAGGCAAAATCCATATATGAAATAGATGATGACAAGGTTTTAATTGAATTCAGAGACGATATTACTGCAGGAAATGGGGAAAAGCACGATGTGAAAAAAGGAAAAGGCCACCTAAATG
>Ga0182240_100201_pt1 | contig 25079 bp, 23 predicted proteins | sample hydfrates4_PW_90_FD_145594 | JGI IMG/M metagenome (GOLD analysis project Ga0182240, IMG submission 145594) | Subsurface microbial communities from deep shales in Texas, USA - hydraulic fracturing test 4_PW_90 | ecosystem: Environmental > Aquatic > Deep subsurface > Shale gas/oil reservoir >...
TTCATTCTTCTTGGGCAATCAAAAATTTTGGCGAGGCAGTCTTTGCGCGTTATTGATGATTAAGGCTCAAAACCAGAGATTATTCGGTTTTAAGCCTTTTATTCTTGCCAAAACTTCCGATTGGACCTTTTAAGAACCGTCCCCATGTGCACTTCCTACGAGAGTTTTTTTCAAGGCAGAACCTGAAGATACCGACACGGTATCTTCAGGTTTTTCTATTGGCAGTAGTATGATATATTAATCAAAATGAGAGCCGTTGCCTGCAGCACAAAACTACAACTCATCAAGTTTGACAAGCGGTGACCAGTGAGGTGTTTTTATTGAGAGAAAGCAGTAGCACAATCCTAAGGGATATGATGGCAGTGGATACAAAGCTTTCCCCGTTGAGCAAAAAGGTACATTTGTCCATGGATGAGCCTAGCCTGGCTGATAACCTTGGTGATGTGGATAGGTTGCGCCGGTTTCTAGAGCGGGAACTTGGGTCCCGGGTAAGTATTCCCCTTTCGCAAATGCAGTTGATTCCTTATCGTATCAGAGAGGGTAATTGGAAAGTGACGGTTACAGTGGGAATGGCAAGCAGCGGGTGGGACGTTATTGACGTGGAAGCGGGACATACCGGTGATTCCCTGTACGGGCTGGCGGTGGATGTGGGGACCACAACCGTTGTGGTTTACCTGGTGGATTTGGCAACCGGGAGAACAGTGGATACTGCTGCCGGCTACAACGGCCAGGTAAGTTACGGTGAAGATATTTTAACGCGTATTTATTTGGCCGGGGAAGAGGGGGGGGTGCTAAAACTCCGGGATGCTGTTTTAGATACTTTGAACCGGTTAATTGATGAACTTTGTAAGCGCAACGGGTGCGCTGCACGGAAAATTGCCGCGGCGGTATTTGCAGCCAACACCACCATGATTCATTTATTGTTGGGACTTACTCCTGAAAATATATGTATGGCCCCTTATACCCCGGTGGTAAACAGCCCCGGGCTTTTGACGGCGGGGGAAACCGGTTTGAATATTAATCCCGCCGCACCGGTCTGTTGCCTGCCCGGTATAGGCAGCTACGTGGGTGGGGATGCCATCGGGGGTGTATTGGTTAGTGGAATGCATCAAAGGGAAGAAATTTCCTTGCTGGTGGATATCGGCACCAACGGGGAGATGATAATGGGAAATAAGGATTGGCTTGTTGCTTGTGCCGGGGCAGCCGGTCCAGCCCTGGAGGGCGGTGTTGCCCATTGCGGAATGAGGGCTGAACCCGGTGCCGTGGATCGGGTAAATATTTCCCGGAACGGTTCCGTCTCCTACAATGTTATTGGGGGACAAAGGGCCCGTGGTATATGCGGATCAGGATTGGTTGACTGCCTGGCGGAAATGTTTTTGGCCGGCATAGTGGACCGGGCCGGTAAATTCCGGCGGGGAGATAGCTTTACCGTAGTTCCGGGGGCTGAAAGTGCCACAGGCCATGATATTGTTGTTACCCAGAAAGACATAAATAATTTAATGCGTACCAAGGGAGCTGTAAGTTCTGCCCTGGAACTTTTGCTGGAAAGTGTGGGGTGTTCACTGGGGGATATTGATAATTTTTACGCCGCCGGAGCCTTTGGACATTATTTGAACCTGGAATCGGCAATCACCATTGGTTTGTATCCCGATCTTCCCCGGGAGCGTATGGTTAGATTGGGAAATAGTGCCGGAGAAGGGGCGCGCCTGGCGCTTATATCCGGGGACAAGCTTGGAGAGCTGGAACTGATTAAAGAACGAATAACTTATTTTGAATTAAATGCCAATGAGGTATTTATGAATAAGTTTGTCAGTAGCAAGTTTCTGCCCCATACAAATTTGGATTATTTCCCCTCCGTTAAGGCTAAAATGGTCCAGCGTGGTTTAATAAGTAAATAACCCTGAATAAACATTGCCGCAGCGCCAAATAGTAACTTAACGGAGGTGCTTGCGGTGATTTATTTTGATAACGCGGCTACATCCTGGCCGAAACCGGCGGGGGTAAGTAAAGCCATGCTAAAATACCTAGAGGATATAGGCGCCAATCCGGGCCGGTCAGGGCATAAAATGTCTGTGAGAGCTCATAAAATTGTTGATGAGACCCGGGAGCTGCTCAGTAACTTATTTAATTTAAATAATCCCCAAAGGGTCATCTTTACGCTAAATGCCACCGATTCCTTAAACATGGCCATTAAGGGGTTGTTAAAACCGGGGGATCATGTGGTTACCAGCTCCATGGAACACAATTCCGTTTCTCGGCCATTATATGTACTTTCCAAAAAGGGTGTAAGCGTGACAAAGGTTGAATGCCAACCGGACGGTTCCATTGACCTGGAAAAATTGCAAGGGGCGCTGCAGGGGAACACCAAAGCCATTGTAATATTGCACGCCTCAAATGTAGCGGGTACGTTAATGCCCATTACCGAGATTGGAAAAATGGCAAAGGGTAAAGGTATTAAATTTATAGTGGATGCTGCCCAAACTGCAGGGGTTTTTCCCATAAATATGGAAAAAATGAACATAAATTTGCTTGCGGTTCCCGGGCATAAGGGACTTATGGGCCCTCCGGGCACCGGTGCGCTCATGGTGGGAAATAATGTCAATATAGACACCTTGCGGGAGGGGGGTACCGGAAGCTATTCCGAGGTACCCGGCCAGCCGGAGGAGTTGCCTGAAAAATATGAAAGCGGTACCCTGAATACAGTGGGAATCGCGGGGCTGAATGCGGGTCTGAAGTGGCTTTTGGATACGGGGTTGGAAACAATAAGGAAGCATGAAAAGGGATTGGTGGCGAGATTTATTGAAGGTGCACAAAAAATAAAGGGGTTAAAGATATACGGGCCCGGGGATGCAGACAAACAGGCAGCTGTTGTATCCTTCTCCCTGGAGGGGAAAAATTCCGTGGACGTGGGAGGAGCTTTGGATAAGCAATATAATATTGCTTGCCGGGCAGGCCTTCACTGCTCCCCGGATGCTCATAAAACGCTGGGTACCCTGGAGAAAAAACTGGTTAGATTCAGTTTTTCTTACTTTAATACCCCGGATGAGGTGGACAGCGCCATTCAGGCGCTGGAAGAAATATCGAGATCCGAAATACCCAAAGCCGAAGGCTGCGGGTGCTAAAAAAGACACTTTGGGGAACGCAACTCATAACCACTAGGAGCGGGCAACACCTGGAGCGAAGTGAGCTCATACAATTAAAGTCCAAATAGTGAGTGCAGTGTGTTGCCTGCTTCTAAGGATAAACAGGCTTAAACTCTGTTAACAACCTGAGGCACTGCCCGAGGGCAGTGCCTTTTCCACTATACGTTATTGTTAATCCATTCCACGATTTTTTCGATGGGAGTGCCCGGAGTGAATATCTGTGCCGCCCACCCATTCTTCAGCAATTCCTCCACGTCCTCTTCAGGAATGGTTCCACCGCCGATAACTTTAATGTCTTCGGCATCATTTTCTCTGAGAAGTTCACACACTTTAGGGAAAAGGGTCATATGAGCACCGCTGAGAATGCTTAAACCAACAACATCCACATCTTCCTGGATGGCCGCCTCTACCACCTGTTCCGGGGTTTGGTGTAGCCCGGTATAGACAACTTCCATGCCGGCATCCCTCAGCCCGCGGGCGATAACTCTAGCACCCCGGTCATGACCGTCCAACCCAGGCTTGGCCACCAATACTCTTATTTTTCCGGCCATATTTATAACCTCCTTGGTGTTCAAAAATAACTAACTAACCGCTAGAATGTCGGCCTCTCTTTATATTCACCAAATACTTCCCGCATAGTATCTACTATCTCGCCCTGTGTGGCGTAGGAACGGACGCACTCGAGAATATAGGGAATCAAGTTATCGGGGCCTGCAGCAGCTTTCTTCAGTGCATCAAGGGTATCGTTAACGCGGTTATTATCCCGCTCTTGGCGTAGTTTTTTAAGGTGCTCCACCTGGGCACGCTCCAGCTCGGGATCAATTTTTAGCAGTTCAATATCCAGTTCTTCATCATCGTGAACAAACTCATTTACTCCCACGACGATTTTCTCCTTTTTATCCACTTCGGTTTGATACCTGTATGCGGCATCTGCAATTTCCTGCTGGAAGTAATTTTGGTCAATGGCGGCCAGAACTCCCCCGCGCCTTTCAATCTCTTCAAAGTATTTCTCGGCTTCTTCTTCCATTTTATCGGTGAGGGCTTCAACGTAATAAGATCCCGCTAGAGGGTCTATAACATTGGGCACACCGGTTTCATAAGCAATTAGTTGTTGTGTCCGCAAGGCTATTTGCACAGCCTTTTCGGTGGGCAGGGCCAGCACTTCATCCATGGAGTTTGTGTGCAGGGATTGGGTTCCCCCCAGCACCGCCGCCAGGGCTTCAAAGGCGGTACGAACGATATTATTTTCCGGCTGCTGCGCTGTGAGGCTGCATCCTGCGGTCTGGGTATGGAAGCGGCAGAGAAGGGACTTGGGATTTTTGGCACCGTATTTTTCCTTCATGCGGCGGGCCCATATCCTCCGGGCAGCCCGGTATTTAGCAATTTCCTCAAAGAAATCGATATGTGAATTAAAGAAGAAAGACAGCCTCGGTGCAAAGTCGTCAACATCCAACCCGGCTTCGATACCAGCTTCCACATAGGCGAACCCATCGGCTAGGGTAAAGGCCAATTCCTGTACAGCAGTGGACCCGGCTTCACGAATGTGGTATCCGCTTATGCTGACGGTATTCCATTTGGGAACGTGATCCTTGGCGTATTTAAATATGTCAGTGATAAGTCGCATGGAAGGCTCGGGGGGGAAAATCCACGATTTTTGGGCGATATATTCCTTGAGAATGTCATTTTGAATGGTTCCCCTCAATTTTTCCGAGGGAACCCCCTGTTTTTCCCCCGTGGCAATATACATGCACCATAAAATAGATGCCGGTGCGTTTGTGGTCATGGAAGTGCTTACCTGGTCCAGCGGGATGCCATCAAAAAGCGTTTCCATATCGGCAAGACTGTCGATGGCCACACCTACCCGTCCAACCTCGCCCAGGGACCTGGGGTGGTCGCTGTCATATCCCATAATGGTGGGCATGTCAAAGGCCACACTTAGACCGGTTTGGCCGCGGCTCAGAAGGAATTTATAGCGCTGGTTGGATTCCTTGGCCGTACCGAACCCTGCAAATTGCCTCATTGTCCACAGGCGCCCGCGGTACATATTGGACTGTACCCCGCGGGTATAGGGATATTCGCCGGGATACCCAAGGTCCCGCATGTAATCCAGATCCGAAACGTCTTCCGGGGTGTAAAGGTCCTTAACGGGCAGGGAAGATACTGTTTCAAACTTAACATTCCTGTCCTTCATTTGGGATCTCTTTTCAAGCCACTTTTCTTTACCCTGTCTAATTTCATTTAGCTTATCACTGGACATCTTTAATCTCCTTTCTGCAAGGGGTGCCGGAAATGTTTAGGGCATATATATCAATTATTGTCCAACACCCTCTTTGATAAATTATATAGATAAAAATTTCTGCAACAGCCTATTTGCCGCAGAATAGGGATCGGAATTTCCGGCTAGAATTTTATCCACCAGTTCTTCCATATTTCCGTTGGACTGCAGCCTGGTCTGCAGCTGAGATTGTATTTTTTCCTCCAGCAATTCCATTACTTCCCTTTGGATTTTCTTTCTCCGGTTTTCCCTTTGTGCACCGCTGGAATGGGTGTAGTCTTTATATTCCAAAATGGTATTCCATAATTCCGGTAGGCCCTTCTCTTGCGTGGTGATGGTTTTCATGATGGGTGGACGCCAGCCATTGTTATGGCGGCCCATGTCCAGCATCTGCTCAATGTCGGTTACTATCTTGCCAGTATCTCCTAAATCCGCCTTATTAATGACAAATATATCGGCAATTTCCATGATGCCGGCCTTTATGATCTGCACGTGATCCCCCGCGCCCGGGGTGAGCACCACCAGAGTTGTGTCGGCATAATGCATAATATCCAGCTCGCTTTGCCCTACACCCACAGTTTCAATAAAGATTACATCACAACCGAAGGCGTCCAAAACCTTTACGGCATCCTTTGTTGCCCTGGCCAGCCCTCCCAAACATCCCCGGGTGCCCATGCTGCGAATAAACACACCGCGGTCCAGCGCGTGCTCCTGCATGCGAATACGGTCTCCCAGCAGTGCTCCGCCTGAAATGGGTGAAGTGGGGTCAACGGCGATTATTCCCACTTTCAGGTTCTGTTGCCTTGCTTGCCTGGTAAGGGCGTCTGTAAGGGAGCTTTTTCCTGCCCCCGGGGAGCCTGTTATACCAACGGTAAAGGCGTTACCGGTATGGGGGAAAATCTCGGCGAGAAGTTTTTGCTTGTTTTCGTCTTCATCTTCAATCATGCTGATCGCCCTTGCCGCCATTCTTCTGTGCCCGGCCAGCAGTTTGTTTACGTCTATCATCCGAAACCACCACTTCCTTTGTTTAGAACTCTATTCCTTCCCTGGCTTGAATCCCAAGGTAGTATGGGTGTTTCACAAGCGTCATTTCAGTTATCAGATCCGCTGCTTCCCTTATTGCTTCCGGGGCTGAGCGACCGGTAAGTATTAGTTCCACGTGGGAAGGTTTGGTTTTGATAAGTTTGATTACGTCATCAACAGGTAGCAGGTTAAAATCTAAGGCAATATTTATTTCGTCCAGTATTACCACATCGTAGTGTCCTTCACTGATAATCTTGCCAGCGGTTTTAAGGCCCTGTTGAGCCATGTCTATATCGGACTGGGAGGGGTTTTCCTTGCTGACAAATGTCTCCAGACCGCTTTGCATGATAATAAAGTTAGGTAAATATTTTTCTGCGGTTTGCAATTCCCCGTAATCTTTGCTTCCCTTCATGAATTGGAGCATGAAGACCTTATAACCGTGACCGATTGCTCGTAAGGCCAGGCCCAGGGAAGCAGTGGTTTTTCCTTTTCCGTTACCTGTATATACCTGTACCAAACCCTGTTGCATGCGAGGGCGTGACACGGGAACACCTCCCTTTGAAAAAATATTATGAAATGTCACCATATTTTAAATGCTTACGCAATAATTGTACCAGAAGGGATGCTTAGGGGGGAAGAAGCTAAAATAAGAGTGCAAAAGTTTGCAAAATTGCCTCTATTTCCTGCTGCGGCCATTCACCCCTGATGTTCCGATAATTTACATATGCAATTTATTTTATTTCCGCTGGTATAATATGTGCGGTACTAAAAGGGCGGAGTATAAAGTGTTTACAATTGTTGACGTGGGTGTGCACAAAAAAACCTTAATTACAAGGGTTTTCATTGGTGGAAGAAACGCTTGCGCCAGAATAAATAAAAAGCTAATCCTAAAAAGACAAACCACCCGGCAAATATCCCCCAGATTATGTACTCCCTGGGAGGTCTACCATGCTTTCTGGCGTCAAAGGCTACCCAAACCCCCGAGCCCACCATAAAAATTAAAAAGAAAATTTGAACTGCTATCCCCATAACCAATTTGGCTTCCGGATTCATTTGCTACACCTCTAAAATATCCCAACGATTGCACCGTGAACCCCAGCGACCAATAATTTTACCGTTTTCAATAATTTCGGCAATTTCACAGGCGTTGGGGCAACCGTCACATTCAAAGCTGCCGGTCTGGTACTCCATGGATGTAATATGAAAACCCTTGAACCGGGTGTTTTTATCACCCCGTTCCATTTCTTCCCGGGCCAGTTGTGCCGCGCCTATGGCTCCCATAATATGATGGTATTCGGGGACTAGAACCGGAGTACCCAGGGCTCTTTCAAAGGCAGCTTTGATACCCGAGTTGGCGGCTACCCCGCCCTGAAACATAATGGGAGCAAGTATTTCTTTGCCCTTACCCACATTGTTAAGGTAGTTGCGTACCAGGGCCTCGCAAAGGCCGTTAACAATGTCAGCCAGGTTATGCCCCATTTGCTGTTTGTGGATCATGTCCGATTCAGCAAATACCGTACACCTCCCGGCTATGCGAACCGGGTGCGAAGACTGCAAAGCCAATTTACCGAATTCCGTAATGTCAATATTAAGCCGGGAGGCCTGTTGATCTAAGAATGAGCCTGTCCCGGCAGCGCACACAGTATTCATAGCAAAGTCGGTCACGACACCTTCTCTTAAAATAATTATCTTTGAATCCTGGCCGCCTATTTCCATTACCGTTTGGACTTTAGGGACTATAGTTGAGGCAGCCACGGCGTGAGCTGTGATTTCGTTTTTTATAACATCGGCTCCAATCATTACCCCCGCCAGGTGACGGCCGCTTCCTGTGGTTCCCGCACCATAAACGGTGAAATCGGGGGGCAGTGAGGTTGCTATCTTTTTTAAACCCTGTTTAATGGTTTCAACGGGCCTGCCGCGGGTGCGAAGGTACAGGCCTTCTAGTACATTGTTTTGCTCATCTATTGCCACGATGTTTGTACTTACCGAGCCGACGTCAACTCCCAGGTATCCTTTCATAGTGTCACTTCCTGCTCCATTTGTTAATTATGCTGTGGATGTTTTTAATTCCTTTTTGCGCTTCATTAAATCCACAAAGGCTTCTAGGCGTGTTGCTATACCCGCTTTTCCGGTCTGTTCATCCAGGAAAAAGGTCAGAACGGGAATGTCATATTCTTTGCTTACCGAAGTAAGAACCGTTTTAGCTACAATTTCAGGGATACAAGTAAAGGGGGCAAGTTGTATTACTCCGTCAAAACCTCTTTGGGAATACAGTATTGTGTGGCCCACGCTGTCCCTGCCGTGTCCCCCCACAAGTTCCGGTAGGTAGGGAGCGGCGGCGTCCTTGGCGTTCAGCAATTCCTTGGTTTCTTTAATGGTGTTGTCAACTGTCCAGCCGGTGAGAAATATGGACCTCTCCACTTCCACTCCCAGATTACCAAGGGTTTCCTCAATTTCCAGGTTGCTGGCCGGCTCCAACAGTACATAGATTTCACCCACAATTCCCACCTTTACAATGGTCCTAGAGAAATCCCGGGGGATTTTTTTTATTTCATCCAGGGCGGTCCTTTCAGCTTCCTCTATTTCTTTTATGGTATGGGCTTTGTCTACCCACGGGAGCACCTTTTTGTAAACTTGGCTGGTTGCCCCACGCTGCTTCTCTCGTGGTCGAATTACATGGGTTAATTTTTCCAAGTTGTCCAGGGCCTTTAGTTTACGCCAACTTCTCTTTATGCACAAGTAAATCGCCCGGTAAGAAAGGCGGGCGGCATTTAACCTTCTGACATTGCGAATAAAATCCAGTGGATATAATTTAGGGGGTTCGAATACCACCATATCCATATCAAAACCCTGTTCTCGGAGTATTTCCCTGTGTAGTTGCGCGTACTGTCCGGCACGGCAGGGACCAACTCCTCCACTGGTGACTATAAGATTGGCCCCTTTTGCTGCGGTTTCCATGTATGTGCCCAGTAGAATCTTAAGGGGTAGGCATGCAAATTCCGGCGCGTATTGCACTCCTAGATCCAATGTTTTGCGGCTGGGACGGGGTGGTAGGATAACTTCATTTCCCAAATCCTCCAGCAGCATTTTAAAGGCACGGTAGGATTCACCCATATGAGGAAAGGTAACTTTATTGGGCAAGGGATACCCCACTCCTTTTTCTCTGTACCATGTCAACAAAAGCTTCCAGGCGAGTGGTAATTCCCGCTTCCCCGCTGTGTTCATCTATTGTGATTGTCATCAAGGGAATATGGGGATATTTTTTAGCCTCCCGCTCAATAAAATTATTAAGCAGAGAATCGGGTCCACACCCGAAAGCCGTCAGGTGGATTGCCCCGTCAATTTTCTCGGAATTAAAATAATATTTTGCTGCCTTCAATACCTGCTCACTGAATGTCCAGAACAATCCCTTTTTGATTGACGTTTTTTGTTTGCTCAATGTCCTTGGGGTGATATTGTCATGCGTTAGGACATTAACCCCCATTTTTTCCAGTTTATCAATTATCTGAACGCTTATATAAGGATCATAAATATTATAAGGATAACCCAACAGGGCAAAGGTAAGCCGTTGGGGATATTCTTTGGCCGCAACAACATTCTCGCCTTTAAGCGCAGCCATTGCATCCAGTGGATGATAACCGGAGAGAACTAGCCGGTTAAAACGGGACTGTACTTTGCGAGCTGATGTATAAGCGCTTAAAATTTTTGTCTTTTTGCATCCCAGGAAACTGCCTGTTTGTTGATAAGCGTTCCAAATGGCATTCCTTTGTGACCGGGTATCCACACGTACATCTATTAATGGTGGCATTTGGGGCAAGCCATGTCGAACCATGTCCGGCATGCCGAGAAATTTTGGACAATAGACGGTTTTTTTATTGGTACAAACTATTCTTGGCACAAAGAGATAATCTACCTTATCCCTCAGTGCCATGGCATGGCCAAAGAAAACCTTTACAGGCAGGCAGGCATCCGCCAGGGCTTCTCTTACGCCATTATCCAAAAGCTTTTTTGTTGTTTTGCCTGATGTAATTACTTCTGTGTCCAGTGCTTTAAAGAAGGTCTCCCATTTAGGGTAATAAACATAATAAAAAAGAGCACTGGGTATACCTATTTTAACCATACCCATACCCTCCGGGCATTACCCAATTTTAGTATCTTACTATAGTATATTCTTAATAATTCTTGCATAAGCAAAAAAATCCTTTTGCAAATTTCAACATAAAAAGAAGGGGTTTAGTCTATCTTTAGGAAAGGTGGCAGGAAAGCCTCCGGTGATGGAGAACTCTGTCAATTAATAAGCAAACCGGCTGAAATAATGTGACAGTACATTGCCAAATACGGAGGGATAATAAGTGGCTCAGATTAACCTGGAACCTGCGCATGCAGTGGCCAAGGCGGAATTTGCCGGGAAAGACCCCGGTGAAATGGCCCGTAATTCCATGGCTGAATACGATTCCAAGGAAGGGAGATTTTCCCTTGGCTTCCTGGGGGACCAGTACTTTATTTTTTTTCCGGAAGGAAAAGTGGAGATGGAAAATAAAGACGGTAGCGTACCCCAGGCGGTTCAAATATTACTTCTTCACTACCTGACCCATGCTTCTCCGTCGGAGATTGAAGGTAAGCTGGTATCATTTAAAGAATTGCCCAGTGGAATGATATATACGGGACCCTTTACCAACCGTGCTATCCGTCCCCTGGTTGGCATTTTCGGTCATGATCCGTCCAAGCTGCTGGAGGCGGGAAAGAGTATAGGGGGGATACCTGTTAATATGGGTGACGTGGCGGTAACCGTACCTGTCCTGCCCAAAATACCGGTTACCTTTGTGCTCTGGGAGGGGGATGATGAATTTCCTCCCACCGGGAATGTGCTTTTCGATTCCTCGGCATCCTCTCACCTGCATACTGAAGATTACGCCCTTCTCCCCGGGCTGGTGATATCTAAAATGAAAAACAATATACAAAGGAAGTGATGGAACTGGGAAATCTCAAAGAAATCAGGATTTCTTCAAATATGATTTACCGGGGTAAAATTTTGGATCTCCGGGTGGATACAGTTCAGCTCCCCAATGGTAACGAAAGTAAGCGAGAAGTTGTTGACTATACGGGGGCGGTGGCAATTGTGGCTCTTACTGAAAAAAGGGAAATACTATTGGTGAGGCAGTATCGTTATCCTGCGGAAAGGGAGTTTATAGAAATACCGGCGGGAAAATTGGAAGTCGGAGAAAAAACCTTGGAATGCGCAAAAAGAGAACTGCTGGAGGAGACGGGTGCCCGTGCTGGGGAATGGAAGGAGTTGTTTAGTTTTTATTCTACGCCGGGATTTTCCAATGAAGAAATGCACGTATTTCTGGCCTTGGATTTGGAGTTTCAGGAGCAAGATTTGGATGAAGACGAATTTGTGGAGGTTCAAAGGGTTCCTTTCCAGAAAGCGCTGGAAATGGTGTGGGCGGGGGATATTAATGATGCCAAAACTATTGTAGGGATCTTGGGGGCACAAGGTATACTTAAATAGAGCCGGGCCTTGAGGCCCGGCTCTATTTTTTCGCTTAAGCAGCAAGGAATACTATCTTGCCGTCTCTGACCACGGCCTTATTGGGGCCGGGAGCTGCTTTCAAGACAGGGGGTTCTGTATGTGTAACATCCGCAATGCGTAAAACCTGGGGAGCCAGGTGAACAGCAACGATGCTGGCATCACGGTTGCCCCGGATGCCGGCGTGTACCGAGCCTAAACAGCTGCCCATAATAATGACATTTCCACCGGCTTCCACCTTTGCTCCGGGGTGCACGTTTCCCAGAATAACCACATGATTGGGGCGGGAAACGAGTTGGCCGGAACGTAATGTTTGTCTCAGTAGTAAAGCGGGCTCTCCCGGGGTGTCGAGATTATTACCGGTGGGAGGGGGGGAGAATAATGCCTCCGTTTCCGGGTTGAGTTCTGATACATTGGGAATCAACCCGTGTTGCTTACAAATGGCTTCCAATTCGTGCTTTTGCTGGGGAAATAATTTCTGCGAACCTGTGTGAAAGGTTACTGTCGCCCCGCGAAAAAATCCGTTTGCAGATTCCATTTTTCGCTGCAAATGATGTTTTATGGATTCAAATTCTTGGTTGGAGTCCAATAATATGACCAGCCCGTTTTTTGTACCTTTGATGGAGATAGCTTCTCTGTGCATTTTATCCCTACTCCTGAAATGAAAATAACAATTAATAGTTATTTCGAGCATTTTCCAAAATTTCCTTCCTAGAGTTGAAAAATATTTGCCCATTGGCTCAAATAAATGGGGATTAATGTTTAAAATTACATAACATGGTTAATTGTGTCTATAACGTATTTATCGTATACACAATTTGTATCCAAGTGTAATACAGGGCTCATTTGGAAGTATAAGCTTGAATTTAGTAGCTGGTTGCGTGAATAGCCCAAAACTCCACCTGTACAATGGGAGTGTTTTTGTTAAAATATTCGTAGTTGTCAAAAAATTGAGTAAAATGGGTGGTGATTAAATGCAATTTCCCGGGGAAGGGGATGTTATGTATCGGGGAGAGCGCACCGAAATCTGTTCCGCTGAACACCTGTTGGATACCATTTTTCATAATAAACATAAAGGTCTGATTGTTGTATCCCCACGGGGAACGGTGAAACAGGTAAATGAAACTCTGGCAGAGGCTTTAGGGAGAAAACAGGAACATGTAATAGGCCACCCGCTGACGGAAATCTGCCGTCATCGTGGTTTGCGCAAAATAATACAGGTTCTTAAGAGCGGCAAACCGGAGTTCAGTAAGATAGACAACATAGGGGGTAAAAGTGTGCTAATTGACTATCTGCCCATTTATAAGAAAAACAGAATTACCGGAGCACTGGCTAAAGTAAGCTTTTTAAATACGCACCGTGATAACGGCAACAGGGCTGAACCGGAAGTAAATCCTACGATGCAGGGCGTCAACTATAAGCAAAAGGCTCACTTCACGGTGGATCACATTGTGGGAAGCAGTTCGCAAATAATAGATCTGAAGGAGACTGTAATAAAAGTTGCTCCACGTAATTCCAATGTTTTGATAACCGGGGAAAGCGGAACAGGCAAAGAGTTATTTGCTCAAGCGATACACGCGGCAAGTTTGCGCCGCTCGGGTCCCTTTGTCAAGGTTAATTGCGCCGCCATTCCGGATACATTGCTGGAGTCGGAATTCTTTGGTTATGAAGAAGGGGCTTTTACCGGCAGCAGAAAAGGGGGACAGGCGGGTAAACTGGAGTTGGCAAACGGGGGTACGGTTTTACTGGATGAAATAGGTGATCTTCCCTTTTCCCTGCAAGCAAAATTTTTACGTTTCATTCAGGAAAAGGAAATTCAGAAATTAGGTGGGGGAGACCCCAGTCTTTCCGATGTTAGGATAATTGCTTCTACCAATGTGGATTTGGACCATTTGGTAAAGTACAAAAAATTTAGGGAAGACCTTTATTACCGGCTAAATGTAGTAAATCTTTTTATACCTCCTTTGAGGGAAAGGCGGGAGGATATTCTGGATTTGGCCGGCTTTTTTATACGTAAATTTAACCGGCTCTTTGGTTTGAACGTGAAGGGGGTCTCGCCGGAGGTTGAAGCATTCTTTTTACGTTATTCCTGGCCCGGAAATGTCAGGGAATTGGAGAATGTGATTGAAAGGGCTTTTAATATCATCGAAGGAGACATTGTCAATATTTCCCACCTGCCGCACAATATCGTAGGGAACGGTTATGCGCAATTTAACGATGAATCTGATAATGCGGTGGACAGCTTTAACCTGGGGAATGCGCTCTCCAAAGGGCAATCCCTTTCTCAGATAATGGAACACACTGAAAAGATGGTAATCCTGCAAGCATTGCTGGCGACCAAGGGCAATAAGGCCAAGGCAGCAAAGATGCTTGGTATATCCCGACCCGGGCTTTATAAAAAATTAATGAAGTATGATTTAATTTGATTTGTTCTGGCTGTTACGATCCTTAACATATTAACTTTTGTTTACAGTTGTGTTTGAAATCTCCCTCAGTCAAGGTCTAAGGCCCGACAAACGCGTAAAGGATCATTTACATCTCCTGGTTATTGGAAAATATGATGTTGTCACAGGTTAAGTTTTGAAAAGACCTGTTTACAGCTCGTTTCCAACCGTTTAACAGAATAGTTAGAAATGTGGCTAAGTTCTTGCAATTGCCTATTTTCAAGCAAGTGTGGAGAGATGTAGGGGTATGTTACCCGCTGCTGCATTTTTAAAAGCCATAATTAAGGAGGTAACAAAGTGTTTTTAAAAGTCGAGAAGATAACAGACTACAAAAAAACTTACAGTGAATTCAAGTGGGAAGTACCGGAATATTTCAATTTTGCCAGGGATGTATTTGATTATTGGGCAAAGGATCCCGAAAGATTGGCCATGTATTGGGTGGACGATAACGGTAACGAGAAAAAAAGAACCTTTGCCCAGTTGGCGGAAGAGTCCAAAAAGCTTGCCAATGTACTCAGGGAACAAGGCGTTAAAAAGGGAGATGTGGTAGTAGTAGTTATGTCCCGCCAACTGGAATGGTGGGTAATAAACCTTGCGTGTTTGCGGGTGGGGGCGGTAATAAGTCCCGGTACCGTAATGTTGACCCCCAAGGATTTGAAGTACCGTTTTGATGCCGCCGAGGCTACCTGCGTAATTGTCGATACTGCCAATGCTCCCAAAGTGGATGAAATACGCAGTGACTGCCCGAAACTAAAGTGTTTCATTACCATTGAAGAAAAACGTGACGGATGGATTTTTTACGATGATGCAGTGGCCAAGGCTTCCGGGGATTTTGAAACCGAAAACACCCGGGCGGATGAAAACGCCATTTTATATTTCACATCGGGAACCACCGGCTATCCCAAAATGACATTGCACACCCACGCCTCCTATCCCATTGGACATATTATTACAGGTAAGTACTGGTTAGATTTGGGGACGGAGGATCTCCATTGGAACCTTTCCGATACGGGTTGGGCTAAGGCAGCGTGGAGCAGTTTTTACGGTCCGTGGAATTGCGGTGCCGCCATCTTTTCACACCATACTTCCGGTTTCAATGTCAAGAAAACCCTGGAGTACCTGGAAAAGTACCCCATTACATCCCTTTGCGGTCCTCCCACCGCGTATAGGATGTTTGTGTTGGAAGACCTGAGCAAGTATAACTTTAAAACTCTTCGCTCCGTAGTGGCAGCAGGTGAGCCGCTGAACCCGGAGATTATCGATTACTGGCAGGAGCATACCGGCTTAAAGATAAGGGACGGATATGGCCAAACCGAAAGTGTTTGCCTGGCAGGTAATTTCCCGTCGGTGGAGGTTAAAGCCGGTTCCATGGGTAAACCCAGCCCTGGTTTTGTTGTTACAATAATTGACGATGACGGTAATGAAGTCCCCCGGGGGCAGGAGGGAGACCTGGCAGTCAAAGTCAAACCTGAAAGACCGGTGGGATTATTTAAGGAATATTGGAAGGACCCGGAAAAGACTGCCTCCACATACCGGGGAGATTATTATGTTACCGGTGACCGCGGGATAATGGACGAAGACGGGTATTTATGGTTTGTAGGTCGCGCCGATGATGTTATTCTGGCTTCCGGTTACCGGATTGGTCCCTTCGAAGTTGAGAGTGCGCTGCTGGAGCACCGGGCCGTGGCTGAATCTGCGGTGGTTTCAAGCCCCGACGAAGTTAGGGGGGAGGTCGTTAAAGCTTTCGTAATTTTAGCACCGGGTTACACTCCATCTGATGAGTTGGTTAAGGAGTTGCAGGATTTTGTTAAGAAAACCACCGCTCCCTATAAGTACCCGCGGAAAATTGAATTCGTAGACGAGTTGCCCAAAACCATTAGCGGTAAGATTCGCCGTATCGAACTACGGGAAAAGGAATGGGCCGGTAAGAAATAGATTTATTATATTGAGAGAGAGGCAGCGGCTTTTGCCGCTGCCTTTTTTTGCCCGTTAACGAAAAAAGGTTTATTAATTCAGTCATAAAACTATCCCGCGACCCCATAACTAGAGGAACCATTATTGTATGAAAGAACACTGTGTGTATTGATGTAGACATTTAAGAAATTCGTGTGCACAGGTTATAAGCCTTGGCAGGATGCACAGCGTTTGTGACGAAGTATTTTTGGCAATATGTTTATGTCTATATTTATTGCCGCATGTCAGTTCTGTTTATAGAGGTGGTTTGTTACAGCTAAACCGCGGAACAAATACTGTTTGTTTATATTCAGAGTTTTCGAAAAAGTTTGGTACGTTTTTTGCTTTTAGAAAATTGCGAGGGTCGGGAAGAGATATAACTACCACAGCCATAAGGAGGAATTGGTGTTGGAATTTAAATTAACGGAAGAACAGGAACTTTTGCGTAAGACAGTGCGTGATTTTGCCGAGGAAGAGGTTGCACCTAAAGCCGCTCAAATGGACGAAGAGGAAGAATTTGATTGGAGCCTGTGGGATAAAATGGCCGAGATGGGCCTTACAGGCGTTCCCTTTCCGGAAGAATACGGCGGATCCGATATGGATAACCTTTCATATGCTATTGCGGTGGAAGAACTTTCCCGCGTGTGCGGTTCCACAGGGGTAACTATTTCCGCGCATACTTCATTGTGTTGCTGGCCGATTTTCGTCTATGGCACAGAAGACCAAAAGAAAAAATATCTTGAGCCACTGGCCAGTGGAGAGAAGGTTGGTGCCTTGGGGTTGACCGAACCTTCTGCTGGATCCGACGCGGGCTCGGTGAAACTAACCGCGAAGTTAGATGGTGATGAGTACATTCTAAATGGAACAAAAATTTTCATTACTAATGGTGGTAGAGCCGATACTTATGTTGTGATTGCTTCAATAGACAAAAGCAAAGGGCATAAAGGGACGGCAGCCTTTATCGTAGAAAAGGATACTCCGGGCTTTACATTTGGTAAGAAGGAACATAAACTTGGGATCCGGGCGTCATCTACTTATGAACTGGTTTTTGAAGATTGTCGCATTCCAAAGGAAAATAAGCTGGGTAAAGACGGTGAGGGCTTTAAAATTGCTCTAAAAACATTGGACGGCGGGCGCATCGGTATTGCCGCCCAGGCTTTGGGGATTGCCCAAGGTGCCTTTGACCAGGCATTGGAATACGCTAAAAACCGCGAGCAGTTCGGCAGGCCCATCAGTTCCTTCCAGGGTCTGCAATGGATGCTGGCAGACATGCACACACAAATTGAAGCAGCGAGACTATTGATCTACAGGGCTGCTTACTTAAAGGATAATGATATGCCATATAGTAAAGAGGCTGCAATGGCCAAACTCTTTGCCTCCGAGGTTGCTATGTGGGTGACCACAAAAGCGGTACAAGTATTCGGCGGTTACGGCTATACCCGTGAATATCCCGTGGAGCGCATGATGCGTGATGCAAAAATCACCGAAATCTACGAGGGTACCAGTGAAGTTCAGCGGATAGTTATTGCGGCAAACCTTTTAAAATAGATATAATTTTAAATAGACGCTGGTGCCGCCGGGAGGCGGCACTAGCAGAAGTATAAAAAGTATCGAACCAGAGTGACCCGGTGATTTCCGGAGAGAGCGAAGCACTGAGTAGCGGCGCTCAGCCCGTCAAATCCCGAAAGCCATGACTCCTTAGAGCGTGAAGAAGTAGGCAAGCAGTCTGTAGCAAGCGGCTTTCCGGGAGAGACTTATCCGCTGCACGAGAATAACTGCGGAGCGGAGTGAGCTCATTCAATCAAATGCCCGAGTAAGTGAGCGCAGGGTGCTGCCCGCTCCGGCAGAATAATTACCTTTAAACGAAACCACGAGAGAGTTTTTTCAAGTTAAACCCCGATGCTATCATACGTCGGGGAAAAGGGTAAAGTCAATTAATCAGCAAAGGAGGAAGCATATGAACATTGTAGTATGCCTCAAACAGACATTTGATACCGAAGCAAAAATCAAGTTAACTGATGAAGGTAAAATTGACAATCAAGGTGTAAGTTTAATTATAAATCCCTATGATGAGTTTGCCGTCGAAGAGGCACTCAAGCTTAAAGAGCAAGAGGGTGGCGAAGTTACAGTGGTCACCGTGGGCGGGCAGAAAGCACAGGATGCATTGCGTCAAGCCCTGGCCATGGGTGCCGACAAAGCCATGTTGATCGATCCCGGTACCGATGAAGTTGATGAGTATATGTCGGCGGAAATATTGGCTAAGGCACTGGGTAATATGGAGTATGACATTATACTGGGGGGCTGGAGAGCAATTGATGACAGTTCCGCCCAGGTTGCCGGTAGGGTAGCTGAAATTCTCGGCATTCCGGTTGTTAACATGGTAACCAAACTGGAAGTTGCAGACGGCAAGGCCACTGCCACACGGGAAATTGAAGGCGGCAGTGAGATTATCGAAGTTTCCCTGCCTGCAGTGATTACTGCCCAGAAGGGATTAAACGAGCCCCGGTATCCTTCCATGAAAGGCATTATGAAGGCCAAAAAGAAGCCTATGGAAAAAACAACTGCAGCTGATTTGGGCCTGAGTGACCTCGAGGCAAAGGTGCAGGCATTGGCTTATTCATTGCCCAAGCCCCGTGAGGCCGGTAAGGTAATTGAGGGTGAAGCACCGGAGGCAGCCAAGGAACTGGCCAGGTTGTTACATGAGGAAGCTAAAATAGTCTAGGCAAAGAACAAATGGCATAAGGAGGTCTAATAAATGGCAAAAGGTATCTGGGTATATGTGGAGCAACTTGACGGTCAAATAAAGAAAGTTAGTTTGGAAATATTAACCGCAGCTCGCAAGATTGCGGATGATTTGAATGAAGAACTCTGTGCGGTTTTGGTGGGTAAAGGCATTGCCGATTTAGCTCCCGGGCTTGGCGATTTCGGTGCTGATAAAGTTTATGTGGCAGAAGATGATGCCCTGGAGAATTATACCACCGATGGCTATGCAAATGTCATTGCGGACATGATTAAGGAAAATGAACCATACGCATTTTTATGTGGGTATACCATATTTGGACGTGATCTTGCGGCTCAAGTGGCACAGAAGGTCGAAACCGGCTTAATGAGTGATTGTGTGGATATGGCCCTGGAAGACGGGCAACTGGTCTTCAAGCGGCCCATTTATGCCGGTAAAGCATTTGTAAAGGCAACATGTCCTGAATCCCGCCCGATAATGGCTACTATTCGCCCCAATTCCTTTATGTCCGAGGAAAATAAAAGGGATGCAGAAATAGCAAAGATAAGTCCCAATGTGGGAGATCTTCGCCAGCAGATCAAGGATATTGTACGCCAGGTCTCGGAACGCCCTGAACTCACCGAGGCTGATATCATTGTCAGCGGTGGTCGTGGTATGAAGGGGCCCGAAAATTATAAAATTTTGGAAGAATTGGCTGACGTGCTGGGAGCGGCCATAGGCGCTTCCCGTGCTGCAGTTGATGCGGGATGGGTTCCCCACAGCATGCAGGTGGGGCAAACGGGTAAAACGGTATCCCCGGTTCTTTATATTGCCTGTGGTATTTCCGGTGCCATCCAGCATTTAGCGGGAATGGGGTCTTCCAAGTGTATAGTGGCTATCAATAAAGACCCGGAAGCAAATATTTTTAAAGTAGCTGATTACGGTATTGTCGGTGATTTGTTTGAAGTGGTTCCCATTCTCAAGGAGGAGCTGCAAAAGGTTATTGCCTAATAATCACGGATTAAATTTTAGCTGCCGGAGTTTCTCCCGGTAAGGAAGGTTGCGCACCCTGCCTCTTTTCCGTTATTTTTAAGGAGGTTTCGGCAGCTCTTTTTGACCAGTTAAATAATTATTTATTTCTTAAATATGGATATATTGGTTGTTCCCTATATTGATAAAGGGAGGGAATATTTTGGGTGAGGCTGTAATTGTCAGTGCGGTACGTACTGCTGTAGGTACATTCGGGGGAACACTAGCTCAGCTTTCCGCTGTTGACCTGGGAAGCCGGGTTATTGCTGAAGCTCTCAGGCGGGCCGGTATTGATGGGCAAGCTGTGGACGAGGTCATAATGGGTAATGTTCTCCAGGCGGGTTTGGGGCAAAACCCTGCGAGGCAGGCGGGAATTAAGTCGGGCATTCCCCAGGAAGTTCCAGCAATGACTGTAAATAAGGTTTGTGGTTCCGGATTAAAAACAGTGGGGTTGGCCGCGCAGTTGATCATGGCAGGCGAAGCCGACGTTATTGTTGCCGGTGGGATGGAAAATATGAGTATGGCTCCTTACATGGTGGATAAAGCCAGGTGGGGCTGCAGAATGGGAAATACCCAATTTATCGATTCAATGATAAAAGATGGTTTGTGGTGTGCATTTAATGATGTACATATGGGTATAACTGCTGAAAACATTGCTGCGAAATACGGTTTTAGTAGGGAAGATCAAGACGCTTTTGCTTTGGAAAGCCAAAATAGAGCTGTTGCCGCTATTGACGACGGAAGGTTTCAGGATGAAATTTTACCTGTTGAGATTCCCAAGAAAAAGGGGGATCCGGTGGTATTCGCTACCGATGAAGGACCACGCCGGGAAACAAGCATGGAAAAACTGGCCAAACTGAGACCTGCCTTCAAAAAGGATGGCACTGTAACTGCCGGAAATGCTTCGGGGATTAATGATGGTGCTGCGGCATTCGTGGTAATGTCCGCGGAAAAAGCACAGGAGCTTGACCTTAAGCCCATGTTTATCGTTAGAGCTACTGCTTCTGCCGGTGTGGATCCCGCTTATATGGGTTTGGGACCTATACCGTCGAGCCGCAAGGCTTTGCAAAAGGCCGGTTTGCGGGTACAGGATCTGGATTTGATTGAGGCTAATGAGGCATTTGCCGCACAGGCAATGGCCGTTGTTAAGGATTTGGAACTCCCTGTTGATAAAGTAAACGTTAACGGTGGAGCGGTAGCCATAGGTCACCCCATTGGTGCCAGTGGGGCACGAATTCTGGCAACATTATTATTCGAAATGAAGCGCAGGCAGAGCAAATATGGCCTGGCAACCCTTTGCATCGGGGGCGGCCAGGGTACTGCTCTGGTTGTGGAAAACATTTTATAGAAATAAGAATGACAAACGGAGGGATAAAATATGGACATAAAAAAAATCATGGTAATCGGGGCCGGGCAAATGGGTTCGGGTATTGCCCAGGTTTCGGCTGCTGCAGGTTATGACGTCATCGTTAATGATATTAAAGATGAATTTGTTAATAAGGGCTTAGGCTTAATTGAGAAAAATTTAACCAAGAACGTCAGCAAGGGAAAACTGGAAGAGGCCGAGAAGAGCGCTATTCTTCAGCGCTTGAAGCCTTCCACCAGCTTGCAAGATGCCAAAGATGTGGATTTGGTAGTGGAAGCCGCCGTGGAAAACATGGATATAAAGGGTAAAATCTTTAAGGATCTTGATGAGATAGCCCCTGCCCATGCCATCCTGGCTACTAATACTTCTTCCCTGCCCATAACCGAAATTGCGGCAGTGACCAAAAGGCCGGAGAAGGTTATCGGTATGCATTTTATGAATCCCGTACCGGTAATGAAGCTGGTGGAAATTATCCGCGGGCTGGCCACCTCGGATGAAACATTTGAAATCGTTAAGGCCAGCAGTGAAAAAATGGGTAAAGTACCCGTTGAAGTTAATGATGCTCCCGGCTTTGTTAGTAACAGAGTTTTGCTACCCATGATTAACGAAGCCGTTTACTGCGTTTGGGAGGGGATTGCCACTCCGGAGGCTGTTGATCAGGTTATGAAATTGGGCATGAATCACCCCATGGGACCTCTTGCCTTGGCTGATCTCATCGGGCTGGATACTTGCCTCTATATCATGGAAGTACTTCATGAAGGTTTTGGCGACAGTAAATACCGTCCTTGCCCGCTATTGCGTAAATATGTGGCTGCCGGCTGGCTGGGTCGTAAAGTGGGCCGTGGTTTTTACGTATATGAGTAGGCAACAGGCATCCAGTTTCGGAGGTGTATTTAATGGGTTGGAATAACATCACGCTTGAGAAAAACGAAGGAATTGCCATTTTAACCATTAACCGTCCCAAGGTTCTTAATGCCTTAAACGAAGAAACACTGTATGAGATAGGGGAAGCTGTGGATCAACTGGGACAGGATGAAGAAGTTAGAGTTATAATCATTACCGGAGCCGGGGATAAAGCCTTTGTCGCTGGCGCGGATATTGCTTTCATGCAAAATCTTTCTCCCCTGGAAGGCAGAAAGTTCGGCAGGTTGGGGCAATCGGTGCTTAGCAAGATAGAAAATTTACCCAAGCCGGTTATAGCAGCAATAAACGGTTTTGCACTGGGTGGTGGTTGTGAGCTTGCTATGGCCTGTGATATTCGTATTGCTTCCACAACCGCCAAGTTCGGACAACCGGAAGTTAACCTGGGACTCATAGCCGGATTCGGGGGCACCCAAAGGTTGACCAGATTGGTGGGTCCCGGTAGGGCAAAGGAAATATTATTTACGGCAGATATGTACGATTCCGATGCTGCTTGTAAAATGGGCCTGGTCAATCATGTGGTGGCTCCAGAGAAGCTTATGGGCTTCTGCACCAACATGGCCAAGAAAATTGCCAGCCGTGGTCCCGTTGCCGTGCAGTTAAGTAAGGAGGCTGTCAACGAGGGCTTAGAAATGGATCTTGAAAAAGCTTTGACCCATGAGGCCAACCTTTTTGGTCTTGTTTTTGCCACAGAAGACAGGGATGAGGGGATCGCTGCTTTTTTGGCCAAAAAGAAACCGGAGTTTAACGGCCGGTAGCTGAGAATAATAACATTATTGTGGGCGGCCTTTCTCGGTCGCCCCATTTTGTTATAAAGGGGGGAAACAATATTGTCAGAGATGAAGATTGTACCAAAGGAAGAATTAAGCCGGCGCATAGCCGAATTTCAGGCTAAGCTTGTGGAAGAGGGGATCGACGGGGCATTAATTATGCATTCCACTGACCTAGTTTATTATACAGGTGTTTTTCAAAACAGCTTTCTTTATATACCCGTGGACGGAGCCCCCCTGTTTATGGTGCGGCGCAGCATGGAAAGGACAACTACCTTGACCCCTTTGAGCAAAGTGATTCCGGTAAAAAGCATAAAGCAGGTGCCAGGTATAATAAAAGACAATGGTTATGAATCCGTGGAAACATTAGGGGTTGAGATGGATGTTCTCCCCGCATCTATATTTTTTAATCTGCAGAAACTTTTTCCCGGTGTGAATTTGGTGGATTGCTCAGGGATTATAAAAAAACAGCGGGCTGTTAAGTCCAGCTTCGAAATAAAGCAAATTCAGCACGTTAGTGATATGATGGATAAAGTTTTTGCAAGCGTACCCGATTTCTTGCGGCCCGGAATGACCGAGGTGGAACTGGCGGGCCAATTAGAAGCAAGGTTACGCAAAGAGGGTCACCAGGGATTGGTGCGTGTGCGTGGTTTTAACCAGGACTTCCACTATGGTTGTTTGCTTTCGGGGCCCAACGGGGGTGTACCCAGCTTTTTTGACGGTCCCCTGGGCGGACCCGGTATTTACTCCGCCTTTCCCTTTGGTACAGGTGATCGTGTAATCAGGGAAAATGAACCTGTATTGATCGACTATGTAGGTGTCAAAAACGGGTATTCAGTGGATATGACACGACTATATGTTATAGGGGTCTTGGATGATAAACTGGCCGCGGCTCATAAAACCGCCCTGGATATACAGCAAGCAGTGGTGGATGCTGCAAAACCCGGTGCGCTGGGAAGTGATATTTACGAAAAGGCTTACGGTATTGCCTGTAACAGCGGTTTAGAGGAATGGTTTATGGGTTGTATTGATCAGGTATCCTTTATTGCTCATGGTGTAGGGTTGGAACTTAACGAGCTACCGGTGCTGGCCCGGGGACTGAAAATGCAGTTGGAAGAAGGAATGGTAATTGCTCTGGAACCAAAGTTTGTTTTCCCTGGGGAAGGTGCAGTGGGAGTAGAGAATACTTTTGTCGTTACAGCTAAAGGTTTAAAACGTTTCAGCAGCTATCCAGATGAAGTTGTGAATATAAAATAAATAAGAGAGAGGGGGGTGCATTATTACACCCCTCTTTATATTGCATAATATTACAGCTTGATAATGAGAGCTCTCTATCCAAATCATATTTTCCTCCACTCAAGAGTGGAGGAATAGAACAGCAAAAAACCAGGGAGATGCCTATGCCGCCAGAAGGCGGCACCAGCAGAGGGATGAAAAAGTATCGCATCAGGGTGACCCGGTGATTTCCGGAGAGAGCGGAGCACTGAGTAGCGGCGCTCAGCCCGTCAAATCCCAAAAGCCATGACCCCGAAAGGGCGTGAAGAAGAAGGCAAGCAGTCTGCAGCAAGCGGGTTTCCAGGGGAAACTTATGCGCTGCACAAGAATAATTGCGGAGCGAATGGAGGAAACCACCGGGGCGCCCGAGCACCAAAAGTAACTTTCGAGAAGCTTCTTTTTTCAAGGTAGTAATTACCACTTGAAACATAGTAACAAACCTGGTAGAATAATTTCTTGCCGGCACAAACCGGCCGCAGAAACAAAGCGAAGCAATTAGGAAGCCAGGTCTTCGTCAAAGTCAAATTACACAAATAATCTACTTGGGGTCTTGGAGTGGTTATTAACTGCAGTTGATACAGCACAACACGGAGTGATCGATTTAGGAGCATACTCAAACAAACGCCCGCAG
>Ga0182240_100204_pt1 | contig 24955 bp, 25 predicted proteins | sample hydfrates4_PW_90_FD_145594 | JGI IMG/M metagenome (GOLD analysis project Ga0182240, IMG submission 145594) | Subsurface microbial communities from deep shales in Texas, USA - hydraulic fracturing test 4_PW_90 | ecosystem: Environmental > Aquatic > Deep subsurface > Shale gas/oil reservoir >...
AAGAACTAATTTTAGGCAGTTTCGTATCAGACTTCGAAAATACCAAAATTTATGGGAATTTAAAGGATTGTTTGCACAGCTTTATTTCATTCAGGGATGCTGCATGATAAAAAGTTGTAAAGTGGTGCTGCCTCTAATAAAGCAACAGATATATTAGACGTTTTATTAAAAGAATGCAATAAAAAAAATATAAAAATAAAGTATAATACAGCTGTAAAAAATGTATCTTATAATGAAAATTTAAATCACTTTGAAATAAAAACAACAAACAGAAATTATCTAAGCAGCTATTTTCTTTTAGCAACTGGAGGAAAGTCATTCCCTAAAACTGGATCAACTGGTGCTGGTTTTAAAATTGCCGCTGACTTAGGACATCAAATTATTGATCCAAGACCTGCTCTTGCTCCAGTTATTATTAAAAACTATCAATTCAAAAGTCTTAGTGGAATTTCATTAAGAAATAAAAAGATTTCACTTTACAGGAATAATAATCTTCTCCGAAGCTGGAAGGATGATCTACTTTTGACTCATCGTGGTCTTTCGGGCCCAGGAATTATTAACTATTCTCGCTATATTAAAAGCGGTGATATAATTAAGATTAAATTACTTAACTATAATAAAGAAGAGTTAGAAAAAAATCTGATCAAAAAAATTGAAAGAGAAGGTAAACTGAATTTGTTAAATCTTCTAATCAATTATCCTTTAGCCCAAAGATTAATTGAAAAAATTCTAAAGATGTCGGAAATTGACGGTAGTATAAATGCAGCTCATCTAAATAAAAAAGAAAGAAAAGAAATTATTGAACATTTTTCTAGTTTAGAATTTGAAGTTAAAGAATTAGCAGGCTTTCATCAATCTATGGTAACAAAAGGTGGTATTGATTTAAAAGAAATTAATCCTCAAAATATGGAGTCAAGAATAATTAATAATTTTTTTGCTGCTGGTGAAGTTTTAAATATTGATGGAGATACAGGTGGTTATAATCTTCAGGCTGCTTTTTCTACTGCTTATTTAGCTGGAATCGAAATTTCGGAGCGTTTAAAAAACTAAAGACTGCCTAAAAAATTCAGACAGTCTTTTTTAAGCTAGTATTTTAATATCTATAAATTGCCAGAATATCATTTTCTTCTGGCATTTCATCCTTTTCTATTGAATAGACTGAGCCACCATTTTTTATTGTTTCCACTGCAGCATAATTATAAAGATCGTAATCTTTAGTATTTTCCATGAGTTTAATTTCATTTTCATCTTCTATAAAAACACCAGCTTTTTCAGCTAATTTATTTAATACAAGTGTATCAACTTTTCCATAATGAGCTGCTTCAACAATCTCCTCCAGTTCAGAAGAACTCTTATCACTTGATCTTATCTCCATATATCTTTCTTTAATATCTTCTAAATAATCATGAATATGAGAATCAATAATTTCCCAGCTCTTTTCTCGAAGCTCTTTATTATTCATTTGTTTTGCATTACCACTTAAATTTTCATCCAGAAGCCCTTGATAATTGTTAATATTTTTATAAAGAGAAAATACACTATCATCTGCGGCAACAATTAAATAATTTTTCTTATCCTTTAATTTAGTATTAATAACACGATCAATTTCTTTTAAATAATGAAGCAGGTCTTCATTATCATCATCGCCAGCTGCTCCCTGTCCATGAAAAACTGGGGACCCTCCAGCTGTATTTATTGATTGATATTTTTCGGCCGCTTCATCATCTAAATTAAGAAATTCTTTAATGTTTAGAGGTAATTCCTCTAAATCAAGTGCTTCAATATCATTTCTGTTCACCCGATATAATCGATTATAATTAGAACTTAAAGCTAATAAATAATATTCCTGACTGTCATGAATCTCAGAAATTAATTGTTTTAAATTAAAATTATAACTTACATGTGAATTATCATAAGTATCTACTGAAAGTTTAAAAACTCTAAAATTCTCAGAAGATATAAAAACTGCCAGTCCTTCTTTTTGCTGCTGCCAAAAATTACTGTCAGATGCCAATTTAAATGCTGGCTCCAATAATTTATTAATTTCTCTTTCCTTAAATCCCCAATCTGCTTTTAGCTTCTCTTCTACTTTTTGTAATAAATTTTTAAACTCAATTTCTAGCTTTTTAAATTCTCCTTTGTGCACCGCCTTAGTTGACATGTAAATTGAAATACAGGGACTCTCCTGACATTGAATAAGGTCTTTTAAAGTTTCCAATTTTAGGTCTTCTGTCATTTTATTTAACCCCCTATTAAATTGAATAAAAAATTGACTCTTTTGTGACTTAATAACTAAGACAAAGTTAATAAAGAATTTAATAATTGCTTATATTATTATTTTAGCATATATTTTAAAAAAATAAAGTTATTTATTAACTGATAAACTGCCAATAAATTTTAGCTAAAACCATAACTCCCTGTTTTATTGAGAATTGATTTAATGATGCCGCTGAAATAATTAGTTCATTACTTATTTCACGACTGAAAAAGTTCCTATAATCAGGTAATAAAAGAGAATTTTTTTCAGCAAAAACTTTGAAATCATGCTGATTGATATTTTGGTTCAATAATAATTTAAAATAAAACAAAGAAGAAACATCTGCAGTTTCAATACCTCTAAAATGATCCTTAATTGCTTCTCTTAATAAAACCTTCCTGTTATTTAAACGCTGTCTTAAAAATTTAATTCTTTTTTCTAGATAGCCATTATCAATATAATAACTTAAAAGATTATTAACTAGATTTTCTCCTGCAGATAGATTTTTTTTATTTATAAAATCATCCAAAGAATATTTATTTAAAATTGAATTATTATCTAAAGAATTTAAATAATAATCATCTAAATAGGCTAATCCTAATTTTAAACCTGGAAAAACCCTATTTGTTAATGCTTGAATTAGAATAATTTGATTATTATATTTAGATTCTAAAAGTTCTTTTATTTTTTCATTGTTTTGATAAAGAGCAAAATGCTCTAAAATAATCACTTTAAACTTAAGCATTTGAGAAAGTTCCAGCAAAGATTTTATTTTAGAAAGGCTCCAATTAAAAATGCTTTCCTCTACAAAATCATCACTTATGATTAAATAGTCAATGGTATTATTTTCAAGATAGTCCATTAAACTATCGTAATCTGCAGAACTTATATGAATATTTGCATTTGGAGTAGAAAAAGAAACTTTATTGGTTTTACTATTAATGCTGTGATCTTGCAAAAATAATTTAGTAAATAGAGAATTGTCACTACCACTGGTAAATAATAATTCTTTGTTTTTCCCAACTAATGTCAATAATATTTCTTCTAATTTGGCTTCTGAACTATAATAAAGTTTGCTTTTACTCAAATTTTCATTTTTTGATTTTAAAAGCTGAAAATAGCTGTTTTTTTTAGCTTCAACTTTTTTAAAACTCTCACTTTTAAAATCAGAATAAAAACGATCAAAAATCAAATCCCATGCATACTCTTCTAGAAATTCTTTTCCGTGTTCTGGACCACTAAAATCAATGATTTTTTGAGAAGATAAAGACGGTTTAGAGGTTAAAATTCTTAGTCTCTGATCATCACTATTATTTTTGAGAGCAGCAGCAGGAGCAATATAGCTCCCACTACCCTCTTTTTTGTAAATAAGATTTTCAGCTTCCAGTAAATCATAAGCCTTAACTACAGTTTCTGCATTCACACTAAGTCGGGAAGCAAGTTTTCTTATTGATGGCATTTTTGTATCAGGGGTATATTTGTCTGCCAGAATTTCTGCCCGTATTGCTTCATAAATTTGGGTATATAGATTTTCTCTGCCATCTCTTTTTAATTCAATATCAAACATTTGGCTTCCCTCCATTAATTAATTATATCTTTTAAAATAAATTCTCAGCTAAAATGACGACAATTTTAAAAATTATACATTTGCTTTCCGCCGTCTAAAAAACTTGATAACTTCATTTAAGATTAAAAATAACACACTGGAAGTCAAAATTCTACTCCAGGCGGCTATTCCTACTCCGGCAAAACCAAGAAAATCGTTTATGTTTGGAATATAAACCACTCCTAATACTAATCCAATTGAAATTAAAATTGCATATAGCATTTTGGGATTATTAAAGAAGCTCTTAGAAAAGATACTCTGATATTCATATCTTAAAGACATAATATTTATCCACTGCAGACAGGCCACAGTTAAATAACTGATTGTTGTCGCCTGAGCATATAATTTTCCACCTTCACTAACAGCTGAAATGCGTCCATTAATGAAAGAGTAGAAATTGAAATAAGCAAAGCCCCCAATTACTAAAGCCATAAAAGCAAACCTGCTGAAACTTTTTTTATTAACAATATGGTCATCCTGACTTCTTGGCGGTACGGTCATTATCTGCTCTGAAGCTGGATCAAAAGTATAAGCTGTTAATGGTAAAATTTCAGCTAGGAGGTCAATTGATAGAATCTGAATAGCCAGTATTGGAATCGGTAAGTCAAAAAGTGCTGCAGCAATCAATCCAAGCAATACGAGTGTTAATTCAGCCCCATTTGCAGTTAATGTTCCCAGAATTGTTTTCTTTAAATTATTATAAATGGTCCTTCCTTCTTTAATCGCATAGACTAAGGTGGGATAACTATCATCCAGTAAAATCAACTCTGATGCTTCTTTGGACACATCTGTACCCATCTGCCCCATAGCAACACCAATATGAGCACTCTTAAGTGCTGGAGCATCATTAACTCCATCTCCTGTTACAGCAACAATTTTCTGCTGTTCTTTTAAATTTTTAACTATCCGCAATTTATCCTCAGGTGATACCCGGGAAAAAATAAGTGACTTATTTTCTTCCATAGTCTGTCTCAGTTTTTCTTCACTCATCTCTTCCAAATCTTTACTGGTAAATACTGGTACATCTTCATCATCAACAGAAAGACTAATTTCTTTTCCTACTGCCTGGGCAGTAGTTGCATGATCACCAGTCATGATATAGGTATCAATATAGGCATCATGTGATTCCTGAATGGCTTCCTTAACTCCTTCTTTTGGAGGATCAATCATCGCCACCATTCCCAGAAAAATAACATCCTTTTCTATTTCTTCTAAAACATAATCTGTCTCCTCATCTTCCAGTTTGCGGTAGGCAACTGCTAAAACCCGCATTGCATCCTTTGAATACTTTTCATTAAGTTCCTTTAATCTTTCTTTGTCTTCTTCTGTAATCTCTACTATTTCTCCATCTTTGAGAATATGTTTGGAAACAGAAAGCACACTACCTAAAGCTCCCTTCATCTTAAGATAGTTTCCATCTTCAAATTCTCTAATTGAACTCATTCTTTTACGGTCAGAATCAAAACTGAATTCATGTAATTCAGGATTTTCTTCATCTTCTTTAGGAGAGCGAGTACCTAATTTTGTAGAAAGAGTAATTAGAGCAGCCTCTGTTGGATCACCGATTGCATACCAGCCAGGATGCTCTTCATCTGGCTCATGAATCTCTGCATTGGAAGCCATTGTAGCAGCATCAAAGATAATCTCCATCTCTGCAATTTCTGCTTCAGTTAGTGGTTCTCCATCTTCTCCTATAAGTTCACCTTCTGGTTTATAACCAAGACCGGTTACTTCATACTCCCGGCCATCAAAATATACTTTTTTTACTGTCATTTCATTTTTGGTTAAAGTCCCAGTCTTATCTGTACAGATAACATTGGTTGAACCAAGAGTTTCAGCCGAAGAAAGCTTTTTGACTACTGCATTCTTTCCTGCCAGTCTTTTTACTCCCTGAGACAGAGCTACTGTAACCTGCATCGGTAAAGCCTGAGGTACAACAGCTGCAGCTACACCAAGAGCATATATTAAAGCGAAGTTCAATCCATAACCTCTATAAATACTCACTCCAAAAAGTGTAAATCCAACTACAACTGCAAAGATACCAATTCGATTGGCCACTGTATGCAGCTCATCCTGGAGAGGGGAACGGGATTTATCCTCTTCTTGAGTCATCGAAGCGATCTTACCCATCTCAGTATCCATTCCAGTTCTAACAACTACACCTTTAGCTGAGCCAGAGGCAACTGTTGTTCCTAGATAGGCCATATTATCACGGTCTGCTAGTGGTCTTTCTTCCTCAATGTAATTAGACTGCTTCTCCTGAGGCATTGATTCACCAGTTAGAGAAACATCATTAGTTTTCAAATTAAATGATTCAATAATTCTCAAATCAGCTGGAATTTTATCTCCTTCTTCCAGACTTACAATATCTCCAACTACCAGTTCTTCCTGTGAAATTTCTCCGATTTGATCATCACGAATTACTTTTGAAGGCGAATTAACCAGTTTATTTAGAGAATCCATTATTTTTTCCGCTTTATATTCCTGCATAAAACCAATTACAGAGTTAAGAACTGCAATCATAAGCATCACTGTAGCATCACGATAACTTCCAATTAATAGTGACATTACAGCGGCTATTAAAAGTAAGATTACAAGTACATCTTTAAACTGCTGTAAAAAGATTACAAATAATGACCTTTTTTTAGCTGCTTCAAGAACATTTTTTCCATCTCTCTGCAGCCTTTTTTCTGCTTCTGATTGGCTTAGTCCCTGAAGACTACTTTCTAAATCTTTCACAACATCTTTGGCTTTTTGTCTATAAAATTCTTTTTCTGACATATGACCACCTCTTTATTTTATGATTTTAGTTTTTAGATATAATAATAACATTTTTAAAAATAATTTAAAGTTCCTGTTTTACACTATAATTTACTAATTTACTTTAAAATTTTCAACTTGAAAATATTTTTCTCGCTGCTCTTTATGACCGGTTTCTTTAGCCAGACGGTAGATTTTATGATTTAAAAATTTCTTATCTTCCTGCTCCAATACATTTTTATCAAAACCACCTAAAATATAATGACTAAAGTGCCAGACCTGTTCTTTAATATCTTTTGGACTTCCTTCAGCAATGATCACCAGCGCATCAATAATAGATCCCGCAACTGATACATCCTGATTTCCATAATGACTGAGTTGATAAAAAGTTTTATATAGAAGATCCCAAAAAGAAATATCCTCTAATATAAAACACAATTCATCTTTGTCATTATAATAATAAGTATTTTCTAAATTGGCAACTGCAATTCTTGATAAAACCCAGCCTAACTGATTAATACAAAATATTGCTGTATTGGGATCATTAATCCCTGGAGAAATGGCTCTTAAAGCAACCTCTGTTAATTTTAATAAACCAAATTCTATATCATTTTTCTTGCTTCTTTCATTGTTGATTGCCAGATTATCAAGAATTTTATTTTTTATTTCTTCAAGTTCTTCATCACTAAATCTCTCAGCTTCTTCATTTAGCTGCCAGAATTTAAAAACAATTGTATTTTCAGTTACATAATCACCAATCATTTTTTCAGCCCTAATTATTATGTCATGTTGATCTGCCAACTTGGTTAGTTCAATATCATAAATAACCTGAATATATCCACTCTGCTCAGGATGAACCTCACATGACTCTCTGTCCAGCATTTCTTTTAAATTCTCAGGTGGGTCATTACGAATCTGATCATTGCTGTTATTTCTTGCCTCAATTTTATCAACTATTTCAATAACCTCTTCTTTTAAACTTTCAATCAAGAGATTTACCTGAACTGAATTAGCTGCATGATGGATAAAATAGACAAAATAACCTAGACAGACAATAGCAACAACAACCCCAATCATTGCCGAAAATATAATTGATTCCCCGCTTCCCTGCAGGCTGTCATCTATAAAAAGCAGAGTTAACATTGAATAAATAAAACCAGCAAGAAAAACTCCTAAAACTTTTAAGGTTATTTTGTTTTTAAGAAAATCCTGCATCGTCCGCGGCGAAAACTGCGAAGAGTACATGGTCAATACAACCATAATAGTTGAAAAAGAAACTGTAATCATTGCAAAAAGGGAGCCTGCTATGGTAGACAAAATTGTTTTTGAGAGGTCATAAGAAGTAAAAAAATATGCGGGCAGTACATTTGTCAGAGTATCTGTATACTGATATTCAATAAATATTACCGCTATTGAAAGTAGAGCAGCAGATATTGTATAAATTAAAGGAATAAAATATATTTTATTTTCTATATTATGCAGAAATTTAAATTTCAAAATTTACACACCCTCTATAATTTTCATTACTTTTCCCTCTATCATTTAATTTCAACATAATTACCTAATATCCTTTTTATTAACGTTATAAATAATCTTAAACTTACATAAAAATCCCCTTTCTGTAAAACAGATTTTATTTAATCTGTCCAACATAAGGGGATAATATAAATATTGGGTTAAATATAAACTAGAAGCTATAATAAATATTTAGATTATTAAGTTTATTTTATTAACTTTGCTTTATCTCCTTTGGAAAATAAACAGGCATTTGCTTCATCATAATCTATGTGCATATTTAAGCTGTAATCTTCATTAACCCGAATAAGAACATCCTTAAAAACAACAGGTCTTTCAGTTAGTGCTTCAACGGACACAATATCTCCATCTTCAACCGCAAGTTTTTCTGCATCTTCTGGAGTCATATGTATGTGTCTTTTGGCAATAATAACTCCTTCTTCTAGTTTGATCACATTTTCAGAAGAAGCTATAAAAACAGAAGCACTATCTTTAATATTTCCAGAAAATCTTAGTGGTGCATCAATTCCCAATTTAATGGAATCTGTTTTAGAAAGTTCTACCTGAGAATGTGATCTCGCGGGACCTAAAATAGCTGTCTTTTCGATAATTCCTTTTTTACCAATTAATTTGACTTGCTCTTCTGCAAGAAATTGACCTGGTTGAGATAGCTCTCTTTTTGGAGTAAGACTGTAACCTTTACCAAAAAGCTCATCAATATCATCTTGAGATAAATGAACATGTCTGCCTGATGCTTCTAATGTTATTGTTTTTTCATTATCTATATCCAGGTTTATATCTTTACTTAAAGTTTCCTTTATTATTTTTTCAATTTGATTTTTCAATTCTGATTCTAACATTAATATTCACCTCTAAAATTCAAGATTTTAGTTCCTCAATTATTGAGCAGCTTTAACTACCCACTTTTTTATTTTAGTATACTGAAAACTATAATTAATTTTTTCAACCATATTAATTAATTCTTCAATATCTTTTATTTTTTTATTATTATAAAAAATTTCTTTAGATATTATTATAGCAAATTCTTGAGCAATTGTTCTTTTTTCTATATTTTCTATTTTTTTTAAATCTAAACAAAGACCTTCATCATATAATCTGCTAATTATTGTTAGTGAAATAAAAGAAAGTGTCTGATATAAATATTCACTAAAATATTCTTCTAAATTCATAAATGATAAATCAGCTTTTCTGTAAATTAATTTACTAAATTTATCTTTAAATGAATTATACATATTACTAACGAATTTCAATATATATTTTTGATATTTTTTTCTGTGAACATTATAATCCATTCCCAGTAAAGAAGAATAATTTAAAAATAAATTACCAATCAATCTTCCCATATCAAAAGAAGGAAGGCCAAAACCCGCAAATTCTGTATCAAAAATTTTAATTTTATTTTCATCTACAAAAATATTAGAACTATGAAAATCACCATGCATTAATGAAATTTTTTTATTTTTAAAAATAGATCTAATCTCTTTTGTTTTTCTAATAATTTTCTGATCCTGACGATATTCTAAAATTTTATCTTTGATAAAAGGATTTATACTTCTATTTTCAGGTTTTAAAACGGCTCTAATGAAAATTAAATCATCCCAAACATTTATTGTATCTGATTTATTAAAAAAATTGGAAAGTCTATTAAATTCTTTTTCCTTCAAAAAATATTTAGAACTATAAAAGGCAGTTTTAGCTAAAAAAGAAGCTATTTTATCATCAATATTTTCAAATCTCTTTCTTCTTATCAAAGCACTTCTTAAAAGAAACATTTTCTCTATATATTCAAATATTATTATGTTGTTATTATCATCGAACAAATACACTTCTGGTACATAGCCAGGACACGTATTCCGCCAAAATTTTAAAGAATAAAATTCTGAGTAAATTCTTTTTTTTGGCAGAGGGATTTCCACATTTTCTAATGCTGCTTTTCTCACATAAGAAAGAACCTGTTTTAAAACAACTTTATTATTGTTTTCATCTTTAATTAAGAATAAATTATTTGCATAACCATTGACACTTAAAGTATTAGAATTTAGATTTTTAGCAGAAATTTGTTTGGAGTTAGCAAAGATTTTTCTTTTTTCTTTAATATATTCAACTGCCTCTTTTTCGGTAATCATTTCATTTAAATTCATTTTATATTCGCCTTCCAGTGAAATTTAAATTTACTTTTTTGAAATATAATTTGATAATTTATTTATACCTGTACCAGTTAAAGAACTAGTTAAAAATATTTTTTCAGCTCCTGCCATTTTTAGGATATTTTTAGCATATCCAATATCAGCTTCTTCTGCATCAATTTTTGTTACAATTCCAATTACAGGTCTAGTAAATATAGAAGCAAATGTTGGAGGCAGAAAATACTGGTCTGCACTAGCATCAGCGACTAAAGCAATTATCTTAGCCTCCTGAGCCGCAGAAATCAAAGCTGTATAATACTGTCGGTTTTCTATATATTCTCCAGGTGTATCGATAACCTGCTCTTCAAATTCTAAACTCTGAGTTCTAATATCAATTTCTTGATATTTTTTTCCTTTTAATACTCTTAATAATGTTGTTTTTCCAGCCTTTGTCCCACCAATTAAAATTATATCTTTCATTAAATTATGACCTCGTAATCTCTGTTATATCGAAACCCAAAACATTTTTTAACAAATTCAAAATATTTTTAAGAGCAGATTCAACACTTGAAACTTTCCCACTTATAACCAAAGAACCACTAAAACGATCAATAAATCCAATTTCTATATCTGCATTTTTACTAGCAGAATCTGCGGCAATTATAGCAGCTTCACTTGGAGTAATTGTTAAAATTCCAAGTGCCTCATGTTCTTCATTTAGACCAATTTTTTTATAAATATCAGCTGAAGGATGGGCGATTAAATGAACTAGAGTCACCTGTTTTCCTGGTACATATTCTTGTATTACTCTATCTTTTTTATTATTTAATTCTGCCATGTTATCTCCTCCGGAAATAAATAGAATGTTTACCCTACAAATTCTTTAATTACATCTTTAATATGATCTTCTACAACATTTCTTGCTTCTCTAGCAATTACTAATTCTTCATTTGTAGGAATAACATAAACATCTACCTTAGAATTTTCAGAACTAATTTTAACTTCTTTTCCACGACAATCATTATTTTTATCATCAATTTCCATTCCTAAAAAATCCATATTAGATATAATTTTTTTTCTAACAGAAATTGCATTTTCCCCAATACCAGCAGTAAAAATTAATAAATCAACTCTACCCAGCAAAGCTGCATATGAGCCAATATATTTTTTAGCTCTGCGACAAAAAATATCAATAGCAAGCTGGGCTCTTTTATTACCAGAGTCAGCCTCTGCGCCAATATCTCTAAAATCATTACTAATTCCAGAAATACCCAGAACTCCACTTTTAGAATTTAAAGCTTGATCAATTTCATCGATGCTCATATTTCTTTCTTTCATAATATATGGTATTATACCTGCATCAAGATCACCAGATCGAGTTCCCATTACCAAACCCTCTAAAGGCGTTAAGCCCATACTTGTATCAATTACTTTCCCTTGATCAATAGCTGTTATACTGGCTCCATTACCTAAATGACAGCTAATTATTTTTAAATCATTATAATCTTTATCTAATAATTCCGCTCCTCTTTCTGATACATATTTATGAGAAGTACCATGAAATCCATATCGACGAACACCATTTTCTTGATACCACTTATAAGGAATAGCATATAAATAAGATTTTTCAGGCATAGACTGATGAAAAGCAGTATCAAAAACACCAACATCAGGAGTATTTGGCATTAATTTTCTACTAACTTCAATTCCCATAATATTTGCAGGGTTATGTAAAGGCGCTAATTTAATATTCTCCTTTAAAGCATTAATCACCTCTTCATTTATTAAAACAGAACCAGAAAATTTTTCTCCTCCATGAACAACCCTGTGTCCAACTATATTTATTTGATTCATATTTTTTAATACACCATATTCTTTACTTTGCAATATTTCAAGTACCATTTCTATAGCCTGGTTGTGATCTTTAATTTTTTCTTCTATTTCGATTTCATTTTCAGCTTCAGTTTCATAATTTAAATATGAAATATTCTCTCCAATTTTTTCTACAAGTCCTTTAGCAATTACTTTTTCATTTTTTATATTTATTAATTGATATTTTAAAGATGAACTTCCACAATTTAAAACAAATACATTCATATTATCTATCCCTTCTTAAAATGTTAATAAGCTCTTCTCAATATTTTTATAATATCTTTTTTTTCTATAGAGCGTGGATTACTTTTTAACATTAATTCTTCTTTTAGAGCTAATTCTGCTATATATTCAAATTTATCTACTCCAAAATCATCTAAACTATAATCTAAACCAATATCTTTTTTAATTTTTTTTACTTCTTCTACTGCTTTATAAGCTGCTTCCATTTCAGTTATATTATCAATATTAATTCCCAAAAAGTATGCAATGTTAGCAAATTTAGCTGGATTTGCAATAATATTAAATTCCATAACATATGGCAAAATTATTGTATTTGCTAAACCATGAGGAATATTGAATTGTCCACCCAAAGGATGAGAAATTGCATGTACCAAACCTAATCCACAGTTACTAAGTGAAATACCGCCAAATAAACTGGCAAGCGACATTCCTGCTCTTGCTTCCATATTATTTCCATTTCCTACAGCAGGTCGAAGATAATTTTTAACCATCTCAATTCCTTTGGTAGCAATCATTTCGAAAGGTAAAACTGCAGCATGAGAAACATATGATTCAATGCAGTGACTTAGTGCATCCATTCCACCGATTGCAGTCAAATGAGGTGGTAAAGTCTTAGTCATAGTAGGATCAACAATGCTAATATCTGGCGCTAAATTTTCATCAGCCACAGCAAATTTCTTTTTAGTATTTTCATCTTTAATAACTATTGCTTTAGTAACCTCACTTCCCGAACCAGAAGTTGTAGGTATTGTAATTAATGGTAGTTCATCAGCAATTAATTTTTCTGCTAATCCTTCATTAGAAAATGAAGCTCTAATTGCCTTAGCTGTATCAATTGGACTTCCTCCACCAATTGCAACTAAAGCATCTATCTTATTTTCTAAAAGAAATCCAATTCCTGAGTTAACAATTGCAATAGTTGGATCTGGTTTTACTTGATCAAAAATAAAATAATCAAAATCAGATTTTTTAAGTATTTTTTCAACCTTATCTATTAGTCCAGCTTCTATAATTCCTTTATCAACAACTAACATAACTCTTTTTACACCAAAAGATTTCAAACTAGCATTTAATTCTTCTATTTTATTTTCGCCAAATTTTATTTTTGTCTTTATTTGAAATTCAAAGTTAAATAAACTCATATATCCCACTCCCTGCTGAAACTTAAAAGTGCTGATTTCAAAATTTTAAATAAACCATAATTAAATAAATTTATAATAATGTTGCAAAAACTTCTTTATCTGGAGAAGAAATCATAATTTTATTATACAGCATACCCGAATCTTTACCAGTATTAGCTCCTGCCTTTAAGGATTGTTCAACAGCACTAACATCACCGGTAAAGCTAACATAAGCTTTTCCACCTAAACCTGTTCCCAGTCTGACTTGGATTAAATCTACTTGAGCTGCTTTTGCTGCTGCATCAGCACCAATAATTGCACTAGCTATTCCAAAATATTCTAATACTCCAACAGCATTTATTTTATCGATTTCAGTGGTACCATTGATAGCACTCAAAATCTGATTGTGGACTCTAGGAATAACCATGTGATCAACCACAAATGGGTCACCTGCAGCTACACCGGATTCAACTGATGAATTTACTGCACCAACTTTTCCGGATATTAATATAGTATATTTACCAGGACAGGTAGGCTGAGCAAGTATTAAATCAATATCAGCTGCTTTTTTCATTATGTCTGCCACTTTTATACCCTGGCTTATTGAATTAAACTCCAATAGTCCAATTGTAGTAATCATGATACCACCTCTGATTTTTTAATTATTATTTCATTATTATCTGCAAAAGTTACTTTTCCTTTAATTGAAGCATGAATATTAACACTTAAAGAATTTGCTTTTGCTTTAGCTATTTGATCTCCTTTATTAACATTATCTCCTACCGCAATTTTTTTAACTGCAGGTGCTCCTATATGCTGTACAAGTGGGATCTTAACCTCTTTTATATTCGCTTCTATATTTTCTTCTATTTCTTGGTGTTTATACTTTGAAAGATTAATTCTTGCTATTTGTCTTTCAGTAGGGATTTTTCTAAAATCCAGCATAGGGTGAGCCTGATAATTTTCTTTTTGGCTTTCATATTTTTCATCTATTTTATCTTTATAATAAATATTTACTAATCTAGGAGAAAGCCCCATAGGACAAGCATAAAGTTCACAAACTCCACATTCACAACAAAGCTGCGCTGATTTCAATACTTCTTCATCATCAGAATAAGCAAGTGCACGCATTATTTTATGTGGTTCAAGTTCATGTCCTATTAAAAATCTTGGACAAAAATCTGTACACATCCTGCACTGGATACAGGCTGCTTTTGCCTGATTTTTTATATGCTCTATGCTTTGTTTATTTCTTTCAATTATAAAATGATCTTTTGGTACAACTATAACTGCACCATCTCTTTTTGTTATAACTACTTCTTCTGCTTCATTTTGACTTAAATTTTGACCCATCATTGGCCCACCAAGAATAATTGAATATTCCTCTAAACTACTTCCTCCAGCAGTTTCAATACATTTTTTTACTGAAGTTCCAATAGGGACTTTAATAATACTCGGCTTATTAACTTCACCTAAAACAGATACAAATTTATCAGTAACAGGAGTGCCTTCAAGAGAGTAATAAGTATTTTTTAATGTACCAACATTTGTTACTACAGCTCCAACATCTATCGGTATACCACCTTCTGGTACTGTTCTGCCGGTGATTTCATATACAAGTATTTGCTCATCTCCTGCAGGATAAAAACTTTCCATTAAAAAAAACTCTATTCCATAATTTCTTTTTTTACTAATTTCTTTTAGGCAGGCTATTTCTTTTTTATATTTCTTTTTTAGGGCAAATACTATTTTTTCTGCGCCCATATTTTCTGCAACCTGATTAATTGCTTCAATTATCTCAGCTGCAAAATTACGCATAAGATATTTGTCAGTCATTAACAGAGGCTCGCATTCTGCTCCATTTATTATCAAATATTCTGCCTGACAATTATATTTAACATGAGTAGGAAAACCGGCTCCACCAGCTCCTACGACTCCTGCTTTATATATATCATCAATTAGACTCATATCAATACTCCTCTCAATTAAAAACTAATAACTTAGATAATGGAAAAACCATCTACTAATACACATCTTCTTTTTCGAGTAAAACTTCTAGCAGAAGTTAATCCTTCTCCGGTAGGTCCAGCAATAGTAAAGGTAGCATATCCTTCTCCACCTGCTCCAATACCAGCATAAGAAGGAGCATTTTTTACATAAATAGTTGTTTCTATTTTTTTAGCAAATTTTGTTAAATTATCAACATTTTTAGAGTGGATCATAGCTGTATGACGATTACCTTCTTCAATATCAACTCCCATTTCCATAGCTTCATTAAAATTCTTAGCCCTAACTAGAGGAATAACCGGCATCAATTGCTCTTTTTGCACAAAGGGATGCTTCAAATCTACATCAACTACTACTAGACGAAGATCTTCATTTTTTGCTTTTAATCCAGCTTTATTTAAAATATAAGCTGCATCTTTTCCCACTAGACTTTTATTTATTGAACCATCATCATTTAAAATCACTCTTTCTAAAGCTTTTATATCATATACTAATTGAGCACTTTGATTTGTCATTTCAGTTAATAAAGAATCAGCAATATTTTCTAAAGCTACAATAGCTTTTTCTGAAGTACAGGGTAAATTATTATCAAAACTTGCTCCGTTTATGATATCTTTTGCAACTCTTTTTAAATCAACAGTGTCATCTACTAAAACCGGAGGATTACCGGCACCAGCTCCAATAGCTTTTTTCCCGGAAGAGAGCGCAGCATTCACTACCCCAGGGCCACCAGTTGCAACAATCATTGCAATTCTATCATCTTTCATACAGCTTTCAACTGTCTGTAGAGTTGGCTCACTAACAGCAGTCAGTAAATTTTCCGGTCCACCCGCTTCTACAATTGCCTTATTTAGAACTTTAATAATATATTTAGAAACTTTTTTAGCTCCTGGATGACTGTTAAAAACAACTCCATTACAAGCTGCTATCATTGATATAGCATTAGAAATAATAGTTTCTGTTGGATTTGTAACAGGTGCAATAGAACAAATCACTCCAAAAGGAGCCTCTTCTACAATTGTTAGCCCTTTTTTCCCGCTATAAGCTTCAGTTCTTAAATCTTCTGTACCAGGAGTCTTATATATTGCTAAATTATTTTTAGTTATTTTATCTTCAACACGACCCATTTCAGTTTCTTCTACGGTCATTTCAGATATTTTTTCTACATGTCTTGAAGCTTGTTTTCTCATAGATTCAATGATTTTTTCTTTACTTTCTTCAATAGAATAATTTAACTGCAGACATTCTTGAGCTTTTACTGCTTCAGCTATAGCTCCATCCATTGTCGAAAAAATTCCATTATTTTTAATTTTAGTACTAAAATCATTAGCCTTTTGCGAATTATTTAATGAACTTATTACTTGATTTACAATTTCATCTAATTCATTTTCTTTAATTTTCAATTTCTTTCCTCCTTCATTAATTGCTTGTATATCTGTTTTTAAAAAAATTAACTGCAGACTTTGCTACTTCAATATCTTCTTCAACACTACCTCCACTGACACCAACTGCCCCAATTACCTCATCATTAAATTTAATTGGAATGCCACCCCCAAAAACAACTATCTTGTCACAGCTCGTATCAAGCCCATACAACATTTCTCCCGGTTCGGTTAAAGTTTTTAACTTTTCTGTAGTCATTCTCAAGGAATAAGCAGTATAGGCTTTGGCGGGCGCTAATTCGATACTAATTGGAAGTGCTCCATCCATCCTGTTAAAATAAACTAATTTTCCATCATTACCAATAATAGCTATTGAAACAGGGACATTAATTCTTTTTGCTTTTTCTAAACATTTTTGAGATAATTTTTCCGCTATCGTTAAGCTAAGTTTCATTTTGATCACCCATAGTTTTCAAAACTTTTAATACTTTCTCTGTAATCTGTCCAACTAATTCTCTATTATCAGAGACTCTTGCCATAATATATAATAAATCAGAAAGTCGATTTATATAACTTTTTAAAGTCTTAGAATAATTTAAATCTTCACCCTCAGCTGCAATCATTCTTCTTTCTACTTTTCGGCAGATTGTCCTACTTATATCGAATAAGCTCCCTATTTCACTCTCTCCTGGAACAATAAATCTTTTAAAACTAAATTTACTTTGATAAAGATTCAATTTGTCTTCTATATAAGTTAATTGAACTGATGAAATTTGTTCTTTAGGCTTTTTGGAAAGAGAAGCCATCTCAGCTGCTGCCGTAAATAAATCTTTTTGGATGTTATAAATAATATTTTTAAGATCAGAATATTCAATTTTGGAACGAATTAAACCAAGATAAGAATTTAATTCATCGACAGCTCCATATGCTTCAACCTGTGGATCAGATTTTTTTATCCTTTCTCCACTTAAAAGGCTTGTATTACCTTTATCACCTCGTTTAGTTGCTATCGACATCTCTTCACCTCCCTAAAACTCCCTTTCATCTAACTCTATTTCATCAATAATACCAACTATTGCCATATCAATGGGACTGTTAGAAAATTGATCAACTTTACGAGCAGCACTACCTTTAGCTACTAAAACTCTTTCTCCAACTCCTGCCCCAACTATATCAATCGCAACTAAACAATCTTCTTTTTTGGGCTTTCCAAAAAGTGGTCTTATAACAAGTAATTTTGAACCTCTTAAAGACTCATCTTTTTGAGTTGCCACAACATTACCGACTACTTTTGCTGTAAACATATTATCATCCCTTTTTCTTCTGCTACTTCTCTTGCATATGGTGTTATTATTGAATTCATATTTAAATAAACTTTTTCTATATTATTAGATAATGGATTAATATCTCTGTAAGTAATTACTTTTGAATCAATATAAATACTGTTATTATTTGACTTATCTGAACTAGAAATATTATCTTTTGAATTGAATTCATTTATAAAACTTTTATCCTCACCATTTAATATTGAAAAAGATTTTTCAGCAAGTTCACCTGCGTCAATCAATTCAATTCCATAAGACTGTATTTTTTTTAAATGATTCTGATTTTCTGATTTTAAAGATGGAGAATAATTATTAAATCCAAGTTTTTTCCAACCTTCTCCATTTAAATCTGCTGCATTAGATGCTGCAATAACTGGAACAGACAACATTAATGCTCTAAAAATATAATCTAAAAGACATGTGTCTACAAAATGTGCTGCCAGCTTTGCAGCAGTATTACGAGTTAAAATTGGTATCAATACTAAATCATTCTCTTTAACTTTATTAATCTGCATTGATTTTTGATTAATTTGCTGTTCAAATTCACATCTTATCTTATTATGATTATGAATTTCCTTTGCAGATTCTGAAAAAATAAAATTCCAGATTATATTATAATTATCATCTATTTTTTTCAATTGAGATAAAGCTTCTTCAAATTCTATTTTACCACCTGTAAAAATAGCGGTAATTCTTATTTTTCTATCTGCTTCTAAGGCAGCTATAACTTTAACAATGATTTTTTTTATAAGTTCTTCATTAATCTGATTCATAACTATCCCTCCTTCCAGTTATTTGCAGTTCATGGCAATACCAAGAGGAGTCACTAATAATGTCTGGGATGGTTTTACTACTTTAAGTCCTGTTTTTTTAGCCAAAACATTCTCTATTCCGTTAATACTGCTGGTGCCACCAACTAAATAAATTGTTTCTGCTTTATAATTTTTTATATGTTTATTGATAATGGAAGCAATTTTTTCTATAACTGGAATTGTCATTGGAAATATTTCATTTACATGCTTTGGATCTTCTTTCATTTTTTCTGCTTCTTCAATACTAATTCCAAGTCCACCTGCTATTACAAGATTTAAATGAGTACCTCCAGTTGCTTCATCTGCTGTATAAACTACTTCCCCATTTTCAAGAATTGAAATCCCAGTTGTTCCTCCACCAATATCAACCACTACACCCCTCTCAATTCCTAAAACAGTTGCTGCTGCTGATGGCTCATCAATCACATTACTCACTTTAAATCCTGCTCCTTCAACAACATTTTTAAAAGTATCAACATCTCCTTCACCTGTTCCAGGTGGTACAGCGGTTGCTGCCTCTGAAATTTCTCTTCCTAAGATCTTCTCCATTTTATTTTTCATATCCCTTATTATTTTTAAAGCTCCAATATAATCGACTACCAGACCATCTCTAACAACTTTACCTGATCTTTTTAAGGCAGCTAAAGGATTATCTTGCTGATCCACAAGTGTTAAAACTAAATTTGCTGTACCTAAATCAACACCTGCTTTGATTTTTCCTTGGTATTTAATACTATTATTTTTTTCTTCTAATAAATCATTTAATTTTTCAAGCGTTTTATTAGATTGTTGTATGTAACGATCCATTAATTACCCTCCAGACAATTAAAGAATATTATTATCCCCCTCCTTTTTACACTTCAGGAAGGGGATATTTTTATTTATTTCATTTCTGGCATATCTAATTCTTCTCTTGCAATTTTTGGTAAAAGACCATCAACATCTGTATGAGGTCTTGGAATTACATGAACAGAAACTAATTCGCCAACTCTACCAACTGCTGCTGCACCTGCATCTGTAGCAGCCTTTGTGGCACCTACATCACCTCTAACCAAAACTGTAATTAAACCAGAACCAATTTTTTCATAACCTACTAAAGTAACATTTGCAGCTTTTACCATTGCATCTGCTGCTTCAATTGCACCTACAAATCCTTTAGTTTCAATTAATCCTAAAGCTTCTCCACTCATTATTATTCCTCCTTCATTTATTCATCATTTTTAATTTCATCATAATGTATACAATCCTTGTGTAAATCTCCTTTACTTCGAGGACAGGCTGGATCTTCACAGAGATTACATATATCCTCTTCTTCTTCATCTTTTTCTATTTCGTCTGCCTCTAATTCTGCAGTTGAGTCATTATCTTGATCAGTTTTAAACTCAACTGAATCATCTTTAATTTCCTCTTGTTCTGTTTCTTCTTGTTCTGATTCTATAATATCAACTTCTTTATTTTTTTCTTCCTTAGTATGATCTATTTTATTAGTTTCATTATCATCTTTAAAATCATTTTCTGGATTATTATCTTCAGCTGTTTCTTCGTTTTTTAACGCTTCATTTTTGCTATTTACTGTATCTTTACTATTTATCATACTTTCAATTTCTTGAGCAGGCCTTGCTATTACATGAGAAGACCAAACTTTAGATAATTGTGAAGCAGCAGCTTTAGCTGCATCAACAGCTGACCTTACTGCACTTACATCACCAGTGAATTTAATAACAACTAAACCACCCCGACTAATTTCATAACCAACCATTTTAACATTAGCTGATTTTAAAGCCACATCTGCAGCCTCATATGCAGCAAGAATTCCCTTTGTTTCTACCATTCCGAGAGCTTTTTGGGACATATTCCCTCCTTTCCTCAACAGAGTCTCCTTATTATTGAGATTTTGCAATGTTTTTTAATTTTTGATAAATATAATCAGTTATTTCTTCTATTTCTTTATTATCTAATTGTTTTTCAGGATTAGATATTTGCTTATTTTTAAGAGTTTCATTATCACTGTTAACATTATCTAAATCAGATAAAATACCGGATACAGATTTGTTTTTGTGATCTAGTTTTAGAGGAATTTCTTTAATTGGAATACCTTTGACCAATCTAGCCGCATTTGATGCAATAGCTTTTGCCTGAAATTCTTTACTTATTTCTTTTTCGAAAAATGGATTATCAGGCTCTAATTTTTTATGATGAATGATTACTTTATTATTTTCTCCAAGCGCTAATGAAACATTCAAACGTGAAGCTTGGGCAGCTTGATGTGCTAAAGAATATAAATCTTGAGCACTATCATTCACCATTTTAAAAGGTATTCCTTCTTCCTCTAATCCATAACCTAAATAGTTTAATAGAGAACTATTTTTATAATTATCTTCTACGGCTATATATACAGCTGGTTTTTCCCTGTTATTACTCATTTTCAACACTTCCCTCTGCATCTAGATAAGAGAGAACTAACCCAGTAGCTACTGCATTTCGTGGTCCCATAATTGCTCTAATATTACCACGCCCTGCTACAACTCCATATTCAGATAAACGGTTAGAAATTAAAGTTGGTATTTCGAAATCAATAGCAGATCCACCAACCATTACTACAAAATCAATATCTCTAATATTCCCTGTGGGAATAATTCTTTTTAAGGCTCTTTCAGAATTACGCACAAAAACATCATTTTTTGCTTCTCTTCTAGCCTGACTAATTTTATCTAGAGAATGTTTAGTGGGAATCGGAATCATATCGTTTTCTGTTAGGATAACTACTCGACCAAATAATTTGGGTGCTAACGGCTCATCAAAAAACTTAACACTTCCATCTTCATGTCTGATATGGAAAATACTTTCTACTTTAGCCAAAGGATATTTTTTAATTAATTCAGCAAGCTTCAAATCATCAATACCCAATTCTATATTAATTAAAAGTGAAACCATATCACCAGCACCTGCTAAATGGGTTGAATACACTTTATCCTTAGTTGTAACCATTGCTGCATCAGTAGAACCTCCACCCATATCAAGAATAACGAGTGGTTTATCAGTACCAGGAGTAGTTAGAGCTCCACGAATTGCCATATTTGCTTCTACTCCAGCAATAACAACTTTTACTTTTGTTTTTTGCTGCAGTTTATCAGCAATTTTCTGCATAGGCAGTTGAGAAGTTTTTACCATTGCAGCAAGACCAACAGCATTTTCCATAGCATGTTCTTCTGCAAGCCCACCTTTAACTTTTTGAGGTACAAAAGTATTAACTGCAAGTATATCTTTGATCATAATTTTAGATAGATTTTGGTCAGTTACCTGACTCATCGTCTCTTTAACTCTATCCAACATTCCACCCACATTAGTTCCAGATTCACCTTTCACATCTTTTACAGGTTGAATCTTTTCTACTGAATCCATTATTTTTTCTGCTCCAGCATCTACACTAATTTCTGATTTACCTTTATCACCAAAAATCACTAATTTACCAGCTGGAATTTTTCTTTCTTCAACATCTCCTTCTGGAGTTCTAATTACAACAGCAGAACGATTACCAATTAATGACCTGGCTACAGGAAAAATATGTTTAGTATCTTCTGAATCGAGCTCAAAAATTGTTGCTATGCCATAAGGATCAGAAAGTTTATTGATCGTTCCCCCAGGTCTAGCAACTTCTACAGCTGCCTTTTTATTTAGTGGTATTTTATCAATATACTTAACTTCATCAATTACTGGTATATTTTCATTAAGACGATTAACAATTAAAACTGCATCATCTTTTTGAGCCACAGCTCCATTAACTTTAATACCAGATTCTACTGCTTTATTTATTAGCTCAGCAGCATTAGCAAAATCAACATCCCCAGGAATAATAATAATTAATTCATCTCCAGGACTGCAGTCAGGTATATTTTCTATTTTAGTTGTATACCCAACTCCAAGTCCTATTCCTCCAGGGGTCCAAGGATCATGACCTATCATTGTTGATTCAGTAATAACAGTTTCTGTAATTGTTTCCATGGCCACATCGCCAATCACTGGTGTAGCCTCATTTATTCTGATTAAGTCTAAATCTTCATATTTCAAATCGACCTTTTTAAGTGCAGAATCCAAAGAATTTATTATGCCCTCTATGTTATCTACTGTACCTTTAAAACCAGTAGTCTTATATATTCCATCAGTTATAAATTCTATGTTTTCCTCTTCTTTATCTACTTTTCCTACAGCAACTTCTGTAGTAGAGTTTCCAACATCTACACCAACAATATATTCCATAATCGTCACCTACTTATTAACTTATCTATCTCCTTTGAGGCGGTTTCTTTTTTCGTAAACATCTGCAGCCTCACGTATCAAATTAGCATTAATTACTGCGTCATAATTGTTTTCAAGCTCATCAGCAATATCTATTAATTCTTCTTTAGTTGACCGATATGGTCTCATTGCATTGTAAATTTCAAGAATTCTATCATCATCTACTTTTGTTAATTCAGCGGCTCTTTCCAGGTTTTTAGCGAATTGCTCTCTACCAACTGATCTTGCTATTTCTGCTTGATGATAAAGAGTCTCAGCTGTTATTCTTAACTCAGATCCATCCATTTCTCCAGAAATAAATTTCTTTAATTCTAATTCATCTAATTTTTTCCCGGAAGGAGTTTTTACTAAATCTGATTGTTTTTTTGCTAAAGGATAATCCTTATCTGTAAGACCTTCACTTTTCTTTTGCGATTGCTGACTTGCATTCTCATTATTTTCTAAGTTACCCAAAACATCACGAACAATAGATTCAATTAATTCTTTTTCCATAAATTACACCTCCTGATATATATTATTTACTAAAGTTAACTGCTAAATCTACTACTTTTTTTTGTTTATCAAGATATTTAACTTCTTTATTATATAAAACAGCAGCTATTGCTTGATATTTAGGCCGTGCCATTTGATCATTTTGAGTTGGAACAGGATCAGGGTTTTCGCCTTTTGCATAGCGAGCAGCATTTTTTCCTATTTGCCTATATGTTTTTAAAGTTAAAAGTGGAGCCTGTGGGAATAACTCTAAATTAGCAAGAGGATTTAAATCTTTCTGATGAATTAAAATTGTTCCTTTTGATTGTAATCCTACTCCTATACCAGAACCACTTAATTGAGCTGCTTGATGTCCCATAAAACCAACATCAGCTGTAGTATAATTTTTTACTACTCTAGCTTTTAACCCTTCTTCTTCTATTCCAGCCATTATTTCTCTTAAAATATCAGAATGTTTCTCATCAATCATAGTTTTAGATAATTTATCTCCAAAAGCAGGTCCAACTGCAATTACAACCTCATCATTATTTCTTCCTTCTTCAGCCAGTCCAATTTCTTTAAGACTGAGATCACCAGATTTTACAGTGACTGAATTATTATTATTTGTATTTGAAGTATTATTTCCATCGCTCATATCTTCTAATACACTAACAACTATCTGACGAATAGTATCTTCATTTAACTGCATTTTAACACCTCCAAAATTATATTTTATTCACCTATTTCAGATGGATCTCTTGCAAGCCTAGTATTTTTAATTTTTTCCCAGAGTTCATCAGAAACTCTATAACCTGTACCAGGACCAGCATAATCATTTTTATCATTAACTGCACTAATACAATTGTAATCTTTATCAAATAGAGTTTCCCCATTTTTTATTTAGAAACAAATCAAAAGTTATCAACAGGCAAATTTGTGGATAATTCTCCTTCAAAACTGATGAGAATTAGTTATCAACAGATTACGCAAAAAAGGTGAAACAAGCTCCGATTTTTGGTATAATTAATTCACCACAAAAAACCAAAAAGGAGTTGTTTCACCTATGATTAATTATAGCAGACTTATCTATAAATTGAAACGAAATTTATCAACTTTTTCAAATAAAATTACTAAAAATCTA
>Ga0182240_100206_pt1 | contig 24827 bp, 28 predicted proteins | sample hydfrates4_PW_90_FD_145594 | JGI IMG/M metagenome (GOLD analysis project Ga0182240, IMG submission 145594) | Subsurface microbial communities from deep shales in Texas, USA - hydraulic fracturing test 4_PW_90 | ecosystem: Environmental > Aquatic > Deep subsurface > Shale gas/oil reservoir >...
GAGTGAGCTCATTCAATTAAAATGCCCGAGTAAGCGAGCGCAGGGTGCTGCCCGCTCCGGCGAAATAATTACCTTTTAAACGAAACCACGAGAGTTTTTTCAAGGTAGAGTTTTTTCAAGGTAGACGTCCATGCCGCCAAAGGCGGCACCCGCAGAGGGATGAAATAAGTTAATAAGTTAAGGGTCTGACCCCAACCAGCCAGAGGGAGCATCCCTCTGGCTGGTGCGCTTATTCTTTAATAAACCAGTTGCCTAATTTTTTGATTTGCGCAGATCCTGAAATTTAGATTTAAGTTTTTCCGAAACCTGGGGCATGGTTGTATACTCCATTTCGTCCAGGTGCAGCCGGTGCGGCTCAAAGGGGCCGAGGCCGCGCAAGTAGTGGGCAATCTCATTTGCTTTCTCCCTGGCTTTATCAAAGGATACATCAGCAAAGAAATCCTGAGGGCCGTTTAGCTTGCCTTCTGCCAGCTGAAATCCCAGTGCTATAACCCGGGGAGGACCGTCAAACCGTGTGGGGTTGCACTGGTTCGTTCCCACCGGCATTAACGGGCCCGAGTGGGATCCCCGCATCCAACCCGATACCAGGTGGGGGTTGGCGAAGGGCTCCAATACCTCACCTAAAGCCGGGAAACCGCTTTGGCAGCGTACAATAAGAACCGGATCATCCTTGCCGACATAACGTCCGGCCATTAAGTTTAGCCGCTGGGTACTGCTGGCGGCGCAGATATCGCCACTATCCCGGTGGAAAACACGCTTAATGCAGAACCTGCCGGGGGCGCCTATGAACACAAGCATGTCATAAATATCTTCCGGGCAGGAAAAGGTGACTTTACGGTTTTTTATCAAATCACGGACTTCAAAGTTAAAACCGTTGTGCATGGAGGGATCAATTACCAACCCGGCTGTATTAAAGGGATCCGCGAACATTTTATACAGGGGTAAGTTCCAGGCACCCGGCTCGGTTTTGTCTGCCATGAAAACCACTACCGGCTCGCTTTTGCGTTCTTCAAATTCCATTTCCGCCACTCCGGGACCCATGCCCTTAATATTCCCTGAAAAGGCATCGGAAAGGAGGTCCTGTCCTGCTCCGTACAGCTTTAAACGCTTGGCCACTTCGGTACAGGCAAGAAATGTATCCCACGCCAGCTGGTGTATTTCCCCGTGGTTGCGACCGTGTTCATGCGTCATGATTAGGTTAACGTCATCACCGACGTGGGTGACATAAGAGTCTATCAGCAGGGGGTGACCCGAGATCATGCCGCGGGCCTTTTCCAGTACATCCGGGTGTACACTGGAATGTCCCACGAAACCGCCAATATCTGCTTTGATTACAGAAAGCGTTATCTTTTTTCCCATAATAACCTCCTTGCAAAATAGGTAGTATATGCTTTTTCTATCTTATGCCATTGTTACCTTCTATTTGATAGAATTTTTTAACTATATTCAACGCCGTTGTACTGAATCTACCATGTGATTTCATTTAAATGTTTGAAAGCATTAGAAATCCCTGGGTTTACAAATAATTTCCTTTACCTTGGTGTCAAAGAAATGGTTAGAATGGGCAGGGACTATAACCACCGCTGTATCCGCACCTTTACCGGATCCTGCTATGGCAATTACCTCTTCCCCCTGGGGGATGAGCCCGGCGTCCAGCGCCATGCCGGAAATTTCCACACAGACTTTCACGCCTTGCCCCAGCATGCGCAAGGTCTGGGCCATTATTTCGGAAGGATAAACACCTCCGAATTTATTGCGAACAGCACGGTCAACGCCGGCGAGAAGATGCGTGGTGGTCAATACTTTAACCCCTTTATCCTTCAGTTGAGTTCTCGCTTCGGCGGGCATACGGTCTTTGCCGGGCCCGTCAAAACCAATGTGGTAACTGATGCAATTAACATTAAAATCCCCCGCGACTTCGGCGACATTCAAGGCTGTCCTTCCGGTGCTGGATGCCACAACTATGTGTTTTATGCCTAATTCCCGTGCCCTTTCTAGGGCTAGTTTAATGGTGCTGTCGGTATTTTTCGGTCCTTTGGTTTCCCAGTGCATTAAACGATCTCCTTTCTTGTAGCGTAATTTGCCCTTATTGTACCTGAGCTAGCATTTAGTGGCAAGTTGGCCAGGGTAATTCATAAACTGTTTGACATAATGGAATATATATGTAAGAATCCTTTTGGGTATCCCCACCCAATGTCATGAATGCTAAGGAGTGAAATAAATGACCAAAGTAAATTTTTTTGAATCCGATCCGGAACAGGATCTGAAGGAGTTGCTGGGCTTCTTAAAAGAGAGGGCGCTTCAGTTTGGGAATTTTACCTTAACCTCGGGCAAGACCAGCAGCTATTATTTTGATGGGAAACAGGTGACCTTATACCCTAAAGGAGCTTGTTTACTGGCAAAAATCATTATACATAAGGTAAAGAATGATGATATTCAAGCTCTGGGAGGACTTACCATCGGAGCAGATCCCATTGTAGGAGCCGTTGCCGCCCTTGCTTACCCCATGGGTCTAGATATTAAAACCTTTATTGTCCGGAAAGAAGTTAAGAAACACGGCAGTCAGCGGCTCATCGAAGGGCCGAAAATATTGCCGGGGGACAGGGTGGTTATTGTAGAAGATGTTATAACCACCGGCGGGTCATCGATAAAGGCAATAGAAGCGGTTAATAATGAGGGCGGCAAGGTAGTTAAGGTTGTTCCCCTGGTGGACAGGATGGAGGGCGGCAGAGAAAAAATTGAACAAATGGGAATAGAGGTTGATCCGGTATTTACTGTCCGTGACTTTGGAATTGAAGTTTAAAGGGTGCAGAAAGCAATGAACCGGCACTTGTAAAAAGTGCCGGTTCATTGCTTTTAAGTATGTACCGGAATGCCGGAGGGGCATCCGGGGACCGGGTTAAGAAACCTTGAGGGATCTTAAATAGATTATGCCATCTTTTCACTGCTGTTTCTGTCACCGGGACGACGATAAAGTGTCGGATTAGTGACAATACGATAGACGCCGATGCCGCCATACTGTGGTACCAGCAGAAGGATGAAAAAGTGGCTAAGTGCGTTTTATATACAGCAAATAGCGGGTAAAGGAGCGGGCAGCACCCGGAGCGAGAGACGGCAACGGCATGGTACCTGTCGGAACAAGGTCTTGGTAGCTTTGCCGTTGCGGTGCTGCCTATTGTGCACGACTGGGAATGGGTCAAAGAGCGAACGGAGCGGAGGATCAGCGGCGAATCTTGTCTGAGCGAAGCGAGTTATGAGCCGCCCGGAGCAGGCAATTATCAGGCAGGATGATGTGGTAATGATGACACCTGAGGGGTATTGTTACGGTACTGAGAACGGCTTTTATATAAAGACCGAAGGTTTGGATGAATCCCAGAGGGTATTATATAATGCTGCCAAATGTCCGGATGCTATTTTTGAAAATGTAAAGGTGAATGATGACGGTACAATAGATTTTAATAACAGTGAACTAACGTCTAACGGGCGTGGTGTCATCAGAAGAGAAGATGTCCAAGGGGTGGATCAAAGGATTGACCTGGATAAAGCACACCGGTTAATATTTATTACCCGGCACGATAAAATTGTTCCCCCCGTAGCGAAGCTAAATGCTTGCCAGGCTGCGGCATTTTTTATGCTGGGGGAATCCATAGAAACTTCAGCCGGTGATCCTACCAAGGCGGGACAGTCCAAGCGAGAAGTGGGCACCAATCCCTTTATAATGGGTGCCGAGGCCGAAGAAGGAAACCGGCTGCTGGAGATATTAAAGGCAAACTCCGACATAGAGTGCTATCTCCTGAACACCGGCAGTGTTGGTATGGGAGGGGTGCGCCCCGGAATTAAAATCAGTATTCAGGCTTCCACAAATATCCTTAAGCATATTGCTAAAGGAGATATTGAATGGAAGAAAGATGACCACTGGGGGTATATGATACCCTCCTCCATTCCGGAAATGGATGCCACAGTTTATGAACCGGCTTCTTATTATGAGCCCGCCGATTACGAGAATATGGTGTCAGCCCTGAGGGATGAAAGAAAAAAATGGCTGCAAAAGTATATTGGACTAAAGCCGGAAATTGTTAGTGCCATAGAATAGTTTCGCAGGGTACCCGGTTAGATTAACTACAAAGACAAAAATACTAGGAGTGGCATTATAATAAAATAGTGCCTCTCCTTTTTTTGTGGTTAAATGGATCGGATTTTATAAAATGCGAAGGAATAAAAGGCATGCAGGATATTACTATTAAGGAGTCCATTTTAAGGGAAGTAGGTCCGGGTATAGTGGTCCACACCGGCCCGGGGTTGGTGGGGCTGGCCTTTTATGAAGTTTAAAACGATCAGACAAGAGCATTAAATCAATGCGATAAACGGTTAACAGGAGTTTTTAAACATGAAGATTATTATTGATGCGGATGCCTGCCCGAAGAATGTATTGAAAACTTGTAAAGAAATTGCCCGGGAAAATGAAATACCGTTACACACCGTATCAAGTTTTAATCATAATATCATTTCCCATCACCATACTATGGTGGGGAGTAATCCCCAGGAAACCGACATTGCCGTCATTAATATGACGGCAATGGGGGATATAATCGTCACCCAGGATTGGGGGCTTGCCGCCCTGGTGTTGGGAAAGGGTGCTTTTGCATTGGCCCCTTCGGGTAAAGTATTCCGGGCGGAGACTATGGATTTTCTTTTGGAAGAACGGGAATTAAAGGCCAAGCTGCGCAGGAGCGGTAACCGCACCCGGGGGCCGCGCAAGCGTACCGGTGAAGATGACCGGCGTTTCGCCCGCAACCTGCGCAGGCTTGTGAAAGAAAATTTATAGCTACCCCACGGATAACGCATTCATAATCATTTTCTTAAGGGCTAAAAAGTCAGGCGTTGTTACAACTTCGGCCCGGCGGGGGCGTGGCAGGTTAACCCTCGTTTCCAGGCAAATTCGTGCCGGGCGTGCGGTGAGCACATAAACACGGTCCGAAAGAAAAATGGCTTCATCAATGTCATGTGTCACCAGCAGTATAGCTTGTTTAAATTTGCTCCAAACTTCCAGAAGCCATCTTTGCATATCGGTTCTGGTTATGGCATCCAAAGCTCCAAAGGGTTCATCCAGGAGCAATAACCTTTTACGGGCAAGCATTGTCCTCATTAAAGCTGCCCGCTGGCGCATGCCGCCGGAGAGTTCGGAGGGGTAGCAGTTCTCAAACCCCTCCAATCCGAATAGTGGCAGTAACTGGACTGCCTGTTCTTTAATTGTTTCTTTGTTTTCACCGGTAATTTCCCGGGCCAATATTACATTGTTTAAAACAGAACGCCAGGGAAGCAGTAGGTCCTTTTGGGGCATATAAGATATTACTTCCTTGGCCGGAGATTTTTCCTCGTTCCCAAGGATAACTTCACCGCTGTCGGGGTTAAGCAGGCCGCATATAATATTAAACAGAGTACTTTTGCCGCAACCGCTGGGACCTATTAAGCTAACAAACTCTCCGGAATTAACATGCAAGGATATTTCCTTTAATACCGGCAGCTCTGCCCCGTTAACGGTAAATGATTTTGTTATGTCCCGGAGCACTATTTCTGGCATAAAAACTCCCCGTTCTTATTCCGGTAAAAATTCATTTGTAAAGGCTGCCTTGGCATCAATCATGTTAGGGATTAATTCCCGCTGGTACATCCATTGGGCGTATCTTTCCCATACTTCCTCTTTTTGTGTCCCCCAGCGTTCAGCATCGTCCTGGTAACGGGGACTTAAATATTTTTGACTGGCCAATACTAAGTCTTTATCCAGTTCAGGAGCGTACTTAAGCAGTATTTCGGCTGCCTCTTCCGGGTTTTCAATGGCGAAGTGATATCCTTTGGAGGTTGCCCGGGTAAATTTTTCCACCGTTTCAGGGTCATTAGAGATCATATCTTCATTTGTAATTAATACCGGTGTGTAATAGTCCAGTGCAGGGTCCAATTCACGTAGCTCCAGGAAATTTAAATCCAGTCCCCTTAATTCCGCTTCTACACCCGTCCAACCGTAATAAATCCAAGTAAAATCCACATCCCGCTCGATGGCGGTGAAGAAATCAGCGGTTCCTATATCAATAATTTCCACCTGGGAAAAGTCTCCGCCGTCGCCTTCCACCACGGCTTTTAAAACAGCTTCTTCAGTGGGGGAACCCCAGCCACCGTATCGTTTTCCTTCCATTTCCTTGGGCCTTGTGATTCCTTCTTCCATTTTAGATGCAAATCCGGAAGTATTATGTTGGATTACTGCTGCAATGGAAACAACCGGTACTTCGCTGGCTCTGGCCTGGGTAATGTCTTCCTGGTAACCTATACCGAATTGTGCTTTACCCGTTGCCACCAGCTGGGGAGTTCCTCCCTCCGTGGGTTGTACAATTTCGACCTGGAGTCCTTCTTCTTCATACCAACCTTTCTCCAGGGCTACATACAGACCGGTGTGGTTTGTATTCGGCACCCAGTCCAGCATAACGGTAACGGGTTGTGAATTCCTTGCCTGGTCGCCGGGTGAATCACCCCCGGATGAACAGCCCGCCACCAGCACTGACAACATTAAAACAACAAGCACAACACATTTTTTGGACATTAATTACTTCCCCTTTCTTTATAGTACCATGGCATAATCAAACGTGCTGCCAGCTCAATTAAACCAAAGATTAACAGGCTGACCAGTGAGATTATGATAATGGCTGCGAGTACTTTATCCAATTGATAAGCATAGGAAGCCCTGGTCATAAAGACCCCAATACCCTTGGTTGCCCCCAGCCACTCCCCGATAATTGCACCCATCACCGCATAAGTACCCGCTATCTTCAATCCGGCAAAAAAAGAAGGCAGAGCAGCCGGAAAGCGGACAAGCTTGATAATCTGCCAGCGGGAGGAACCCATGACCCGTAAAAGGTTAACCATGTCGGGATCCGCCGCATTCATTCCCTCCACTGTACTAACGGCAACGGGAAAAAAGCATATCAGCGCCACCACCACCACCTTGGGTAAAAGACCGAACCCCAGCCAAATAATAAATAGTGGGGCAATTGAAATGATGGGTATGGTCTGGGATATAACAATAAGCGGATAAATCCCCTGTTTGAACCAGGGGGAAAATTCCATAATCATACCCAGGCCCAGGGCTAATACTACCGCTGCAATTAATCCGCTGCCGGCAGCCAGCAGGGTGTTTTGGGAGTGATAAAATAATAGAGGCAAAACATCCCAGAAGGTGGCCGCCACTGTGGCTGGTGAAGGAAGCAGCCACGGGGGTATGTGAAAAACTAATATTATAGTTTGCCAGAGCAGGAAAACACAAAAGACAAAAAACAGGGGAGCTGTTACTTTTTTATTTCGGATAAACATACGGGTATAGACCCCACCTTTTATTTAGCGCATATGTTCATGTGTTCGTATTAGCAATAATATACCGCTTTTTATGGAAACGCTGGCCCTTGTGCCTGCAAGCCGGTTGCTTATTCCATAGGGATTACCTACGGTGAAAATGGCATCCTCCAGCGGCCAGCGGGCGCCCCGGACATTGACGCCCCATACTTCCGTAGTAAGGGGAAGCAGGGAAAACAAATCCCCGGGGTTCCCGTCGATAAATCTACTTTCGCCTGGCATAACTATACTAATCTCGTTATACTCATCGACTAAACTCACCGGCACCCCGCTTTCTGCTGCGTTACGCAAAAGGTGAATGTTGGCCAGTGTATGGTCCAGCCGGGTTCCGGAAGCACCCAAAACCATAATTTCAGAAGGTTTTTGCGCTAATGCTTCGTTAAGGGCCAGTGCTGTATCAGTATCGTCTTTTTCCGGAGCGTATTTTTTAATAATTACCCCTTGCCGGGAAAAGTAATCCAGGTCATTTGGGTCGATGGAATCCAGGTCACCCACTATCATGTACGGAACTATTCCCAGGAGGGATGCATACCTGGAACCTCCATCGACGCAGATGATACGGTGGGTCCCCTTTAGCCTTCTGTACAGCCACTCTTTACTGGTGATGTTGCCCCCGCTCAAAATTGCAATTTTCAATGTCTACACCTCTTTTCAGCCTCCAATAAAATTTTACCAATTCGCGTAAGGGCAAAAAAAGTGCACCCCAGTAGGTAAGGTGCACTTCCATTTTTTAAAACCTTTCCTACGCGGGCATTACCCCGGTCAGGTTCAAGGGTCAGGTGCTTAAAGCCCTTTCTCAGCCCATAACATGAGCTCCCCAAGTAAAGATTATATTTTTTAAAAATTAGTGCTAGGTTAATTATATTAGTTTGTGCCCGGGAGTCAATATTTATGGATAAAAAATGATTATTTAAGGGTAAAGATTAGGGGATATTTATCGAAAAAAAGGAAAATGCATAAAGGATAAAGGTTCTTTTCTGTCAAAAATTATTCTTGTCAATGGAGAAAGCAATAATAAACCGGAGGTAGTAAAAATGCAATATACAATTAACGGTTCAGTAATGCAGGCGCTGGAAATAAAACTCGATCCCGGGGAAAGGGTTTTTACCGAAAAGGGCGCCATGGTATGGATGCGTGGGGACGTGAAAATGGACAGTAACTTGAAGGGTGGTCTTTTTAAGTCTTTGGGGAGAGTGTTCGCCGGGGAATCTTTAACCCTGAACTTTTTTGAGGCGGGTAGAAAGGGAGGATATGTGGGGTTTGCCCCCATGGGACCCGGTAAAGTAATACCCCTTCATGTAGCTCCCGGAAAGGAAATTATTTGTCAAAGGGATGCTTTTATGGTTGCCGAAGAAGGTGTGGAGCTGAGCATTTACCTGCAGAAAAAGTTGGGCGCGGGGTTTTTTGGCGGAGAAGGCTTTGTAATGCAAAGGCTCAGCGGCCAGGGAACTGCATTTGCAGAGATTGACGGGGAAGTTATGGAGTTTGAATTGGCTTCAGGTGAGGAAATGCGTGTAGACACTTCACACCTTGCTTTAATGGAAAGCTCAGTAAATATGGACATAGAGTTTGTCAAGGGTGTCAAGAATATGTTTTTTGGTGGTGAAGGACTCTTTTTAACTAAACTCCAGGGGCCCGGAAAGGTTTGGTTGCAGACATTGACCCTGGCCAACCTGGCGGGAAGAATTGCAGAGAACCTGCCCAAGGATGATAGATAACAAACGGGTGCCAGAGAGGTATCGAAAGATGGGTGCTAAGCATAAAGGTTCCGGCATCCTATAATAGGATGCCGGAACCTTTATAATGGTGGAGGCGATGGGACTCGAACCCACGAACCTTCTGAATGCGAACCAGACGCTCTCCCAACTGAGCTACGCCCCCGTTAAATTCTTACATACATATTTTATATCTTGGGCATTGATTATTCAAGGGGAAGGAAGGCAAAAGGATGACTTTGTAAAAACAAGCTAAAAGGGGTTGGTTACAAAATGTCACGGAAAGGCTATAATTAAATAAAAAGTTAAATAGGATGGGGAGATTATTTTGCTGTTCAACCCCTTAAGGTTTATAAATCCGGCTAATGCTGAGAAAAAAGTCCGTAATTTGAAACTTGAAAACCCCAATTTCAGTGATGATGAGCTGTGTGAGTTGATCATCAGGGAACGGAGTCTTTTATGCGCCATCAGCGGGATATTGACTACACTTCCTGCTGTTTTCCCTGTTATAGGAACCCTGGTTACCCTTGTGGGGGGTATCGCCCTGGATATATCTTTGATATCTTACTTCATGATGCGTATGGTCATGGAGTTGGGGATAATTCACGGGCGAAAAACCGGATACCAGGGAATGTCAGGGGAGACCGTACTGGTATTAGCTGCGGCAGTGGGATCAGATACGTTAAATAAAACCGTTAGTAAGGTTGCCGTGGCACAGATGGGAAATCAGGCAGCTGTTAATGTTGTCCAGAAAATATTAATATCCCTGGGTATCAAAAGTACCCCCAGGCTGGCGGTGAGGATTATTCCGCTGGCAGGGGCCGGGATAGCAGGGGGGATAAACTATTTCCTTTGTAAAAAGGTGGGGCAGAGGGTAAAAAATTATTACCGGTCACAAATTGATGGTGACCGGTTTAAAGAAACTATCGATATCGATTTCAGTTGGGAGAAAGGGAAATAGGAGTGCAGTGAGAAATTTTACTTACGAGGTTGGCTGGCTAAGATACTTTTTGTACGTTATCTTGTTTTTGTTTTTTGTTAAAATGTTCTTCAGCGTAATCAGAGGAAATAAGGTACAGGTTTACCCATAAATCATGCTCATTGGCCTTTCCTTCCAATTCCTTTGCCAGGTCGCCGAATTTTTTTTCTACACGATCCTTGAAGGAAGAGAATTCAGACAGTACATCCAATACATCCCGTTGGCTAAATGAGGCACCTTCTTTCAGCACTTTAGCCAAAAACACACCTCCTTTGTATTGCCCTCTTTACCATATTATAAATAATTAGCCATAAAATGTTAATAGATTAAATTTGTCTAAAACTGGTGTTATTTGTTTACCATGGTACCTTGTTATCAATTATAAAAAAGGACCCGCTTTTTTGCGGGTCCTTAAGGCTTTTTACTGGTATCCGTACTCACTGGGAATTGAGTATCTTTGTTGATTAATTTGATTTTGCTGTTGACTTAAGGCTTGATTTTGTTGGAACTGCCGCAGGTTTTGTTGGTTTTGTTGTTGCAAGTTGTTCTGGTTGAAGGTTGGGCTGTAGGCCAGGGAACTGGTGAAGTAACCACCTTGATTGTACCCAGGGGTGAACGGTTGATTGAAATTTGAGAATTGGTTACCAAAACCCGTACCCGTTTGGCTATAGCCGGAATACGTAGTGGGAGTATACTGTGCATAGCTTCCGTAGGTTGCCGGCTGCTGTCCTGTGGTGATTTGACCGTAGCCTCCGATGGTACCCGGTTGTTGTGTAGTATACTGATTAAAACCGATGGAGCGTCCGTAAGCGCCAAATCCCGTGGTGGGTTGCATACCCATTGTGGAGATTGCCCCGGACGTAATTTGTTGGGTAATGCTGCTTACCTGACCGAGGTCCTGGCTTACCTGGTTGCACATTTGCTGAATGCGCTGCAGTTGTTGAGCTGCTGTGCTTTCATGCTGCTGCAACCTGGAAAGATTGGCTGCATTGTTTTGTTCAGCTTGCTGAAGCTGGTTTGTCATTTGGACAATGTTGTTAATTTCCCGGCGCATTCTTTGAATTTGTTGCTGCAGTTGATAGATTTGATCCACTGGTATACCTCCTTGGAGTTTTATATTTTACACATCCTGTATTATGCGTCGAAGGCATATTAACTATTAATGGAACTTCAAGGAAAAATTTTTTCTACCTATGGGGTCAGGCCATTAACTTATTAACTTATTTCATCCCTCTGCTGGTGCCGCCATCGGCGGCATGGGTGTCTACCTTGAAAAAACTCTCTTGCAGTTTCTTATAAAGATAATTATTTCGCCGGCGGGGGCAACACCCTGCGCTCACTTACTCAGCCTTTAATTGAATGAGCTCACTCCGCTCCGGGCGGCTCATGAGTGCACATGGGGACGGTTCTGTTGTGCTAAAAGTTACTCTTAGAGCGCGGGCGCCCCGGTGGTTTCCTCCGTTCGCTACGCAATTATTCTCGTGCAGCGGATAAGTGTTTCCCGGAAAGCCGCTTGCCACAGACTGCTGGCCTACTTCTTCACGCCCTTCCGGGGTCATGGCTTTCGGGATTTGACGGGCTGAGCGCCGCTACTCAGTGCTCCGCTCACTCCGGAAATCACCGGGTCACCCTAGAGATTGAGGTCAGGCCATTAACTTATTTCATCCTCTGCTGGTGCCGCCTACGGCGGCATGGGGGTCTTATCTAAAAGTGCTAAGGGCTGTGTTTGGTTACGGTGGTAAGGCGGTCCCAGCCCGTGGGATGGGGGTTAAAGCCGGAAAGTCCGGGAGCGGTTGCCACAATGCGCAGGCTGTGATTTAAGACAGCCCAGGGTATTTCATTTTCCAGTATTTGCAGTGTTTTTCGGTATAAATCTCTTCTTGCCCGCGGGTCTTGTGTCCGCTGGGCGGTGTGAAGCAGTGTGTCTACTTCTTGATTTGCAAAGTGGCTGGCATTTAGGCCGGTTTCAATATGCACGCTGGCAAAAGACGGGTACAAGAAGTTATCCGGGTCACCGTTATCACTTATCCAGCCATAAAGAAAAGCATTTCCTTCTTGCCGGGCAAGGGCTTGCTTGTATTCTTCCCATTCGTATGCCACTATTTCAGCATGAAGCCCAATTTCCTTCAGTTGATCTGCTATTGCCCGGGCCAGTATTTTCCCTCCCGCGGGATTATAGGGTCTGGTCCCTGAATAAGTTATTATTGTTATGGTTTCATTTTCCAGTGAAAGGGTGTTTAGGAGTTCTTTGGCTTTGTTTATATCTCGGGTTTGCACTATCGAATCATAACCGGCCATTTGGGGCGGCAGGTATGATGTCGCCGGTACCCCCTGACCCTTTAATGTTTCTTTTACCAATATTTCTCTGTCCAGTGCCAGGTCAACCGCTTTTCGGGCAGCATGGTAGGAAAAGGGTGGTTTGTTGACATATAAACCTAGATAGCTTATATCCAGACCGGAGGTTTGGTATGTGCTGAATCCGTGGGATTTTAAATTTTGTGCTTTTTTAGGGGTGATATGTGATGCCAGGTGGATTTTCCCTTCCCTCAATAGTTTGATCCGGTTATCCTCTTCTGCAACATGCCGGAAGGTAATGGCATCACATTTAGGACCCTCGCCCCAGTAGGAGGGGTTTCGGGTTAACCTAATTGTATCGTTTTGCCAATTATCTAACTGAAAGGGGCCGGTACCTACAGCATGCTTTCCCATTTCGTCACCGTATTTTTCCACCGCTGCCGGGCTCACCACCGGTGCGGCGAAGGGCATCGCCAGGTTATTTAAAAAAGGGGTATAGGGGTATTTCAAAATAAATTTTACGGTATAGTCATCCACAACTTCTACGCTCTTTACCGGACCGTAAACGAATTTTGCATATATCATGTTATCGTTTTCATTCAATTGGCGCTCCACATTGAATTTAACGGCTTGAGCGTTAAATTGTGTTCCATCGTGAAATAAAATTCCCCGCCGTAGGAAAAAAGTCCACTCCAGGCCGTCTTGAGAGGTTTCCCAGCTTTTCGCCAGGCAGGGTTCAATTTCGGTACTCTCTTCAGAAAACTTGACCAATCCTTCATAAACATTGGATATTAGCAATGCGGAAGTATCATCCCTGGCAAGGGCGGGATCCAGCGTTCTGCAGGGTTGAGGATGGGCATATACAATTCCCGGGAAATCCCCCTCTGGTTGAATGACGGCGTTAATATCCACATTGTTTTCCCCTTTAACCGGCATCATCAGCCAGGTAGTTAAAATACAGATGATGAGGAAACCGGTAAATTTTCTTTTTCTCATGTTATCACCCCATGCCATAAAGACTTTATGGATAACAAATTCTGGAATAAACTGGATATTCCTTCCTGGGCTTGGATTAAAAAAAGCCCCATGCCTGTTGTTAATCAGGCAGAGGCTTTATCAGCAGATTTAATATTTACTTATCAAAAAAACCGTCCTTAACCAATTCATCTATAGCTGCCGCTCCGGCTTCCAATTCCAGCACGGTTTCTTTCAACTTTTCTAAATTATGCTTTGCTTTAAGGGCATCACCGGTGGCACCCATTTTGTTTTTCTTCTTTTCTGTTAGCAGCCGTGCGGCTGAGTACCTTTTTTTAAGTATATCCCTTTGGATGCGATATTCTTTAATACGGGCTTCCAGTTCCCTTTGTATGGAATCCAGGTACTTTTCCCTTGATATTAATTCATCAATATCCCTTTTTAAATTCCGTATCTTATTATTTTCAATTTCCGGTAAGGACATTGATTGACTGTCCAGTTGATATGCTTGTTTGGCATTATAGGTGACTCGTGCCAACTGTCCTTCCATATACAGTCGTGTAGTTCGAATTTTATACAGGCTCCCTTTCAGCCTGTTAAGTAGATCCAATTGTTTTTGCCAGGCCGCTTCCAAATTTTCTTCGGGGTCTTCCATTTTATCTATTTTTGCTTTTATCTTTTCAGTTAATTTAGATAAGGTATTTATTGTTATCCCCCCTTTATTATAAATGGGCTTTTATTTATATTTATTAATAAAATTATAGCTGTAATGGGTATTGCCGGTCAAAAAATAAAAGTTAGATTTAAAGGGCAGACAAAAGGAATAATAGAAGTTATAGAAAAAGTGGAATTATATAAGACAGGAGGAGTAAATAATGGCGGTTAAATTTGGCCCGGCCGGTAATTCTCAATCATTTTATCAGCAGGGTTATAAGTCTTCTCTGGATATGCCCCGTTGGCTGAGGAATATTGGCCTTTCCGCTTATGAGTACCAGTGTTCCAGAGGGGTAAACATAAAGGAGGAGACTGCCCGGCGTCTCGGTGAAGCAGCCCGGGAAAACGGGATAACGTTGAGTATCCATGCTCCCTATTATATAAACCTGGCTACCCCCGACCCGGTAAAGCGGGAGAAGACAAAAGGGCATTTAATGAAATCGCTGCAGGCTGCACAGTGGATGGGTGCCACAAAGGTGGTGTTTCATCCCGGCGGCCCTTCGGGAATGGAAAGGTCAGAGGCCTTGGAAAGGGCGGTGCAGACATTGTCGGAAATTATTTCCGAGGCAGGGAAAAAGGGGTTGGGAAATATTTTTTTAGCCCCTGAAACCATGGGTAAAGCATCGCTTTTGGGAACTGTAGAGGAGGTAATTGAATTATGCTCCATAGGCCCCTCGGTAATTCCCACCGTTGATTTCGGGCACCTGCACGCTGTAACGGGGGGTGGATTGCAAGGGAAAGAGGATTTTGCTGAGGTCCTGGACAAGTTTGCTAAATTTATATCCAAAGAAGCTTTTAACGGTTTACATATACATTTCAGCCCCGTTGAATATACCGGGGCCGGCGAAAAAAGGCACCGCACCCTGTTGGATGATGGCTATGGCCCACCCTTTGAACCTCTGGCAGAGTTAATAAAAGAAAGAAAAATGAACCCGGTTATTATATGTGAGTCAGCCGGTAGGCAGGCGGAGGATGCTTTGGAATATCAAGAGATATACCGCCGCCGCATAATGGATGGAAAATAAGACGCCTCTTTATTAGAGGCGTCTTGGGAAAATTTAGTGTACTTCCACGTCCTGGGCTCCTTCGCGGCGCAGCACCTCAGCCGCATTTTGAGTCTTATCAGGGGCAGCTTGTACAGAGACCAGTGCGTGTCCTTGCTTTACTTTGCCCTCGTAATATTCACTGCGTTCCTTGGGAATTCCATAGTCTACTAGACCGCCTGCAATTCCTCCTGCCGCTGCCCCGGAGAGAAGCCCGGCAATGGGCCCGGCAGCAATAATGGGGCCGACCCCGGGAATGGCTAAAGCGCCGGCGCCCACCGCAAGGCCTGCAAGGCCACCAAGTACCCCACCGGTGGAAGTGCCGTCGGTCAATGTATCCGGTTCATTATTATTCTGTTTTTCGTTATCCTTTGCAATAACAGAAATTTCCTTATCATATCCTTGCTGGCGTAGAGTATTCACAGCCCTTTCAGCTGCCTCTTTGTTGGGAAAGGTGCTTATTACAGTTTTGGACATGGTTTACCTCCTTTAACCTTATTTACATACTGTTTGTATAATGTCATAAGCCAGGGGTTATTATTCATACTTAATAATTTTTTAATGGTTAAACTAATGGCATCTATTTATTTTTGATTTTGGTCTGATATAATATTGGTTGTCATTCGTCATATTAGATAAAGGGGGAATTATTCATGTTACCTACCCCAAAGAAGTTTTTTCTTACGGCTGCTAAAGCTGAGGGGCATAACCACCTAACTGCTTTTGATAATGCCCTTTTGGAGGGTGGTATCGGGAACATTAATTTAATCAGGGTCAGTAGTATACTTCCGCCCAGTGCGGAATATGACCCCGATCTTGTTATTCCTCCGGGGTCTTTGGTCCCCACTGCCTACGGGTTTATTATCAGTGAAACTCCTGGTGATCTGATTTCGGCGGCAGTGGGAGTGGGATTTTCCAAGGATTCTTTCGGAGTAATTATGGAATTTTCCGGGAAATGCAGTAAAGAAGAAGCAGAGAAAAAGGTATCGGATATGATCAAGGAAGCATTTGTCTCTCGCGGAATGGATTTATTGGATATGAAAATCAGTGCCGTGGACCATAGAGTGGAACGCATTGGGTGCGCTTTGGCCGCGGTGCCGTTGTGGTATTAGGGGGGGAATCTTGAATGGAAGTATGGTTCACTGAAGACCAGACCAAAGATTTACGTATTAGTTGCAGGGTGAAAAAGGTTCTTTACAATGAAGTATCTGAGTATCAAAAGGTAGCCGTTCTGGATACCGTAGAATTCGGGCGTATGCTTACCCTGGATAATGTTATTCAAACCACCGAGCGTGATGAATTTGTTTATCATGAAATGATAACCCATGTGGGACTGGTTACTCATCCCAATCCGCGCAAAGTGCTGGTAATCGGCGGTGGAGACGGGGGAACCATTAGAGAGATAATTAAGCACAAGAAAGTAGAAAAAGCGGTGCATGTTGAGATAGATGAAAAGGTAATTGAGGCGTCAAAAAAATATTTGCCCAGCCTTTCTTCCGGGTTTGACGACCCGAGGGTGGAGGTGCGCGTAGAGGACGGCATAAAACACGTGCAGGAAAACAAAGATACATATGATATGATTATGGTGGATTCAACGGACCCGGTGGGTCCTGCGGTGGGGCTCTTCGGTGAAGAATTCTATCGCCAGGTTTACGATGCTTTAAAGGAAGACGGCCTTTTTGTGGCCCAGACGGAATCACCCTTTTTTAACCGGGAGTTAATCCAAAATGTGCAAAAGACTCTGGCAAAACTATTTCCTGTAACTCGCTTGTTTTACGGAGTAGTTCCCACATATCCCGGTGGGGCCTGGACCTTTTCCATGGGTTCTAAGAAATATGATCCTTTGTCGGTGGAGCTTGATAATATACCGGAATTGGATACAAAATGGTACAGCCCCAGTGTCCACCGGAGTGCCTTTGTTTTGCCGCCCTTTGTACAAGCATATCTCAATAAATGATTAAACAGCCCCTGCCGGTATACTACCGGGCAGGGGCCTTTGATCCGTTTATTAAAAGTTATTAAAAGGGAGGTCGCGGCGGCGAAGGAGTATTTGCAGGTCAATATCGGTATCGGACATTTCTTCATCACCGTCATCATCCAGGAAGTACTGCTCTATAACCACACCATTGTCAGTGTCTATAAACCGTACGCTGGTTCTGCCGGAAAAGCTCTTGGCCACTTCAATGTCGAAATTGCAGAAGTCTGCCCCGTGGTTTATTATATGGGTGCGCAGGTGTTCCAAAACCTCCAGTGTGATTGGAATTCTATTCGGATTCATAAAATTCCCCTCCTTTAAATTAAATGATTTGGGGATGCTAACATTTATACTATAACTATGAAGTTTTGTCCAGAGCTATTTTTTTTATATCCTGCAATTAAATACTTTTCTTCTACACCAGCTGTCTTTTTTCCTTGTGGCTAACTATTCCAGATTGTATTTTCTTGATTCAAGGGGGGTATTCCGTGCGTAACGGCTTTACGGAAAAATTAGGTAGTTTCATGGGTTCAGGGGATAGTTATGATGATTGTTCACTTGTCATAATTGGTGCTCCCATGGATTTCACTGTTAGTTTTCGGCCCGGTGCAAGATACGGCCCGGCTGAAATTAGAAATGTGTCTGAGGGGCTGGAGGAATTCAGCTTCGATTTGCAAATGGATCTGTCGCAACGGTGTTATTTCGACGCAGGAGATATTGCCCTGCCCTTTGGAAATGTTAATAAGAGTTTAGAATGCATTGAAAACACAATGGAGATTTTGTTAAGGGACGGAAAGAAACCGGTAATGTTAGGGGGCGAGCATTTGGTAAGCCTTCCTGCCGTTAAGAAAGCAGCGGAAGCATACCCCGGTTTAGTGGTGCTTCATTTTGATGCTCATGCAGATCTTCGTGATAATTACTTAGGCGAAAAGTTTTCCCATGCCACTGTAATGCGCAGGATTGCCGAGCTGGTAGGAGGGGAGAGAGTCTTTCAGCTGGGCATCAGATCCGGCACCCGTGAAGAATATCAATGGGGCAAGGAAAACACCTGCATATATCCGGGTAAAATAATTGAACCGTTACACGATATAATTAATGAAATAAAGGGATTACCGGTCTATATTTCCCTGGATATTGATGTGGTGGACCCGGCTTTTGCCCCGGGGACAGGCACCCCGGAACCGGGAGGGTGCAGTTCTTCGGAAATCTTAAGGGCGCTTCATATGCTAAGGGACATCAATGTGATTGGAATGGATATTGTCGAGGTATGCCCTATATTGGACAGGTCACAAATAACTTCTCTGCTGGCGGCTAAACTTGTGCGGGATTCTATATTGTTGTTTGGCTAAAAAAAAGATGAATGTTGTAAAATACCAATTGACATTTAACCTGTGATTTTGTATACTTAATGATGTCGGCACCACGGCGGGCTTGCCGGCAACAGTTGAAAACAGGGAGCTGTGGTGTAGTGGTTAACATGCCGGCCTGTCAAGCCGGAGATCGCGGGTTCAAGTCCCGTCAGCTCCGCCAGTTTTGCCACGGTAGCTCAGTCGGTAGAGCAGAGGACTGAAAATCCTCGTGTCGGCGGTTCGATTCCGTCCCGTGGCACCAAAGAAAGTCCAATCAAATATGAAGTTGTACCTATGCGGAAGTGGCTCAGTGGTAGAGCATCGGCTTGCCAAGCCGAGGGTCGCGGGTTCGAATCCCGTCTTCCGCTCCATTTTTCTGCGGCGACTTAGCCAAGTGGTAAGGCAGAGGACTGCAAATCCTCCATTCGCCGGTTCAAATCCGGCAGTCGCCTCCAGTTGAAAACGGGGCTTACAACTTGCCCAAGTTGTAGGCTTTTATTTTTCTTCACAGGGAGCTGTGGTGTAGTGGTTAACATGCCGGCCTGTCAAGCCGGAGATCGCGGGTTCAAGTCCCGTCAGCTCCGCCAGTTTTATCTTAACCGGAGTAAAAGTCTGCGGAAGTGGCTCAGTGGTAGAGCATCGGCTTGCCAAGCCGAGGGTCGCGGGTTCGAATCCCGTCTTCCGCTCCACTTGTAAGCGAAAGCCGCCTGTAGTGGGCGGTTTTCGCTTACAATTTTTTTTTATAAGTTATTGAAAGTGTTAATATAAAATACAAATCTTTAGGGAAAAACAAATTATTATCCGCAATTAAAAACGCCCCTTACGGGGCGTTTAACGTTTTATTTTTCCCGGCACGGCTTGATGACAGTTTCAATGGCTGTATTTAACAGTTGTTGAAACTTGTTCTGGGCCTCAAAAAACTCCTTGATGGTGTTATTTTCGGCAAGCTGTGCCTCGGCGGCTTCCAAAGCTTTCATGTCTTCCTCGGTAAGCTGCTCACCCTTTTCCTGTTTTTCCTTCTGGCTCTTTTTCAGTTCATCGTAAGATTGTAACAACTCAACTGCATTACCGTTTTTAAACATTGCCGATTGCTTTTCCTTTACTTCTGCAAATTCCTTAGTTTCAGTAATCAGGTTTCCTAACTCGGCAGCCTTCTCCATAACAGCTTGAGACAATGTTTTTTACCTCCCAAACAAATTTAAGTTTAACTGATATTTTATCATAATCATGTGCGCACCGCTATTATAACATGTATCATTAAAAGACAATAGGTTTTTTTGGTAAAAAAGCCCGCTCTTTGGGAGCAGGCTTTAAAGATTCAGATTTTTATAATTTAGTGACCACCAGAGCCCAGTATGCCTGATGCGGCCAGTACGAGAACTAAAATCTCGGTAACTACAATAGCAACAAAAGTATTATCCTTCTTTTTAATAAAAGCGGGCAGCAGAAGTGTCGTATAACCGATAATGGTTAGTCCGGCTAAAAAGGCAATACCCAGGAAGTTTACAAAGTCTCCCGTGTGTAATAATCCGAGCCATTCCCAGCCTCCGTGTAGACCAATTTCGTGCAAGAATTCAGAGGACTGCATTCCCCAGTATTGGGGCATCTCGGCCGGATTTACGAAGGCAGGCATTACACCGAAAACATACAGGAAAAATGTTACCGCAAGAACAGCTATTCCCAACCAGGAGCCATAAAGCAATAGGTTGGCATATTTGATTTGATATTCCGGCACATCTACTGCTTGGGCCGGTTGATTATCTTTTTTCTTTGCACTCATATTCTTACCCCCATCCGAGTCCTTCTAAAAGGGACCTGATTCCGGCAAACAGAAGCATGCCAATTACAAGATACCTGACAGCCTTAGGTTTGGCAATGGCCAGTAGCTTGACACCCACCAGTGAGCCTAGCATAATTCCCAAAACTGAAGGAACCGCAATGATAGGAAGAACTGCTCCCTTATTAAGGTAGATCCAGGCGGCTGAGGTATCGGTTATTGAAAGTAAGAACTTACTGGAACCTACAGCAACCTTCAAAGGTGCCCCCATGAGAAGGTTTAACACCGGTACGTTGGCCCATCCGGCACCAAGCCCGAACATGCCAGCTACCAAACCAATGATAATGAAGAGCAGGAAACCTTGTGGTGTACGCCAAACCGTCCATTCAATTTTCTTGTTGTAGGAGGGCTCCCAGTATGAGCCTGAGATTTCCAGTTTCTTTGTTAGTGCGTCCCTTTCCCCAACCTCAGGATATTCGCTGTTTTTCGAAAAGACAAACAATAGGGCGATTAAAGTAATGGTAATACCTAAACAGATTTTTAAAATCCATGTGGGTAGCGCCAGGCCTAAAAAGGCACCTATAATACTGAAGGTTGAAGCGATAAGAGCTACGGGTAGCGCCAGGCGCAAGTTAGCCAGGTTTGCTTTTAACAAACCGGGGCCAGCGGCAAGGGCACCGGATAGTGCCACAATCAAACCCGCTCCGCGAACGAAGTCTAGATGGAACGGGAAAAAGCTACCGACAATAGGAACAAACAATACGCCACCGCCAACTCCCGCTAAAACTGCGGCAATTCCCATAACGAACGTTGTAACAAAAAGCAGCAAAGGCCACATCCACCAGTCAAGGCCGGAATTGCCCGCAGCTGCAGCAACTGCTTCACCGGATCCACCGGTGCTTGACGAGACTGACATGCCTATGTGACTGATATTATCCAGCAAGTCTTGTATCATGGTCCTTCCCTCCCTAATCAAAAGCAAAACCGTAAAATGAATCAATATTTTATTATCTTTAGATCAGTACCCCTTTATGTTTTTTCCGGCCTCACCCCTCCTCTTGGAAAATGGTGGTAATAGAAACCAGTTCCGGTTTGTGAAAATGGGTATAATCTACAAAACTATATTGCATTTCACGTGCCAATACAAACAACCGGCAGCGTATAATTCTATGAAATCGTGCAATAAAAGGGGTTTCGTGGGTAAAAAAATATATGTGTGCGGGCGACTGCAAAATAATTCGTAACAATTGCCCCTTTATGTGTTTTATTTGATACAACCATGTCCGATATAAAACAACTAAATGGGGCAGCGGGATAGACGGATAACAAGGAATAAAATATTACTTTATGGCATATTGCTGGTATGAGGATGATGATTTGACACGTAATGATATGGATGCTAAAATTCCTATATATATGTTAATTGGGAACCTGCTATTTGCTGGCAGGTTCTTTTAATTTTGATTTTCTTAGAAAGGGGAAAAAAGTGTCTTTTTCCAGTGAAGTCCAATTAAGGCGGGAAATAAACACAAGTGATGTTGAACAAATGGTTGAGTGGACGGCGGATGCGGAAGTAATGAGGTTTATGAATGAAAAGCCCGACATGTCCAGAAGGTTAGAAAAACTTTTAGAAGAAAGTCAAATGGATATCTTTACTCATCACTTTAATCGCAAAAGTCGTTTTTATTTAGTGGATTTGCAGGACAGCGGAGACCCGGTAGGTTACTTGAGATTAATTCCCAAAAGTAGAGATAAACTTGAGATGGTAGTTGCAATAGCCGATAAGGATAAATGGAATAACGGTCTTGGAACAAGGGCTGTTTGGGAAGGTTTGAAGGAGGCTTTCTTGCATTTAAGGTTTGATAAGGTTGAGGCAAAAATCCATAAAGAAAACAGGCCTTCGATAAGAGTATTTAAAAAGGCAGGTTTCGCCAAAAAAGAAGATTCAGCAAAGAAAGAGACCTTTCAGTTAACATTTGACGAGTTTATTGAAATGGTTGCCTAAATATACCACCACCTCGTGTGCCGGGGTGGTTTTTTTATAGTACATAAGAAGTATAAACGATATTTATAATTTTTGCTTATAGTTGCTATTTATTTTTAAGACAGTTGTGAATGGTTTGAGACGCTTTTATCATCAAAATTTATATTATAGCCAGCTCCGAATTGTTTGGATTAGTATCCAGAAAATTCACACAATTACCGGGAGTGCTCAATTTTATTGTGTTTTGCATGGAATATCCAGTATATTGTATACATGATACTGCACTAATAAGTATCATGTATACTTATTATATATTTATTGACACTTTAGGGTAAAAGTTATAATCTATTAGAGAAATAAATAGTTAATTAATTTATAGGTATTAACCATAAAGATTTTCCACCGGTTACGCACGAAAAAACATAACACTTTTTTTGTGTCATGCCTTTTTGTACACGGTGCATTTTAGAATTTGGTTTCTGCGGATATCAGTATTGAGGAGGTGCGCTTGAGGTGAAACCGTTAGTGGGGATAGTAGTGGGTGAGAAATCGGATTTAAGCGTGATTGGTCCGACTCGGGATATGTTGGAGGAAATGGATGTACCCGTAGACATAGTAGTATTGGCCGATTTTCAGGATGCTTTAGAGAAATTGTATTTATATACCCTTACCGCAGGTTTGCGTGGTCTTGAGGTTTTAGTTATGGGAGGAGAAAATATCCCATGCCCTGTTCACGCTTTGACTTCGGTGACGCCGGTGCCGATTATTTACGTTCCGGCTGATGAGCACAGCCAGGCAGCATTTGTCTCCGGTGTTTCAAATTATGGAAATACCAATTCTTCCCTTTTGGTAGCGTCACCGGGAGATGCGCATGCCGCTGGATTATGGGCTATTCAAAACCTGGCCTCTAAAAACAGGTCGGTCTATAATTCGATGCAAAAATCAATGCAAGATATGAAAAGTATCTTTGCAAATGCGATACAGGATTAGAAATTATTTGGCTAATATACCGGAGGTGAGTGTGTAAGAGTATGAGACTGCAAAAAGTATTGATTGCTAACAGGGGCGAGATTGCCGTTCGAATTATTAGAGCCTGCCAGGAATTGGGTATTAACACAGTGGCCGTATATTCCGAGGCGGATGCCACTTCCAAGCATGTTATGTTAGCGGATGAGGCATATTGTGTAGGTAAAGCTTCAGCTCTGGAAAGTTATATGAGCATACCCAACGTTTTATCAGCAGCTAGGGAATCTAAAGCAGACGCTATACACCCGGGTTACGGTTTCCTGGCAGAAAACCAGGATTTTGCAAAGGCTTGTGAAGACAATGGCTATGCTTTTATCGGCCCGAAGTCATCTATAATGAAGCTAATGAGCAGTAAAATTGATGCCAGAGAAACTGCTGTTCGTTTGGGGGTTCCTGTTGCAGAGGGTAACACCAAACCTGTGCGCAGTAAAAGGGAAGCAATTAGGACAGCAAGAAAAGTGGGTTATCCCGTTTTGATTAAACCTTCCGGCGGTGGAGGAGGCCGGGGTTTAAGGGTGGCTCGAAATGAGCGTGAATTGAATGAGTATTGGATAATGTCCGAAAGGGAAGCTAATTTATCCTTTGCAGATGCCGGAGTATTCTTGGAGAAATATATGGAGAAGGCCCGTCATGTTGAAGTACAGATACTGGCCGATAATTATGGTAATGTGGTGCACCTGGGTGAAAGGGATTGCACAATTCAACGCCGTCACCAAAAGTTGATCGAAGAGAGTCCCTCGCCCGTGCTAAATGAAGAATTAAGGCAACAAATGATTGACGCTGCCTTAAAACTTGCTGTGGGAATAGAATATAATAGTGCCGGAACGGTGGAGTTCATACTTGATCAAGAAGGAAATTTTTATTTTATTGAAATGAACACTCGTATTCAGGTTGAGCATCCGGTTTCGGAAATGGTAACCGGCGTGGATCTCGTTAAGGAGCAGATCCGCATTGCCGCCGGCGAAAAATTAAGCTATTCCCAGGATGATATAAAGGCAAAAGGGTGGGCCTTGGAATGCCGTATCAACGCTGAAGATCCCGAGCAAAACTTTATGCCCTGCCCTGGTTTGATATCTTTTTATGAAAGACCTGCCGGCAATTTTGTGCGCGTAGATGATTATGTTTATAGCGGGTATGAGCTTCCATATTTCTATGATTCTTTGATGGGTAAGGTGATTACATGGGGTAATTCCCGTGAGGAGGCCATTGCCAGAATGAAAGTGGCGCTCAATGAATTTAAAATCGAGGGAATAAGTACCACCATTCCATTTCACCTTAAGGTATTAAGTCATCCCCAGTTTATTCGAGGAGATGTATATACTACCTTTGCCCAGGAATTGGTCAGTGAGTGGATACCGCTGGAAGATGCAGCAGGGAAATAAACGCTAAAACAAAGAGGGCCCGGGTTATTGCCGGGCCTTTTAATTATTGCTGCACAATAAGGAATTTTGTAATTTGTACATATGAGCTCAGAGCTGACGCACAAATCTAAAAATGCATAACTTACAAGGGTTACAAGAGATATCCAGATAAATTTTTTCGCTAAACCATACTGGACATTACAAATCAAATATGCGACAATAGTGTGGGGAAAATA
>Ga0182240_100208_pt1 | contig 24116 bp, 23 predicted proteins | sample hydfrates4_PW_90_FD_145594 | JGI IMG/M metagenome (GOLD analysis project Ga0182240, IMG submission 145594) | Subsurface microbial communities from deep shales in Texas, USA - hydraulic fracturing test 4_PW_90 | ecosystem: Environmental > Aquatic > Deep subsurface > Shale gas/oil reservoir >...
AATTAACAATACCACAAAAGGGCATACTTTTCTCTTTTAAGTCAATTATTTTATTGAAAAGGTTTTTCTATAGCCATCGCGAAGCGATTTCGTTCTTCTATTGTGCTAAAAGTTACTCTTAGTGCTCGGGTGCCCCGGTGGTTTCCTCCGTTCGCTGCGCAATTATTCTCGTGGAGCGGGTAAGTGTTTCCTGGAAAGCCGCTTGCCACAGACTGCTTGCCTTCTTCTGCACGCCCTTTCAGGGTCATGGCTTTCGGGATTTGACGGGCTGAGCGCCGCTACTCAGTGCTCCGCTCTCGCCGGAAATCACCGGGTCACCCTAAACGATACTTTTTCATACTTCTGATGGTGCCGCAGTATGGCGGCACCGGCGTCTACATTAACTTTTCACAACGCTGCTGAGCTTCTTGCAAAAGTATACCGGTTTCTCTGCAAACATTCAGCAAGTCTTCCCGGCTGTGACCTTGAACACTATGATCAATCATTTGTCCCATCTTCATCATGCAATCCTGAGCATTTCGAATGCAATTTTGCAGCTCTGCGCGATCAGTGGTATTAACCATTCTCAATTACCTCCCGGTATAGAATTTGACTCTTAATATCAGTTTCCAATAGAGAGGCCAATTATACGGTATCCTTTGGGAACAAATGGCTTAGTCACCGCGTCTGTAAACTCAAAGGGTAAAGGGAGTGGAGATTTTTGCAGCGAACAATTAGACTTTTTTCCGTGGTGCTTTTATTAATCTTTATCACCGGTTTGACCGCAGCCTGCGGTTCCTCTGGAAATAGATCAGCCGACCAGGCGGCAGTACGGGAATCCGCCGTGGAGAACAAAGCAGGGGGAATAGCGGAAGCATCACAGCCCAGTGTAAAAAGAAAAATTATAAAGAATGCAGATATTACTGTAAATGTGCCTGACGTTTCGGAGACATTAGCCGCCATTGAAAGTAAAGTGAACCAGCTAAATGGTTATATAGGTGAAAGTTCTTTACATAATCATAAAAATGAAAGCCGGAGCGGTCATATAACCATAAGAGTCCCGGCAGATAAATTTACCGGCATGATGCAGTGGCTGCAGGAAACGGGCAAGGTACAAAATAAGAGAATTTACACCCAGGATGTAACCGAAGAATATATCGATCTGGAGGCGCGCATTAATAACCTCAATACCCAGGAGGTAAGACTGCAGGAAATTCTTTCCAAGGCCCAAACCGTGGAAGAAACTTTAAAGGTGGAAAAGGAGCTGGAAAGAATACGGGGAGAACTGGAATCCCTCACAGGAAAGCTTAAATTTTTAAACAACCGGCTTGATTTTTCCACCATTAATGTAACGCTGCAGGAATCCGTTACTGCAAACAGTAATTTATCTGCATCAGGATTTAATGATTTCTTTCCACGCAGCCGGGCAGCCTTCGTGGCCAGCACCAATACATTGTTGAAAGGAGCGGGGAATTTTCTTATATTTTTAATCGGAGCATTGCCTCTCTTGCTGCCACTGCTTCTGATAGCTGCGGTAATATGGTTGTTACGCAAAAGGGTATATAAGATTAAGGAAAAAATTCAGAAATAAAGGGGTGGGCAGTTTAACTGCCCATCTCTTTATTTCTTCTAACCTTGCTTTCATAGTCTTCCTACCATATAATGTGTGAAAAATGGGTTGTACAGCATTTTGGAGGCAAATCATGGAAAAAGAAAACATAAGCAATTACCTCCGGCAATTACCGTCGGTGGACGAAGTTATGCGCAACAAACGAATTATTGACACCTTGAAGGATAATCCCAGAGATCTGGTTGTGCGAGCCATTAGAAATGTTCTGGAAGAAAAGCGCAGCAACATATTAAAGGGATATGAGAAACCGGCTGTTAAAGAAGAAATTAAGGAAGGGGTAATAGACGGAGTTCTAAAAGAATTAAAAAGCTATACCACCCCAGGATTGCGCCGGGTAATCAACGCCACCGGTGTAATAATTCATACTAACCTGGCCCGGGCTCTCTTAAGTGATAGTGCCCTGCACGCAGTGGAAATGGTTGCTTCCGGTTATTCTAACCTGGAACTTGACCTGAGCACCGGCAAGCGTGGATCCCGGTATGCACCCTTGGAAGGCTTGCTAGTGGAGCTTACCGGCGCGGAAGCCGCGCTGGTGGTGAATAATAACGCCTCTGCCGTTTTGCTCGCCCTTGGGACACTGGCCCGGGATAAAGAAGTTATTGTATCCAGGGGGCAACTGGTGGAAATCGGTGGATCTTTCCGAATTCCCGATGTGATGGCCCAAAGCGGAGCCCGCCTTGTGGAGGTGGGAACTACCAACAAAACTTATCCCCGGGATTACCGGCATGCCATTACTGAAAATACCGGTCTTTTGTTAAACGTCCATACCAGTAATTACCGTATTGTGGGGTTTTCCCGGGAAACAACGGTAGAGGAACTGGTGGAAGTGGGAAGGAAAAAGTGCATACCGGTAATGTCCGACCTGGGCAGCGGATCCTTAATAGATCTCTCCCGTTTCGGGCTGCCCTATGAGCCTACGGTACAGGAGACCGTGGCAGCCGGGGCAGATATAGTAACCTTTTCCGGTGACAAGCTGTTAGGGGGACCGCAGGCCGGCATTTTAGTGGGCAAAAGAGAATTAATTAATGAAATGAAAAGAAATCCTTTAACCCGGGCCATCCGTATAGATAAGTTTACGGTTGCAGCTTTGGAGGCCACCCTGCGGGAATACCGGGATCCGGAAGGGGTAACAAAGAATATACCAACAATACGCATGTTGGCCGCAAGTCCGCCGGAACTACATCCCCGGGCGGAGCTATTGCTAAATAAATTGCAACAACTTGATCTCGAAGGAGTACAATTTACAATTACAGAAACTGTTTCCAGGGTAGGGGGAGGTGCCATGCCCACCGCCGACATTCCCTCGGTAGCGGTGGAGATTTTACCTGAAAGAATTACCGTTGACATGCTGGCTGCCCGCCTGCACAGGAGCATCCCGGCTGTAATGGGTCGCATCCAAAAGGAAAGCCTTTTACTGGATATGCGTACCGTGAGAGAAAACGAAATTGAACCATTATTCGAGGCCATTGCCTCTTGCCTTCTCTAAAACAATAATACATCCTTGTCCCTTCAATGGCACCACAAAGGGTCATAAAGAAAACGGAAGAAGGGGTTAGAGTGAAACATATAATTATTGGAACGGCGGGACATGTGGACCACGGTAAGACTGTTTTGGTGGAAAAATTAACAGGAACAAATACCGATAGATTAAAGGAAGAACAGGACAGGGGTATCTCCATAGAACTGGGCTTTACATCTTTGACGCTAAAAAACGGCCAACGTGCCGGTATCATTGACGTTCCCGGTCACGAAAGATTTATTAAGAATATGCTGGCCGGCGTGGGCGGCATTGATATGGTTATGCTGGTTATTGCAGCGGATGAAGGTGTTATGCCCCAAACCCGGGAACACCTGGACATTATACAGTTATTACAAGTCAATAAAGGACTGGTGGTAATAACCAAGGTAGACCTGGTGGATGAAGAACTATTAGAGCTGGTGGAAGAGGATACCCGGGACTTCATTTCCGGGACTGTACTCGCCGGTGCTCCTGTAATTGAAGTTTCGGCGGTTACCGGTCAGGGAATGGAGGAACTGCGAACCGCTCTGGCAGATCTGGCAGAAACAATCCCTCCCCGGGAGGAAACCGGTATCCCCAGAGTACCCATTGACCGTGTTTTTTCTGTTACAGGTTTCGGAACTGTTGTCACCGGAACCCTTGTTTCCGGCAGGCTGGAAGTGGGCCAAACCGTAGAAATCTACCCACAGCAAATCTTATCCAGGGTACGTTCTCTCCAGGTTCACGGGGAAAAACAGGATTTTGCCGGTGCCGGGCAAAGGGTAGCCGTTAACCTCACCGGAGTGGAAACCGGTGATTTGAAAAGGGGTAATGTAGTGGCAGGAACCGGCTCCCTCAAGCCCTGGAATAGAATAGATGTTCGGGTCCACCTTTTGCAAAACGCCCCCCGTCCCCTGAAAAACAGATCACGGGTACGAGTTTACCTGGGAACCGCGGAGGTACTTTCCCGAATAGTTCTTCTGGACAGAGAAGAATTATCCCCGGGAAAGGATTGCTACGCGCAGCTGATACTGGAGGAAACAATAGCTTGTGCAAAGGATGATCGCTTCGTTATTCGCTCCTACTCGCCCATGCTTACCATCGGCGGGGGAAAAGTAATAGACCCTGCGGCCCGCAAGCATAAGCGTTTCAAACCTGACATTATTGAAAACCTTAAAACCCGGGAAAGGGGAACACCGGAGGAGTTGGCAGAACAATTCCTGAGCTTACATCAAACACTGTATACCGGGCGGCAAATAGAACCTTTATCCGACTTAAGCCGGGAACAGAGAAACGCTGTTTTAACCCGGTTAGTGGAGGAAGGAAGAGTAAAGAAAATTGAAAGTGAACCTCCCCTCTACACATCCACACCTGTCTACAGAAAGTGGGTTGGGGAAATAAGGGATTCAGTTGGTGAATATCACCGGCAGTACCCGTTAAGGGAAGGGTATCCAAAGGAAGAGTTACGTTCACGTAAGTTTTCCGGGCTGCCATCCAAGCAATTTCACCAGCTTTTGCAGTCCATGGAAAATGACGGCTATATAAAACTTTATACACAGAACATCGCAGATGCTAATTTTCAACCAGAGCCGGATAACAGGCAAAGGGATATTATTGAAAAGATCGAGAAAAGGTATAAAACTGCCGGATTTCATCCTCCAAACTGGAACGAAGTCTGCACGCAACTGGGAATTAATCAACAGGAGGCCAACGAGCTTTTACAATATTTACTAAGAAAAGAAACATTGGCTAAAATAGGTGATAATATATTTTTCCACATAGAGACCCTCTATGAGGCACAGGCTAAAATATGTAAATATCTTGAGCAGAATAAGGAAATTTCCATTGGTGAAACCAGAGACCTACTGGATACATCCAGAAAATATGCATTACCGCTACTGGAGTATTTTGATAAAAGAAAAATAACCCGCAGGGTAGGAGATGTAAGAGTAGCCGGTAGGGCCATGGAATAGGGGGAGACCTTTTGGCTGCCACCAATGAACTGTTGAATTACATTAAAAACAAAATACTTCATGCCGGTCCCATAACCTTTGCAACTTTTATGGAGATAGCCCTTTACCATGAGCAATGGGGCTATTATACCGAAAATGCCAGATTAGGGCGCCACGGGGATTTCTACACCAGTCCCCATGTAAACCCGGTTTTCGGTAAAATGCTGGCGCGCCAACTGCACGAAATGTGGGTAGCCGCCGGACAACCCGGTCACTGGACGGTGGTGGAGTACGGGCCCGGGGAAGGTATATTGGCCAGGGATATTTTAGATTCGACACGCCGGGAATTTCCACAGTTTTACAAATTATTTCGATACCGGTTCCTGGAAACCAGCAAGTCCCTTGCTCAACGGCAAAAGAAGGTCTTTGAAAAATCAGAACATCAAGATGCCGGTGTTAAGTGGATCAAGGACCTGAACGAGATCAACAGGGGGGCTTTCCAGGGATGTATTCTTTCCAACGAACTTATTGATTCATTTCCCGTACACCTGGTAAAGCAGTCCCGGGAAGGTTTAAAGGAACTCTATGTTACTCTGCATAAAGGGGAGCTGGCCCTGGAGCCGGGAAAACCGTCCACCGGTGAACTGAAAGACTACTTCACCCGGCAGAAAGTGGAGCTCCATGCGGGCCAAAGGGCGGAAGTCAACCTGAATGCAATTAAGTGGCTAAATCACGTAGTACAGTTTCTTTCCCGGGGGTTTATATTAACAATAGATTACGGAACTTTTGCAGAGGAACTATATGCTCCGGCAAGATTTGACGGCACCCTGCGCTGCTTTTCCCGGCACCGGCTAAAAACATCCCCGTTAAAAGATCCCGGAAAGCAGGATATTACAGCCAGTGTAAATTTTACGGCTTTAGAAAAATGGGGCTGTGATGCCGGGTTATCCACACTGGGTATCATCAGCCAGTCACAATTTCTAATTAACCTGGGAATTTTAGACGAATTGAAAACAGACCATGAGTTTAGCTATGACCGGGAAAGAATGAAAAAAACAATGGCGGTTAAACAACTGATAATGCCGGAAGGGCTGGGGCAAACATTTAAGGTTCTCATTCAATGTAAGGGATTTACCCACTTGCCGGAGTTATCCGGAGCGCGCTCAGGCAGAGGAATTTAGAGATTAGTTATAAATGGCAGCAATTCCGGGAATAATTATTTCCGGAGGTGATATTGTGTCTAACTTTAATATTCCTAATTCTTCCAGCTCTTCATCCTTTGAAGAAAAATGTTCTGAAGCTAAAAACGACCTCAGCAACAAGCCGAAAGAAGAAGAAACCGACTCCACCGAAGAGTCATCCGAAAGCACAGACAGTGATTCGTTTAAAAGCTAAAAAAGAAAACCGTAAGAACCATAAAAAAACGGGGTTCCAACCCCGTTTTTTATGACATTGACTTTACCAACCAGTTAATTATATAATGGCAATGAAAATCATTATCACCAGGAGGTTGGAACATGACATCCCAGTGCACCATCACCTGTCCCACTTGCAATTATAAAATTACAACTTTTTCTTCCCGTTGTCCCAGGTGTTCAACGCCGCTGTTGGATTTATTTAAATGTTCGGGTAACTGTTCCCGCTGCAAAAAGGAAAAGGATAAAAAAGGGGATAAAAAATAAGCTATACATAGATACCGGTCTAATCCCCTTTTATGCTGTTCGTAGCTTCAACTGCAAGCCTGTCGCACCGGTTATTCCATTTATTATCAGCGTGGCCCTTGACCCATATCCACTCAATTTTATGCTGAGAAGAAAGTTCCAATATTTTTTTCCAAAGATCCGAGTTCTTGGCCGGTTGTTTATTACTCCTCATCCATCCCCGTGCCTGCCAGCCCTTTACCCAACCCTTATTCATGGCATCAACGATGTACTTACTGTCTGAATACAGCACAACCTCACATGGTCTCTTTAAGGCCTCAAGGCCCTTTATCACTGCCAGGAGTTCCATTCTATTGTTTGTGGTGTTTTCACAGGCACCGGACAGCTCCTTAATGTGCTCCCCGTATTTTAAAACGACCCCGTATCCACCCGGACCGGGGTTTCCGCTGCACGCCCCGTCTGTATATATTTCAACCCGTTTCAAATCCATCCTCCATCCCATAATCTTTTAGCTCAAAATTATACCACGTTTTACCGGCACTGCAAACAATACCTGCCCATACCCATACCACTTTTTCATCCGGAAATGATTTTTGTCATTTTGGGCAGGAATTTATCGAATAGCATTGAACCTGTTTAAGGTTACTTGGAGAATCTCAGGGGGCAAGGGGGGATGTGGGGAATCCCGGGTAAGGATATTATATTACCAAATGATACTTATACTAAAAATTAAATGATAAGGGGAGGTAAGGATTTTGCACTTTAAAAGGTATGGATTTAGTTTGGTGCTGGTACTTGTTCTGGCCATCGCTTTGATTGCCACAGGATGCGGCGGAGGCGGTAATGAAGACACCCAGCAAAATCAAGGTGAAGATAAGCTTAATGTTGCTTTCATGTATGTGGGTCCCGTTGGTGACGCGGGTTGGACATACGCCCATGACCAGGGAAGAGAGTATTTAAAGGAAAATTTGGACTACGTTGTTGCTGATGATTACGTTGAAAATGTTGCCGAAGGCGCGGAAGCTGCCACCGTGCTTACTCAGCTGGCCGAAAAGGGTAACGATGTTATTTTCTCCACCAGCTTTGGTTTTATGGATTATACCATTGATGTAGCTCAAAAATATCCTGATAAGATTTTCTTGCACTGCTCCGGTTACAAGACTGCCGATAACGTTGGTACTTATTTTGGAAGAATGTATCAGGCCCGTTTCCTCACAGGACTTGTGGCAGGCAGTTCCACCGAAAGCAATCTAATCGGGTATGTTGCGGCTTTCCCCATTCCGGAAGTAATCCGAGGCATTAACGCGTTTACCCTGGGGGTTAAGGAAGCAAACCCGGATGCGGAGGTAAAGGTGGTTTGGACAAACACCTGGTACGATCCCAGTAAGGAAAAGGATGCCGCCAAGGCATTACTTGATTCCGGGGCGGATGTAATAGCACAGCACCAGGATACCCCGGGACCCATGCAAGCAGCGCAAGAAGCAGGCGCCTATGGTGTTGGCTATAATACTGATATGAGTAAATTTGCGCCGGAAGCCGTTTTGACATCGGCGGTATGGAATTGGGGTCCGTATTATGTTGACGTGGTTGAAGCCATTAAGAACGGAACGTGGGAACCCAACCAGTACTGGGGATCCATGGCTGACGGTATAGTGGATATAGCACCTTATGGTCCCATGGTGGAAGAAGACACCAAGGAACTGGTAAAACAGTGGAGAGATAAAATTGAAAGCGGCGAATGGGACGTATTCTACGGTCCCCTGAAGAATCAAGACGGCGAGGTCAAGGTAGAAGAAGGACAGAAAATGACCGATGACGAAATATTGAATATGGACTGGTTTGTAGAGGACGTTAAGGGAAAACTGGAATCCTCAGAATAAAAAATTAAAGGGTTACTGGTGAATAAACTGCCAGTAACCCTTTATTGAGGGGCTACAATATGACGGAAAAACTCCTCTTGGAAATGAAACAAATTACTAAAAAATTTCCCGGTGTTTTGGCAAATAATAACATTAACCTGTCAGTTAAACCGGGAGAGATTCATATGCTTCTGGGAGAGAACGGCTCCGGCAAGAGTACCTTGATGAACATTTTGGCGGGACTATACAAGCCTGATTCCGGTGAGATATTCATTAAGGGAAAAAAAGTCAGCTTTAAGTCCCCCCGGGATGCCATCAATGCAGGTGTGGGAATGGTGCACCAGCATTTTAAACTGGTTGATACATTTACTGTATCTGAAAACATTGTCCTCGGAACGGGTACCAAGTTTAGATTAAACACTGCTGAAGCAGTAGGACAGATTGAGAGTCTTTCATCCAAATACGGTTTAGCAGTGGATCCCACTGCAAAGATATGGCAACTTTCGGTGGGGGAAAAACAGCGGGTTGAAATATTAAAAACACTGTATAAGGGTTCGGAATTACTAATACTGGATGAACCCACGGCCGTGCTTACTCCCCAGGAAAGCCGGGATTTGTTTAACAATCTCAGGCAAATGGCCCGGGACGGGCGTGGAGTTGTAGTCATTACCCATAAGCTCCAGGAAGTTATGCAGATCGCTGACAGGGTTACGGTGTTGCGTAATGGTAAAGCTGTGGCGACACTGGAAAGAGATCAAATAACCGAGCAGGATTTGGCCTGGCTTATGGTGGGGCGTGATGTGGTCTTTCAACAAAAAAAGACCCCGGCCCGGTTTGGCGTAAAGGTTTTAGAACTGCGCAATGTTGAGGCATTGAACGACAACGGCCGCCCGGCACTCCGTGGAATTACATTTGATGTTAAAGAAGGGGAAATATTCGGCATCGCCGGAGTTGCGGGAAACGGGCAAAGGGAACTGGCACAAGTCATAACCGGTATGCGCCGTTGCACAGCAGGCAGCATTTATTTAAATAATAAAAATATCACCAACCTCCCACCGGAAAAGATTATTCGGCAGGGCGTTGGGCATGTTCCGGAAGACCGTATGGGAACAGGTCTGGTGCCTAAATTAGGTGCGGTGGATAATGTCATTCTCAAGGGTTATTGGGATACTTATGCCCGGGGACCTTTTTTAGATTATAAGAAAGCTTCCTTGGAAACCGAAAGATTAATCTCCGAGTTTAACATAAAAATCAATGACCCCACAGCTCCGGTGAGTTTATTATCCGGGGGAAACTTGCAAAAACTTCTTCTGGCCAGGGAAATGTCCTTAAACCCGGCCCTTTTGGTAGCTATGTACCCCGTGCGGGGGCTGGATGTAGGTGCCACCGAAGCGGTGCACAGATTACTTTTGGAACAACGAACCAGGGGAACTGCTGTGTTATTGATTTCGGAAGATCTGGATGAAATTTTTAAGCTTAGTGACAGGGTAGGAGTTATTTTTGAGGGACAGATCAACGGTATTATGAAAACAGAACACGCTGATTTGGAAGAAATCGGTCTCCTGATGATGGGAGCCAAACAAACTGGAGAAATGCCATCATGACTACTAATAATTTGATTCCTGCCATATCGTTTGAAAAGAAACTTTCTCCCTCACCCCTAATGAATATATTGGTTCCCGTGGTTTCAGTTATTCTGGCTCTTTTAACCGGGGCCTTATTACTGGCTTTGACCGGTAAAGATCCTTTGCAGGTTTATTCGGTAATGTTCTATGGCGCCTTTGGTTCCAAATATGGTCTTACAGAAACCGTCGTCAAAGCTACCCCCCTTTTGCTGGCGGGATTAGGACTGGCTGTGGCCTTCCGTATGCAATTATGGAACATAGGCGGGGAAGGGCAAATATATATGGGAGCCTTCGGGGCAACATGGGTAGCTCTTACAATTCCCGACCAACCTGCATGGGTGGTTTTACCCGCTATGATGTTGGCGGGAGCCGTTGCAGGGGGCCTTTGGGCCGTTATTCCGGCTATACCCCGTGCCTATCTGGGAGTCAATGAGATCATTACCACTCTTATGCTTAACTATGTGGCCATACTGTGGATAGATTATTTGGTCTACGGTCCCTGGAAAGACCCGGCAGGGTATAACTTTCCCCTCACCCCTTCCTTTTCTGAATCAGCTATTTTACCCACTTTGGGTGATACGCGCATTCATGCCGGCCTTTTAATAGGCGTTGTATTGGCAATTATACTTTATTTACTGATTTTCAGGACCAAATTCGGTTATGAAATTCGTGTATTGGGAGAAAGCCCGGAAGCAGCACGCTACGCGGGAATGAATATCACCGGAAAAATAATACTGGTAATGATGATCTCCGGTGCCATTTGCGGGCTTGCCGGTATGGCCGAACTCTCCGGGGTAACCCACAGGCTTCAGCAGGGCTTCAGCCCTGGCTATGGCTACACCGCGATAATCGTTGCGTGGCTGACCAAGCTTAACCCGCTGGGTATTATTATCGTTGCCCTTTTATTTGGAGGCCTGCAAGTAGGTGGATTTGCGGTGCAGATGAACGGAGTTCCCGCCACCGTGGTTTCCATGTTACAAGGGGGTTTGTTATTCTTTGTCTTAGGTGGCGAAATACTAACACGTTACCGTATTTCCATTAACAGCCGCCGGGGAGATGATACACCATGAGCTCAGACATATTCATTGCCATACTGGCCACAGCAATTACCACGGGAACCCCTATTCTTTACGCCGCCCTGGGAGAAATTCTCACAGAGCGCGCGGGCATATTAAACCTGGGCGTTGAAGGCATGATGCTTGTGGGTGCCGTCAGTGGATTTATGGCTGCCCTGCAAACAAGCAATCCCTGGATGGGAGTCTTTGTGGCCATGCTGGCCGGCGGAGCTATGGCCTCAATTCATGCTTTTCTTACAGTTACCATGCGGGCCAATCAAACTGTCAGCGGATTGGCTCTGACGATTTTCGGTATAGGACTCAGTGGTTATCTGGGAAAACCTATTGTGGGCACCCCTCTGGAAGCTTCTTTTAGAATATTTGAGCTTCCCTTATTGAGCAGTATACCCTTTATCGGCCCCATAATGTTTAAACAGGATGCCCTTGTTTATTTAAGTTACTTAATTGTTCCGGCCATGTGGTTCTTTATTTACAGGACCAAAGCGGGGCTCAACCTGCGGGCCGTGGGCGAAAACCCCGCCGCTGCGGATTCTTTGGGTATTAACGTTTTCCGCATAAAATATGTGTACGTCATTGCCGGTGGTATGCTGGCGGGAATAGGGGGGGCATACCTTTCCCTGATGTATGTTCCCACCTGGATGGAGAATATTGTTGCGGGCCGCGGCTGGATAGCTGTAGCCTTGGTTATATTCGCCACCTGGAACCCGGGGCACGCCTTACTGGGCTCATACATTTTCGGGGGTATTGATGCACTGGGATTTCGCCTTCAGGCAATGGATGTTATGATACCCTCTTATTTCTTGAAAATGCTGCCTTACATCTTTACCATAATAGTACTTATCCTGGTAACAGGCAAAAATGCCGCCAAGCATATAGGTGCTCCCCAGTCCTTGGGTTTACCTTATGACCGGGAGGAGAGATAAACAAATACCAAACAAAGGAGTATAGAGATGAAAGTTCTTAAAGAAAAAATTCTAAGGGAAGGCAAGGTACTATCCGATACAGTGCTAAAGGTTGATTCTTTTTTAAACCACCAGATTGACCCCGCTTTTACCATGGATCTGGGCAAGGAGATTGCCTCCCGGTTTGAAAAGGATTCGGTGACAAAAATTCTCACCGTGGAAGCATCGGGTATTGCAGTAGCCATGGCAACCGGATTAGCCCTCAATGTACCGGTTATCTTTGCCAAAAAGAAACGTGCGGCCACGGCTGACCCCAATGTTTATACAAGTACCATCTACTCCTTTACAAAGGATGAATCCGTGGATATTTATGTTAACAGCCGTTTTCTCAGCCCCTCGGATAATATCCTGCTGGTTGACGATTTCCTGGCCCAGGGGGAAGCCTTGAAGGGTATGGTGGACATTGTAAAGCAATCCAAAGCTTCACTGGCCGGAGCGGGCATTGTTATAGAAAAAGTCTTTCAAGGAGGAGGACAAGCCTTACGGCAGTCCGGGGTTCGCATTGAATCCCTGGCACCTGTTTCCAGCCTGGCCGGCGGGAAAGTTCTTTTTGAAAATTAACACCTTTTAAACAAGGTGTTTTTTTATTCTTCCTGGATAAAACACCCGTCTTTACAGGATTGTTTTTTTTATAACTATATACTACAATGTTACAGGGTTTTGTCATCAAACATATCCCCCATCTCCGGAGGTGGAACTTAAAAGTGAGTATCCAGGAGATCAGAATAAAAAATAATCCTGAACTTCCTGATGTTAAAGGTAACGAAATACTATATGAGATTAAACATTCTCTCCGTTTAGACGGTATTAAAAAAGTGAATACGGCAAAAGTGTACCGTTTTGAGGGTATAACCGAAGAAGAAGCACGGTTGCTGGCGGAAAAACTCCTGGCTGAGAAAATATTTCAGAATTACACCCTAAACAGCGCTATTTTAAGTGAATATGATTACTTGATTGAAGTCGCTTACAAGCCCGGGGTTATGAATCCCGAGGCCGCATCTTTAATGAAGGCGGCCAGGGATCTGGGAATTAGTGACCTGCTGGCTGCTGATTCAAGTATGGAATATAGTTTTACAGGTTCGAACATTACCCAATCGGACATCAATTTAGTTACAAAACGCCTGCTGGTTAATGATACTGTGGAACAGGTAATTAAAGAAAAACCTCAAACCCTGGTAATAAGCGGTTCACCGGGTAAAACCGAAATTATTCCCCTGCGCCGGATGAATGACGCGGAAATGCTGGAGTTGAGCAAGGACCGTCTATTTTTAAACCTTGAGGAAATGAAAATTATTCAATCATATTTTGAAAACATTCACCGGGACCCCACTGACTGTGAACTGGAGACAATAGCCCAAACCTGGTCTGAACATTGTGTTCATAAAACCTTTAAGGCCAAGTTAATTGTGGACGGAAAAGAAAAGCCTCCCCTTATGCAACGGTTACAAAGGGCTACAAAGGAAGCCAATCACCCGCTGGTACTATCAGCTTTTATTGATAATTCCGGTGTAATGAATTTTTATGATGGCTATGCCCTTTGTGGTAAAGTGGAAACTCATAACTCTCCCTCCGCAATTGAACCCTACGGTGGTGCCATGACGGGCAGTGGCGGAGTTTTCCGTGATGTAATGGGTACAGGGCAAGGGGCAAAAGTGGTGGCATCCACGGATATGTTCTGTGTAGCGGAACCTGACCTACCTTTTTCCCATGTTCCCGAGGGATGCTTACACCCCAATTATTTATTGCGTCGAGTCGTTGCCGGCGTACGGGATTACGGTAACCGAATGGGTATTCCCACCAATAACGGCTCCGTACACTTTCACCGTGATTTCAGGGCCAAACCCTCAATTATTGTCGGGGCATATGGAATCATGCCCGCGGACAAGTGTAGAAAAGGGGAACCCCAAAAAGGAGATTTGGCCATTGCTATAGGAGGACGTACCGGAAGAGACGGCATTCACGGTGCCACCTTTTCCAGCGGGGAAATGACCCACCGCACCATATCTGTTAATTCAAGTGCTGTTCAGATCGGTCACCCCATTGAAGAAAAGAGAATGAGTGATGCACTGCTTGAGGCACGGGACAGCGGTCTCATACGTGCCATCACCGACTGCGGTGCCGGTGGATTCAGTTCCGCTCTGGGTGAAATGGGTGAAAATACCGGTGTTGAAGTTTGGCTGGATAAAGTTCCCCTTAAGTATCCCGGACTGGCCCCGTGGGAAATATGGCAGTCAGAAAGCCAGGAGCGAATGGTGGTGGCCATTGACCCGCAAAACCTCGAGTCACTGGTGGAAATATGCACTGAATATAACGTTGAAGCTACGGTTATCGGGCGATTCACCGGAAAAGGGCGCCTGGAAGTTTGGTACCAAGAGGAACTTGTCTGTGATTTGGATATGGACTTTTTGCATAATGGACTGCCTCAGCGTATCATGACAGGTTCCTGGAAACCCGAAGGGTTCATTGAACCAAATGTTAATCAAGTAAATGACTGGGTGGAAACATATAAAGGGATAATGGAAAACTTAAATGTTTGTTCCAAGGAACCCATTGTCAGACTCTATGATCACGGTGTTCAGAGTGGCAGCGCCCTTCCGCCATTCAATGGTATTGACTATGACGCCCCCAATGATGCCACGGTGATTACACCGATACTCGGCAAAGAGTACGGGTTAGTTATAAGCCACGGTCTGAACCCTGTTCTGAATAAGATAAATCCTTATTACGGGAGTATGTGGGCCTCGGCTGAAGCCGTATCGAATGCAGTGGCATCAGGGGCAAACCCGGATGATATATGCCTGATTGATAACTTTATCTGGCCCTTCCCGGATGAAGAGGCGCTGGGTGCTTTGGATATGGCCGTTGACGCCTGTGTTGACTTTGTAAAGGCCACGGGAATGCCCTTTATTTCAGGTAAAGACAGCCTGAGCAGCACCTACCGGTCCCAAGGGGGAGAAATCATCAAAATTCCGCCGGTTTTATGCGTTTCGGCCTTTGGCCGAATTGAGGACGTAAACAAAACCGTATCCGCTGATCTGAAGGCGACCGGCAGCCAGATTGTACTGGTGGGCTACCGGGAAACATCCCAAATGGCGGGTTCCGCCTATTTCGAAATGCTGGGCGCGACGGGTAACAATCTGCCCAGAGTAAATCCTGAGAAACTGTACCAGGTTTGGCAGGCGGTTTATGGAGCGATTCAAGCCGGCAGTATACTTGCCTGCCACGACATAAGTGAGGGCGGTCTTGCCGCCTGCCTGGCGGAAATGTGTTTCGGTGGAAATATGGGTGCGCAAATTAACATCCCCTTAGAAGAAGACAGGGCCGATTACTTTTTATTTAACGAGACAGCCGGTTGTTTCCTGATGGAGATACCGGCAGAGGCAGATCCCGGCCAACTATTTACCAATGTTCCTTACGTCAACCTGGGTACTACCACACCACAAGAAATGATTACCGTAAAACAAAGGGAGTGGGAATTGCTCAGTGTGGAACTGGCTGAATTAAAGGCTGCCTGGCAAAGGCCCATGAGGGAGGTGTTTGGCGGTTGAAACCCAATATCTGTATTTTAAGAACCGACGGCACCAACTGTGATATTGAAACCATGTACGCCGTGGAAAAGGCCGGCGGCCGGGGGAAGATGGTCCATGTAAATCAACTCCGCTCCGGAAGTGCCGACCTGAAGAATTATAAAATGCTTATTGTGCCCGGTGGTTTCACTTACGGGGATGATGTTCATTCCGGTAAAATTCTGGCAGTGGAACTGATATCTTATTTAAGGGAGCAATTGCTGGAATTTGTGGAGAAGGGCAATCTGGTCTTGGGTATTTGCAATGGATTTCAAGTACTGGTTAGAACAGGACTACTTCCCCAAGGTAACCCTGGGGACATTAAGGTAACCCTGATAAATAACGACAGCGGTCGTTTTGAATGTCGCTGGGTAAACATGAGGGTGGAGAAATCAAACTGCGTGTTTACCCGGGGAATGGAAGGTACTGTGGTAAGCTACCAGGCCGCCCACGGAGAAGGTAAGTTTTATACCGACAAAGTTACTCTAGAGGGTCTTGAAAAAGCCGGGCAGGTGGTATTCAGGTACTGTACACCGGCGGGAGAACCAACCTCTTCCTACCCGGCCAACCCCAACGGCTCCCTCAATGCCATTGCGGGAATCAGTGACAGCACCGGCAGGATTATGGGATTAATGCCACACCCGGAAAGATTCGTGGAACATTACCAACACCCCAACTGGCGCCGCAAAAAAACAGAACCTCACGGCCTGGCTGTTTTTAAAAATGCAGTAGATTATATAAATCAAATGTAATCAATGAAATGAGTGGTACACATGATACTTCGTAAAGCAAAGATAACAGATATAGAGATAATACACGGGTTCATTACCCATTACGCGGATCTCGGTCTAATGCTTCCCCGGTCCAGATCTTCTTTATATGAGGCCATTAGAGAATTTACAGTTGTAGAGGATAATAACAATATTATCGGAGCGGGATCATTACACATTATCTGGGAAGACTTAGCTGAAATCCGGGCACTGGCAGTTCACCCCGATCACCAAAAACAGAGACTGGGCCGAAAACTTGTGGAATCTTTCCTGGCAGAAGCCGATGAATTGGAAATTCCCAGGGTATTCGCCCTTACTTACCAAGGACCCTTCTTTCAAAAATGTGGGTTTGAGTTCATAGACAAGGAAGAACTGCCCCAGAAGGTCTGGAAGGAATGTATCGACTGCCCCAAATTCCCCAAATGCGAAGAAGTCGCCGTAATAAAAAGATTGAAATAGACGCCCATGCCGCTAACGCGGCACCAGCAGAAGTATGAAAAAGTGGCTAAGTGCGTTTAATATACTGCAAATACCGGGGTAAAGAGCGGGCAGCACCCGGAGCGAGCATACGCAGGTTAAATCAAAAGAGCGAACGGAGCGGAGGATCAGCGGCGAATCCTGTTTGAGCGAAGCGAGTTATGCAGCCGCCCGGAGCGGAGTGAGCTCATTCAATTAAAATGCCCGAGTAAGCGAGCGCAGGGTGCTGCCCGCTCCGGCGAAATAATTACCTTTTAAACGAAACCACGAGATAGTTTTTTCAACGTAGACTTTTTCAAGATAGTCCTGTAAAAATAGTGCCAACAGGCACTATTTTTTTTTTGAAGCGTATATTGTTAATTCCCACCGGTGATATTGTAAAAAGAAATAACACAACGGCTCACATTGGGAGGAAAAAATAACAATGGCCACACCGGTAATGCCAAAATGCTGGCGTGAAGAAACAAAACCCCACAAGTTTTGCCCGGGATGCGGGCACGGCTTGGTTTTAAAGGCTCTGGGAGAAGCTATCGATGAACTGGGCATCCAGGATAGAACGGTTTTCGGCTGTGATATAGGCTGCTCCCTTTTATCCTGGGACTTTTTTAACATGGATAGCGTGCAAACACACCATGGACGCACAACACCTGTGATGACCGGAATTAAACGGGCAAATCCCCACCTTTTGGCCATAGCTTATATGGGAGACGGGGGAGGCTATGCCATAGGATCACAACACCTGGTTAACGCCGCCGCCCGTAACGAGAGAATTACAGTTATCCTGGCTAACAATACCAACTACGCTATGACGGGGGGGCAAATGGCCCCCACCACAATGCCGGAGCAAAAAACAGAAACCAGTCCTTACGGGCGTGATCCCGCCAAAACAGGTTTCCCCATGCAGGGTCCGGAGATGGTTGCAGCCATAACCCGGGAAGGGGCCTATGTGGCACGGGGCAGCATAGCCAATCTGCGCCAACTTAAATCATATTGTAAAAAAGCCTTACAAAACCAGATGGAGGGAAATGGTTTTTCCTTTATTGAAGCATTGTCCTCTTGCCCCACCAACTGGAGGATGAACGCAAAGGAAACATGGAAGTTCGTTGAGGAGACAATGCCGCAATACTTTCAAATAGGTGAATTAAAAGCACCTGGACAAGACCAAAATGCCAGTTAAATCTAATGTTTATGCCCGGACTTGCAAGCGGGCATTTTTCTTTTTGGTATGAGGTTTTAAAATAAAGATAATACGGCAATAATTGGTATTAATATAAGTGGCATTTCTCATGGGAGGATTTTTATATTATGATTAAAAAATTCCTTAATCTGGGAACCGGTGCCTGGAAGGAACGCAGATTAAAGGGAACTTATCTTCGCTATTATATTGAAAACCCGGAAGATGGCAGAAACATTGTTGCCAGGTGGCTTGATTTTCTGGGTGTTATATTTCTTACCTGGGCATTGAGCTTTTTATTGTTGGAACAAGTTACAAGAACCCAAAGAACCTTCCTGTGGTCTGCGGCGGTGCTTGTGATTGGATTAATCATTATTGATGTTATAAAAAGAAGGCAACTGCGAAAAAAAATATTAAACACCCGCAGAAAACTGGCCAGGGAAAGCTACCTGGAAGAAATAAACCATATGGAAGATACTGATTTTGCCGATTTCGCAACGGGGTTATTGCAAAAATACGGTTTGGAGTTATCCGGAGAAGCAGAACTTACAGACCAAGAAATGTTGACCGGAATCTTTGAAAAGGCGCCGGTTTGGGTTAAGCTTCTTTTTGAGAATAATACTGCGGTATTCAGTAATTTGAAAAAGATACTGGGCAAAGCTGCGGACAGCAATTATAATGCCGTTATAATCGTAGTCAAAGATCAAGCATCAAATGAGCTTCTAAGAATAATAGAATCATTCCGGAACTCAATTCACATTGAAATAGTGGACAAAAACAGGCTGGCTAAAATGGCTGCCCATATCGATCATCCCTCATCATCTTCTTTGCCAGAGCATTTTTCGGAACTTAAAGAGCACCAGGAAAGGGAAAAAAGGAGATCCCTCAGAAAAGAGATTATTGGTACCAGGCAAAAGACAAGAGGTTACGGCCTTTCCGCCTTATTACTGTTTTTTTTATTTGCCTTTCTTGAGAGCAGTGCATTGATAAGCATAACCTACCTGGTTTTTGCAATGATAAATACAGCCTTGGCAGCTACCTCATTTATTATGGAGAGGCACAAAAAGCAAGTTCAATTGCTGAAACCTTAAATTACCACCCTTTCGGTGGTATTTTTTTAGTTAAAATCAAATATTATCTTTTTTTACTGTATATTAAGATTTCCTAATGTATACCGGCTTTATATTATCTGAAATTTATGATATATTTAAAACTGTCACAGAAAATTGCCAATAAGGAGTTGTGACAAGTTGAAATTAACCGATGAAGAAAAAAAAATCGCAGTGGAAACAAGTCAAAGGATTTTAGCCGATTATACCAGTAACAAGGGAGTCCTTATTCCTGTCCTTCAACACATACAAAAGGAACTGGGATACGTTCCGCCCCCGGCCATGGAAATTGTGGCAACCCATTTTGACATTCCAAAGGTGGATGTATATAGCATAGTCACTTTTTATAACCAATTCCGGCTCACCCCACCAGGTAAAAACCAAATTAAGGTTTGTATGGGGACAGCATGCCATATGCGAGGCGGCACAATAATAATGGATTCCTGGAAAAGGCGGTTGGAGATTGACTGCGGGGAGACAACCGAGGACCGGGAATTTAGCTTGGAGAGGGTAGCCTGTGTGGGCTGCTGCACTCAAGCACCCGTAACGGTCATAAACGAGGAAATACATCCTAAGGTTACACCCACTAGGGTTGATGGCTTATTGCTCTCCTATCAGTTGGATAAAGATAAAGAAGCTAAAAAGGCAGGCGAAGATAATTGAACAGTACATCAACAACTTATGCCGCAAAATTTGAACAATTGAAAGAACAATCTGAAGCTTGCTGGAATGCTTTAAAGGAAAAACCGCTGATTATGGTGGGCGCTGCTACCTGTGGACGCGCTGCCGGTGCCTTGGAAATAATAGAAACCTTCAAAAACGAGTTAGCTAACCGGCAAATTGACGCCAATGTAATTGAAGTGGGCTGTATGGGACACTGTTACGCTGAACCAATGGTAATTATCCAAAAACCCGGTCACTCCGCAATTTGCTATGGATATGTTTCAGAGGGACTTGCATCCATGTTGGTCAGGGAATTTGTTGCCGGAGATGATCCGTGTATTGAATTTGCCCTTGCGGCCCTTGAGATCAATGATTTCATCCCCACTTTTGAAGACTTTCCCCGGGGAATGGTGGAAAAGAAGATTGTAATGGAACACTGCGGCCTAATTAACCCCGAAGATATCCGTCATTATATAGCAAACGGCGGTTATGAAGCGCTGGCCCAAGCAGTCCATAAGCCCGGTAATGAAATTATTTCAACAATAAAGTCCTCCGGCCTGCGCGGGCGCGGGGGAGCTGGTTTTCCTACAGGTATCAAGTGGGAAACCTGCCGCCGGGCCAAAGGGGAAACAAAATACGTAATATGTAACGCCGATGAAGGTGACCCGGGTGCATTCATGGATCGCACCATTTTAGAATCAAACCCTCATCAAGTTTTGGAAGGACTTGCGCTGGCAGCCCGTGCTGTGGGCGCAACTAAGGGATACATTTACATTCGAGCGGAATACCCGCTGGCTGTGAAAAGAATTGAAACAGCCATCACGCAAGCAAAAGAGGCAGGCCTTCTGGGTAATTCCATATTGGGTAGTGATTTTGACCTGGAACTGGAAGTTTTCCAAGGTTCCGGAGCTTTTGTATGCGGAGAGGAGTCGGCGCTTATCGCCTCAATGGAAGGGGAGCCCGGTATTCCTCGCCATCGCCCGCCCTTCCCGGCTGAATCCGGCTTATGGGGTAACCCCACGGTGATAAATAACGTAAAAACACTGTCATATATTCCCCATATTGTACGCAAAGGTGCGGATTGGTTTAAAGAGACAGGCACACCGGACAGTCCCGGTACGGCCATTTTTGCTCTTGCCGGCAAGGTCATAAATACCGGTCTCGCCGAAGTACCCATGGGAACAACCTTAAGCCAGATAATATATGATGTGGGCAGCGGAATAGACGGGGGCAAGCAATTTAAAGCTGTACAAATAGGGGGACCCTCCGGAGGGTGCTTACCAGAAACATTCCTGGACACCCCCATTGATTTTGACTCCTTACGCCAGGCAGGGGCCATGATGGGCTCCGGGGGTATGGTTGTCATGGATGAAGATGACTGTATGGTTGAAATCGCGCGCTATTTTCTGGATTTCACCCAAAAAGAATCCTGCGGTAAATGCACCTTTTGCCGCCTGGGAACAAAACAAATGCTGGATATATTGGAAAGGATAACAAAACGTCAAGGAAAGCCTGAAGATATAGACACATTATTTTACTTGGCGGAAAACGTAAAGATAGGTTCCCTGTGCAACCTGGGCAAAACCGCCCCTAATCCCGTATTAAGCACCCTCAGACATTTCCGTGATGAATACCAAGCGCATATTGACGAAGGGCGCTGCCCCGGCCTGATGTGCATGGACTTTATAGCCTATTACATTCTCCCGGATAAGTGCGAGCGTTCCTGTGACGCGTGTGTTGGTTCGTGCCCGGTTGAATCCATCTTCTCCAACGAGGATAGGATCAAGGTCATTGACCAGGAAAAATGCGTAAAATGCAATAGCTGCATGGACGCGTGTCCACCTCAATACAGCGCCATTGTCAAATTGTCACCCCCTGAACTGGTGAAGGAAAGGGAGAATGGATGATGAGTAACCAAATAACACTTACTATTGACAATAAAGAGATTCAAACACGGGCAGGGGAAAAGCTTTTATGGGTGGCTCTGAAAAACGGTATCTATATTCCTCACCTTTGTGCAATGCATGAACGTCTAACACCCTTTGCCGCCTGTCGCCTTTGTTTTGTTAAGGTAGAAGGAAAGCCTTATCCCGTAACCGCCTGCACCGAACCCGCCAGCGATGGAATGGTTGTCCATACCCGCGGCGAACAGGTAGACGAGTTGGTTAAAGTGGGATTCCAATTGATAATGTCCAATCATAAAATTGATTGCAAAAACTGTTCTGCAAACGGCTCCTGTGAGTTACAAAAAATTTCCAAGGAAAGAAAAATACCCTTAAAGAGCAAAAAACTACCCAGCTTGATCCATAATTTACCGGTGGACGACAGCAAAGAAGGTATTTTATACGATCCCAACAAGTGCGTCCTCTGCGGTCGCTGCGTAATTGCTTGTAGAAATGAGGGGGAAGGCATCCTGGGTCTTGCCCATCGCGGTTTTGAGCGGATGCTGACAACTTTCAACGATGCCCCTCTGGGTGAAACCGAATGCACCGGCTGCGGAAGTTGCGTAAAAGTTTGCCCGGTGGGAGCCCGCACTGAAAATGAGAATACTTAATAAGTCAAGAAAACGGTGCATGGCACCGTTTTCTTGACTTATTACACTTTCCGGCTGAGAAATCCCCAAGCTATCTTTCACTCAAATAGGCATAAGCCCCTGTTGCTACGGCTAAAAACCCACTGGCTATGAAAACACCCGGTAATTTGATAACCGGAAGCAGCATCCCTAAAAATACAGGGGCGGCGGTTTGCCCCACAAACTTCAGGGTGTTGAAAAACAGCCACCACACCACCCCGGTACTCCTCATGGCTCCTTTCAGTGATAAGGGAGTTTAGTTGCGGTTGGGCCAGTCCCATCCCTGATCCAAACAAAAATAACAATAGGAAGACAATAACTATTGAATCCGTTAAAGAAAAGAGCAATAAAGCTGCCGCCATTAATAAGTAGCCGGCGGTAAAGACAACATGGAGCTTGACTTTAGTACGTATGTTTTTAGCGGTCAGGGAAAACACCGCCACAGCCCCCCTTGAACTGCCAAGGCCATACCCGCGACTAGGGGGGAGAACCCGAATTTATCCTGTAAAAGTATAGGGATATAAATAACCACGGCATAAAGTAAAAAAAACATGATAAAACACATTAGATTTATACTAATGGTCTTTTTTTGTCTTAAAGCTATTCCCACTAACCTCAAGTAGTCGGTAACACTGCGCCTTTCAGCGGGTGTAACCGGCGGCAACAGAAATACCGCCAACAAAGCCAGGGGAAGGGTCAGGACGAAAAACAAAAAGGGGTAATTCCAGTGCCAATAAGCAAGTGCCCCGCCGATCATAGGGGCGGATACTGAACCCACTGCAGTTGTGGCGCTCATCCATCCCATTACCTGAACCCTTTTTAGATCCCGGTAAAGATCCCCGATGAGCGTCATGGCTGTGGGAATTAGCCCCGCAATGAAAACTCCCTGGATAAATCTGAAGACTAATAAAAGATTAAAATCCGTAGTATAAAAACAGGCCAGGCCGGCCAAGCCATTTCCAATCAAACAGGGAATCAGCACCTTTTTTCTACCCCACCGGTCAAGGAAACCACCTACAAAAGGGATAGAAACGGCACTGGCAAAGGTGTAACTGGCTAGTATCAAACCCACCCGCTCCGGCTCAACGTGTAAGGGCCCGGCCATGGAAGATAAAGTAGGGGCAATCAAAGAACCTCCGGTCATACCAAAGAAGGCGATAACACAAATTAGAGGGATAATACTCTTATTCGCCTTATTTTTTTGCGCACTACTTTCCGCCAATGACATAGAAGAGCCTCCCATTGGTTTTTCCCGGCACAATATCACAAATTCCACCGGTTCCCTTATCCAAATCTGTTTAACTAATTTCTATAGTTGAAGATTAGTACTACAGCGTAAGTTAAAAAAGCTGGACAATGGCAACCTAACCTGTTAAAATATTCAAGGGGTCTGGTAATGCAAGCGAAATTAATATCAAAAGTGGTAGCTATGAGTAATGAATTCACTCTAAATACACAGCCACTGGTTGGAAAGCTCAAAGATATTCGACCGCTAACGGTTCGGTTGGTTAATAAGACATCCTGGGAGCAGGTGTGGGACTAT
>Ga0182240_100209_pt1 | contig 24096 bp, 20 predicted proteins | sample hydfrates4_PW_90_FD_145594 | JGI IMG/M metagenome (GOLD analysis project Ga0182240, IMG submission 145594) | Subsurface microbial communities from deep shales in Texas, USA - hydraulic fracturing test 4_PW_90 | ecosystem: Environmental > Aquatic > Deep subsurface > Shale gas/oil reservoir >...
GTGCTGAAACTATTTTGATGAACAGAGCTAAAGATGAAAAAACATTTAAAAAGGTTGTTAAATTAATAAATGGTTTTAAAGATTATTTTCTTTCACATGATCAGGAAATTTATGAAAACCCATCTCCCGGAAATAAAGAAGGTGGAATTACAACTCTAGAAGAAAAATCATTAGGCTGTACTCAAAAAGGTGGAACAGGGATAGTAAATGATGTTTTTTTCTATGGTGAACAGGTAACGGGAAAAGGTCTTAATTTGCTGGAAAGCCCTGGTAATGATTTAGTAGCAACAACTGCCCTTGCAATTGCTGGAGCTCATATGGTTTTATTTACCACTGGACGAGGAACACCATTTGGTGGGCCAGTTCCTACAGTTAAAGTTTCAACTAATACTCGATTATATAATAAAAAGAGAAATTGGATTGACTTTAATGCAGGGGAACTGCTGGAAGGTAGAGATATGGAGTCTTTAAGCGAAGAGTTTTTTGAATATTTGCTGGGACTTGCCTCTAAAAAAACTAAAAGCAAAAACGAAATTAATGATTATCGAGAAATAGCTATTTTTAAAGATGGAGTAACCTTATAATCACTAAACTTTGATCATGAAAATACTACTACAAGCAAAATATAATTATAAATATAAGAGTATAAGGAGATTTTTATGATTGGTGAAAAAGAAAAAGATCTTAAAAAAATAAAATATCAGGAATTGATTAAATTTTTTCTACCTCTGGCTGTTATGCCTATTATTATTGGTATTGCTCATAATGCAGTAAATGCAAGTCTGGCAAGATTACCATTTCCTGAAATAACTTTAGCAGTTTTTGCTGTTTCAAAAAGTTTAACAAATAACTTAAAGTCTCCTATACACATGGCAAGACAAACAGTTACTTCCCTGGTAGATGATCACCGCAGTTTTAAATTAGTCAGTCAGTTTTTGTTAAGTTTAGGATTTTTATTTTTTCTAATAATTGCTGGTTTAGGTTATACACCTTTAGGAGAAATTATTTTTAAAAGAGTGATAGGTTTAAAGGATCCCCAAGAAATAAAACTTGCCTATCAAGCTTTAAAAATCATGGCTTTTATTCCTTTAGTTGAAACTTTTAGAAATATGATGCAGGGGCTGGCTATAAGTTTAAAAAAGACAAATTTAATTACCCCTGGAGTAATTGTAAGAATTATCAGCATTTCCCTTATTTTAATTTGGGTTACTATAGAACAGGTAGTAGGTGGGATGACTGCAGCTAGTGGAGTCTGGGTGATAGGCATTACAATAGAAATGATTTTTGTTACTCTAGCACTCAGGCATTCTTTTGGTAGTTTTAAAGCTGTGATTGATAACCTACCTAAAAATGTTAGTAAAAAAGTTAACTTAAAAAGAATAATTAAATTTTTCATTCCAATTGCTGTTATGGCATTTTTAACTCGTTTTGTGCAGCCGGTTGTACAAAGTGGAATCGTGAGGACTAGTATTGGACCGCTAGATTTAGCTGCTTATGGTGTTAGCTGGACTTTAGTTTTAATATTTGTTGGTCCTTTAGATATGCTTCATCAGTGTTCATTAGTTTATGCCCATGAATTAAATCAGAGAAATTGGACTAAGATCAAAAATTTTGCTTTAACCGCTGGAACAATTGTCAGTTTAATTTTAGTGATATTGGCATTTACTCCAGTAGGAGATTTTATTTTGTTGAATATAATTTCTGTTTCACCAGCGATTGCTGAACTTGTTAAAAAAGTTATTGCTGCTTTTATACTATTTCCAATCATAAGAGCTTATAGAGAAACTTTTTGGGGAGTCATGATGCAGCGTCAGACAACCAATATCATTGCAGCTGCTAAAATAGTTGGTTTAATATTTGTTATTTTTACTTTTTTAATATTAGCTGTAGCTTTTGAAATAAATACTGCAATTATTGCAGCTTTAGCTTTAACTGCAGGGGAAGCAGCTGATGCATTGACAATTAGTTATTTTATAAAAAGAAATAATACATTGAACGAAATTTATGCAGATAATAAATTTAATTAAATTTTAGGGGGTTAAAAATGATTTCTAAGCTGGAAAATGATAAAATTCTAATCAAAGCTGATAGTTTAGGAGCCGAACTAAAGAAATTAGTTTTAAAAAAGAATAACAAAAATTATCTCTGGCACGGTGATTCGAAATATTGGGGGAGATCTGCACCTGTTTTATTTCCTTTTGTTGGTCATCTTAAAGATGATAAGTATACCTACAATAATCAGGAATATAAAATGACACAGCATGGTTTTGCTAGAGATAAAGAATTTGAACTTATAGATCAGGGTGAAAATCATTTAATATTTAGCTTAACTGAAGACAAAGCAAGTTTAAAAAAATATCCTTTTAAATTTAGACTGGAAATAAAATATGAAATTAAAGGAAATTCGCTGGCAGTCAGCTATAAGGTAAGAAATTGTGATCAAAAGAAAATGTTTTTTTCTATCGGAGCTCACCCTGCTTTTTACTGGCCTTTAAATAAAAACGAGACTAAAGAAGATTATTATTTAGAATTCAAAAAAACAGAAACAGCCAGTAGATACCTTCTAGAATCAGGACTCTTGAACAACAAAAAAGAGAAATTAATGGAGAAATCAAAAAAATTAGACCTTAAAGCAGATACTTTTAAAGATGATGCTTTAGTATTTAAAGATATAAAGTCAGAAAAAATTATTTTGAAAAGCAGAAAAACTGAAGCAAAAGTTGAAATGGAATTTGAGGGATTTCCTTATCTAGGAATCTGGTCCCAATCAGCTGCTGCACCTTTTATTTGTCTTGAGCCCTGGCATGGGATTGCTGATTCAGTCGACAGCAGTGGCAAGCTTGAAGAAAAAGAAGGAATTATGTCTTTAGAAGCAGGGAATAATTTTGAATCAACCTATGTAATTAAAATTGACTAAAGCTGAGTCTTAATTTTAACACTGTGTTTCTTTTGTGATGCATATCATATAAACTCCTTTCTGAAGATGCTATAATTACTTGAGAAGAATAATCAAGTATATAATTAAAAAGGAGATTTGATAATGAGTGCATTTTTAGGTCCAATCCACATGTGGTTATATAATCAGATTCAAATAGTTGAAAAAAGAGAAGCGAAAATAGTTAAAAAATTTAGCGAAAAATACTCGGAAACTGAAGTAGAAAACATAATTTTTCCTTACCGTCATCAGTATGGTGAATTAAAAGAAGATAAACCACTGGCGGAATTAATTGCAGGAAATGATATTCATCCCTGGTTGGAATCTGCAATAAACAGTGCTCAAAGCCGAGAAGCTGCCGTTGTAGCTTCCTTAATGGATAAGTACGATGATCAGAAACTACTTTTTGATATTTATTCTACACAGGCAGAACAGCTAGCAGAAAAAGCAAAAAAACGTGATGATGTGGAGAAATTTAATTTAGAAGATGCTTTTGAAATAATTAATGAGCATTTTGTAGAAAGAATGCCCTGTGACCGCTTATCAGGTGCTATAAAAGAAGAAACTAAAATTATTTGGAAACATAAAAGTCAGCTTCATCAAGAATTTTGGAAGCAGACAGATGTTGAATTAGAATTAATGCATCAATTATATGCAAAATGGCTTTCAGTCTTTACTAAAAATTTAAATGACTCTATCACACACAAAAGAGAAATTGCAGATGAATATTATAATGATATCTTCTTTATTGAAGCATGATTTTAATTTATATAGATTAAAGGCTCAGTTTATTTTATAAGCTGGGTTTATTTTTTTATCAATTTTGCTGATTAGGTCTTTTTGACATTTAAATTAAACACTGATATTATTTACTTAATCAAAAAGAAAAAAGGAGAAGTGATATTATTAATAAAAAATTAGCTGTTTTAAAAGACCTTCTCTCGATGTTTATTACCCAGCATAGAAACCACTTATCATATATAATAGGTTTTATTTCTGCTTTGAGTTTTGCTGTTGTATATAGTAAGTTTGGCCTTGAGTCAGCAGCAATATCTTTATTAATAGGTTTTCTAGTCTTTGAAATTTTCAATCATTTCTTTGGTGGAAGCCCGGATATTATTGTTATGGGTGTTGACAGCGAAGAAGATATTATGAAGACATTGAAGAAAACTATGTCTAAAGCTGTAAAAGAAAAAAATAAACAAAATTCTAAGCATGAAAATGAATAAATAATCGTAATATTTAACAGCTCTTCTGGGCTGTTTTCTTTTTTTAAAAAATTTGACATAATATTTAGAATTTAATAAAATTAGTTTAGACTATTAGGAGGGGTGGTAAAATTGTTAACTAAAAAGAATCTTTATTTAACAGTATTCTTAACTTTAGTTTTAATTTTTACATTTTCTTTATCAATGATGGCAGCTGAAACTTTAAGTATTATGGCAACTTCAGATGTTCATCAATATCTAATGCCTTATGATTATATGGAGGATAATGTTGATGAAACAATTGGCTTTTCCAAAATTTATTCTTTAATTGAAGAAGAAAGACAAAAGAATTCTAATACTCTTCTTCTTGATAATGGTGATTTGATTCAGGGAAGTTTAATCGGACTTTATGAATATCAAATAGATCCGATAACTGAAGGAGAAACTCAAACGATTATTAAAGCATATAATCATGCTGGTTATGAAGCAGCAACAATTGGAAATCATGAACTGCAGGATTACAGTATGGATTACCTTGAAAAAGCTATGGCCGGTGCTGATTTTCCATTTGTATCAGCCAATATCATGTTAGCTGATAATGAAGAAGAATTTTATACTGACCCTTATACAATAATTACTAAGAATATTAATGGTAAAGATTTGAGAATTGGTGTTGTTGGTTTTGTACCACCTCAGTCAATGCTTTGGGGTAAAGATCATCTAGAAGGTAATGTGGTGATTAAAGATATTGTTGATCAGGCTAAAAAAGTCATACCAGAGCTTGCTCAAAAAACAGACTTAGTTGTTGTTTTATCACATTCTGGTATTAGTGATGCAGATGTTGATTCTTATGATGCCCGTGAAAATGCTTCATATTATATTGCCCAAATAGATGGTGTAGATGCTTTGATTACAGGTCATCATCACGGTACATTCCCTGATGATTACGAAAATTTGGAAGGTGTCAATGCTGAAGAGGGTACAATTTTTGGTGTACCAACAGTTATGCCTGGATCCTGGGGTTCTGCTCTAGGTGTTATTGACTTAGAAGTTGAAGAAAATAAAGGCAGCTGGGAAGTTACTGGACATCAGATTAGACATAGAGTAGTAGATGAAAGTGTTGAATCACATCCTGAAATCGAAGAAATCGCAAATGATGTTCATCAAAATGTTATTGAATATGTAAGAACACCAATTGGTGATACTGAAAGAGATATTACTTCTTATTTATCCAGAGTAATGGATTCACCTGTAACTCAGATAATTAACGATGCTCAATTATGGTGGGCAGAAGAAGAATTTAGTTCTGGAGAATATTCTGATTTACCAATTCTTTCAGCAGCAGCTCCATTTAGAGCTGGTCGGGAAGATGCCGATTATTTCACTGAGGTAATGACAGGTGGAGTTACTATTGGTGATGTAACAGATATTTATATTTATGACAATCAAATTAGAGTTATGCAGATGAATGGTGAACAAATAATTGAATGGCTGGAAAGAAGTGCAGAAAACTTCAATAGAATTGATCCTGATTTAGAGGAAACTCAAGAATTATTAGATCCTGAATTTTCAGCTTACAATTTTGATGTAATCGATGGAATAGAATATGAAATTGATGTTACTAAAGCTGAAGGAGAAAGAGTCATAAATGCTACTTACCAGGGTGAACCATTAAATGAAGAGATGGAATTCTTAATAGTAACAAATGACTACCGTGCCGGTGGAGGAGGAGATTTCCCACCTGCGGTAGAAGAAGATCCAGTTTATGCTCCAAGTGGTGTAGTAAATAGAGAGATTATAATGAATTATATCGAAGAACAGGGCACAATTAATCCTGAACCAGATTACAATTGGAGTATTAAATCATTTGATGCTGCTGGAGATATAACTTTCCGCTCTCATCCTGAAGCAATGGATTATATAGAAAAATATGAGATTCCTAATATCTCTTTTGTAGAAACAGATGAAAATGGTATGGGAGTTTATAAGCTTGATGTTTCAAATCTAAACAAATAAAGATTAATCGAATAATTATATAATTTCAAAGGAAGCTCTTTCTATTCCAGATGAAGAAAGAGCTTTCTTTTTTTGCTATATAATTTTATATATAAGGTTTTTCTGATATAATAAGTTTACAACTATGTATTCTAAAAAAGGAGTTAGTTATGCAGCTAAAAATCAAAAAATTTAACGAACTAAGTAATTTAGAATTATATAAAATAATTGAAGCAAGAGTTAATGTTTTCGTTGTAGAACAAAACTGTCCATATAAAGAGTGTGATAATAAAGATCAGGATTCTTTTCATTTATATTATGAAAGCAAAGAAGAGATTATTTCCTATTTAAGAATAATACCTGCAGGGATATCTTATCCAGAAATATCTATTGGTAGAGTTTTGGTTAAGCCAGAATATAGAAAAAAAGGTCTTGCCGTAAAAATGATGAAAAAAGCTATCTCATTTATTGAAGAAAATTTCGATTCAGAAATAATTAAAATTTCCGCTCAGGAATATGTACTTAGTCTTTATCAGAACCTTGGTTTTAAGGTTGTATCTGATAGATACTTAGAAGATGATATTCCACATTATGATATGATTTACAAATTGTAATTTAAAGATTTTTTTGATAGAATTAACTTGAATTAAAATACTGTTTTCGGGGGTGTATATTTAATTTGATAAATTTAGCAGATGCTGTTGTATCAGCAAAAAAATGGGCTATAAATGTAGGAGATATGCAGAAACAAAAGTTAAAAAAAGAGAGTTTTAAAGTTAATACCAAAAGCACATTAAGCGATTTAGTCACAGAAGTTGATTTAATTAGTGAAGACATGATAAGAGCTAAAATTAGTCAGAAATATCCCGACCATAATATTATGGGAGAAGAAAATGAGTTTGAAGATAAGCAAAGTGACTATACTTGGATTATTGATCCTTTAGATGGAAGTAATAATTATGCAAGCGCTTATCCTATTTATTGCATATCAATTGCCTTAAAATATAAAAATGAAATTGTATTGGGGGTTATTTATGTTCCAGAATTTGATGAGATATATTCGGCTATTAAAGATAAAGGTGCATATAAATCTGGAACTCCAATAACTATATCATATAAAACTGCTTTAAGACATTCTTTAGTTGCAACTGGATTTCCTTATGATAAAAAGGAATCCAAAATTGATAATTTAGCTCCATTTAATAAAATACTTAAAGAAATAAGAGGTGTTAGACGTTCTGGAAGTGCTGCCTTTGATTTAGTTTCTGTGGCAGGTGCTAAAATTGATGCAGTTTGGGAATTTAAGTTAAAAGAATGGGATTATGCTGCAGGAAAATTATTAGTTGAAGAAGCTGGAGGAGAGTTTTACGAGACTGAAATTAAAGGAGCTTCATTGATAATTGCTGGGAGTAAAGAATTAGTAGCTGAACTAAGAAAGATTATTGAAGAAGTTTATTTATAAAAATATAAGTAGGTGAGCATTAAAATGAAAATAGTTAGATATAAAAAGGATAATAAAATAAAAAATGGAATTTTAAAAGGGGAACACATATATAATATTCAAGGAGATATTTTTTCTGAATTTTCTCCTGCTGAAAAGACTGATCTTTTAAAAGATGTTGAACTTTTAGCACCTATAAATCCACCAAACATTATTGCAATTGGCTTAAATTACAGGCAGCATGCGGTAGAGACGGGTGCTGAAATTCCAGAAAGGCCTGTGATATTTTTAAAGGCCACAAATAGTTTAACTGATCCTAACTCAGATATTATTTTACCTAAAATAGCCGCAGATGAAGTTGATTTTGAAGCTGAATTAGCAGTTATAATCTCAAAAAAGGCTAAAAATATTGAAACTGTAGAAGTTGATGATTATATTTTAGGTTACAGTTGTGCTAATGATGTGAGTGCCCGTGACTGTCAGATAAAAATAGATAAGCAGTGGGCCCGAGGTAAATCATTTGATACTTTTTGTCCCTTAGGTCCCTGGATCGAAACAGATTTAGATCCTGCTGATTTAAAAATTAAATCTATTTTAAATGGAGAAATTATGCAGCAATCTAGAACCTCAGATATGATTTTTAATGTTAAACAGATTGTTAGTTATTTATCACATAACATGACACTTTTACCGGGTACAGTCATTTTAACAGGAACTCCGGAGGGTGTTGGTTTTGCACGCAAAGATCCGATATTTTTAAAAGAGGGAGATCAGATAGTAATTGAGATTGAAGATATAGGAAGTTTAGAGAATGAGGTTAGTAAAGAGAAGGTTTAATCTTTCTATATTTATATTTTTTAAAAGCTCTTTAGGGAGGTAAATTATGCAGTTTTTTAACCAAAAAACATTTGTTTTGTTAATCCCTGTTCTCTTAGCAGTCCTTTGTTATATGGTTCATAAGCTGAGTAAATATTATAAAAGAAAAAGGGCAGAAGAACTATTTTCAAACTATCATAAAGATCGAATTATATATTTTAGTAAAGAAGTTAATTTTTTTGGACAAAAATCATCTGGTAGAACTCGAGTGAGAGGTAATGGTTCTTTACTTTTAACTCCAGATGAACTACATTTTACAAGATGGATGCCCAAAAAAAGTTTAGTAATACCCCTAGATGATATTGAAAATATAGAAAGAGTTGATTCTTTCTTAGGAAAAAGAAAAAAAAGAGAATTATTAAAAGTTGATTTTAAAAATTCAAAAGGGGAAAAAGATTCGGCTGCCTGGTTTTTAGATAATATGCAGGCCTGGGAGCAGGTAATAAAAGATAACCTGGAAGAATAAATAAAAACCGCTCTTAAAGATTTAAGGCTAGATAAAGCCTGCAGTCTTGAGAGCGGTTTTGTTTGTTTATCTGGTATTTAGGTACCAGGTACAAAATGGCCGTTTTGTACCTGGTACAAAAGAATTAATTCACAAAACACTTAACATCATCTTAACAATTAGTTACAATTTTTTAACAATTCGGAAATATTCCTGTAACTTTGATGTGTCATTATATTAATTGCAAGAGGAAAACAAAAATAATCTGGAGGTAATAATTAATGAAAAAAATTGGACAAGCTTTTACCGTACTAATTCTTTTGGTTTTTCTTTTTAGTGGATTTGTAATGGCAGCCGAGATGGACTTTGGTGATTTAGGAGAAGAATTTGTTGACTTTGATGGAGATTTAGTTGCCGACATACCTGCTGAAGAATCTGAATGGATCAATCCCGATACAATTATTTTTTCGTATACACCTGTAGAAGAGCCTTCAGTCTATAAGAATGCCTGGTCAGATTTTTTGGACTATTTAGCTGAGGTGACTGGTAAAGAAGTTATGTTTTATGCAGTTGAAAACTATGCTGCTCAGTTGGAAGCTTTAAGAGCAGGAAGAATTCATATTGCTGGTATCAATACTGGTAGTGTCCCCTTTGCTGTAAATACTGCCGGAGTTGTTCCTTTTGCAATGATGGCAGCTGAAGACGGAAGTTTTGGTTATGAGATGGAAATTATTACTCAAAAAGATAGTGAGCTTGAAACTTTGGAAGATTTAGAAGGTAAAACAATTGCTTTTGTATCTCAAACATCTAACTCTGGTTTCAAAGCACCATCTGCAATTTTAAAATCAGAAATGGGTTATGAAGCTGGTAAAGATTATCAGACAACATTTAGCGGCCGTCATGATAACTCAATTATGGGAGTTTATAATGGTGACTACGAAGTTGCTGCCATTGCCAATTCTGTAATGCACAGAATGGATGCCAGTGGAGCAATTGATATGTCAGAAATCAAAACAATTTATAAATCTCAGACATTCCCGACAACTGCTTACTCCTATGTAAATAACCTGCATCCTGGTCTGGCTCAAAAAATTAAAAAAGCGTTCTTTACCTTTGACTGGACAGGAACAAGTTTAGCAGCAGAATTTGAAGATGATAAGTTTATTCCAATTGATTATAAGACTTACTGGGAAGTTATTAGGACTATAGATAGAGCCAATGGAGTGGAATATAAATAGAAATTAACTGAAGATAAATTGACACAGTTTTTGTATTATTGCTGGGGTGGCAGAGGTGGTTAAAAGAGCTGCTTTTGCTTTTAAAAACAGTACCGGGTACCTGGATATTTTTCCCAGGTACCCGGTACCTATATAGAGAGGTGAAAAAATTGCTTAAAATAAATAATTTGCATAAAGAATATTCTGGAGGTGATTTGGCTCTCCAGGGAATTAATCTGGAATTGAAAAAAGGAGAAATCGCAGCTGTTATTGGTCCATCAGGAGCTGGGAAATCAACTTTAATTCGCTGTATTAACCGACTGGTTGAGTCAACAGCGGGAGAAATAATTTTACAGAATCAGGATATTAATCATCTTAATAAAAAAGAATTAAAAAATGCCAGAAGAAAAATGGGTATGATTTTTCAGGAATATGCCCTGGTTGAAAGATTAACTGTTATGGAAAATGTTCTCTCAGGCAGACTGGGGTATTTATCTTTCTGGAGAGCCTGGCTGCGCAAGTTCCCACAAAAAGATATTAATCAGGCTTATCAGATTTTGGATAGGCTGGGCCTAAAAGATCATATTTATAAAAGATCAGACCATCTGTCAGGTGGACAGCGACAGCGGGTTGGAATTGCAAGAGCATTGATGCAGAATCCAGATTTACTTTTAGTTGATGAGCCAACAGCCAGCCTTGATCCCAAAACCGCTCGCCAGATTATGCGTTTAATTACTGAAATGGCCAGGGAAAGAGAGCTTGCTGCTTTAATAAATATTCATGATGTACTTTTGGCGAGAGAATATGTAAGTAGAATTATTGGAATGAAAAAAGGAAAGATTGTTTTTGATGGCAGTCCAGCAGATTTAAATAAAGATACCTTAACTACAATTTACGGAGAAGAAGACTGGAATAACTTTAAGGATAAAGATCAAGAAAATTTGGCATCTGAAGGAGGTAATGACCTTGCTGACAGAGAGCAGCGGAAATTACAGCTGGCAGCGTCCACATCTAATTAAGAATAAAAACAAAAGAGCAATAATTTATTTACTTGCTGTGGCTTATATAATATTTACTTTTATTTCTCTGAAAATTGATTCCCAGCGAATTATACTTGGTCTGAGCAGAAGCCAAAAATACTTTGCTGATTTTTTAAGACCGGATTTTATCTCCCGCTGGAATTCGATTGTTGATGGGATTTTAGAAAGTCTGACGATGACTTATGTGGCAACTGTATTTGGTATAATTATTTCAATTCCTTTTGCTTTTGGAGCAGCAGAGAATATATCTCCAAAGCCGATTTATTACTTATCACGAGCAGTGATAGTTATCTCAAGGAGTTTTCAGGAAGTAGTTATTGCAATTTTTTTTGTGGTAGTTATTGGTTTTGGTCCAATGGCAGGAGTTTTAACCTTAACTTTCAGCAGTATCGGCTTTCTGTCAAAATTACTGGCAGAAGAAATTGAGGATATTGACTGGACTCAGGTGGAAGCGGTTAAAGCCACCGGAGCTTCCTGGCCGCAGCTAATGACTTATGCTATATTGCCTCAAATTTTACCACGGTTTATTGGTCTATCGGTTTACAGACTTGATATTAACTTTAGAGCTTCGGCTGTAATCGGTGTTGTTGGTGCTGGCGGAATTGGTACAACTTTAAATGCCGCTTTTGATCGCTACGAATTTGATTCTGCTTCCGCTATTTTGATTGTGATGATTGCGATTGTACTTCTAGGAGAATTGTTTTCTTCTTTTATTAGAAAAAAGATTAAATAGTGGTTATTAATATAGAAGGGAGTTTTAAAATGTCTAAAAAAAATTATAACTGGCAGCTAAAAAGCACACTTAGAATTTTAAAAGAAATTTTGTTCTGGGCAGCGGGTATCTGGCTTTTTATTTACTGCTGGAATATTATCTCAGCTCGAACAATCTGGCCCTTTGTTTATGATGGGGCTGAACAGGGCTCAAAATTACTAATGAGGATGTTCCCTCCAAACTGGACTTATTTTTTGGATCTTTTAAGACCAATCTGGGATACAATAACTATTGCCACATTAGGAACATTGGCCGCCATATTACTTTCCCTATTTGTAGCTTTTTTGGCTGCAGAAAACACTTCACCTCATCCACTTTTGAGACAGCTGGCTCTTTTGATAATTGTAACTTCTCGCTCAGTTAGTTCTTTAATTTGGGCAATAATTTTAGTAATTATTTTGGGACCAGGGGTGCTGGCTGGAATAATTGCAATTTCTTTAAGATCAGTGGGGTTTGTCTCCAAACTCCTTTATGAAAGTATAGAAGAAATTGATAGAAAACAGGTAGAAGCAGTTGAAGCTACTGGAGCCTCCAAATTTTCCGCTTTAATTTACTCTGTTGTGCCCCAGGTTTTTCCTTCATTTGTTGGGACAGCTGTTTATAGATGGGATATTAATATTCGCGAATCAACAGTTGTTGGTTTAGTAGGAGCTGGTGGAATTGGGCTGCAGTTAAATGAGGCAATTTTGGGGCTTAAATGGCCTGATGCAATTATAATATTTATGATGATTTTATCATTAGTATTATTTTCGGAATTATTTTCAGCTAAAATTAGAAAAACTCTTATTTAGTGCATTTTTATATACTACACCTACCGTTTATGCTTCCAAAAATTGGTTCTGTAAACGGTAGGGACACTGTTTTTATACATTTTTCTCTTCAGATGGTATAATAATATCAAGATTATCATCAATTAATAAAACATTTGAGGAGTTATAGCTATGATTTGCGAAAATGTAGATTTCAAATTTGGACTGCCCCTGAATATTTCGTTGAATTCTCTAAATCAAAAAAAGAAATTTAATCGCAGTTTTAAGTTGATCTGGCTTTTAGAAGGAAGAATAACTTATGAAAATAGTAATTTAAAAACAGAATCAAAAAATAAAATTAACCTGGAAACAGGAGAAATGAAGATAATAAACAGTTATACTCCTTTTAGGATCCTAAAAAAATCCAGGGGTTGTAAATTTCTTGTTTTTGATTTTAAATATAATTATTTAAATAATTTTTCCTTTGATTTTGAAGAGAAAGTATATAACTTAAATAATGATGCTAATTTGAATGAATTTAAATATTTAGCAGCTTTAATGGCTAAAGATTATTTTTACTTAGATTACCAGCTGGCAAAAAAAATAAAAACTAAGTTAGATAAGTTACTGACAGTTCTTAATAAAAATCACTGTATTCATAATCAGCGCCAGGATAATTTCTATAATAAACAGAAAGACAATATAGTAATTAAGGTAATCGAAAAATTGGAAACTCAATTTGCAGAAAATTTAACATTAAAAGAAATAGCAGAGGAATTTCATTATAACAGTTCTTATTTATCAGAGAAATTTAAGAGTTTAACAGGTGTAAATTTCAAAAGTTATTTAGATCGCCTGCGGCTGGAAAAAATTTTGGCTGAACTTTTGTATACAAATAAAAATATTAGTCAGATTGCACTGGAATCAGGATTCAAAAATATCAAGAGTTTTTATCGAGTCTTTAATGATCAGTTTAAGCAGAGCCCGGTTGAATTAAAAAATAATTACCCAGAATTAAAAAAGGAAAACTTAATTAATGAGTTTGGAGATCTTAAATATTTTAATGATTATTTTACAGAAATTATTAATTCTTACCAGCAAAATAAAAGGAGAATAGAGGATGAGCTACAAAAAGAAGTGATTCTAGACTCAGGCGGTGAAAATCAATCACTTAATCCAATCTGGAATAAATTGATTAATGCTGGTACTGCTCAAAGTATTTTAGACTCAAATCTTAGAAAACAAATTGTAGAACTTCAGCAGGAAATTAACTTTGAATATTTGCGTTTTGAAGGGATATTTAATGATGACCTTGAAGTTTGTAAAGGGGATAGCCTGGAAAATATTCATTACAACTGGAAACTGGTAGATAATATCTTTGATTTTATATTAAAAAACAAATTTAAACCTTTTATAACTTTAAGTTTTATGCCGGAATTACTGGCAAGTGACAGAGATAAAACAATTTTTTATTATCAGGCTAACTTTTCTCCTCCTAAAGACATTAATGCCTGGCTTGATTTAATTGATGCTTTTATTATTCATTTAATTAATAGGTATGGAATTGAAGAGGTACAGCAGTGGTATTTCCAGGTCTGGACTGAATTTCCAGTACGTGGCTTTCACTGGGCGGGAACAGAAGCAGAGTATTTTGATTTTTTGCTCGAACTGCCGAAAAGATTAAAGCAATTTCTCAATCACTAAAGGTTGGCCCTGCTTCTGAAACATTTTTTGAAGAAAATTTTCTTTCTGAAAAATTCCTGGAATATGCTGAGCAGAATGATACTGCAATAGACTTTTATAATATTAATCTCTATCACAATTCAGTTCCGATTATGGAGGAGGATCCTGATTTAAGTAAGTTTTATAAAGAAAGCACTCTGGAAAATATTAAATTTAAATTCAAAGAAAAAGATTATTCAATTAAGATATCTCAAAAAATAAATAATCTGCTGACAAAATATTATCCGAAAGCAGAGTTAATAGCAACCAGGTGGAATGTAAGCTGGAATGCAAAAGAATTGGTACATGATACTGCCTTTATGGCTGATTTTATCATTGATAATGCTTTAAAACTTCAAGAAGAATTGGATGGACTTGGCTATTTAAATTTATCAGATTTGATTTCAGAATGGCCAATTAACGAATTACCTTTTTTCGGCGGCAGAGGTTTGATGAATACAGAAGGGATTAAAAAATCTGGTTATTATGCTTATATTATGCTTTCAGAACTGGGAGACAAAATTATTGCACAGGGAGATAATTATATAATAACCTGTAAAGGAGACGATATTCAGATTTTATTGTATAATTATGCTTATTTAAATCAGAGCTATCGTAATGGAGATTACAGTATAATTGATGAGTATAATAGATATCATGTATTTGAAAATAAGGATTCTTTAAAATTCAAATTTAAATTTTCAGGTCTTAAAGGGAAATATAAGTTAAGTCATTATCATTTAAATAGAGATTCTGGTTCAGCCTTTGATCAGTGGATTAAAATGGGAGCTCCTTCAGATTTAAATAATCATGAAATTAAATACTTGAAAAACAAATCTTTTCCTGATTTAATGATAGATTATTTGGATTTAAAAGGTGAATATAATTTAGAAGCTGAAGTAAAAAGACATGGAATTGAATTTTATTTACTGAGAAAACAATTTCAGATTCAATTATAAAAATATAATATTTTACACTTTAAGCCCCGAACCCAAAGAAGAGATATTAAATTTTATCTTTTCTTTGGGTTTGATTTTTTGTTATGGTATAATTTTTAAATTTGACTGTAATTTTATTATATAAATCCAAATAAATCGAGACGAAATAATATTCAAATTATTTTATACTATTAATAGAGTAATAATTATAAGAGTTAGTTATTCTAACATAAGTCCTATAAGAAATTAAGAAGATTACAACTTAAACTTATCCCGGGAGATTCGATTAACAACTAAAAAATAGGAGGACTTATTAATGTTAAATAAACCAGATCAAAAAGAAATTAAGAAAAAAAGAGAAAAGTTAAAAGAAAAGGGAAAATACCATAATGCAGAGAAATGGCAGATTGCATTTTTTGCTTTAAACAATACTGCTACAAATACGGCATTTGTACTAATTATGTATTATGCTTTCTTTACTCAAAATGTACTTGGTCTTTCTGCAGCAATTGTTGGTGGAATAGCAACTGCGATGAGAATTTTCGATGGTTTTACTGATCCTGTAATTGGGTTCATACTTGATAAAACTGACACTAAATTTGGTAAATATCGTCCCTTTATGCTTATTGGTAATATTATTTTAGTGATTATGATTATTGCACTATTTAATGTTCCACCAGAATGGTCCACCAAGACTAAATATATTGTTACAGCTCTGTTATATGGTCTAGCAATTATCGGTTATACTTTTCAGACTTCCTGTACTAAGGGGGCTCAGGCAGCATTAACTAATGACCCTGCTCAAAGACCACTTTTTACCTTTTTTGATGCAATTTATAATACACTACTTTTTGCTGGTGCTACCTGGTTTATTATGACCTATATGGCAGCTAAATACGCTCAAAATGTAAATGATCCGGCTCTATGGTCAACAGTTTCTGTTATTTTTATGGCAGCTTCTTTTGTTATGACAATTATGGCGATTATCGGTATCTGGTCTAAGGATAGAACAAAATATTTTGGACTGGCAGAAAATGCAGTTGAAATTAAATTTAAAGATGCCTGGGAAGTTCTTAAAAACAATCGTCCTCTGCAGATGCTAATTGTAGCAGCTTCTACAGATAAACTAGCCTTAACTGCCCGTCGTGCCGGTTTTGTCTATTTCTTTTCTAATATTCTATATAATACTGCTCTTCAGGGAACATTTTCGGTCTGGGTAATGGCTCCTGCTATTTTAGTAACTTATCTGGGAGTTAAATATGCAGAAAAAGTTGGATTAAAAAATGCATTTGTTAAATTAACCTGGATGGGAACAATTTTAATTTTAGTTCTACTTGTAATTACACCTATGCTGGCTGAAGGTGAACTTACTACAGGAGTATTAATATTATTAGTAGTTTTAGGAGCTCAATATTCAGTAAGTCAGCTGGCAGGTAATATAGTAATTCCGATGATTGCAGACTGTACTGATTATGAATCCTGCCGCTCCGGAAGATTTATGTCAGGCTTTATTGGTACTATCTTCTCCTTTGTTGATAAGATGATTTCATCTTTAGGAACTGTAATTATTGGTTTCAGTATAGCTTTAGCTGGTTATGGAGGCCAAAAAATTCCACCTAACTCTCCGGTTAGTGCAAGTTTAGAAATTGCAATATTGTTTATCGTTTTTGGTTTACCCTTAATTGGACATGTTGCTTCTTTAATTGCAATGAAATTCTATCCTTTAGATGATAAGAAAATGGCTGAAATTCAGGAAGAAATTGATAAAAAGAAATCAGCGACAGCTACCGCCTAATAAATTCAATATAAATTATGTATACGTTAAAGATAAGGGCTTCTCTAAAATTTTTAAAGAAGCCCAGGTGGATTAATGATTATAAATTTTGAAATAAGTGGAGTGATAATAAATGGAAGAACAGTTTTTATATCCTGCTCAATCTCAGACAAGACAGATTATTGACTTATCAGGAATCTGGAAATTTAAAGTAGACTTTGAGGGAAAGGGAAGAGACGAAGGCTGGCAGAATGGTTTATCTAATTACAGTGAAGTTCCTGTTCCATCAAGTTTTAATGATTTATTTACAGATAAAGATGTGAGAGAACATGTTGGGGATGTCTGGTATCAGACAGAGTTTTATCTGACAGAGGAATGGCAGCAGAAAAATGTTAACCTTCGTTTTGGCAGTGCAACTCATAGAGCAGAAGTCTGGTTAAATGGAGTTAAAATTGCTGAACATGAAGGTGGATACATGCCATTTGGAGCAATTATTAATGAAGCGGCTGACTTTGGAGCTAAAAATACTCTGATTGTAGTCGTTAATAATGAATTAGATTTAACGACTATTCCTACCGGTCAGGTTAAAGAATATGATGACGGCAAAAAAAGATTATTTCCTTATTTTGATTTCTTTAATTATGCCGGAATTCATTCTGCAGTAAAGATTCAGCTTTTATCTAAAGATTATATTTATGATATTTCGACAGTTACAGATTATGAGGGGAATACAGGTTATCTAAACTATGAAATAGAAAGCACTTCTCACTCTGAGATTAAAGTTGAATTAAAAGATGAAGCGGGTAATGTTGTGGCTGAGGCTAATGGAGATAGTGGTAAGCTGGAAGTAGAATCAGTTAATCTCTGGCAGCCTGGTGAAGGCTATTTATATAATTTAGAAGTTAGTTTGTTAAGCAGTGGCGAAATAGTTGATACTTATCCACTACCTGTGGGAATTAGAACAGTCGAAGTCAAAGGTAATCGCTTCCTAATTAATGATGAGCCATTTTACTTCAAAGGCTTTGGTAAACATCAAGACAGTGAGATCAATGGCCGTGGTTTTGATCCAGCAGTAATGATTAGAGACGCTGAACTTTTAGACTGGATTGGAGCTAATTCTGTCCGCACCTCACATTATCCTTATGATGAAGAATTTTATCGAATGTGTGACCGCAGAGGGGTTGTTGTAATTGATGAAACCCCAGCAGTGGGTCTTTTTGATATGAATATGAACTTCCTGGCAGCAGGTACTGGAAAAGAATCTGATTTCTTTGATAAAGAAATTGTGCATCAAAAAACAAAAGAAAACCATAAAAGAGAGATTAAGCGTTTAATGAAAAGGGATAAAAACCATGCTTCAGTTGTAATGTGGTGTCTGGCAAATGAGCCAGATAGTGCTCAGGAGAGAGCTGAAGAGTATTTTGAAGAAATTTTTTCTTACGCCAGAGAACTTGATCCACAGGCGAGACCTCTTACATTTACAAATATTATGACAGCACCATATGGTAAGTGTAATGCTGCTCAATTTGCAGATGTAATTTCCTTAAATCGCTATTACGGCTGGTACTTAATGGGAGGAGCAGAGTTAAGATATTCTCAAAAGAACTTTGAAGAAGAACTTGCTGGCTGGGAAAAAGAAGGAAAACCAATTGTAATGACTGAATATGGAGCTGATACTAAAGCTGGAATTCATAAACTGCCTTCAGTCCAGTGGTCAGAAGAATACCAAAATGAATATCTAGAATTACAGCATCAGGTTTTTGATAACTGTGATTCAATTGTAGGAGAGCAGATGTGGAACTTTGCTGATTTCCAGACCGTAGAAGGTATTTTAAGAGTGAACGGCAATAAAAAAGGTGCATTTACCAGAGATAGACAGCCCAAGATGGCAGCACATCTCTTAAAAGCAAGATGGGAATAATTTTTTTGTACCAGGTACAAATAAGCTTATTTGTACCTGGTACAAGTAAATAAAATCACAAACAAAGCAGGTGAAAATATGATTGAAATCAATAATTTTGCAAAAGAAAAAGAATTTTTAATCTGTATTGATTCTGATGGTTCAGCTATTGACACAATGACTGAAAAACATCAAAAAGCATTTGGCCCGGAAGCTGTAAAAGTTTGGGGGTTAGAATCAGTTAAAGATATTTTCTTAAAAAAGTGGGATAAAGTTAATCTTTATTCAAATACAAGAGGAATTAATCGATTTAAGGGTCTGGTTAAAACCTTTAATGATCTAAAAGTTGAAGGACATAATTTACCAGAAATTACTAAAATTCAGCAGTGGGTAGAAACAAGTAGTGAATTATCTAATCCCGCTTTAAAGAGAGAAATAGAGAAAAGTAAAAATAAAGAAGAACTTAAATTAGCCCTGCAGTGGAGTCAGCAGGTTAATCAAAAAATTTCAGGACTAGAAAAAGATATTAAAAAAGTTTTTAAAGGTGTTAAGGAATCACTAATTAAAATAAGTCCTAAAGCAGACATTGCAGTTGTTTCATCAGCCAACCAAGAAGCCCTTTTAGATGAGTGGGAAAGTTATAATTTACAAAAACATGTAAAAATAATTTTAGGTCAGGAAGCAGGCTCAAAAGCTGATAATATCAAAGATCTAAAGCAAAAAGGATATAAAACTAAAAATATTTTAATGATTGGTGATGCTCCGGGAGATTTAAGAGCAGCTGAAACAAATGATGTTTCTTTTTATCCAATCATACCAACAGAAGAAGAACAATCATGGAGTGTTTTTCTTGAGCAAACTGCTGCTCAGTTTTTTGCTGGTAATTATCGGGAAGAATATGAAGATAAGTTAATTAAGAAATTTAAATTTATTTTGAAATGAAATTTAAACTTAAAGAAATAAAAACTGGAGGTAATCATGGTAGATTTAAAAGCAAAGCCTTTTTATTTAAATGAGGAAGATGTGAAGTGGGTAAAAGATACAATCTCTGAGATGACTATTGAAGAGAAAATTGGTCAATTATTTATAACTAGAATTCATGGTGATCTTGATGACCCCAATAATCAGGAAATAATAAAAAAATATCATGTTGGTGGAATTAGATATGCCAGCAAAAGTTCAGAAGAAATTTATAATTTTATCAAAGATATGCAGTCAGCCAGCAAAATTCCATTATTAGCAGCAGCTAACTGTGATAATGGAGGAGATGGAGCCTGTACTGATGGTACTTTTATTGCAAGTGGAGCAATGTGTGAAGCTGGCGAATCAGAAGAGGTTGCTTATAATGCAGGTCTGGTTAGCGGTCGTGAAGAGGCTGCTTTAGGAGTTAACTGGAACTTTGACCCCTGTGTTGATATTTTATATAATTGGCGAAATACTATTGTTAACACTAGAGCTTATGGGAACACTCCGGAAAAGGTGATTAAATATACCTCTGCCTATTTAGAGGGCTTAAAAGATAATGAAGTAGGTGAAGTTGCTACCTGTGTTAAACATTTTCCAGGTGATGGAGTTGAAGAAAGAGATCAGCATTTAGTTTTAGGAATTAATGATTTTGAGCCTAAAAAATGGGACAATACCTTTGGTAAAGTCTATAAACACCATATTGATAATGGTCTAATGAGTATTATGGCAGGTCATATTGCAATGCCTGAATATCAGAAACAGCTTAATCCAGAATTAACAGAACAAGAAATAATGCCTGCAACTCTGGCCCCAGAACTGTTAAATGATTTACTAAGAGACAAACTAGGTTTTAATGGGCTAATCGTTACCGATGCTTCTCATATGTTAGGAATGACCGCTGCAATGCCGAGAAAAGACTATGTTCCTGGCGCTATTGCTGCCGGCTGTGACATGTTCCTATTTTTCAATGACAAAGAAGAAGATTTTCAGTTTATGCTGGACGGCTATAAAAATGGTGTAATTACAGATCAAAGATTAAATGAGGCTTTAGAAAGAATTTTAGGGCTTAAAGCAGCAGTTAATCTTCATAAAAAAGCAGAGAAAAATGAATTAATGCCAGCTGAAGATAAGTTAGATATTATTGGTCAGGATGAACACCATCAAATGGCAGCAGAAGCCGCTGATAAGGCTATAACCCTGGTAAAAGATAGTTTGGGTCAGCTGCCGATAACTCCAGAAACACATCCTAGAATCAAATTGTATTATTTATACGGAGAACTTGGTGGTATTTACAACAGCGACACATCTTCTAGAGATAGAATTATTACAGAGTTAGAAAAAGCAGGTTTTGAAGTTGATTTAAACAAAGGTGAGTCAAGAGATAAGGGCAAGATTATGGAATACAGAGACAAATATGATGCAGCTTTTGTATTTGCCGATGTCAGAGGTTATGCTCAGCAGAATAATTATCGAATTAAGTGGAAGTCACCGATGGATAATGAAGTGCCTTGGTATGCTGCTGAAATTCCAACTGTATTTGTTTCTTTAAATTATACAAATCATTATTTAGATGTACCAATGATCAAAACATTTATTAATGCACATGGGAATACAAGTGAAGTTATTAGACAAACTATAGAAAAAATTATGGGTAAATCAGAGTTTAAAGGCTCATATAATAAAAATGTTTGGTGTGACACCTGGGAAGCCAGAAGATAATTAGTTTTATTTTGGTACCGAGAACTTGCAAAGACATCCAAATATCCGGTATCAAAATCCAAAAATTGCTCCTTATTAGATTAATATAGATTGGTAAAAGGCCTTACAATCTTGATAGTTGTAGGGTCTTTTACTTTTTAACTCAGAAAAGTTGGTTATAATTAATAATAGAAATTAAAGATAATTATAATAAATTTTAGTATTATTTAAAATTGAGTTTTTATTTAATTTGATAGGAGTGATTATATGGCAGGTAAAAGATTTCATTCATCAAAAAAGAAAAAATTATTTGCAGAAAAAAGGCTTAAAAGTTTGAAACCAGCTCAACTTCTGACAGAATTAAATTTAGAAGCTGGGGATATCTTTATAGATATTGGAGCTGGTAATGGATTTTTTTCTCTTCCCGGAGCAGAAATAGTTGGAGAAAAGGGTAAAGTTTATTCAGTAGATGTTCAAATAGATATGTTATTAGATTTAAAACATCGGGCTCAACAAGCTGGTCTTTCAGATCGAATTGAGATTTGTAAAAGTGATGATAATGATGCTAATTTACATCAAAAAGCAGATTTTATGCTTTTTGCCTATCTTTTTCATGAAGTTGAGGAGAAAGATCAGTTTTTAGATAATTACTTTAAATTTTTGAAAAAAGGATCTAAGGTGGTTTTTATAGAATGGGACCCCTCTCAAAGAGAAGAAGGACCACCTCTTCATCACCGAATTGAAAAAGATGATTTGAAATCAATGTTGGAAGAGCGAGCTATAAAAAATATCAAGATAAAAGAAATAGATTACAATTCATATTTAGTTAGCGGTAGAAAAGTATAATGTATATAGATAGAATAATTCAAAAACAGTCTTTCTTTCAAAAGAGAGGCTGTTTTGTTGATTTTAGCAGCAATTTATGAAATGATTTAAGATAAGAAAAAAAATTTTGAAATAGATATCGAATAAGGTGAAAATATGATAAAAAACAAACAGCGACTAATGATCCTGGCATTTACAATAATGATGATGAATGGAGTAGTAAATAATTTAAGAGCTCAGGTTGGTCCTTATATAATAGAAGATTATGCTCTAAACTACAGCAAACTTGGCATTTTGTTATCGTTTATTTCAATTGGGTCAATGCTGTTTTATTTTTTAAGTGGAAAGCTGATTGAGAAATTTGGTTTAATAAAATTACTTTTTTATGGGATTATCTATAATATAATTTCTTTAGCTGCTATTTATTTATCACCGAATTATTATTTCTTAACTGTTTCTTTTTTTCTGCTTGGATCAGGTTTAACACTTTTAAATATTGTTTCAGTAAATCTGATTTCAATATCATACAGCAAAAGCAGAGGTAAAATGATCAATCTTCTGCATTTGTTTTATGGTCTTGGTGGAATAATTGCTCCTTATTTTGTAACCTTAGTTTTAAAACTGGGTTTTAGTTGGGCCCATTCTTTTTTATTTTCAACTATTTTACTTGTTATTATTTTTGTTGAATTTAAAACAGCTGCTGTTCCAGAAATTGAAGCGAGTAAAAATAAAACTATGCGGAGCACTAAAGAGCTGCTTAAAGATATTAAAGTAATCTTATTTTCTTTAATTGTATTTCTGCAAATAGGGGTAGAATTTTCTATTATAACCTGGTTGGCACCCTTTTTAAAAGATGTTGAGGAGAGATCTGATTTGGAAATTAGTTTTTATATAGCTCTATTTTTTATAACCTTTACTATCGGCAGGCTCTTAGCAAGTTTTATGGTCGAAAAAATAGGATATTTTAATTTTATTATTTTTACTGCTGGTGCTGCTTCTCTGTCCATTACAGCAGCTTTAATTGGCGGTAGAAGCTTTACTATTTTAATACCACTTTCAGGAATTTTTCTGGCACCCCAGGTTCCTACTGCTCAGGCTGCAATCTTAGATAGTTTTGACAGCAGTGGAATTAAAGTTGTTGGCTTTGCCCAAACTGCAGGTATGATTGGTTCTACAGTTCTTGCCAGCTGGATTATAGGTTTTGTTAATGATTTTATCAGTATAAGAGCCGGATTTTTTATTTTAGTTATTGCTTTGGCAGCAGATCTATTAATAACATCTTATTTGAAATATATAACTAAAAAAGAGACTGCTTAGTAAATTGAATTTTCTATAGAGTTTCCCTATTTTTTATTTAGAAACAAATCAAAAGTTATCAACAGGCAAATTTGTGGATAATTCTCCTTCAAAACTGATGAGAATTAGTTATCAACAGATTACGCAAAAAAGGTGAAACAAGCTCCGATTTTTGGTATAATTAATTCACCACAAAAAACCAAAAAGGAGTTGTTTCACCTATGATTAATTATAGCAGACTTATCTATAAATTGAAACGAAATTTATCAACTTTTTCAAATAAAATTACTAAAAATCTA
>Ga0182240_100210_pt1 | contig 23931 bp, 20 predicted proteins | sample hydfrates4_PW_90_FD_145594 | JGI IMG/M metagenome (GOLD analysis project Ga0182240, IMG submission 145594) | Subsurface microbial communities from deep shales in Texas, USA - hydraulic fracturing test 4_PW_90 | ecosystem: Environmental > Aquatic > Deep subsurface > Shale gas/oil reservoir >...
AAAATTCGAAATCAAAAAGTAAGAGAAAAAACAAAACAATGGTTGGAACAAATAAAAAAAGGTGAAAGGGACTTATACTTTTAAAATGAGTGTTCGAAAAGGAGCGCAGACTTTTTGAACATCCTCTTAAAGTGTTGGTTGAGGGATTATAAGCCGATTTTGGAGGATAGAAATGACTCTTGGCGAGATTGCAAAAATCCTTAATGCGGAAATTTTATATGGTCATGACCTTCTCAACAGGGAATTTTCCAGCGTATTTTGTTGTGATCTCTTAAGTGATGTACTAGCTTTTACAGGGGAAAATGCACTTCTTTTAACCGGACTTACTAATCTACAAGTTATTTATACAGCTAATATGATAAATGCGGCAGGAGTTATTTTTGTAAGAGGTAAAAAACTTCCAAAAGAAGTAGTGCAACTTGCTGAAGAATTGGAATTACCCATTTTTACCACCCCCTTACTAATGTACGAAACATGTGGCATTTTGTATTCTCGAGGAATACCTGGTTCTATCTAGGGAGAATGAAGATGAATAAAGAAAATCTGCACCGCATGGAGTTTGAAGTAGAGGCTATGAATTACCAGGCTGCAGGAAAAGCTTCCAGTAAAATAAAAAAAGTACTGCAGCAAATTGGTGTCCACTCTGCTGTAATTCGCAAGATAAGTATTGTTTCCTATGAATTAGAAATGAATTTAGTAATCCATGGACATGGTGGCAAATTAATAGTTGAAATTACTCCTTCAGAAGTTACTGTGAGAGCTATTGATGAGGGCCCCGGAATACCGGATATTAATAAAGCAATGGAAGAAGGCTTCTCTACTGCGGATGAGAAAATAAGAGAACTTGGTTTTGGCGCCGGTATGGGGCTTCCAAATATTAAGAAAAACTCCGATAATTTAAATATAATATCTACTGTTGGGAAAGGAACTTCAGTGAAAGTAGTGATTAAAGTTTAACAAGGCTTGAAGAGAGGGGTAATAATGTCAGGGCGTTATTTCCATTCGGTACGCCTTTTGGAAGATAAATGTAAAGGTTGTACCAATTGTATAAAGAGATGCCCCACTGAAGCAATTAGGGTTCGAGATGGTAAAGCAATTATTATGGAAAACCGCTGTATTGATTGCGGTGAATGCATAAGGATATGCCCAAACAATGCAAAGGTTGCTGTAAGTGATGCCTTAGATTGTTTAAAGAATTATAAATTTAATATTGCCTTACCTGCGCCTGCTTTTTATGGTCAGTTCGATCCAAAATTTAAAAGAGAACAAATTTTGCATTCACTTTTGGAACTGGGTTTTGATTATGTCTTTGAAGTTGCTTTTGCTGCGGAGGCAGTTGCAGTTGCTATTAAGGATTTTATCTCTCGAACACCTGTAAGACCATTGATATCACAGGCATGCCCTGCAGTAGTAGGTTTAATCTAAGTTAGGTTTCCTTCACTCATCAAGAATATAATTCCCGTACCATCACCTGTAAATGTAGCAGCGAGAATGGCAAAAGAAGAAATTAGCGCAAAAATGGGGCTATCATTGCATGATATAGGTTGCTTTTTTATAAGTCCATGCCCGGCTAAGATATCTTCTTCCAGGCAGCCAGTTGGTGAAGGGAAAAATTACCTTAATGGTGCATTTAGCATGGATTACATATATGGAGAATGTTTAAAGGTTATTAAAAATATTGAAGTCAATGAAAATAAATTTGGAAAAGCCTCTAGTGTAGGAATTTCGTGGGGGTTTAGCGGTGGCGAAATGAAATCTTTAGAATGCAACTCTTTGGCTGTTGATGGAATCCATAATATAGTCTTGGCTCTGGAAGCAGTTGAAAATGAAGAGTTGGCTGGTATAGACTATCTGGAATGCCAGGCTTGTACTGGAGGTTGTGTTGGAGGATGTTTGACTCCGAAGAATCTTTATGTGGCAAAAGCTAACTTGCTAAATACAGCTGCCCAATCTTCAAATATTGCTAATTTTTCTACTCGTCATGATATAGATGATATGCTAAACAAAGGTTTTTTTGAGATAGATTCTAAAATAAACCCTCGAAGCATTGAACCACTGGATGATGATTTGTCTATAGCCATTACCAAGGTGGAACAACTGGAAAAAACCCTTAAGGGACTTCCAGGTCTTGATTGTAGTTCATGTGGTTCTCCCAGTTGTCGTGCACTTGCTGAAGATATTGTGAGGGGTTTGGCCATGGGAACTGATTGTGTATTTAAGTTAAGGGAAAGGGTAGCTGAGCTAGCAGAAGAAATGTTTGAATTGTCCCAAAAAGTTCCACCGGTCATGGGAAAAACCAGCTGGAGAAAGGGAAAGGAAGGTGAAAACAAATAACTCTTGAGGATTTAATAAAAAAGACTTGCTGGAAAGTTTGTTCTTGTAATAACAATCTTAAAAATTTGGAAATTGTGGATGGTTATTGTTCCGATCTCCTAAGTGATGTAATAGCTAACGCACCTTCCAGAAGCATTTGGATTACAATACAAACCCATGAAAATATTGTTGCAGCATCTCTTCTACGTGACGTGGGAGCTGTTCTTGTAAGTGGGGGGAGAAAAATACCTCCCGAAACTATCAAAAGGGCAAATGAAGAGGGCGTTGTAGTTTTATCTTCAGAAAAAAATTCTTATCATTGTGCCTGTAAATTATCTAAGATATTGGAGGAAAAGGGGTAATGTCTTTGCAATGTTGGGCTGATCTTCATATCCATACAGCTTTATCACCGTGTGCCAGCAATGAAATGACACCCCTGACTATTATAGAGAAAAGTGTTACTGTAGGACTGCAATTAATTGCCATCACTGATCATAATTCAAGCTGCAATGTAGCTGCGGTACAAGAAGCTTCTAAAAATTATCCACTTGAAGTAATCCCAGGGATTGAGGTTCAATCCAAGGAAGAAGTTCATCTGGTATGTTTATTTCCTGACATAAAAAAATGCTTTAAGTTTCAAAAGATTGTAGATAATAATCTACCTCAAGTAAAAAATAAAGAACAATTTTTTGGAGAGCAGATTATTTTTGATCTTACCGGGAAGCCTGTCGGTCAAGAAGAAAAAATGCTTTTAAATTCAGTGACTTTAACAATAGATGAAATATTTTTTTGGGTAAAAAAATATGCGGGAATATGTATTCCGGCACATATTGACAGGCCAAGCTACAGTCTTTTAGCAAACTTAGGAACATTACCGCGATTAGATTATCCAGCCTTTGAAGTAGCTAGCATTGAAAATATAGCAGCTTTAAAAACACAGTTTCCTGAACTAAATGATTACAGCATTATTTGTAACTCTGATGCCCACTATCCGGATATGATTGGTAGGGGTAAAACCCTTTTTAAAATAAATACTAAGTCTTTTAAGGAGGTGATAAATGCATTAGCAGCTGGAAAAGAGGAGAGTATTTTCTGTTGCTGTGAAAGTTAATTTTTTCACAAAATTTTACAAATGTGTCACAAAGGAGGGAGCATATGTCGTTATTACAGGACATCAATTGGGAAGAAATAAACCCCAAGCTTGATGAAATTATTACTAAAAACAAAGGGAATTCTTCAGCTTTAATTGAGGTTTTGCACAAAGCACAGGAGCTAATAGGCTTTATACCAAGGCCTGTCCAAATCAAAATTGCTGAAGGATTAGGAGTTTCACTGGGTGATGTTTATAGTGTAGTATCCTTCTATTCATATTTTTCCGAAAAACCCAAAGGAAAATATCAGATCTCAATTTGTAAAGGTACTGCCTGCTATGTAAAGGGTTCTCCTGAAATCATAGAAAAATTAGAAAAGGAACTTGGTATCAGAGCAGGTGATACCACAGATGATGGATTATTTTCTCTGGAAGTAGTTAGATGTCTTGGAGCTTGTGGCTTAGGTCCGGTAATGACAGTTAATGGAACTGCCCATGGACTTTTAAAGCCTGATAAAGCTGTTGAAATCTTAAAGAAATATAAAGAAGAAGAAATGAGGAAGACATCTTAGTGGAAGAATTATCATTGCATATTCTTGATATTCTACAAAATAGTGTTGAAGCAAAAGCAGACTTCATTCAACTAAAAATAGTGGAAGATATAGAAAAAGATATCCTTTCAATAAAGATTAAAGATAACGGAAGTGGTATGGATAATGAAGAGGCCTCTAAGGCATGCAGTCCCTTCTACAGTACACGAAAAACAAGAAAAATTGGCATGGGACTGCCACTTTTACAGGCAAATGCCGAGGCTTGTGGTGGGTATTTGAGACTCACCAGTAAAAAAAAAGAAGGTACATGTGTATTTGCTCTCTTCCGGCGTAGTCACTGGGATACACCACCTTTAGGGAATATAGCCAGCAGTATATGTACTTTTTTAGCTTGGAATGAGCCTGTTCATTTGGTTTATACACATGTCGTAAATAAAAAAACTTTTACCTTAGATACTAGAGAGATTATAGAAAAGATTGATCCACTTCCAATTAATACACCTTCGATTTTGGTATGGATAAAAGATTATATAAACTCTGGTCTAAAAGATTTGAAAAAAGGTCGTTGATTTAAAAATCGGCAGGTTGCTGCTTTGTAATCGAGGAGGTGTCAAATTGAAGTCATTAGATGAGTTGCAAAAAATAAAGGAAGAAGCATTAAGTGAAATAAATTTGAGAGAGAATAATGACAAAAAAATTAAACTCGTTGTAGGTATGGGAACCTGTGGTATTGCTTCAGGTGCAAGGGAAGTACTAGATGCTGTTTTAGATGAGATAGCTAAAAGAAAGTTAAAGGATGTTACTGTTACTCAGACAGGTTGTATAGGACTTTGTGCTCAAGAGCCACTTATGGAAGTTTGGGAATCCGATGGTTCAAAAGTGATGTACGGTAATTTGGATGGAAAAAAAGCTCGCCAAATAGTAGCCCAACATGTAGTAAATGGCATACCAGTCTCCGAATGGATAATTAACTAGTTGCAAGAGGGGGGGAAACGGAGTGAAGTTATATCGCAGTCACGTTTTAATCTGTGCAGGAACAGGTTGTGATGCATCGGGAAGTAAAAAAGTAAAAGAAGGGCTAATTGATGAGATTGAAAAAAGAGGTTTATCCTCTGAAATAAAAGTTGTTAATACGGGTTGCTTTGGATTTTGTAGATTCGGTCCAAACATGGTTATTTATCCGGAAGGAACATTTTATACCCATGTTCAACCTGAAGATGTTAAGGAAATTGTGGAAGAGCATCTCGTTAAAGGTCGTATAGTGGAAAGACTTTTGTATAAGGAACCTGATACGGAAGAGGTTTCCAGTTCATCTGAAGATATAGAGTTTTTCAAGCATCAGAAGCGTATTGCCCTGAGGAATTGCGGTGTTATAGATCCTGAAAATATTAAAGAAGCAATTGCAAGAGATGCTTACTTTGCGCTGGGCAAAGTTTTAAAGGAAATGACTCCGGAAGAAGTAATTGATGAAATTACAAAGTCTGGATTAAGAGGTAGAGGTGGGGGAGGTTTCCCAACCGGTCGCAAATGGCAATTTGCTTATCAGGCTTCCGGAGATCAGAAATATATAATTTGTAACGCCGATGAGGGTGACCCCGGTGCTTTTATGGACCGTAGTATTCTAGAAGGGGATCCGCACAGCGTTATTGAGGGTATGGCAATAGCAGGTTATGCTATTGGCGCTAATAAAGGTTATATTTACTGTAGGGCAGAATATCCCATAGCAGTGAGCAGATTAAAAAAAGCAATAGCTGATGCGAAAGAAATGGGATTACTAGGTAAGAATATCTTTGATAGTGGTTTTGATTTTGATTTACACATTAGACTTGGTGCAGGTGCATTTGTATGTGGTGAAGAAACTGCACTAATTGCTTCAATTGAGGGTAAGAGGGGAGAACCTAAACCAAAACCACCATTCCCGGCAATTTCCGGTTTATTTGAAAAACCCACTATTATTAATAATGTGGAAACACTTGCCAATGTTCCGACTATAATTCGAGAAGGTTGGGAATGGTTTAAGTCAATAGGAACCGAAAAGAGTCCGGGTACCAAAGTATTTGCTCTGGCTGGCAATATCAATAACAATGGTTTGGTAGAGGTACCAATGGGAACCAAATTGGGAGAAGTTATCTATGATATTGGAGGCGGCCTGCCTGGAGGTAAGAAGTTTAAAGCTGCTCAAACCGGTGGTCCGTCAGGAGGATGTATTCCAGCTGAACACTTAAATGTTCCAATTGACTACGAGTCCTTAAATGAACTTGGTACCATAATGGGCTCCGGTGGATTAATCATCATGGATGAAGATACATGTATGGTTGATTTGGCAAAATTCTTCCTGGATTTTGTTAAGGATGAATCCTGCGGTAAGTGTACTGCATGCCGTATAGGTTCAACCAGAATGCTGGAAATCCTGGACAGAATAACAAAGGGCCAAGGAAAAGAAGAAGATCTTGACCTACTAGTTGAATTGGGAGAGCGAATGAAAGACTCAGCACTTTGTGGATTGGGTCAATCTGCTCCAAACCCGGTATTGAGCACATTACGTTATTTTAAAGATGAATATTTGGCACACATTAGGGATAAATATTGTGCGGCTTCCGTTTGTGCTACTTTATTCGATTCACCTTGCCAGAATACGTGTCCGGCAAATGTTGATGTGCCAATTTATGCAGATCTCATTGCCCAAGAAAAATTTAGAGAAGCATATGAAGTAATTCAAGAAGAAAACCCGTTACCACTTATCTGCGGTAGGGTTTGCCATCATCCCTGTGAAAGTCGTTGTAACAGGGGTAAAATGGATGAGCCTATTGCAATTCGTTCATTAAAACGTTTTGCCAGTGATTATGTTCTGGAAAATGATAAAGCATTTCCTGTTCCGGATGTTTCCGAAAGTAAAGGTATTAAGGTTGCAATCGTTGGATCAGGACCTGCTGGCTTAACATGTGCATTCTATTTAAGAAAACTAGGCTATGAAGTAACCGTTTTTGAAGCATTGCCAGTTGCAGGTGGAATGCTTGCTGTAGGTATTCCTGAATACCGTTTGCCAAAGAACCTTCTCAAAGAGGAAATTAAGGTTCTGACTTCCATGGGTGTGGAAATAATTACCAACACTAAGGTTGGAAAGGATATTACCTTAAAAGAACTTAAGGATAAAGGTTATGAAGCAATATTTGTGGCTGTAGGGGCACACAAGGACCGTTCAATGGGAATAGTAGGAGAAGCGCTGGATGGTGTTATCTCTGGCGTGGATCTTTTAAGGGATATCAACCTGGGTCGTGATGTTGATCTGAAGGGCAAAAAAGTTGCTGTTATAGGTGGAGGAAACGTTGCTATAGATGCAGCACGTAGTGCATTAAGGCTTGGTGCTGAAGAAGTAAATATCTTATACCGCAGGGCCAAGAGGGATCTGCCTGCTATCCCTGAAGAAATTCATGAAGCTGAACTAGAAGGAATTAATATCAACTGCATGGTTAATCCTGTCAAAATAATTGGAGAAAACGGTAAGGTTAAGGCAATTGAATGTATACAGATGCGCGGGGGAGACTTTGACAAGAGCGGCAGGAGAAAGCCGGTTCCCGTGGAGGATTCTAACTTTACAATAGATGCTGATATTGTTATTCCTGCAATAGGGCAGGAAATTGATGATACGTTTAATGCTGGCGACTTACAGGTAAGTTTGGGTAGGGGTTCCGTAGTAAATGTAACAGATGGATCTTCTACTGACGTTCCTGGTATTTTTGCCGGAGGAGATTGCGTGACTGGACCGGATACTGTAGTTCAAGCAATCAAGGCCGGTAAGGAAGCAGCCAGCGCAATAGACAAATATTTAGGTGGAGACGGAGAAATTATACCTGATAAGAAGATTGTACGGCAACTATCCAGACCCGTACTGGAGGAAGAAAGAGCAAGGGAAAAAATGCCATGTATTTCTATGGAAAAGAGAAAAGATGGCTTCATTGAAGTGGAAGAAGGATTTACAAAAGAAGCAGCTGTTAGGGAAGCAATACGATGCCTGCGCTGCGATGTCAGTGACAAGTAGAAAGGGGGAGTGGATCAATGGAGCAAATGATTACGGTTTATGTTGACAATAAAAAAATAGAAGTTCCTGCTGGAGCTACTTTGTTAGAAGCTGCAGAAAAAGCTGGTAAGAGGATTCCTACCCTGTGTTATTTAGAAAAAATAAACAAGATTGGTGCCTGTCGTATTTGCCTTGTGGAGGTTGAAGGTGCAAGGAACCTTGCAGCATCCTGCGTCACTCCTGCGGTAGAGGGCATGAAAATATATACAAATACCGAAAGGGTTAGAAAAGCTAGAAAACTAAATCTGGAACTTCTGCTTTCAGATCATAAGATGGAATGTCTAACCTGTCTTAGAAATGGAAACTGTGAATTACAAGAATTAGCTGAAGAAATGGGTATTCGTGAAGTGCGTTTTGAAGGCAAGAAAAATGATTTTCCAATGGATGAATCTACTCCAGCTTTAGTTCGAGATCCACAAAAATGTGTATTGTGTCGACGCTGTGTAAGTGTCTGTGATCAGGTGCAAACTGTAGAAGCTATCGTACCCCTGAAAAGGGGATTCGATACTATTGTGGGTCCCGCTTTTTATGATGAATTAGCAGAAAGCCCATGTGTTCAGTGCGGACAATGTTCCCTGGTTTGCCCAACAGGAGCAATTACTGAAAGGGAATATGTTGAAGAAGTATGGAATGCTATTCAAGACCCTGATAAACACGTAGTGGTGCAAACTGCACCTGCAATCAGGGTTTCAATTGGGCAGGAATTCGGCCTTGAGCCGGGAACGGTAAGTACAGGACAAATGGTTGCGGCGCTTAGGGCGCTTGGGTTTGACAAGGTGTTTGATACTGACTTTACTGCTGATTTAACCATTATGGAGGAAGGACATGAGCTTATCCAGAGACTGACCAAGGGTGGAACTTTACCGATGATTACCTCCTGTAGTCCGGGCTGGATTAAGTTTATAGAACATTTTTATCCTGAATTGGTAGATCACTTATCCACCTGTAAGTCACCGCAGCAGATGTTTGGGGCTCTTGTTAAAACTTACTATGCTGAAAAATTCAATATCGATCCTGAAAAAATTGTCAGCGTATCTATTATGCCGTGTACTGCCAAGAAATTTGAAGCAGGTAGACCTGAAATGACTGATAGCGGATTTGCAGATGTGGACTATGCCATTACAACTCGGGAACTTGCGCGGATGATTAAGCAAGCTGGTATTCAGTTTGAAAATTTGGAAGATGAAAAATTTGATGAACCGCTGGGTATTTCAACCGGTGCTGCTTTGATATTTGGCGCCACCGGAGGGGTTATGGAGGCTGCTTTGAGAACAGCTTACGAAGTTGTTACAGAAAAGGAACTTCCATCATTAGATTTTGAAACTGTAAGGGGCATGCAGGAAATTAAAGAAGCTGAAGTTGACCTGGAGGGTACCAAAGTTAAAGTTGCAGTTGCTCACGGGTTAAAGAATGCCCGCCAGCTTCTCGATCTCATTAAAGAAGGCAAGGCAGATTATCAATTTATAGAAATTATGTGCTGCCCTGGAGGTTGTATTGGTGGTGGCGGCCAACCGATACCAACCAATACGGAAATTAGAGAAAAGAGAATTGCTGGTATTTATAAAGGAGATGCAGCTATGGAAATTCGCAAGTCCCATGAAAACCCGGCAATTCAGCAACTCTATAAAGAATTCTTAAAAGAGCCCCTGGGAGAAAAGTCACATCATCTTCTCCATACTAAGTATACTAAGAGGGGAAAATATCTTAAAACAGAATAAACTGGTATAATGAATGAAATAGAGATAATAAGGACAATTACATGTAAAGCGTTAACAGTTATGCAGTTGTATTTCATACTGCACTGTTCTGTTAACGCTTTTTTGTTTTCTATTAAAAATTTTATTGCAGGAAATACTGTAAAAGAAACAGAACAATGGTAAAAGGTATTTATAATAAGGAGTGAGGAACCATGCCAGAAAAAGTTGAACTTTTAGCTCCCGCAGGTAGTATGGAGGCATTGGTAGCAGCTGTTGAAAATGGTGCTGATGCGGTTTATTTAGGTGGGAAAATGTTTAATGCCAGACAGTATGCAAATAATTTTGATGATAATGCTTTACAAGAGGCAATAGAGTATTGTCACCTGCGAGGGGTTAAGATATATGTCACGGTTAATACTCTTATAAAAAATAAAGAATTAAATGATGTAGCGCAATACATTTATAAATTACAGAGTTTTGGAGTAGATGCAGTAATAATTCAAGATATAGGTTTACTATACATGATACGCAAGCTTTTTCCCCAGCTAGAGGTACATGGAAGTACCCAAATGGCAGTGCATAACTTGGCAGGTGCCCAGTTTTTGTTTAGTAGTGGCGTAAAGAGAGTGGTTCTGGCAAGAGAGGCGGAACTAAAGGACATCAAACACATAAGGCAGTTTTCTGATATAGAACTGGAGGTTTTTGTACACGGAGCGCTATGTATTTCGTATTCTGGACAGTGTCTTATGAGCAGTATGATAGGAGGAAGAAGTGGAAATAGAGGACGCTGTGCACAGCCGTGCCGGATGAAATATTATCTGACAGATTTAGAAGGTAATGAGTTACTTCAGCATTCAGAGATTGGTGAGTATTTATTGAGCCCTCGCGACTTAAGCACGATTCGTCACATACCCGAACTTGTAAAAAGCGGAGTTCATTCCTTTAAATTTGAAGGACGTATGAAAAGACCCGAGTATGTTGCGACAGTTATAAGGATTTACCGTAATGCCTTGGATAGATATTATAAAAATCCGGATAATTACCGTGTTTTGGAAGAAGAAGAAAGGGAGCTTGCACAAATATTTAATAGAGACTTCACAGCAGGTCATATTTTGAGCATATCAGGTATTGATTTAATGAGCTATAAAAAACCAAATAACAGGGGTTTATATCTGGGCAGAATCAAGGAAAATCTCCACAGGGACCTGGCTCCCATACTGCTTGAAACTGACCTTGCTGTTGGCGACGGTCTGGAATTTTGGGTTACAAAGGGCGGGAGAAAAGGTTCTACAGTTGATAAAATTATTTTGGATAACAGAAATGTAGAAAGTGCAAAATCAGGTTCTTATGTTTACATCAAGGTGCCTCCTGGAGTTAAGAAAGGTGATAGGGTCTTTAAGACACATGATGAAAAATTAATTGCAAAGGCTCAAGAGTCTTACACATCTCCTTCCAAGAGGCGTATTCTGCTTCATGCAAAAGTTGAAGCGGAAATAGGAAAGCCATTATCTCTAACCTTTACAGATACAACAGGAAATCAAGTAACTGTTCAGACAGATTTTATCACAGAGAAAGCAATTAAAAAGCCCTTAACAGATGAATTGTTACAAAAACAGCTTGGAAGGTTGGGGAATACCCCCTTTAAATTGGAAAGTTTACAATTCATAGTAAATGCTGATGTTATGGTTCCTATGAGTGAATTAAATAAAGCCAGGCGTTTAGCCGTAGATAAAATGGAAAAAATCATTCTACAACAGCAACTGCCGCCGCGTGTTGAAAAAGGAATATTTATAAAAGAAAAACAAAATTTATTTCAAAGCATACCCAATGATAAAAAAGTACAGAAAACTGTACTGATAGCTCATGTAGGGGATTATCAATCGTTTCAAGCAGCAGTAAATACTGAGATTGATGAAATCTATCTGATGGGAGATACTTTTAGGAATAGAGAATTAAGTGACAAGCAATTAGAAAGCGCAATTTACAAGGCTAAAGAAGTGAACAAAAAAATTGTAATTAGTCTTCCCAGATTCTGGTTTATCAAGGAAAAAAAGAGTTTTTATAAACTGATGGAGCGTTTGGTAAAATTAAAGCCTCACGGAGTACTGGTTGGAAATTTAGGAACTCTTGAAGCGGTAAAACAATATACAAGAGAATTGGATATTTATGGTGACTACTGGCTAAATGTCTTCAATGATTTTGCAGTACAAAAGCTTTGTGATTGTGGAATCACAAAAATAACATTGTCACCTGAACTGAATTTGGATGAAATAGCTGATATTAAATCTAGGGTTCCTCTGGAATGCATTGTTCATGGTTCAATACCTTTAATGACATCTAGATATTGTACTATTGGAGCGACGATGGGCGGGAAATCAACCGCTAGAGCATGTACCGGTCCTTGTTTAAAAATAAAGGCAGGTTTGAAAGACAGATTAAACTTTATTTTTCCTATTGAGACAGATAGACATTGTAGAATGTATATTTTTAACTCAAAAGAATTGTGTCTTATAGAAAACTTGCAAGATATAATTTCGGCAGGAATTCCAAACTTGCGCCTTGAACTTCAGAGGGAGCCTTCTCAACGAATTACAAAACTGATACAATTATATTCCGAAGTACTACAGCAACCGGAAAATATTAATAAAATTAGTTCTAGGTTAAAAGAAATGTATCCTAAAGGTACTACAAAAGGTCATTATTTTCGGGGAGTGGAATAGAATTTATGGAGATTAATGGGGCTGTTTTAGAAAAGCTAGAATTTAATAAAGTATTGAAAGAGCTTGAAAAACATGCAGGTTCTAATTTGGCTAAGGAAAAAATAAAAAAAATAGTTCCATCTACAGTACCATCAGAAATAGAAAAGATGCAGCAGGAAACAAGTGAGGCCAGGGATGTATTGCGATTACACCCTAATTTTAGTGTTGGCGTAGTCAGGGATATAAAAGACATAATTCGCAAAGCGGAAATAGGAGTTACTATTGAGCCGCAGGAATTTTTAGCAATTCAGGACAACATACGTACTTCCGGAAAAATAAAATCTTTTTTTAAGAATAATGAAGGAAACTGGAGCACTTTAAGAAAAGAAGTTGAAAAAATTCATCCTGTAAGAGAATTAAATCAGGAAATTTCCAGAGTAATTACAGCTGAAGGGGAAGTGTCAGAAAATGCATCCCCTCGCCTTAGGGAAATTAGAAGAAATATTGTTGCGACCCAATCCAGTATAAAAAAATTCTTAAACAAAATGATTAACTCCCCAGATATCCAAAAAAAGCTTCAGGATAATCTTGTTACAGTAAGGGGGGACCGCTATGTAATTCCTGTCAAGCAGGAATACCGTTCTCAGATTAAGGGTTTGGTTCACGACCAGTCTTCAAGCGGCGCTACTTTATTTATTGAGCCTATGGAAGTAGTGGATTTGAACAATAAATTAAGGACGCTCAAAAGTGAAGAAAGAATTGAAATTCAAAAAATTTTACAGGAACTCACTGATTATACTGCAAATTTTCGGGATCTCCTAGAAAGCTCTTTACATTCTCTTGTTAATCTTGATTTTATATTTGCAAAAGCTAATTATAGTGTCCAGTTAAATGCGGTAAGACCTGAATTAAATACAGAAGGCATAATAAACATAAAAAAAGCACGGCACCCTTTGATAGATAAGGCAAAAGTAGTACCAATATCTTTTAAACTTGGTGAAAATTACAATACAGTTGTAATTACAGGACCAAATACAGGTGGTAAAACGGTAACCTTAAAAACAATAGGACTGACATGTTTGATGGCCCAAAGCGGAATGCATATACCTGCGGAAGAAGAGTCAGTGGTCAGTATTTTTAAAGGTATATATGCTGATATTGGAGATGAACAAAGTATTGAACAGTCACTTAGTACTTTCTCGTCCCATATGACTAATATAATTAAGATAGTAGAAAAAGCAGATAGGGAGTCTTTGGTTTTACTTGATGAACTGGGAGCCGGTACGGACCCTACCGAAGGTGCAGCTCTTGCAATGGCCATACTTAACGAGTTACATGAAAATAATGTAAGGACTGTTGCAACAACCCACTATGGTCAGCTTAAAAGTTTTGCTTATAATACACCTGGAGTACAAAATGCCAGCGTTGAATTTGATAGCGAGACTTTACAACCAACCTACAGGTTATTAATGGGGCTTCCTGGAAAAAGCAATGCATTTGAGATTTCTCTCAGGTTGGGACTTAAAAAAGACATAGTTCAAAAAGCAAAGGAGTTTGTGGGTTCGGAAGAATTACGTGTATCTGACCTTATCCAAAAATTGGAGTATGAAAGAAAAGTTAGTGAAAGGGAAAGGGAGAAAGCGACTAGTATTCGAAAGGAAATAGACAGCCTTAAAAAGGAACTCCAAGAGAAAAAACGTGAATTGGAAAATAAAAAGAAAGAAATAATTGCCAAGGCTGCTGAAGAAGCTCGAGAGATAATTAAAAAGGCACAGAGAGAGTCAAAGGAAATACTTCAGACGCTGGAACACAATAAAAAAGTTCAAGAAGCACAAGAAAAACTTAAAAAGATGGATCGAGATCTGAAGGATAAAAGCAAAATTGAACTCACACCTAAAGGAAAGATTCCCCAAAATGTTAAGCCTGGCGATATAGTTGAAATCCCAAAATTAAATGGTAAGGGAACTATATTAAGTACTGTCAATGATGATGAAGAAGTCCAAGTACAAGTAGGCATTATGAAAATTAACTTAAAACTCAAGGATTTACGAGTACCAATCAAAGATCAAAAAGATGATCGCCAGAAAAAAAATCTTTCCATGCTGGTCTCAGAGAAAAGTAAAACTATTTCTCCTGAACTCGATTTACGAGGAAATACTGTTGACGAAGCTATTGAAAAAATCGAAAAGTACCTTGATGATGCATATATAGCTGGTTTAAATCAAGTTTCCTTAATTCATGGTAAAGGAACTGGTGCACTAAGGAGTGGGGTTAGGGAATATCTTAAAACGCACCCTCATGTAAGAAAATACCGCTGCGGTGAAGCTGCAGAGGGTGGCAGTGGAGTTTCAATTGTTGAACTGAAATAAATGAAAACTAGGCTTGTGCCAAGTCTTTGACGCAGCCGGAAGCCCTAGTTGAATTTATGCTTCCCCAGAGTTATACTATCCTAATAATATTATAAAGCAAAAGCCACGGTAAGTGCTTAATTACTACCGTGGCTTTAATAATTACTGGTTTCCTTCAGGAATTACAACCTTTATTTTTTCAGAGAATTGATTCTCTCCCCAGGTGATTTGATAGTAATAGGTTTTTCCAGGTTTAACATGCATATCTATAAATTTATTGATTTTTGTGCTTCCAATACTTTTTGCACTGTCGCTATTTCCTAACCAGCGTCTAACATAAAACTTGTATTTGCCAATTTCCGGCCAGGTCAGTTTAACTGCAAATTTATCCTTTTGCTTTGAATCCTGTAACACTTGGGCTTCAAGTTGTAAATTTAGCATTACCTCATCTGTGGGATCTATCTTTTGATTATCTTGATTATCGCTAAAAGTTTCTTTGTGAAGCTGGTGGCTTGGGATATCACAGAATTCTTTTGGAGCCGTTGATGCCGGTAGATATTTTTCTATTACAAATAGGTCCGGACAGCCTCCCGATTGCCCTTCTTCTGGTACAAGAGCCAGTTTCGGTTCACCACGATGTCTGGGGTCAATACATATCTTTACCGCAATAGGCGTATCAGGACCGTGAATATCGCAGTCTTCCCTGGGATAAGTTAAATCCCAATCCTCAGGATAAACACCTTCATATCCTTCTGGTGGAACGTAGGGAACAGGCCGCTGCAAGTAAACACCTGTAACTTTATCTGGACAATATTGAGTAGGTCGTTTACCACTTTCAGCACAAACTTCTCCTTCAACCCAAACATCAGATACTTCCCTGGGAAGTGTTTTACGGGTAAAAATTTCATTAATAATAAACTGGTCGGGTGTTAATTCACTTGGTAATTTACCGGATTTTGCGTCTACTTGAGCATAAACAATACCTTTAGGACGTGGAAACTCTTTAACGGGCTCATCCTTTAGTACATGGCTCACAACATTTTTCCAGATAAGGGCCGGATATCCGCCACCATATACTTTTTGCAGGTAATGTTTGGGGGTAGTTTCATCGTAACCCATCCAAACTACACCTACAATTTCGGGCGTATAAGCTGCAAACCAGGCATCTTTATTACCCTTTAAACCTTTAAAGCTAGGAGAAGGTGGCAACTGGGTTGTACCTGTTTTTCCCGCTACAGGTCGGTTTAAGCGTGCCCTTGTACCTGTACCCTCCTGAATAACAGTTTTAAGCATATCTGTTACAAGATAGGCTGTTTCTTCTTTCATTACAATGGTGTTCTTTGGAGTCTTTTCAACGATTACATTTCCTTCACCGTCAACAATTTTTGTTACTGAATGAGGCTCAACTCGCACTCCTTGATTTGCAAATGCTCCATAGGCAGCTGCCATATCAAGGGGGGAGACACCCTTTGTGAGTCCTCCTAATGCAAGGCTTAAATTACGGTCACCAGGTAATAGCGGTAATCCCAATCTTTTAGCAAAGTTATAGCCTGTATCAACTCCTATTTTATCCAGCATTTTAACAGCCGGAACGTTGACTGAATATTTTAGAGCTGTTCTCATTGTTATGAGGCCTCTCCAGCGACCATCATAATTGGTTGGCTTGTAGGCTTGAGGTGTACTGGGGAAAATCACCGGTGCATCATTTATTACTGTAGAGGGCATATAACCGTTTTCTACAGCAGGACCATAAACTGAAATAGGCTTAATTGTAGAGCCTGGTTGGCGCTTCATATCAACTGCTCTATTAAGACCTCTTTTAACAGTGTATTCTCTTCCGCCCATCATTCCTAAAATTTCACCTGTGTGTGGGTTTAGAAATACTGCTGCACTTTGAACAGGTGTATCATCGACGCTTTTAGGGAAAAAGCTTTGATCGGCATAAATTTCCTCTAACTTCTCCTGCAGTTCTGTATCTAAAGTTGTATAAATCTTAAAGCCACTGTTAAAAATTTGAATGGGATTTATTCCTTGTTCTTGAAGCATGTTACTTGCTTCCTTAATAACGTGATCTATAAAATAACCGTATTTCCTTTGTTTTTGAGTCTTTTTTTCTTTTACTATATTCAAAGGTTCATTTTTCGCTTTTTCTATTACTTCTTTGTCTTTAATAAATCCAAAACGATACATTTTATCTAAAATGATATTCCTACGCTTTAATGCTAAATCGGGATGCTTGAATGGATTATAACCTTCAGGTCTTTGCACCAAGCCGGCTAAAAGTGCACTTTCGGCAAGAGTTAATTCACTGACATCTTTGTCAAAATAAGTTAAAGCGGCAGTTTGAACTCCGAAAGCACCTTCTCCAAAATAAACCTGATTCAGATACATTTCTAATATCTGGTCTTTTGTATATAACCTTTCAAGTTGAATTGCAAGTAAATATTCCTGGATTTTACGTTCTAAGAGTTTTTCTTTACTTTTTGTAAAGGCATTATTAGCAAGCTGAACAGTAATAGTACTTGCTCCTTGAGCACCCCAACCATGTTTAATATTGGCAATAACAGCTCTTGCAAAGGCTTGAATATCTATTCCAAAATGGTCTCTAAAACGATGGTCTTCAGCTGCTATGAAAGAGTCCTGTACCATTTTGGGAACATCTTCAATCTTCACTACAAGTCTATTTTCCGCCCCGTGTAAAGTTGCGATCTGATTTCCATTTTTATCATAAACAAAAGAGGTAAGGGCTGGATCAATTTCGCCAGGTTCCCATTTGGGCATATTTTTTACTATACCTAGTACAAATCCTGTACCGGCACCAACCCCGATTATAAAGAATAATAAAAAGACCAGTAATGTGACTCTAGCGATATTTATCTTACGCTTTTTCTTTTTGGCCATAAACGTAACCTCCTTGGAAACAGGGAAAATCATAAAATCTATCAATTTATTATAACATAAACAAAATTACTAACAAATGAACAAATTTTGTTTTTAAGATAAAGCTGGTATGAGTTGAGTAGATTCCATTGATATGGTAAAATATGTGCAACTTTGTATACAACTTTATAATAAAAGATAAATAAATTAACTAGGTAGAAACGGGGTGGGAATATGGTTATTAAGGATTTAGATTATCAGTTGGAAGTTATTAAAAGGGGTATTGCTGAAATAGTACCTGAAGATGAATTAATCAATAAAGTTAAGAAATCCATTGAAACCCAAAAACCATTAAAGGTAAAGCTGGGGTTGGACCCAAGTGCACCCGATATACATTTAGGGCATACAGTGGTATTGCAGAAGATGCGGCAATTTCAGGATTTAGGTCACCAGGTAATGATCATAATTGGTGATTTTACTGGCCGCATTGGAGATCCTACCGGTAAATCGGAGACTAGAAAACAGCTCACAGAAGAAGAAGTGCAAAAAAATGCTCGTACATACAAGGAACAGATTTTTAAAATTCTGGACCCTGAAAAAACTGTCATGGAGTTTAATAGTAAATGGCTTGCACCATTAAATTTTGAAGAAATTATAAGACTGGCTGCAAATGTAACTGTTGCTAGAATGCTTGAAAGGGAAGATTTTTCTAACCGCTATAAAAAGGGACAACCAATAAGTATACATGAATTTTTCTATCCTTTAATGCAAGGATATGATTCCGTAGCTTTGGAAGCAGATATAGAACTTGGAGGCACTGATCAAAAGTTCAATCTCTTAATGGGAAGGACTTTACAAAAGGAATACGGGCAAGAACCTCAGGTGGCAATTATGATGCCAATATTAGAGGGACTTGATGGTGTACAAAAAATGAGCAAGAGTTTAGGCAACTATATTGGAATTACGGAGCCGCCGTCAGAAATTTACGGAAAAACAATGTCTTTAGCCGATGAATTGATGGTTCGTTATTTTGAACTTGTTACACCAATTTCATTAGAAGAATTGGAAAAAATTAAGCAGGGTTTAAGAGAAGAAAAAATACATCCACGGGATTTAAAAATGAGATTAGCTCGTGAACTGGTTGCTATGTGTTATGATGAAGAAACTGCTCAAAAAGCGGAAACAGAGTTTAAGAAAGTGTTTCAAAAACGTGAGTTACCTGAAAATATGCCTGAAATTAAGATTAAAGACCTAGAATTAGCAAATAGAAAGATTTGGTTGCCCAAATTATTATCATCTGCTGAACTTGTTAAAAGTACCAGTGAGGGAAAAAGGATGATAAAGCAGGGAGCAGTAAAAATTAACGATGAAAGGGTTACTGATGTGGATACCGAAATTGAACCGAGCCCCGGAATGATTTTAAGGGTAGGAAAAAGGCGTTTTGCTAAAATTATCGAATAATTTTTATATGGGCAGCAGTGCTACCCATAATTTTTTTCACCTTTTGCCTTTTACTGCATATATTTTAACATGGCGGAGGTGAAAGCCGTGTTGAAAAGAAGGCGCATGAAAATAAAGCCTTTAATAATATCAATCATAATCTTATTGTTTATATTAAGCATAACTTTGTTAGGCGTTCTTGAGTTTGCTTTAAAACCTACAATCATATCTCTAGCAGAGGCACAAGCTGACTGGAAAGCTACTGAAACTATTTACAGTGCAATATTAGAGCAAGTTTCTGCAAAGGTAAATTATACTGACATGGTTAAAATAGAAAAAAACTCCCAGGGAGAAATAGTATTTATGTACGCTAATATTTTACTAATAAATAAAATAGCTTCAGAAGCAGTGCTAGAAGTGCAAAAATCTTTAAAGGACTTACAAACTGAAGAGCTTGCTATTCCCTTGGGACAGATTTTGGGCAGTAAACTATTGGCTACCTATGGGCCTAAAATGGACCTGAAACTTATACCGGTTGGAACTGTTAGGGTCAATGTTAAGGAAGATTTTAGTGATGCGGGAATTAACCAGACACGTCACAAAATATATTTAGAAGTAATTAGTGATATAAAAGTTGTTGTTCCATTTATAAGTTCCACAACACAGGTGAAAACCGATGTTCCTCTAGCTGATACAATTATAGTTGGTCCTGTGCCCGAACACTATTGGGGTGGAATTACATTGGATATAGGTGCAGAGGCTCCTGTTTCCAGTAATAACAAAATATAAAATTATTGACATAGTAAAATTTTTTGGTAATATAAAAATTGTGAAAACTTAAAGCTGAGCTTAGTTGAGAGGAGAAAAGTTTTAGTTAAGATGAGACGACTCGGAGATTCGGGGTGAGTACCAGCACGGTTAGTGCTGGTTTTATTTTTTCCTTTTTGTAACAATTATGTTTTTTTTTGGAGGTGGGTTGAGTGCTTTTGATGATAGACAATTATGATTCATTTGTCTATAACCTGGTACAGTATTTAGGTGATTTAGGTTATGATGCTTTAGTTTATAGAAATGACAAAATTACCATTGAGCGTATAAAAGAATTGAAACCTGAAGCCATAATCTTATCACCCGGTCCTTGTACCCCTAATGAGGCTGGAATTTCACTTGAATTGGTCAAGGAGTTTGCTCCTACAATACCAATACTTGGTGTATGTTTAGGACATCAGACCATTGGACAAGCCTTTCGGGGTAAGGTTACCAGGGCAGACCGTTTGATGCACGGAAAAACCTCTACAATTATGCATGATAATAAGACTATATTTCATGGGTTGAAAAATCCTTTGACTGTTACACGTTATCATTCTTTAATACTTAGGGAGGAAGATTTACCAAACTGCTTTGAAATTTCTGCCTGGACAGATCAAGGAGAAATAATGGCTATTAGGCATAAGGAATATCCCGTGGAAGGAGTACAGTTTCATCCGGAGGCTATACTAACGGAAGAGGGTCATAACTTACTGGAAAATTTTCTTAAAATGAGAGTTCGAAAAGGAGCACGAGAGATACGAGAAGTTCAAGGCAGCGAGGCTTTGAGCAGCGGAACCCGGCACTTAGTCTCATGATTAGCTTTTAATTATACCGTTAGTTGCAGTTCGACTGATAAATTAATGGTAATTATGTGACTAACAGCTAAATTAAGTGCCTGGTGAACAGCGCAAAAGCCGAGCCAACTTAAGACAATTCGAAGTGGATTTCGCGCGGACTTTTCGAACTTCCTCTTAAAAGAACGGGACTATGAAGGAGTGCTTAGTCAATGGAGAAAATAAGACCGATAATACAAGAAATTGCAATTGAAGCTGACGGGCCCAATATTTTTGAAGCATTTAAAAATGATGAAAAAGCAATTTTTCTTGATAGCGGACTAAGACATCAAGAAATTGGACGTTATTCATTTATAGTCAGTGAACCTTTTTTGGTCGTAAAGTCAAAAGGTAGAAAAATAGAGATTACCAGAGAGCAAATTACTGAAAAAATTGAGGGTGACCCTTTTCTTTGCCTAAAGCGATTATTTTCTGAGTATCAGATTGAAACCCGTGCTGATTACCCGCCTTTTCAAGGCGGAGCCGTAGGATATTTTTCATATGATTTGGGTAGGCAGTTGGAAGAATTACCTGACTGGAATAAAGATGATTTAAATGTACCTGATTACTACCTTGGTTTTTATGATAAAGGTGTAGCTATCGATCGTTTAAATAATAGAGTTTATATTTTTGCAACAGGTTTACCTTTAAAAGGTAGGGAAAGTATAGATAAAGCTAAAAGAGATATTACAATGCTGCGGAAAAAAATACTCAAATATTCCTGCACAGGAAACCATCCAGGGGGAGAAATAAGCTTTTTTAAAGGTGAAATGGAAAAACACTTTTCAAAGGACGAATATTGTAAAGTAATTCAAAAGGCAATAGACTACATTGCAGCAGGAGATATATTTCAAGTCAATATTTCACAGAGATTTTCAGTAAATTTAGAAACCACGCCGTGGAATCTCTATAAAAAACTTAGAGATATAAACCCAGCGCCATTCGCAGCATTTTTAGACCTGGGTGAGCTGACCATTGTTTCTTCTTCTCCTGAAAGATTTATAAGAATATCAGGTTCAACTATAGAGACTAGACCAATAAAGGGCACTAGGCCCAGGGGTAGAACTCCGGAAGAAGATTTACAACTTAGAAATGAACTCATTAACAGTGAGAAAGATAAGGCTGAACTCGTAATGATTGTTGATTTAGAAAGGAATGACTTAGGTAGGATCTGCCAATTTGGTACAGTTGAAGTTGAAGAACTTTTCAGGTTAGAGGAATATGCAACAGTTTATCACCTGGTTTCAACAATTAAAGGTGAGCTTAGAAAAGAATGTGATGTAATAGATGCATTAAAAGCAACCTTCCCTGGTGGCTCCATTACTGGTGCCCCGAAAATTAGGGCAATGGAAATAATTGAAGAGCTTGAACCTGTAAAAAGGGGGGTCTATACAGGTTCAATTGGTTATTTGGGATTTAACGGTGAAAGTGACTTAAATATTGTAATTAGAACATTTGTTATAAAAAACGGTAAGGCGTATTTTCAGACTGGTGGAGGAATTGTGGCAGACTCAGATCCTGTCAAAGAATATGAAGAAACCCTTCATAAAGCGAAAGCATTAAAAAAATCACTTGGGTTATAAAAGCGAAACTTATCAGAGGAAATTTTTACTCTCCTTCTGAATTGTAGTGAAACTGAATCCAGTCCCTGTCCCCTTCTAAAAAAGTGGGCGACAGGGAACGTGGATAAAAGTGAGACTTAATCGAGTTACCTATTCCCCGCTTAAAGAAGCGGGAGTCTTTAATCAGAACTGGATAAAGGAGTTTAGTGAATGCTGGTAAATGTGGATGGTAACCTTATGGAAAAAAAAGCTGCTGTAGTTCCAGCAGCTTTCCCAGGGGTGTTTTATGGACACGGATTATTTGAAACTATTTTAGTACAAGATGGTAGGCCCCGTTTTCTGAAAGAACATTTTGACAGACTATATATTTCTCTGCCGACAGTTGGCTTGTTTTTAAAAAAAGATAGAGGGTCCTTGGAAAAAGATTTACACAATACAATAGTTGCTAATGGAGTTAATAATGGGTCAGCAAAGATCACTGTCTGTAAAATGGAAAATAATTTGGATTGCCATACAATTATCACCGTTAAGGACAGCATTCCTTATTCTAAAATAGATTATGAAAAAGGCTTTAAGTTAATTACAGTGGAATATAAAAATAATCCTTATTCTAAAGTAACATATGTTAAGTCTTGCAACTACTTGGATAATATTTTGGCACGTCAGGAAGCGAAGCAAAAAGGAGGGGATGAAGGTTTAATTCTTAATGTCCACGGGCAAGTAGCAGAAGGAACGGTTAGCAATATATTTATGGTTAAAGAAAAAAAACTATATACTCCTCCTATTAATACGGGATTATTACCTGGGATTGTAAGGCAAATTCTTTTGCGGGAATCTAAAAATATGAGATATCCACTGAGTGAAAAAGTCCTCTCTTATAATGAATTGATTAATGCTGACGAAGTATTCATTACAAATTCCTTACTGGGAATTATGCCTGTAATAGAAATAGATGGCTCTCCAATATCATCAGGTATGCCGGGAAATATAACAAAAGAATTAATTTTATATTACAAAGATATCTAAATAGAATTAGATATTGACAGAAATATAAATCATATGCTATTATTATACTCGCCTCTCAGACAAAGGTTTTTAGCTAAAAAAACCTAGCTTTTGGTAGTAATTACCACTTGATTATTAAATCATTACATGCTATACTAAACTTTGTCGCTTGAGGCGGCGACATCAAAAGACAAAAGCTGATCTTTGAAAACTGAACAGTGTAACGCCTGATGTTTGGCGTCCGTTAAAGGACAACGCCAAAATTATTCTCTAACAAGTCTAATACACGCACGATAGACACGAGAAGTTCAAGGCGGCGCAGGCTTCGAGCAGCGGAGCCCGGCACTTAGTCCGATGATTGGTTTTTATTATACCGTTAGCTGCAGTTCTACTGATAAATTAATTGTAATTATGTGGCTAACTGCTAAACTAAGTGCCGGGTGAGCAGCTTAAGACAGCCATGCCAACGCCGAAATTCGAAGTGGATTTCGGGCGTGACAATATTAACTGGAGAGTTTGATCTTGGCTCAGGACGAACGCTGGCGGCGTGCCTAACACATGCAAGTCGAACGCCCAGCACTCAGTCACTAGTGGTCAGTTACGAAAAAAAGAAACCTAAGATGGA
>Ga0182240_100211_pt1 | contig 23899 bp, 24 predicted proteins | sample hydfrates4_PW_90_FD_145594 | JGI IMG/M metagenome (GOLD analysis project Ga0182240, IMG submission 145594) | Subsurface microbial communities from deep shales in Texas, USA - hydraulic fracturing test 4_PW_90 | ecosystem: Environmental > Aquatic > Deep subsurface > Shale gas/oil reservoir >...
TATTTTCCCCACACTATTGTCGCATATTTGATTTGTAATGTCCAGTATGGTTTAGCGAAAAAATTTATCTGGATATCTCTTGTAACCCTTGTAAGTTATGCATTTTTAGATTTGTGCGTCAGCTCTGTAATCATCCGGGGTATCCCTTGTTAAGGATCTATATACTTTATATACCATCCCGCTTGGGAATCCCTGTCTTTCCAGGTAACGCCCTATTGCCAGCCGGGAACAACCCCTTTTCAACTTTTTCCTGGCCTGTTCCACGGCAATATTGTATTCTTCCTCTTCGGTAATGGATTCCACGGCCTCTGAGGCTAGTGACTCCGGTACTCCCTTGTGCACCAGTTCCAGGTATAAATAACCCTTACTTTTCTTTTTGTTTTCAAGCCTGTACCGCACCCATTGCCGGGCAAAGGCGCGGTCATCCAAATAATCATACTCCTTTAAATAGTCAATTACTCCGGATATAGCTTTTTGGGAAAAGCCGTGTTGTTTTAAGCGAAAATAGATTTCAGCTTCGGTACGGGGGCGGTGAGATAACCAGCGCAGCGCCTTCTTTTTGGCTTCTTCCGTCTCCTTTGACAACATCAAAACCCTCGCTTAGCGGGTATCCCCTTTCCAACCCGGCTTCTTTTCCTGATTCTGTGTTTCCTTTTGCTCTTGCTTTTCCCCCGGCTCCTGCTTTTCTTCTCCCGCCCGGGCAACATTCATTATATTTACTCCGCCCATATTTAATTCCTGCCGGGCCTTTTGTTCAATTTCGGCTGCCAGTTCCGGGTTTCCACGCAGGAATTCCTTTACATTTTCCCGTCCCTGTCCCAACCTTTGTTCACCATAGGAAAACCAGGCCCCGCTTTTCTTGATAATATTCAGCTGTACTGCCACATCCAGGATACTTCCTTCAGCAGAAATTCCGGTACCATACATAATATCAAATTCAGCCTGTTTAAAGGGAGGGGCCACTTTATTTTTTACCACCTTGGCCCGGGTTCTGCTTCCAATAATCTCCGAGCCCTGCTTCAATGATTCTATCCTTCTTACCTCCAACCTCAAAGAGGAATAAAATTTTAGTGCCCTTCCTCCTGTAGTGGTTTCGGGGTTGCCGAACATAACCCCAACTTTCTCCCGCAACTGGTTAATGAAAATGGCTGTACAACGTGACTTACTGATAACCCCGGTAAGCTTGCGCAGGGCCTGGGACATCAGGCGCGCGTGCAAGCCTACATGGGAATCACCCATTTCCCCTTCAATTTCGGCTCTGGGCACCAAGGCCGCCACGCTGTCCACAACAACTAGATCCAGAGCCCCGCTGCGCACCAGCGCCTCGGCTATCTCCAAGGCCTGTTCCCCTGTATCGGGCTGGGAAACCAGCAAATTTTCTATATCCACTCCTATTTTACCGGCATAGGTGGCATCAAGGGCGTGCTCCGCATCAATAAAGGCAGCCATACCACCCATTTTTTGAGCCTCGGCAATCATATGCAGGGCAACCGTGGTTTTCCCAGAGGACTCCGGGCCAAATATTTCAACAACTCTTCCCCGGGGAACCCCTCCCACCCCCAGGGCAACATCCAGTGCCAGTGATCCGGAAGGAATTACTTCCACATTCATTCTGGCCGCATTTTCGCCTAATTTCATAACGGAACCCTTACCAAACTGTTTCTCAATTTGACCAAGGGCGGCATTAAGTGCCTGTTGTTTATCTTTATCCAATCCGATACCCCCCGAAGATAAAACATTTGTTCGAGATCATTTTAATGCGTACCGGTTTATATGTCAATACATTGTTTCCAGCGTAGCCCATTATTGGGCAAGTAAGTATAATCTGATCATATTTAAACCCGCATTAGCCGCTCCCCACCGGATTCCCCATCTTTGCCCGGGAAAACGGAATTCTCGGCAACAGGTACCGTCAGGGGCGGCCAGGGCAATGTAAACCAAGCCCACCGGCTTTGCCGGGCGCCCTTCTTGCAAAGGCTCGGTAATACCCGTCACCGCCAGGCCCAGCCGGGCACCTGTAACGGAGCATACACCCTCCGCCATGGCCACGGCGCACTCTTTACTTGCTGTGCCGTGTACATCCAGCACGGTGGGAGAAACCCCCAACAGCTTTTTCTTTATCGACTGGTTGTAAGCAATAATACCCCCGGTAAGATAACGTGAACTTCCCGGAACATTGGTTAACCTCTGGGTTATCAAACCCCCGGTGCAGGATTCGGCCACCGCCACGGTAACCCCCTTTTCCGTTAAAAGATTGCCCACCGTTTCCTCCAGCACCTCATCATCCGCCCCAAATATGTATCCCGCCAAACGGTGCCTTACCTTTTCCGCCAGCTCGCTCACCATAGCCCTGGCCTTATCTGCTTTGGATGCCCGGGCGCTCATACGCACATGAACCTCTCCGGGTTTGGCAATATATGCCAGGCCCGGATTTCCCTGCCCGCCCAGGCCCGCCAGGCGCTCCTGAACGGCAGACTCGGAAATTCCCGTTAGCTTAAACACCCTGGAAAAGGTCACCTCACCCTTATACTCCCTTTTAGCCAGGTAAGGCTGCACCGAATTATTGAATATGGCACGCAGCTCATTTGGCGGCCCCGGCAGCATTATTATTATACAGCCCTTATGTTCCAGCATAATGCCGGGAGCAGACCCTTCGGGATTGGGCAGTACTGTGGCCCCTGCAGGAATATATGCCTGCTTAGTCACAATTTTAGGCATATCAATACCCTTACGATTGAAAAACTCTTGCATTGATTTCAGGGCTCCCTCATGCAGTACCATTTCCAGTCCCAATAAACCGGCCATGGTTTCCTTGGTTACATCATCAGTTGTGGGACCCAGGCCACCTGTAGTGATAATAAGGTTTGATCTTTTCAGTGCCCGGCTGAAAACTTCCTTGAGATTGTGCGAATTATCACCAACCACGGTACGCATAATCACTTCAATACCCAGTGCCGATAACTGGCGGCCCAAAAATTGCCCGTGTGTATTTTCCACCTGCCCCAACAATAATTCCGTCCCGGTAAAAATAAGTTCGGCTTGCACCCCAACTCCCCCGTTTCTACAAAGTCGTAAAGGCCAGCAATTTGACATTTAAGCCCAATGCTGACCCGTACAACCGGTTAATTTATGCAACGTATTGTTCCGTAATGGAACGAAAATGATCACCCGATATTTTTTCTTGTTCCATTAGAAGTTCAACCACTTTATTTAATACATCTTTATTCTTTTCCAGGTATGCCCGAACCTTTTCTTCTTGTTTCCGGATAATATCCCTGGTCACCTGAAAGCAGGTTTCAGGGGGAACGGCATCCAATGACACCACACCCAATTCCGACATACCCGACTTAATAATCTGCTCGGCAACATTAACAGCCTGCTCAAAATCGTTTGAAGCACCGGTACTCCTATTGCCCAGTATTACTTCCTCCGATAGAGCGCCTGCAAGCATTACTGCAATTTGATTCTCCAAATACCGGCAGGTATGAAGATAACTATCATCCTCCGGAGTCTGGCGCATATAACCCAAGGCCTTTCCCCGGGGAGTAATGGTTAGAGTGGAAACTGACCCGGGACGGGTATATTCGCTCATCAAGGCGTGTCCGGTTTCATGCACCGCAACACGGTACAATTCCTCCCGGGAAGGTTTGCGATCCAGTATATCTCCCATCATTACCTTATCAACCGCTTCATGGAAATGCCTGTAACTTATCTCCCTGCACCCTTCACGCATGGCCAAAATGGCTGCCTCATTAGCCACGCTCTCCAGGTGGGCGCCACTGAAGCCGAATGTTTCCTTTGCTATGCCGTCCAAGGAAACATCCCGCGCCAGGGGTTTGTTGGCGGTATGCAGGCTTAGGATTTCTTTGCGACCGGTCCTGTCCGGGAGATCCACAGTAACCTGCCTGTCAAAACGTCCCGGGCGAAGCAGGGCCGGATCCAGCATATCCACCCTGTTGGTGGCTGCCATTACCAGGACACGTACCCTGTCGTCTATTTTCAAGCCATCCATTTCCACCAGCAACTGGTTCAATGTTTGGTCATATTCATGATGGCTACTGTTCTGTCCTCGTTTTCCACCTAAAATATCAATTTCATCAATAAAGATAACGGCATTAGACTTTTTTTGTTTTACAGCCGTATCCCTTGCCGATTTAAACAACTGCCTTACCCTTTGCGCCCCTACACCGGCATACATTTCAATAAACTCGGAACCGCTACAGGAAACAAAAACGGCATCGGTAAAATTGGCCGAGGCCCGAGCCATTAATGTTTTACCCGTTCCCGGAGGACCAGTGAGTAAAACTCCCTTTAGCGGGCGAATTCCCAACTTTTTTATTTCTTCGTGATTACGGATAAACTCCAGCGCTTCCTTTAGCTCATTAATGGCGGAAGATTGGCCGCCGATATCGGAAAAAGATGCCTCGGGGGTTGAATTTGAACGCACATTACCGAATTTTTTGGCAACCACACCCCGGGAACGCGCCAAATAATATAATGCTCCTCCGGCTGCCGCGAAAAAAACAAGGGGCATCACATCATACCCGATTAATCCCAAAAAAATAACCGCAGCCAAACCGAGACCCAGGCTAATCTCTTTAATCATAATAGTTTTCGCCTCCCCCGGCTTCCGGCGAAGAAACACCGGGTACATCATCGCGGGAAATAACCCTGAACAAATTATGATTTTCGTGAGTCATCTGCAGGTAAATATTCCGGGGACCCACATAAACTTTGGCGCTGCCCCCAACATCTTCCGCTGACTCATGAACAATCTCGGCCATTTGCCGGAAATTACCCCTGACAATTGCTTCATGAATAACAAACTGGCTGTTGTAATATGCCTGTAAAAGCGAGTCATCCGGGTTATCCACCAGTTCAATATGGTATGCACGATTATTCATAATCTTCTGGATTAATTTATCAATTTTTTGATAATCTTCCATGAGATTGCCGGACTCATCCAGCTCAATTTTAATTACCAGTACTTCACCGTCGTCATTTACGGAAAAGTCACTTATACAGGTCTCTTCCCCCAGTGCTTGTACCAAGGGATCTTGAAAACTGTACTTGTTGTATGCCCATTGAGCACCTAAAAGAACGGTTAATCCCACCGCCAGGGTAAGCAGGACAATGGGTACCTTAAAGCCATTCCACTGCATTATACCATCCTTCCCGTGCAAAACTAAGGTGACGGCAATTGTTAGTTGATAAAATAACTATTGTACATCTCAGTATTATAACACAAAACATAATATATACCTTAGGTAACTATTGGCATATCAAGTCAACTGCCATCCTTGTTCAACAAAGGACGTGTTTTTTGAAAGTAATCCAATCCGGACCACAGAGTAAAAACAACCGCCACACCCATGGCAATGTTCCCAAAAGGGACGTTTAGAAGATTAAAGGGATAATCACGCAGGAACATAGCCACAATGGCAACAATTTGTGAAATGGTTTTAATTTTCCCCAGCCGGCTGGCGGCTATGACAACATTTTCTCCCGATGCCACCGACCGGAGTCCCGTCACTGCAAACTCTCTGCCGATAATGAGCACTGCAATCCAGCCGGATAAACGGTCCAGCTCAACCAGGGCAATGAGAGCGGCTGAAATAAGCAGCTTATCAGCCAGGGGATCCAGTAACTTGCCCAGTCTTGTTATCAACTTATGTTTGCGGGCAATATACCCGTCAAGCCCGTCGGTACACGCCGCTAATATAAAAACTCCGGCTGCAATGTAGTCCCCGTAAGGGACTTTCAATGATACCACAACCAGGAATACCAGCACCAAAAAAATTCTGGCAAGGGAAAGCCTGTTAGGCAGATTCATAAGCTAACTCTCCTGTAAGATCATATTCATCGACTTGGACAATTCGCACGGGAACAAACATTCCAGGCTTAACACCCGGCCCTCCGGTGAAATAAACCCGGCCGTCAACATCAGGGGCGTCAGCCGAAGTACGGCCGAAAAAGAAACCCTGGTCCTCATCAAACCCCTCCACCAAAACTTTCACTTTCTGACCTATTTTTCTCCGGTTGTTAGCCAGTGAAATTCCCCGCTGCAGCAGCATGGCTTCCTCTTCTCTGGCCAGCTTGACATCTTCGGGAACCTGGCCGGGCATGGAAGCGGCAGGAGTTCCCTCTTCAGCGGAATAGGCAAAAACACCTGCCCTTTCAAATTTAACATGTTCCATAAATTCAAGTAACTCTTGAAAATCCGCCTCGGTTTCCCCCGGGAAACCCACAATAAAAGTAGTCCGCAGGGTTAAGCCGGGAATGGATGAGCGAAGCTTTTCAATAAGGCGTATAATATCTTCCTTACTACCCCTGCGGTTCATCCTGCGCAATATGGAATTACTGGCGTGCTGTAATGGTAAATCTATATAATTGCAAATTTTACTTTCCTGTGCCATTACCTTTATTAACTCACCGGTTACGCTGGTGGGATAACAGTATAGAAAGCGAAGCCATTCCGGTTCCCCGCTGGCGGCCAAACGCCTTAAAAGTTCCGCCAGCTTATACTCTCCGTATATATCCAATCCATAGCGGGTAGTTTCCTGGGCAACCAGTATTACTTCCTTTACCCCCCGCCGGGTAAGCTCCCGTACCTCACCGGTAATGGATTCCATAGGCCTGCTCCTAAAGGGACCCCTTATAAAAGGAATTGCACAGTACGAGCAGTGATTTACACAACCCTCGGCAATCTTGACATAAGCCGTGGCCGAAGGATGCAAGCTCTCCCGTACCCGGTGGTCATGACATAATGAATTGGCCGCTCCCACGGCCAGCACCCTTTCCCCACCGGTAATCCTGTTTACCACCTCTGCCACCTGCTCAACTTCATTGGTTCCCATAACACCGTCTATCTCTTCCATTTCTGACAGCAATTCATTCCCGTATCTCTGGGAAAGACAGCCCGCCACCAAGATATAGGGCCGACCGTCACTCTTTTTCAAACGTGCCAAATCAAGGATGGTTTCAATGGATTCCTGCTTTGCTGCAGTGATAAACCCGCATGTATTCACGATTATTAGCCCGGCCTCCCCGGCGCTGTTCGTGATTTCATAGCCTTCCCGTTTTAGAATTCCCAACATCAACTCGGCGTCCACTTCATTTTTAGGACAACCCAAACTGACCATTCCTATTTTAGTAGTCATAAGTCACCTTTATGCTATAATTTTCACAAAATTAGTATACCTTAACGTTTTTACCCTGTCAAAAAAAATATCCCCTTTAAAACCGTACTGCCGGGGAACTACCCCCGGCAGTGGTACACTTCAAGAATCGGCATTTTCAGCTGCCCGGAAGGTTGTTTCGAGGGTCTGTCCCCTCTCCCCGAGAAAGCCCTTATCCACGCCGTTTATTATTGCCCTTACCGCACCCGCATTTCCAAGGCGTACAGTTATACTTTCCTCACCCTCAAAATCCTTTTGATCACCGGCACCGGCAAAACCTTCAAAAACTTCATTGTTATCCACCCTAATACGCATCCAGCACCGGTCATTAAAGCTGAGCACCACATGTATTCCTTCCTGCTGCACGGAGCCCTGTTCCCCGTCATTTACGGCGCCGGATTTCGGATTAACCCCATGGGGTTCGGGTTCACCGGAATCACCGTTTTCACCGGTTTGGGATTCATTCCCTTCCGTTTGCTCCGGTATTCCCTGTGAGAATTCCTTTTCCGGCTCCTCTGCGCCACCAATAATACCCAGCACCATCGCCAACCCGGCCACCAGGATTATTCCCACTAATGCTGTCATGACAATCCGTCGCCGGCCGAAAAATCCGGACGATTTACCTACCCCCGGGGTAATCTCCTCAATCTCTTCTTCACTTGTCTCCGTGGGTTTGAACTGCTCGTCATAACTACTAACCAACTCTTCACCGTCAATGCCTAAAAAACGAGCGTAATTTCTTAAAAACCCCCTTACATATACCTTGCCCGGTATAATATCAAAGTTCTCCTGCTCCAGAGCAACCAGGTATTTTTTGCGAATTTTAGTTTCTTGCTCCGCAAACTCCAGGGTTATTCCCTGGTTTTCCCGGGCAGAACGCAGAGTCTTTCCAATTTCCATCCGGCGCACCTCCCCGACAAGATGACTTGCTGTACTCCGGCAACCGGTATATAAAATCAATTATTTTCTCGACTGTCTCGGGGATATTTTCCGTATTCAGCGAAAGATCATATTCATTACTGGAAGAACCGGGGTACCCGTACAAAGGATCATAGTAATTTATCAGCAAGTACTCCGTTACTTCATCCAAGTGACCCTTTGCAATCCCTTCATTCAATTGGGCCACCTTTTCCTTACCCAGGTACTTTGTTAAACGGCTTACTGCATTTTGCAAGCTCATGATACCCTCTTTACCTTGAGTTACATAGATTTCCTTAATCCTCTGCACCCTTTTGGCCACCGGCGCATAAAGAAGTACTTTATATCCTGCTTGCATGCTGTTCATTACTGACTGGGGTACCATTAAATTACCGAGTCGCTTGCTTTCACATTCAACCAGAAACACCCCGCACTCCTGAGCCTTTTTCAGCCTTTCCACTATCAGCGCTTCAAACATCTTCTGGCTTGGGGAAGGGGGCATGCCTATCTTTCCGAAAACCGAGCCCCGGTGACAGGAAAGCCCCTCCAGGTCCAAAACAGGCATATTTCTTTGGTCCAACGCTTCCAGAACTTCTGTTTTGCCCACTCCGGTCAAACCATACAATACGACTGCCTTCATGGGTAGCTGGTCCCTCTCAAGCCATTCCCTTACGTAACGACGGTGAGCTTTAAACCCGCCCGTCACCCTGTATACCTTCATACCCATGAAACTAAGGATATTGGCCATAAACAGGCTTCTTTCACCACCCCGCCAGCAGAACAATACAATGGGCTTTCCCCGGGATGCCCTTTTGACATTATCCACTATCAAGGGTAATTTAGGTGATACAATTGTCATGGCCAGCTTTTTGGCTTCCGCCGGTCCCCTTTGCTTGTACGCTTTTCCCACAAGGGACCTTTCCACATTATCCAGCAGCGGTATATTTACAGCCCCTGGGACCGTGGCTGAAGCATATTCTCCGGGAGAACGCACATCCAAGATGAATTTATCAGCCAAACTAATGGCCTTCTCCAAACTGATGTCCTTGAACATTAAGTGCTACCTCCAAAAACTACAAACAAACTAACACGTATTTTTTATTTTTCCTAAATCTTATGAAAACTACACACTGAAAAGGCCTTCGACAATTTCCTTGCTTTTCCTGCTGCAATTTATTTATTAGAAATGTTTTAATTCTCGGGAAAACCCTTTAATTTTTGATCATATTGATCTTTTGTAATTAACACTGTTCTGGGCTTGCTCCCTTCATAACCACCCACAATGCCCTTCCGTTCCATTATATCAATAAGCCGGGCCGCCCGGGCATACCCTATATGCAGGCGGCGCTGTAACATTGATATGGAAGCTTGCCCGGACTCCGTTATTACCTTTACCGCCTGGGGATAAAGACTGTCCTCAAGCTCCTCATCCGGTGTACTCTCCAAAGCTAAGAACTTCTCATCATAGTTGGGAAATCCCTGCTGCTTTAAATAATTTACCAGGTTGTCTACATCCCTATCCGAAAGAAAAGCACCCTGCACCCTGATGGGTTTTGCCACCCCAACGGGATAAAATAACATATCCCCCTTCCCCAGCAGTTTTTCCGCTCCACCCATATCCAAAATAGTACGCGAATCTATCTGTGACGAAACCGCAAAGGAAATTCTGGAAGGAATATTTGCCTTAATCAAGCCGGTTATTACATCCACCGAAGGACGCTGCGTGGCAATCACCAAATGCATCCCAGCCGCCCTGGACATTTGAGCCAGTCGGGAAACGGCATCCTCCACATCAGTGGGGGCCACCATCATTAAGTCCGCAAGTTCATCTATGATAATCATCATCAGGGGTAGGGGCAGTTCACCATTGTCCCTTTCTTTAACCACCCTGTTATAACGGTAAATATCTCTCACTCCCGCTTCCGCGAAAAGCTCGTACCGGTGTTCCATTTCCTTTACCGCCCAGCGAAGGGAAGTGGCAGCCTTTTTGGGATCGGTGACAACCGGAGATATTAAATGGGCAATACCGTTATAAGTGGTTAATTCCACCATTTTTGGATCAATTATCAAAAACTTCACTTCATGAGGAAACGCTTTAAATAATACACTGGCGATTACAGTATTCAGGCACACACTCTTGCCGGCACCGGTTGCGCCTGCTATCAGTAAATGTGGCATTTTTGCCAAGTCGGCAACCACCGGTATGCCCGCAACATCTTTTCCCAGCGCCAGTGTAAGCTTGGAAGGAGACCTTAAGAATTCCTGGGACTCAATCAATTCCCGCAGGTAGACCCTTGCTACATCCTTATTGGGGACCTCTATACCCACCGCGGATTTGCCCGGAATAGGCGCCTCTATTCTCACATCGGAGGCTGCCATACTCAAAGCGATATCATCCGCCAGTCCCACAATTTTGCTCACCTTTACCCCGGGAGGCGGGTATATTTCATAACGGGTTATACCCGGTCCCCTTACCACTTTACCCACTTTGCTTTTTATTCCGAAGCTTTCCAGTGTCTCTTCCAATTTCCGTACATTGCCGCTTATATTTTTTTCTCCTTTACCAAACCTCATTTTGGGAGGCTTGGTGAGAAGGCTTTCGGGCGGGAGGGAGTATCCCTTAAGGGAAGTTGATTCCAACTCCTCACCCTCCCCGGAAATACACTGGTTCTCCCCTATATCCGGCGGGGAAAACTTTTCAAAAACCGTTAATTGAGAGGGCTGCCGGTTATCATTTTCTTCCCTTTGCTCATTATAATCCACGGCCGCAGCCTGCTCATTGTAAAGATCACCGCTATTGGAATCATAATTTAATATAACCGGTTCTTCCTTTTTCTTTTTTACCGGCTGCTCCCTCTCTTCCCTTTCTTCTTCCTGAGTGCAAAATCCAGAAATTTTTTCACCGGCGTCAGCAATGCATTTATGAACCCTCTCATAACCGCCGGCAACTATACTTGCCAGTGACCGTTTAGTCACCACAAGCATTCCCACCACCGCCATGGTCAACAGGATAATACCGGTCCCCAGGTGCCCAAAGGATTTTTGCAATATGTAACTGGTAATACCCCCCAACAATCCTCCTCCATCCCCCCTTATCCCTGCCTGCATAGCATAATCAACGGGGATGGGAAGATGTAAAAGGGTCAGCCCCACCAGGAGCAATAATAAAAAACCGTATATCCTGGAAAGATCCATCCCCTGTCCCTTGCTGCGCAATAAACCGAACCCGGCCACGGCAATAGAAAGGGGAAACAAATATCGACCTTCTCCGGCCAATGTAACCAGAACCTTTTGGATTCCACCACCCAGCAACCCCAGGGACGGGGAAACTAAGCACAAAAATACCAGAGCGGCAACCGCAAGCAAAGATATACCGGTAATCTCCCGCCTCAAATTTTTTTGGTGATTGGAACTCTTCACATCATTCCCTCCAATCACCTATATTAATTCCATATTATACCATAAACTTCCTTCCGAAAAATAAAAATAACCGCTTTTGCGGTTTTTAACCCTACAACTTGTAAAGTTACTTTTAGTCCGTGGGCACCCCGGTGGTACTTTTTCATGCTTCTGATGGTGCCGCCCTGTGGCGGCATGGGTTTACTTAAAAAAAACAAACCCTATTACCAAAAGCCCCAAAACCAGGCGATACCATACAAATAGCATGAAACTATGCCGGGTAAGGTATTGCAAAAGAAACTTTATGGACAGAAATCCAACTACCGCAGAGGTAATAACACCCAACCAGAAGCCGGCATCCAGTTCCGCCACGGAAATCTCAGGCAACTGGCTTACCCCAGCACCCAGTATAATGGGAGTTGAGAGTAAAAAAGAAAATCTGGCAGAAGCTTCCCTGTCCAGGTTTAAAAACCTACCGGCGGTCATGGTGATACCGGCACGGGAAACGCCGGGTATTATTGCCAGGGCCTGGGATATTCCTATTATAAGGCTATCCCGAAAGCTTATGTTATCAAGCGACTTTATATTTTTTGCCCTGGTGTCCACAATCCACAGGAATAACCCCATAAGAATAAGCATGATACCAATTACCAGGGGCTCGCGAAATACCGTTTCTGCATAATCCTCAAAAAAATAACCGAAAAGAGCACCGGGAACAGTAGCGATTACCAAATACCAGAAAAGTCTTCCCTCTTTTGTACTCCGCCCCCGCAGGCCGTCTGCCGCCAGCACCAACCAATCCCGCCAGAAAAAGGCAATTACCGCAACCAGGGTTCCCATGTGCAAGGCCACATCAAAGGCCAAACCGGCCCACGGCCACCCCATAAACCAAGGTACCAGTACCAGATGCGCCGAACTTGATATGGGTAAGAACTCTCCTACTCCCTGCACTATACCAAGGATAACAGCCTGCAGCCAATCCAAGGAAACACCAACTCCTCCCGCTAATTAACCATTTAAAACGGGATAATTATATCACAGAGCCAAGCAATGTGACCAGTGAAAAAGCTTGCAAAATAGTTTCCATAACACCCCCTGGAACCCATGAAAACTAACGCGACACCGGCAGAAGCATAAAAAAGTATCGGTGATTCCGGAAAGAGCCGGAACGCTGGTTTAAATCCCAAGAGCATGCCCCATTGCGAGAATAAGTGGAAACCTGCCCCCTTTTTTTTGATGCTGTTAACTGGTTAACTGATCAATCATCAATTGTCCTATAATATTATCTTAAACCACTAAAGGAGGGCCAAAAACATGTCCGTGGAGATTTTGGTTTGCGGCATTTTGAAGGAAGAAATGGAGCTTGTCAGCCAGAATGAGGACGTTAAATTGAATTACCTGGACCCGGGATTGCACACAGACCTAAACCGGTTGGAAAAAGCGGTAATAAAAGCCCTTGACGAAATTGACCAGGATAACACTCTCGTTGTTATTGGAACCCGGTGCCACCCGGATATGGAACAACTGGTAAAAAACCGGGGAGGCCGGATAATAAGAGCCGGCAACTGTATAGAGATTATTTTAGGGAAAAATAAATTGCAGGAATTGGATAAGGAAGCCAATAATTTTTATATAACAGGCGGCTGGCTGGAAAACTGGCGAAAAATATTTGTGGAAGAGCTCAAGTGGGAGGATGTTGATGCCAGGCAAAATTTTGGCTGGTATGACCGCATACTGCTTCTGGACACAGGCACTACCCCCATCAGTGAGGAAAAAATAATAGAATTCTTCGACTACACCGGGGTACCCGTGGAAATAATGGAAGTTAATCTGGACAATCTGCGCAGGCTGGTGGAGATCTATTAAAAGAGGGATAAAATGAGTAAAGTCCGTTGCATGAAGGACCTGGCCATTTTTTCCGCTTTGGAATTAACCGAACGGGAACAAATAGGAAAACTGGCTGGGAAAAGAGTCTATCCTAAAAACCAGTATATTTTTAGGGAAGGGGAACCGGCGGACACCATTTACCTTATTAAATACGGGCGGGTTAGGTTGTTCAAGGTATCCCCGGAAGGTAAAGAAATTACCCTGGACATCTTGCGGGAGGACGACCTCTTCGGAGAAAATACCTTTTTTGAAGAAACCCTGCACACCATGAACGCCCAGACCCTGGAAGAAACCTTCATCTGTTCCTGCAGCAAAGAACATTTTGGAGTGCTGCTGCATAACCCGCAGGTCTCATTGAAAATTATTCAATTACTAGGCAAAAAGTTGAACGACTATACCGACCAGGTTACCAGCATAGCCTTCCGAGACGTAAAGGGTAGAATAGCATCTACCCTTCTAAGACTTGCCGATGAATACGGAATAGTTACTCCCCGGGGCATCACCATTGACATTAATCTTACCCACCGGGATCTGGGGCATCTGGTTAATGCATCCCGGGTAATGGTAACAAAAATAATGGGTGATTTAAAGCAGGAAGGAGCCATTACCACCCAGGGAAACCGAATCAGCCTGATAAACCGGGAAAAATTGGCCAATAGTCTGGAAGCGGTCTAAGGAAGTTATATATGACCTTTGAATATCCCCGTGCTTGTTTGACGCAGACTCCTTCAGACCACCTTGAATTCACTCGTTATCTGGTAAAAAACATTGAGATAATGAGGAAACTAATTTATGAAATTGAAGCCGGGACACCCCTGGGTAGGGTTACCGCAGTGATTATCCACCTTTTGGCATGCAAAAAAACCTACTGGAATCAATTGTCCCTCAACAATGTATCCCCGGCGGAAATAGCCTTTCTGGCAGAGGTAAGTGAATGTCAATTGGCGGAGTCCCTGGACTATTTGGAACAATGTGGCTTTGTATTAAAAAAATGAACTTTGATGATAATAATTTGTAATATGGTTAACCAGTTTACTGCTGCGCACGGAAAAAACATGTAGACTGGCCTTGCAACAATAAATCAAAGGAGGAGATACAATGTCCGTGCGTGAAACCATCAAAATCCAGATTATAGGTGCCCTGAAGGAAGCTACATTCCCCATCTCCACCCCGGAAGACCTCCTGGCCGCCTTTCCTTTGGGAGCCGAAACAACCTGCCGGGCCGGAGACATAGAGGTCACCGCCGGCGAGGCCGGTAAACTTTTGCAAGCCGGCGATTTCCCCTTTAACAGCGCTGAACAAGTTGCGGAAACTATAGTTAAAAGAGCCGGCCTGTAAAACCCATAGTACCCCTACCAGAAAATGCCGCCTTATTGACAGGCGGCATTTTCCTTGGAGGGTAATTACTTTGTATCACCGTAAAAACTCACGGAGGCACCGGGAATAAGGTTGGGATTCATATAGTCCTTAGGATCCGTGCTTAAAAGCTTAACCACTTTTCCCTTACCTAGTCCTTCATCCTGGACCAAAGCCGGCACCCCGTTTACATCAACTTCCCTTACTTCCGGTTTTTTCATTTCTTCCATGCCTTCTAATACAAGTTCCAGCTGCATGGGTGTATATAATATCATTGTACATGTCCCCCCATTGGGTTTGATGTCTCAATCTTTGCCCTTAATACATCAATGGCCTGGCTCAATCCCCCTACTCCGTCTATTAAACCCGCGTCCACCGCCTCTTGTCCTATGAGTACAGTACCGATGTCCCGCGCCAGCTCCCCGGTGCGGAACATTAATTCCCGGAACTTCTCCTCGGATATATTGGAGTGCTGAGTGACAAATCTTACCACCCTGTCCTGCATTTTGTCCAGGTATTCGTAAGTCTGAGGCACACCGATAACCAAACCGTTCAGGCGAATGGGGTGAATGGTCATGGAAGCCGTGGGGGCAATGAGTGAGGTAGTTGTAGCCACCGCAATGGGAACGCCTATGGAATGGCCGCCCCCCAGCACCACTGACACGGTGGGCTTGGACATGCTGGAGATCATTTCGGCAATTGCCAGTCCCGCTTCCACATCGCCCCCCACGGTATTGAGCATAATCACGACACCCTCTACTTCCCGTGCCTGCTCCAATGCCACCAGTTGCGGAATAAGATGTTCATATTTTGTTGTTTTGTTCTGCGGGGGAAGTACCAAATGGCCTTCTATTTGCCCCACAATACTCAGGCAATGAATGTTGCTTCGAACCTCGGGGACATTATTTGCCCCCAGTTCCTTCACCGATTCCATGGTTGCCTTTGATTTCCCGGACACCCTCTGGCGGTTCGGTTCGTCGGGCCGATCGGTTCGCCCGGGGTCTTCAGGCGGCTTGTCGGGATCATGAACCGGATGAGGGTGACTTGGTTCAAAGGGAAACAAACCCGGCTCCCACATATGCTCTTGAGTCATTTTATCCTCTCCTCAATACATTTCAGTATTTTTCTCCCCTTATTATGCTTGAAAACCCGTAAAATTAAACAAAAAAGGATGAAACCCAACATTGCAGGTTTCATCCTTATTGTTATTTTATTCCTTTTATACTTCCATAATTATCGGTAAGATCATTGGCCTTCTCCTGGTTTTTTCATACAGAAACTTCCCTAATGCATCCCGAATCTGAGATTTGATGGCTGACCACTCGGACATTTTCTTGCTTTGACATTTATCCAGAGCATCTTTTACCCTTTCCCTGGCATCTTCCATTAACACCTCAGACTCCCTGACATATACAAATCCCCTGGAAACAATATCCGGGCCTGCCAGAACTTCTCCATTTTTGCGGCTGATAGTAACAACCACAATCAAGATGCCGTCCTGGGATAGCTGTTTTCTGTCCCGCAGTACAACATTACCCACATCCCCTACGCCGAGACCGTCCACCAGCACCCTGCCGGCATTAACCCGCCCGGCAATCCTGCCGGATCGTTTGGTAAACTCCAGTACGTGCCCATTTTCAGCCACAAAAATATTATCAGCAGGGATGCCCATTTCTTGTGCCAGCTGGGAATGCTTGATCAGCATACGGTATTCCCCGTGGACAGGGATAAAAAACCGGGGCTTGACCAGGTTCAGCATTAATTTGAGCTCCTCCTGACTGGGATGCCCGCTGACATGGATACCCGATACCGATTCGTAAATAACCTGGCCGCCATGCTTGAAAAGCTGATCGATTACCCGTGCCACCACCTTTTCGTTACCCGGAATAGGTGTGGCCGAAATAATCACTGTATCTCCCGGCATTATATCGACTTGCCTGTGATCACCCGAGGCCATTCTTGTTAACGCGCTCATGGGCTCTCCCTGGCTGCCCGTGCTAAGAATTACAACTCTGTTTTTGGGCAAACGCTTCACTTCGTCCAGATCCACAAGCACACCTTTGGGAATATGCAAATATCCCAATTCACTGGCTATATTCACCACGTTAGCCATGCTCCTGCCCACCACCGCAACTTTACGATCATAGCGGTAAGCAGCCTCTATGGCCTGTTGAATACGGTGCACGTTTGAAGCAAATGTAGCAACCAGAATCCTTTCCTGGGCCTGCCTAAAGGTATTATCAAAAGTATACCCAACCATCCGCTCAGACATGGTATAACCGGGACGTTCGACGTTGGTGCTGTCACTCAAAAGCACCAAAACGCCCTTTTCCCCCAGCTGCGCCAACCTGGTAAAATCGGTCACTTCGCCGTCCACAGGTGTTTGATCCATCTTAAAGTCACCCGTATGAACAATTATCCCAACGGGTGTATGGATAGCCAGGGCCACAGCATCGGGAATACTATGGGAAACCCTTATAAATTCAACTTTAAAGGGCCCCACTTGCACAGTATCCCTAGGTTTTACAACATTAAAACGAACATCATCCTGAAGGTTTCGCTCCTTCAGCTTGGCCTTCAATATACCCAGGGTAAGTTTGGTACCGTATACCGGAACATTAATCTCTTTCAATACATATGGTAAAGCCCCGATGTGATCCTCATGACCGTGGGTTAATACAATACCTTTAATATTATACTTATTTTCCAAAAGATAAGTTATGTCAGGGATAACCACGTCAATGCCAAGCAAATCTTCTTCCGGGAACATTAAACCGCAGTCAATCAACAAAATATTCTCCCCGAATCTCACCGCCATCATGTTCTTACCAATCTCTCCCAATCCCCCCAAAGGGATTAAGGACAATTTCGTATCACGTGCCAATTCCACACCTCCAATACCTGTAAACAAAGAACAACGACAACGTTTACTAAAAAAGGGTGAGATACAGGAGAAGGCGGGAAAACATTTTGCCGGATCTGCGGTAGGAAGCCGCTCAGAAAACTCTAATGGTTATTATACTTTATGTTGCTTCGGATAACAACCCGGACACACCCGTTAATAAGTAGCATATCCCAATTTTGGTCTAATAATACCAGAGGTAAAGGATCCACAACCTCTCAAAGACTATAAAACGCTTCCGGAAAAATTTTTCCGGAAGCGTTTTATAGTTCCCCTTATAAATTTAAAGTATCCCTTGCTCCGCCAGAACACTCTTGATGGTATCTTTTTCATCATCACTGGCTTCAACCAGGGGCAGTCTCGGTTCACCCACCTGCCATCCCATCATGTTCAATGACGCCTTGACGGGAACGGGGTTGGTTGTTACAAACATGGCCTTAAATACCGGAAACAACTCCATATGCAGCTTGGTGGCCATTGTTATGTTGCCGGAAGCAAATGCATTTATCATATCCTTCATTTTAGAACCCACCAAATGTGCCGCCACACTGATAACACCCTTTCCCCCCAGGGCCAGCAGCGGCAGCGTCATGGAATCATCCCCGCTGTAAAGGGCAAAGCTATCAGGTAGTATCCGTCGCAATTCACTCACTTGATCCAAACTCCCGGAAGCTTCTTTTATGGCCACAATGTTTTCCACCCCGGCCAGCCTGCTTACGGTGTCCGGTAAAATGTTCACCGCCGTACGCCCCGGGATGTTATAAAGCATAACCGGCAGGTCAGTGCTCTCGGCAACTGTCTTAAAGTGCCGGTAAAGTCCTTCCTGTGAGGGCTTGTTATAATACGGTCCCACAAGCATGACACCGTCCACCCCGGCTTTTTCCGCTGCCCGGGTTAAAGCTATACTGTCAGCAGTATTGTTACCGCCGGTACCGGCGATTACTGTCGCCTTACCTCCCACTTCCTCCACAATCACTTTAAAAAGCTCTACCTTTTCTTCCTTAGTCAATGTTGGCGATTCCCCGGTCGTACCGGCCACCACTACCCCTTCAGAACCTGTGTCCACTAAATACCGGGCTAATTTCTTGGCCTGGTCATAATTTACCGAAAGGTCCTTGTCTAACGGGGTAACCATGGCCGTTAGAAGTCGACCAAAATCAATGGCCAAATCATTCACCTTCCTTCCCCATATTAAAAACATTACACAGACGACAAAAACTGCCTGTGCAATGCCCTTACGGCCTTTTCCATATCTTCCTGTTTGACCAGCACCCACACTGTGGTATGGGAATCATTACACTGCAATACCGGCACTTCTTCTTTACATAAAGCTTCTATAATATCGGCTATAACACCGGGAACTCCGGTCATTGCCGCCCCCACACAGGAAACCTTGGCACAGCCATACATAACCTCCGGCGTAAATCCCGTGTTCTCCAATACTTTAACCGTTTTATCCACCACTTCATCACGCACGGTAAACAGTATTTTTTGCGGAAGCACGTTAACAAAATCAATACTTATTCCGGCCAGGGCCACCGCCCTGAACAAACGCGCCTGTTCCTTCAAACCTTCCGCCCCGCTGCCCACCGTGACTTTAAACTGTGAAATACCCGGAATCTGAGCTATTCCGGTAATGATACGGTCCCGGGTAATATCAATGGCCCCTCGGTAAACCTCACTACCGCTGGCCACCAGGGTGCCGGGTCCCCCTGTAAATGTTGAGCGTACCCTTAAGGGGATACTCTTTTGGCCCGCTATTTCCACCGCGCGGGGGTGAACCACCTTTGCCCCTTCGTGGGCCAGGTGACAAATTTCATCGTAGGTAATAGAATCCAAAGGCCTGGCTTCTTCCACTATTCTGGGGTCGGCAGTCATTATACCTTCTACGTCGGTGTAAATATCAACGTAGACAGCATCCAAGGCAACTCCCAATGCCGCCGCGGTGGTATCGCTTCCCCCGCGCCCCAGGGTGGTTATCTCCCCGTCCTCCGTCATTCCTTGAAAGCCGGCCACCACCACTATCCTTCCTTCCTGGGCGTGCTTGATTATCCTCTGCGGCTGAACTTTAAGTATCCTTGCCTCACCATAACTACCGTCGGTAACAATACCGGCCTGGGCTCCGGTAAGAAAAACGGACGGGTGTCCCTTGGCTTGCAGTGTGGCAGCAAGAATTACACCGGAAATTATCTCGCCACAGGACATTAAAAGATCCAATTCCCTCTGCGGAACACCCCTAAAGGTTTCCCGTGCCAGTCCCAATAAGCTGTCGGTGGCGTAAGGTTCTCCTTCTCGACCGATGGCGGAAACCACAACCACCGGCATATATCCTTCTTCTTTAGATGCAATAATCCTGTCGGCAACCTTCTCCCTTAATTCTGTTGTAGTTAACGAGGTGCCACCGAATTTTTGCACCAAAAATTTCATTGGCTATCTCTCCCGTACGCAGCCGTACTTAATCACCAGCTCAGCAATTTGTACGGCATTGGTGGCAGCCCCCTTACGAATCTGGTCTGCGGCAACCCAAATATTTAAACCATTTTCTATGGTGTTATCTTCTCTGATCCTGCCTACAAAAACTTCATCTTTATCCGAGGTAAAAAGGGGCATGGGATATTTTTTCTCTGCCGGGTCATCCTCTACAATTATATTGGGAAATTCTTGCAATACCCTTCTGGCCTCTTCGGCCGTCAACTTTTTATGCGTTTCTATATTAATTGACTCCGAGTGACTCCTATATACCGGAACTCTCACCGTTGTGGCTGTAATGGCCAGATTATCGTCATGCATAATTTTGCGGGTTTCCTTAACCATTTTCCATTCTTCCTTGGTATAGTCCATTTCCTGAAATACATCAATATGCGGTATAAGGTTAAAGGCAATCTGGTATTGAAACTTATTGGGCTCCACCACCCCGCCGTCAAGAACGGCCCGGGTTTGCGCTGTCAACTCGGCAATACCCTCGGCACCCGCCCCGCTGACGGCCTGGTAGGTGGAAACCACTACTCTTTTAATTCCCGCCGCATCATGAATAGCTTTAAGGGGCACTGCCATAATAATTGTGGAACAATTGGGGTTGGCAATAATTCCTTTGTGCCACTTAACATCTTCCGGGTTAACCTCGGGTACCACCAGAGGAACCCCGGGATCCAGGCGGTAATTACTGCTGTTATCTATAACCACCGCACCCCTTTCCACGGCAGCAGGGCCAAATTCTATGCTGGCCGCGCCGCCGGCAAAAAGGGCTATATCCATATCATTAAAGGAGTCCGCAGTGGTCTCTTCCACAATATATTTCTTTCCCATAAAGTTTATTTCTTTACCGGCTGAACGAGAAGTGGCACATAGGCGCAATTGCCCCAAGGGAAACTTTCTTTCCTCCAAAACCTTCAAAATTTCCTGCCCCACCGCCCCGGAGGCACCCACTACTACAACATTGTATTGCTTCAACAACTTTCCCTCCTATGAAATTTGTAATATTTATTTTCCCGGACCGGCCACGGTTTAGGGCTGAAAAAAATTATTGAAATTTCTCCAATACCGGCTGAATTTGCTTACCCTGTAATGCCATTTCTATGGTATCCGCCAGTAACTCCATCTTTGCTTTTACAGAATTGGGTTTGCCGTTTGGATTGTCCTGCCCGAAGGGAACCAGGTAAATGTTTTTGGCATTAAGAATTATTCCCAGGTTCCTTGCATTGAGGCCTAATCCGTCATTTGTAGAAACCGCCAGCACAACGGGATGCTGATTCCTTAAATGGGCCTTGGCAGCCATCAAAACCGAAGTATCGGTAATGGCATTGGCAAGTTTGGCAAGTGTATTTCCCGTACACGGAGCAATTACCATAACATCCACCAGTTTTTCAGGCCCAAAGGGCTCCGCTCCCACTATACTATTAATTATAGGAACACCGGTTATTTCCTGCATTGCTTTTTTCCAGCTCTCCGCAGTGCCAAACCTGGTATCCGTTTGATCCACGGCGGGACTCATTACCGGATAAATGACAGCCCCTTCCCGGGCTATCGTTTTTACATGGGGAAAAACTTCCTCCAGAGTACAGTGAGACCCGGTCAAAGCCAAACCAATACTAACACCTTTAAAGCGCAATGACAAACACCTCCTACCAAAACCAGGTTCAGCGGAGGGTTAGTTCTTCGGCAAGCAAACGGGGGATAACCCTGGCCAATATACGGCCCGCGGTTTTAGGAGCCACCTTTCCGGGCAACCCGGATGCAAGCACCGCCTCTATACCCAGCCTTTCAGCAGCCTCAAAATCGGTACCGCCCGGAGCCGAAGCAATATCGATAATCAAAACCTCGCCCGGCATACACTTGAGTAAATTTTCGTGCAATACCGGAGCCGGAACGGTATTGAAAATAACGTCCACCTCGTCGCAAATTTGCTCCAGATGTGAGTAACCGGCGGTACAAAGCCCCATCTCCACAGCCCTTGCCAACTGGGCAGGATCCCTTGCCACTACGGTGGTCTTTGCCCCCATAGCCTGTAAAAGCCGGGCCAGTGTAATACCGGTTCGGCCGAAACCCAAAACCCAGGCATTGCTTCCATGGATGGTAACGGGCATTTTTTCCATAGCCAGTTGAACGGCCCCTTCTGCCGATGGAATGGAGTTTAATATGGCTACTTCATCAATCTCCATTACCTCTATTAACCGCAAGCTCAACTTTTTAGCTAATTTCTTTAGCGGAGACTTGGCTACCCCCACAAAAACCGGGCTGCCTTGAGGAAGTCTGGACAGAATTTCCTCCGAAAGAATCAACGGCTTTTGCAAATAGGCCGAATATAGCTGCATCTGCGCGTTAACCCCGGGAACAGGTAATATTAACGCATCCACGGAATCAATGGCTTCCTCCATGTCCCGGCACTGTATTATTTTATCCCCTTCTACGGGTACCCCGAAGACCCTCACAGAGGCATTGAGCCCGGCCAAATGCTTAGCTAAGACAATCTCCCTGGCATCGCCGCCTGTAATAACTATACTGACTCCACTCAGATTAAGTTGCATGCGGCTAACCCTCCTACAACCCTGCTGATAACTTAATATATGAGTTATCTCACCAGGAGGTGCTTGTCATTGTCTTAAGTTAAATCAGTCTTCAAATATCAAGTTTTCCAAACCGTATACCAGTCCCTCTATACCTATTACTTTCCTCACTGCCATCAGAACACCGGGCATAAAGGATTCCCTGGAAATTGAATCATGCCTTATTTTAAGCGTTTGCCCAACGCCCCCGAGAATTACTTCCTGGTGAGCCACCAGGCCCGGCAAACGCACGCTGTGAATCCTTATGCCCCCGTCAAATTCAGCCCCCCGGGCACCCGGCAAACTCTCGGTCTCGGTGGGCAACCCCTGGTGAAAATCACCCCGCTGCCCGGCCAAAACCTCGGCCGTTTTTATAGCCGTTCCCGAGGGAGCGTCCACCTTTTGATCATGATGCTGCTCAATTATTTCCACATGGGGAAAATATTTTACAGCTTCTTTGGCAAACTTGATCATCAAAAGAGCTCCAATAGCAAAATTCGGGGCAATTACACAACCAAGCCCCTTTTCCTGAGCAAGTTTACTCAAATCATTAATATCGGAAGAACTAAGCCCCGTGGTACCCACAACGGGGCGCACACCGTGATTTAAAATGGTGCGGGCATTTTCGGCAACCACCTGTGGCGCGGTAAAATCCACCACCACATGGGGCTGTAAATTCCGGAGAGCCTCATCCAGGTTTTGCTGCACGGTAATTCCTATTTCACCCATGCCCGTTAAAATACCGATATCTACACCTGCGCCCTGAGCATCCACCGCTCCGGCCAATTCCACATCCTCCGCATGCCAAACCGTCTTTACGACTTCTTTGCCCATCCGTCCTGCGGCACCCGATACTACAACTCTTATCATGAATTCCCCGGTTCCTTTGTAATAAAGAAAACCGGTTAGCCCCCTTTCCTGGTATGTATTTAGTAAATTTCTAACAGACCATTATGAAATTAATTTTCTTACAATAATAAAATGTTGTCAAGGAAAAACCAGTCAATACCATTTTTGCAGCCTCCAGCGACATCAAAAAGAGCGCCAATTAAATTCTTTGGCGCGCGCTGATTAGTGCACATGGGGACGGTTCTTAAAGGGTCCAATCGGAAGTTTTGGCAAGAATAAAAGGCTTAAAACCGAATAATCTCTGGTTTTGAGCCTTAATCATCAATAACGCGCAAAGACTGCCTCGCCAAAATTTTTGATTGCCCAAG
>Ga0182240_100213_pt1 | contig 23668 bp, 15 predicted proteins | sample hydfrates4_PW_90_FD_145594 | JGI IMG/M metagenome (GOLD analysis project Ga0182240, IMG submission 145594) | Subsurface microbial communities from deep shales in Texas, USA - hydraulic fracturing test 4_PW_90 | ecosystem: Environmental > Aquatic > Deep subsurface > Shale gas/oil reservoir >...
GTAGATGTGCCCTTTAAATACGCTGCCTCTATAAGCAAGACGTCCTCTCCATCTATTATCAAAGCTACAGGGGTATCTGATGCGCCAGTGAAAACTACTTGGTCAAAACCAGCCCGCTTGAGGGCCAAGGCGAAGCTGCCTCCTCCATTTCCGTCTCCCAAGATTCCTGTCAAAGGTGATAAGGTGCTTACATGGATACGACTGGTGGACGAAAGGTTTGTCCCGGTTGGAGGACCTACGGCAAGACACAAAAGGTTGTCCGGGCTAAGGGGGTCTATTCCCGGTCTTATGTGATTGTAAAGCACCCAGTCGTTTAGGCCTCTGCCACCTATGAAGTTTTTCAATACCTCTTTGTCTATTTGGTTTACTGTTATTTGCCTATTTGTGAGATCAACCCAAAGGGCCTTTCCGTTCCATCCGTTCATGAAAACTTTCCTCCTCACGTTTCTAATTTGCGCAGGTTATTTGTTTTAATCCATTTAGCCTAGGTAATTTTAGCTTTATATAGTAATGTGCGCAATAATATACATCCTTCCGAGATGTAATTTTTGATATGACATTCGCGAAATGTTAACCCTAGAAATTGAGTGAATAAATACACTTTTTTGTAAGTAATGCATTTTCAGACTTTGTATGCTATAAATAATGTATATTTGTCTGTTTTTTGTGGGGGGGTGGTTGCGGAGCATTGAAGGACTGGCATATGAGAAAAAGAGAATAGAAAAGGAGAAAGGGAGGTATCAGAATGAAAGAGAACCAATCGCGGCAGCCAGGACTAGGTTTATCTGTGGGATTGTTTGTGTTATGTGCTTTCATCATAAGCATGGGCGTTCTGAAGCTCGGAGTGGATGCTCACATACCAATAGTCATTTGTTCGGTGATCGCTGCCACTGTCGGAGTGGTAGTGCTGAAAAAACCTTGGTCCGAGATAGAACAGGGAGCCCTTAACGCTATTGCGGTGGCCCTTCAAGCCATAGTAATCCTGATGATTATAGGAATAGTAATTGGTATTTGGCTGCAGAGTGGCGTCGTGCCGTCGCTCATCTACTATGGCCTTTCCATACTTTCACCGTCCATATTCCTTTTGGCAACCTTGATCGTGTGTTCCATAGTCTCTTTGGCCACCGGCTCTTCTTGGACGACTGCTGGGACCATAGGTGTGGCAATGATGGGCATAGCTCATGGCCTTGGAGTGCCTGCGCCAGTAGCGGCAGGTGTAGTAATCTCTGGAGCCTATTTTGGTGACAAGATGTCTCCTCTTTCCGATACGACCAACCTCGCCCCTGCGGTCGCCGGATCCAATCTTTTTGACCACATAAGAGCCATGGTCTGGTCCACAGGTCCCACGTACATCATAGTTGCCATTATTTGCATAGTCCTTGGCATGAAATATGGAGGAGGCGCCCTGGATACAGCAAAGATCGATGCAATGCAGCAGATAATGAAGGCGGAATTCAACATAGGCTTTTTGGGCTTTGTTCCACCCCTTTTGGTCATAGTGCTGGCGGCAATGAAGACGCCGGCCATACCGGGGCTGTTCTCAGGTGTCGTGGCGGCAGCTTTGATGTCCTTTGCTCAGGGTAACGGTCTTGGCGACATAATCAACGCCATGCATTACGGCTACGAGGCAGGAATTTCCAGTCAGTTCGCTTCTCTAGAGGGAGATGCCCTGATGCAGCTCATATCTCAGACTGGCCTTGTTAACATAGCCCCTGAAATGGCTCAGGAAGTAGGTCAGACCCTTACTGACCTGCTCACCAGAGGTGGATTGGATTCCATGATGTGGTCCATATCTTTGGTCTTCTGCGCCCTCTTCTTCGGAGGGGTCATGGAAGCGTGTGGATTCCTCGAGGTGATAGTGGGATCCATAATGAAGACGGTCAGGACTGTAGGCGGAATGATGGCCACGGTCATAGCGTCTTGCTTCATATCCAACCTGTTCTTGGGTGACCAGTACCTGTCTCTGGTAATCCCCGGCAGGATGTTCAAATCCGCCTTTGAGAAGATAAACCTTGCACCCAGAATGCTTTCCAGGGCTCTTGAGGACTGCGGAACGCTGACATCTCCGCTTATCCCGTGGAATACCTGTGGGGTGTTCCAATCCAGCGCTCTAGGCGTGCCAACCCTCTCCTACTTGCCCTACGCATTCCTCAATTACTTGAATCCACTCGTCTCCATACTTATCTCGTACATGAAGATAGGCATCTACTGGAGAACTTCCAGCGGTGAGGACGTAGTTGCGAAAGAATATCCAGGCTAGAAATAAAAGAAATTTTTTTTAAAAAGGGGGGGATCCCCCCTTTTTTTATGACTAATTATTGTATATAATCTGTAAATGTATATATGTATACAAAAACAAACAGGGGAGGAGTTTGAACACATGAAAGCAGTACAGTTGGGAGCAGGATTGGTTGGACAGCTTATAGCGGCGGACCTTGCGAAGGATTTCGATGTAACGGTTGTTGATCTTAATGAAAAGGTCTTGAATGAGATAAGGGAGAAATATCCTTCGATCAAGACTGCTGTGGCATCGGCAACGGATGCCAAAGCTCTTGCGCCGATCCTTGAGGATGCGGACATCGTCACAGCTGGAGTTCCTGGAAAGTTCGGATTTGAGATGATGAAGACGGTGATAAGCCTGGGTAAGAACCTTGTGGATATCTCTTTTATGGCAGAGGATTTTGAGGAATTGGACGATTTCGCGAAAGAAAAGGGAGTCACTGTTGTTCCCGATATAGGAGTTGCGCCTGGCATGTCCAATTTCCTTATGGGTAGAGGGGCAGCGTTATTGGACGAAGTAGAGGATGCCTATATCTTCGTGGGTGGGATTCCTACGAAGGAAGTTCCTCCTTTCAATTATCAGGTAACCTGGTCTCCTAAAGACTGCATTGAAGAGTTCACAAGGCCAGTAACCATAGTGAAAGATGGGCAAAAAATGGTTGTGGAGGCCACCTCAGGTCTTCATCTCAGGGAGTTTCCGGGAGTCGGGACCTTGGAAGCCTTCTATACCGACGGTTTAAGGAGCTTGGCCAAAAACATAAAGGCGAAGAACCTGGGAGAGATGACCCTGCGCTGGCCTGGACACGTGGAACAAATGAGGTTATTGAGGGCCATGGGCATGTTTGACGAAACTCCAAAGGTCCTGGGTGGCAAGGAGGTAATTCCCCTTGAGGTCACAGCTGACTTGCTCTTCCCACTTTGGAAGATGGAGCCCGAAAAGGGAGACAGAGATTTGACGGTAATGCAGGTGGATGTGCACGGCTACAAGGGGCGAGATGAGGTAACCTACAGCTGGTACCTCTTGGATTACTTCGATGAGGAGACCTGGAACACATCCATGAGCCGATGCACTGGCAGTACATGTGCAATCTTTGCCCGGGCCGTTGCCGGTGGTCTTATAAAGGAAAAAGGTGTTCTTCCTGCAGAAAAGCTTGCCCATGACGATGATCTGTACAAGTTCGTTCTTGATGAGCAACTGAAACGCCGCATAAAATACACGGAATCGGTTAAGATAGTCAAAGACGTCCGCTAAGCGAAAAGCATTCAGTTTGTGCTTGCAAGACAAGAGGGAAGCAAACCTCCCCTCTTGTCTTTTTTTACAGTGCAAAGGATACTATCGTGTCTTTTCCGGCAGGCAGAGTCTTTCTTTGCCCCTTTACGGAGATCTCTATAGGTCCTGCAAAAGTGGGGAGGTCTTTTATCGTGAGGCAGGAAGGAGTGATGGTTATGCTTAGTTCATGTCCTCTGTATCTAATGTGGAAGTGCAGTTTACCTAGTTCCTTGGGTAGTGAGGGGTCAAACCTCAGCATGTTGCCTCTGGCCTCAAGCCCTGTGTAGGCTCGCTGTAATATGTCTACGGTACCTGCCATGGCGCCGAGGTGGATACCTTCTGGAGTTGTGCCACCCTGTATATCTGCCACGTCGCTCTCCAGAGCCTCAGAGAACATCTTCCAAGATTCGTGGTTTTGAGAACTTACCAGCACCCAGGAGTGAACGACCCTGCTCAGGGTGGATCCGTGGGATGTGCGGTGCATGTAATAATCTATGTTTCTGTTTTTTATGGTTTCGTCGAAGGGGTAACCGAGCTTCTCGAAAATTTCCTCAAGTTCCTTGTTGCTGAATAGATAAAAAAGCATTAATACATCTGCTTGTTTTGAGACCTTATAGCGGTTTGTCGAGTCGCCCTCGGCTTCGAGTATGCGATCCAGCCTTTGGATATCACCGTACCTTTTGCGGTACTCTTCCCATTGAAATTCCGCAAGCTTATCATATCCCTCAAACTGGCTTATTATCCCATCGTCATGGAAGATTATGGTCATTTTTCTTGAAAGCTCATCCCATAAACTTATCTCTCTATCGGAAATGTCTAGTTTTTCTCTCAGCCTTCTCAGGGCACTGCAGGGAATAATAGATGTCAGATCCACTGCCCTGCTCCATATCCACGATGCCATTACGTTGGTATAGGCATTGTTGTTTAAGCCAGGTGTTTGTGACCAAGGATATGCATCGTGGTACTCGTCAGGTCCCATTACTCCATGGATTTCGTACCTGCCTGTTTTTTCGTTGAACAAGGTCATGCTTGCCCAGAACCTTGCTATTTCAAAAAACATTTCGGCTCCATAGGAACACATGAACTCCAAATCTCTAGTTATCTGAAAGTACTGCCATATGTTGTAGGCGATGGCGGCGTTCACATGCCTCTGCAAGTGGGAGTTGTCGGGAAGCCACCTTCCAGATTTTGGATTTAGATGAAGTTTCTGGGTCTCCTCCCTTCCGGAGCTTCCGCTCTGCCACGGATACATGGCTCCTTTGAATCCTGCTTCCTTCGCAGCCCTCTTTGCTGCGCCCAGGCGTCGGAAGCGATACATCAAAAGAGACCTGGTGATTTCAGGCATACGTAGGTTTAGGGTGGGGAATATGAAAATTTCGTCCCAAAACACGTGCCCTCTATAGGCTTCTCCATGCCAACCCCTGCTCGGTACCCCAACATCAAGATCTATGGTATGTGGGGAAGTGGTCTGAAGGAGGTGAAAGGTATATAGTCTGAGAATCCTGGCTATCCTGTCCCCTTGGCTAGGATCACTAGGGAAGAAGTCTATGTCAAACTGATTCCAAAGGTGTTTCCACGCTTTTGCATGGGGTTCCAGCAACTCTTCCAAAGAGCCTGCTTGAAGTAAAGCCTCCTCTGCCTGAAGGGCGCATTCGGATATGGCATTGTCCCTGGATGTAAACAGAGATACGATCTTTTCCAGTCTCAACTTTTGTCCTTTGGTCAGTTCTACCTCAAACTTTTGGCCTATGTAGCCTTTTTCCTTCAGAAGTGTTCTTTTAGGAAAAATTTCCTCGTTCCCTATGAAGGCTCTGGTTCTGGCTCCTTGGGCAATCCTTATTTCCGATTGATTGGTCTGCACCTTTAACAATATAGAGTCATACCCTAGCTCTTTTTCCATCAACCCCTCCAGGTGCTTTTTGTTCAGCTGCAGGTAGCGCTTTACACCAGAGTTTGTGACCTTACCGTCGAGTGCCGAGAGGATTTCTATTTTCCCTGAGAAGTTTTCGGCCAATAGAGTGGTTTCCTGTGCTGCAAGGTGGGGGTTGGCCATGCTTACGATCCTTCGATTTTTAAGGACACATATCCTGCCTTGTTCGTCCTCGAACCTTACGGTGCGATGTAGAACTCCTCGGTATAGGTCCAATTTTTGACGGTAAAAGTGTAGCTTCACTTTTGAAAGGTGGAACCAATCGGAACCCTCCATTTTGAACTTCAGGGGGAGCCAATTGGGTATGTTGACCAAGTCCTCGTTCTCCACGACCCTACCGGCTATTTCCGTTTTAAGCCTGTTATACCCCCCCGCAAGGTAGGTCCCAGGGTAGTGTACACCGTCCGCGTCGCTTTCAGCCGCTGCTCCGCGAGTGGCAAAATAGCCATTTCCTAAGGTGCACAATGCTTCACGGAGTCCCTCTTTTTCAGGTTCGAAGCCGTCATATATGAAATTCCAGGAGCTCATGGTCATCCCCTCCTTTCAAAAAGCTCTGCCAAGCCTTTGAGGTATTCCTCAACGCTTTCTGTATCCGGTAGTTTGTAAGAAGCAGCACTTTTTTCTTGATCCTTCCCTTTTGCGACCACTATTCCTATTCCCCAGTCGATGAGGGCCTTGAATCCATCCTCGTCTGTTACGTCGTCTCCCACGTAAATGGGTAGGACGTTGTGTCTTGAAAAACCTAGTGCCTCTACCAGCCATTCTATGGCCTTTCCCTTATCCCAATCCATATTAGGCCTTACCTCAAAAACCTTTTTGCCAATAGTCTTTTTCAGGGAGGGAAGGTCCTTTACCACTTGGTCCACGTGTTTCTCTATTTTTTCTATCATTTCTGACTTTACCAGCCTGAAGTGGACAGCGATGGAGTATTTCTTGCGCTCTAAGATGAGTCCATCTATGCCTTTGGTTCTTTCCCTCAGGGCCTTTTCAGCCTCGTTTAGCTCTGCAATGAATGCTTCTCCCTCCTTGAATGTCTTTTGAAGCTTTGTCGGACTTTCTATGTCGAAGCCATGGCTTCCGGCGTAAATTATTCCATCCACCTTGACCAACCTTTTGACGTCCTTGAGGTCCCTGCCGCTTATTATCGCCAGTTGCGTCGTGTCCTTAAGCTTCTTGAGGGTTTTTCTGGTTTTTTCAGAAAGAATGGCAAGTTCAGGCCTTTCCACGATCGGAGTCAGCGTTCCGTCGTAATCCAGGGCCACAAAAGGTTCCTTGCCGAATAAAAGCTCCAGTTTTATGTGCCCTATGGCCTTGCGGGCATCTGGAAGGTCCTTTATGGGTACGGTGGCGTCAGGTTTTTTACCGTCCACGGTAATTCTTGATAGATCGAAAGCCACCACATGGGCCCCTTTCTCCAGCAGAGCTGTTCCGTGGCCAGTTCGGTCCACGCCTACTACCATTCCGAAGTTTCCTCTTCTTCCTGCCTCTACTCCGGACTCGGCGTCCTCGAATATTATGCTTCTTGAGGGGGGCGCTTTTAGTTTTTGGGCGGCGTGCAGGAATAAATCAGGATGGGGCTTACCTTTTAAGCCGAGGCGCTCCAGCTCAACGCCGTCCGCGATGTAATCGAAAAGGCTCTCCAACTTTGCCTTCTTCACGACCAATCTTGCGTTTTTGCTTGAAGTGACCAAGCCTATTTTTAGGTTCCTTCGTTTCATAAGCCCTATTAACGCCACTGCTCCCCTGTAGATGGGGACTCCCTCCTGTTCCAATACCTCTTGAAAGATCAAGTTCTTCAAGTTTCCCAAACCACATATGGTCTCCTTGCCCGGAGGATCAGAAGGAGTGCCATAGGGCAAGTTGATATCTCGGGACTCAAGAAAGCTTCTTACCCCCTCGTACCTGGGTTTCCCGTCCACGTATAGGCGGTAGTCTCTTGAGATATCAAAGGGAGCATTATCCTTGTCTAGTTTTTCGAGGTATTGATCGAAGAGTTTCTTCCATGAGAGGGCATGTACCATGGCCGTTTGGGTTACGACGCCATCCAGGTCGAACAAAACTGCGTCAAAATAGCGGCTTTCTATGTCTATGGGGGAATAGATTTCTTCTTCGTTCAGGTTCATAGGGTTTCACCCCCTCCTTATTTCATAATAATAAGACATCAGGATAAAAGGCGCAAAACATTTTTGCTCATAATAATTTTGTAATATTATTTAAAAAGCCTTTGCCTTCGAGAGGAGATAAAAAATGGTAAGTTTCTTCAGGAGCATCAGGTCCAGGTTTATTGCCTTTCTTGTTCTGATAGTTGCTCTGTTTTTGGGGCTTCTTTTGGTGTTTACTTATAGTTCCCTTAAAGATGCAGCCTTGAGAAATGCCAAAGAGCTTTCAAGGGCAGCAATGAGACAGACAAAAGGTAGCATCGACATCTTCTTTTCCGAGCTTGAGAGGTTGGCTAGGGCCTTGGCCAAGTACCCTGCCTTTAAAAACGTCGACACCACCGTCATGAGAGAGATCGTGCTGGCAGAGGTGGAAGCTAGGAAGGAATACCTAAGGGCGATTTATCTTGGAACGAAGGATGGCAAGATGTACGAGTGGGGCATAGGTCCAGGTTTTGTAAACAACAGTCCAATCTTTGAGCCTCATTACGACCCCCGGGAAAGGCCCTGGTTCAAACGAGCTTTAGAAAAGGGAGAATTTTCTGTCTCGGATCCCTATCTTTATGCAAGCTTTCCAGCCTTGGGCATAACCGCAGTGCTGCCGGTTTACGATGATTTGGGTGATTTTGTGGGTGTCTTGGGACTTGATATTCTCTTAGAGGACCTGCAAAAGATGGTAAAGAATTTCAAGATAGAGAAGAACGGAAAGGTTATTATTCTTAACAGGGATAATCATGTGATAGTAAGCCAGTTCGACGATGAAAAAGACGGAAAAAACACGAAGTTGGAGACTTTTGATCTTTTCAACATAGCTAACCTTGCAAATCATAAGGATAGCTACGTAGTAGAGTCTCATAAAATGGGCAAAAGATACTTGATAAGCACCACAGAGGATCAACGTACAGGGTGGAAGATAATAGTTGCTCTGCCCTACGATGAAGTCATTTTGCCGGCTATAAGAAACATAAAAGGCATAATTGTGCTTGAGGTGCTGCTAACTATCTTTTTGGGGTTTGCTCTATTAGTGATGAGCAATAACATAATAATCCATCCCTTGAGAGACGCTATAGAGGTGATAGAGGCCACTAAAGTTGGCGACGCGACAGTTAGAATGCCAGAGGATCGCAAAGATGAGTTTGGTGTCCTGGCTAGGGAGTTCAATAGACTCATAGAGGCGGTCAGAGAGTACCAGAGGGAACTGGAAGAGAAAGTTAAAGATAGGACCAAGAGAATCATAGAACTTCAAAAGGAAAATTTGAGGCTTAGACTTATAGAAGAGAAGGAAAGAATCTACGGTTACTTGCACGATTCCTTGGGCGCTAGGTTGACCAATATAAACATATCCAACGCAGTGGCGCAGAAGGTCGTGGATAAAGACAAAAAGATGCTAAAAGATATGCTCCAGAGAATCGAGACCAATACTAGACTTGCCATTTCGGACCTTAGGGAGATACTCAAGGGATCTACCCTTGACAGTAGGCGGATGATAGATTTTTGTAACGTCCTGCACGCCAACGTGAAAAGCAGGCTGGAGCTGAAGGACATAGAGCTTGAATGGCATTCAGAACTGGACCCTCTACAGGATGAAATTTGCCCCAAAGTGCGCTTGGAGTTTGAGAAAATTCTTCAAGAATTGACAAGCAATGTGCTTAAACACTCCGAGGCCAAGAACGTAAGGGTTTTCTTTTCATTGGACGAAGATAAGCTTAGGCTTGAATATTCGGATGACGGTGTAGGAGGAGCCTTAGTGGACCCAGAAAAGAAAGGCTATGGATTGGCAGGAATAGCAGAGAGGGTAAAGATGTTGGGAGGCGAGTTCAAGGTGAATTCCCCAAAGGGTGGAGGTACCAAGGTGGTAATTCTTTTACCTAACAGGGGGAGGAGAGAGGAATTATGATAAAGGTCATGATATGTGAGGACATAAAGGAGGTAAGGGAGGGGCTTAAGTTCCTCCTCGAGATGGATGAAGAGATAGAAGTGGTGTCCACCACAGGAAAGGCCGAAGAGCTTTTTTCTTCCATAGAGCAATATGGTCCCCCCGATGTGGTCTTGATGGATATCGGCCTGGAGGGGATGTCAGGTTTGGAAGCCACGTCCCTGCTCGTTGAGAAGTATCCTAAGGTAAAGGTTCTAATTCTCACCATATTTGAGGAGGAAGAGAAGATATTGAAAGCCATAGAAAACGGGGCCTCAGGCTACATTCTGAAGAACAGCCGGCCGGAAGAGCTTGTATTGCAGATAAAAGCGGTCCATGCAGGAGGCGCTCCGGTAAGCCCCTCGGTGGCGAAGGTGCTCCTTAAAGAGCTAAGAAAGGGGAGCACAACTTCGTGTAACGAATATCGTTTAACGAGCAGAGAGAAAGAGATAATGAAGGCTCTAATGGAAGGTTTGACCTACAGGGAGATAGCTCAAAAGTTCAATATTGCATCCTCGACAGTCAAAAAGCATATTTTGCACATATACAGGAAAATGGAGGTCTCAAACAAGGTTGAGTTCATGAAAAAAGCCATGGTCCTGAATTTGGACGAATAAAATTTCTCGTTTATACACCAAAAGTAGTATTTGTTCCTTCGTTAAATTGATTTTTGGCCTCTGAAGATACCCAGTTTGGTTAATAGTCCCCCAGACAAAGACAATCTAAAATTTTAAATTGGGTGATTGTAGCAAAAAAATTGTTAGGGGGGAGAAGAAGTGAGTGAAAAAAGCGGCGGTTTGTTTAGTTGGTACTTCAACACCAATCTTCTTTTGCGAATCTTAATAGGCTTGGTCTTGGGAGGGATAGTTGGTTTGGTAGCCGGGGAGTCCATTTTATGGGTGGCCCCCTTCGGTAGTCTCTTCGTGCGTCTGCTCAAGATGATAGTCATGCCGGTGATATTGACTACGTTGGTTGTTGGTGCAGCAAGCATAAGCCCTGCGGAATTAGGCAAAGTGGGTATCAAGATAGTCATCTATTATCTTGTTACATCTGCCTTCGCGGTTGCTGTAGGGCTTCTCATGGGGAACGTCTTCAAGCCTGGATTGGGCCTTGATTTGAGCAACATAGGAGAAGCTGCCGGCAAGGCCATACAGAAACCTTCCTTGGTGGACACTTTACTGAACATCATACCCACAAACCCATTCAGCGCCCTCTCTGGAGGAGCTGTTCTTCCCACCATATTCTTTGCCATAATATTTGGTATAGGTATTAGCTATCTTAAGATAAGCAAAGAAGAGAGGCTCAAAAAGGCAGGAGATATACTGTTCAATGTCTTCGACGGAGCAGCTGAGGTTATGTACCTGATCGTACGATGGGTGCTCCAATACGCCCCAATAGGTGTCTTTGCTCTGATTGCTGTGGTTTTTGCAAAGCAGGGGCCGAAGGTGGTAGGACCCCTTGGAACCGTCACATTGGCTTGTTTCTTGGGTTACATACTTCACACTGTGGTGGTCTATGGAGGTTTGTTGACCCTTTCAGGACTCAACTTCTTCAAGTTCTTGAGTGGAGCAAAGGAAGCAATGATAACGGCTTTCGTGACCAGAAGCAGCAGTGGTACTTTGCCGGTGACCATGAAGTGCGCTGAGGAGAATTTGGGCGTATCGAAGCAGGTCTATTCCTTTACCCTTCCTCTTGGTGCTACCATAAACATGGACGGTACAGCCATATATCAGGGAGTATGTGTTCTCTTCATAGCCTTCGCAGTGGGTATGCCCCTAGACCTGACTCAGCAGCTTACTGTGATCCTTACGGCAGTTTTGGCTTCCATAGGTACTGCGGGAGTTCCTGGTGCCGGAGCGATAATGCTTTTGATGGTTCTGCAATCTGTGGGGCTTTCCATGGATGAAGGATCCGCCGTGGCAGCGGCATATGCCATGATACTCGGTATTGATGCTATCTTGGATATGGGAAGAACTTGCATAAACGTGACAGGAGACCTCACCGGTACTACCATAGTGGCTAAGACGGAAAAGTTGTTAAACATGAGCAAATGGGGTAAATGATAGTTTGTAAAAAAGTTTTTAAGTTGTAAGGGGCAAAGCAAAGGCTTTGCCCCTTTTTGTTTGAGAATATAAGTTTTTAGGGGGAAGGATACAATGTATAATAAATGTTGTATAAAACAGGAATACAAACGTTGAAAAGAGGTGTAAACCTGTTGATAACCATAGTAGGCTGCGGGGCGCTAGGGTCCCTCTTTGCTGCAAGGATGCTTGAGTCAGGGGTAGATGTACAGGCCCTTCAAAGGCCTGGTGCTCATTATGAGGTTTTAAAGGAAAAGGGGCTAACGTTGCTGGAGTTGGAGGGTGAGGAAAAGAGCTTTTCCTTTCCTGTGTACGATGACATAGATTCCTGTGCACCATCGGACCTTGTAATAATTTTGGTAAAGGCTTTTCAAACTCCCCATGTGGCTCCAAAGCTTTTACCTCTGCTGAAGGAAGATGGAGCTATTCTCACCCTTCAAAATGGCCTTGGAAACGTGGAGGTGCTCAAGGAGCATGTTCCCCTCAAGAAGCTTTTTGCCGGAAGCGTCACTTATGGAGCTTACAGGGTGGCCCCGGGAGTTGTAAAGGCGGCGGGAGAGGGCAAGATAAAGTTCGGCCCCCTGGACAAGATGGTCAGCCCAGAGCCTGTGATGGACTTTTTGAAACAGAGCGGGCTTAATGTTGAGTTGGTTGATGACCCCATGAGGGTCTTGTGGGAAAAGGTGGCCATAAACGCCATGATAAACCCGGTGGTGGCCCTCGCAAGATGCAATAACGGCAAGATACTGGAAGTACGGGAGGCTCTCGAGCTTTGCAGGGTGCTTTTTGATGAGGCCTTGGAGGCTGCCAGGTGTGAGGGGATAACTTTGGATGAGGAGTCTCTTTGGAGTTTTGTCATGGAGGTGCTGGAAAAAACTGCCGCCAACAGGCCTTCGATGCTTCAGGATCTTGAATCTGGAAGAAGGACTGAGAACGAGGCCATATCGGGCTATATTTTGAAGGCCGCTGAGAAAAAGGGCGTAGAACTGCCTGCGACGAAAGTTGTTTACAGCCTTATGAAGCTTGCAGAGCACGCCGCAATAAAAGATTATGTAGTGTGATTTTTTCTAAGAGGAAATGAATATGAAATGCCATCTTTGTGAAGAAAAACCATGCAGTAAAGGAAAGCCCTGCTTAGAAAAGGACAGTAAGCCTCTATACAAGGATCCAGAGGAAGCAAAAATATTCAAGGTTGCTGCTGAGGTTGAGGCCTTATATTATTGTGAGCAATTCGAGATGCCTCTGCGGCCCTGGATAGGCAGAGTCACTTGCAATCCAGCGGAACAGGCTAGAGTTCTTGAGGAAGAAGGGTGCCAGTTGTTGGTGGTAATGGGATTGTGTGTTGGGCATGACTCCATTTTTTACAGGCACGCAAAAGCGCCTGTTACGACCTTATTGGTAAAGGACAGGAAGTTGGGACACAATCCAGCAGCAGCTATTTATTGCAGGTATATAAGGAACAATTTGAATTACAACCCCAAAGAAAGACGTCAGGAGGAGGGAGAAGCATGAACATAAGCAGTCCGAGGAAAGTGCCAGAAAAACTTTTGTTGGGGCCGGGGCCCACGCCTGTGGAGCAGAGGATCCTTCAGGCTTTGGCTCAGCCCACATTGGGACATCTTGACAAGAATTTTGTGGCCATAATGGACGAAACCAGGGAGCTTCTGCGCTACGTGTTTCAGACAAAGAATGAACTTACGGTAGCTATGCCTGGTACGGGAAGTGCAGGCATGGAGACAGCTTGTGTGAACATGATCGAGCGAGGAGACAAGGTCATAATTTGTGAGCACGGTGTATTTGGAACCAGGATGCACGACGTTGCTGAACGGTGCGGTGCGGAAGTGGTTTCCGTAACTGCCCCCATGGGTAAGCCTATTGATCCGGAGGACGTAAGAAGGGCTATAAAAGCCAACCCAGACGCCGTTGTGGTAGGGATCGTTCATGCAGAAACTTCAACAGGAGTCCTGCAGCCACTGGACGAGATTGCTTCATATGCCCATGATGCAGGAATGTACATGCTTGTCGATGCCGTTACCTCTCTGGGAGGCATGGAAGTCCCTGTAGACAGGTTGGGGTTGGATATGGTCTATAGTGGTAGCCAAAAGTGCTTGGCATGCCCACCTGGACTTGCTCCTGTAACGGTCAGTCCCAGGGCGACCGAGCGGATAAAGAATAGAAAGACGAAAGTGCAGAGCTGGTACCTGGACCTTACCATGATAATGAGGTATTGGGGACAGGAGCGGTTCTATCACCACACGGCCCCGGTCAACATGATTTATGCCTTGAACGAAGCCTTGCGCATAATTGCTGAGGAAGGGCTAGAAAATAGGTTCGCTCGCCACAGAAGAAATGCTGAGGCCTTATGGGCTGGGTTGGAGGCCATGGGGCTCAAGCTCCTTGTGGATTATGAATACCGCTTGCCCAGCTTGACGTCCATCGTGGTTCCTGAAGGGGTGGACGAGGCTATGGTTCGAAGACAGCTCATGGAGGAGTACAATATAGAGATAGGAGCCGGCCTCGGAGAGCTAAAAGGCAAGATCATAAGGGTAGGATTGATGGGAAGCGGTTCCAACAAGAAGAACATAGAGCTTTTCCTCGTAGCCCTTGGAAACGTGCTGAGAAAGCAAGGGTTTAAATCGGACATCTCTTCGGCCTTGGAGGCAGTAGAAGGGGTCTTGGCGTGAGGGCGTGAGCTTCTAGGCGATAAAACGGGGTTGGCAAGGATGCTTTTTTCCCTTGCCAACCCTCATTAGATGAGATTGTAAACGTAGAGTTGGGGGAGTTACACATGAGAGACGATAGGTTGTCCCAGTTTTTTTTAGCCATTTTGGGCGTGGTGGCCTTAGGGTTCGTTCTGAAGGTGGCCAAAGGTGTGATTCTCCCCCTGGTTGTGGCTTGGCTTCTTTATTTTATTTTTGCTCCCGTGGTAAGGGTAATGGCTAAGAGGAAAATACCCACTTTCATAAGCACAACCGTAGTGCTTATGGTTTTCATCGGTGTGTGCTTCGGTGGGGCCTTGTTCCTCAACGGAAGGGTCCAAGCGTTGATCGAGGCCTTTCCCAGGTATCAAGCCCGGTTTGCCGAGCTCCTTATAGAGTACTCTCAGAGTTATAACTTGCCCAAGTACGTGGTCTCCAACATTGATCCTGGACCAATGATAGGCAAGTACCTTTTATCTTTGTCCACCTTCTTTGTGGGGTTTGTCAGTAACTTGATATTGGTCGTAATATTTCTTGTGTTTCTCCTTTCCAGTGCCCCTTACTTTGAGCGCAAAATAGAAATGGCGTTTTCCAAGAAACACAGCAGGAAGGTAATCCACTTGCTGCACACCATATCGCTTCAGATAGGTCGTTACCTTGCCCTTCAGTTTATGATAAGCGCCATAACGGGAGTTTTAGTCTGGTTGGCCCTGAAAAGCATAGGGGTGGATTTCTCTATAACATGGGGTGCCTTGGCTTTTGTCTTGAATTTCATACCTACTATAGGCTCCATAGTGGCATCAGTTCCTCCAGTGGTGTTGAGCTTTGTGCAGTTTCATCCACAAATGGCACCCGTGGTTATAACAGCACTGGCCCTCTTTGGGATTCAGCAGGTAATGGGAAACCTGATAGCTCCCAAGATAATGGGAGAGAACCTCAATTTAAGCCCCATAGTGATATTGCTTTCCTTGCTGTTCTGGGGATGGCTTTGGGGCGTTACCGGAGCTATATTGTCCATCCCCATTGCCAGCGCCATCAAGATTATCTGCGAGAACGTGGAACAGCTAAAGTTCATTGGCGTACTTATGGGGTCCTCTCGTTACATGGGCAAAAGGCCTGACTCAAGGTTGTGAATTAGTCAGACGTTTCCAGCTGCAGGAGTTTATCAGTCAAATCTTCCCATATTTCGTACAAGGAGGAAAGTTTCTGTTCTATTTCGTTTCTTTCGACCATCAAGGAAGATATTCTTGAAGAGTTGGAAAGGATCTCTTCAGAGCACAAAAGGGTATCTATCTCATCTTTGCGGCTTTCAAGTAGAGTTATCTCTTCTTCCACGGGATCTATCTTTTTTTGTATGCTTTGCTTTTTGCGATAGAGTTCGTTCCTTCGTATGGCCTCCAGGCGTTTCTTTTCTGCCCTCGAGGTTGCTTTATCTATTGTAGTGGCAGTTTTTTTGTTCAGCGAAGTGTTTTTTATAAGATCTTTCCTTTCGCGGGCTTTCTCCAGGAAATAAGTTATGTTGCCCTGATAGTTATGGCACTTTCCGTCTTTTACCTCTATAACTCTGTCAACTATCTCATCCAAGAACCATCTGTCGTGGGATATTATGACCACCGTTTGTCGGCAATTTTTGATGGCATCCTGAAGGATCTCTCTAGTAGATATGTCCAGGTGGTTAGTGGGCTCGTCAAGTATGATGAAATTGGCTTCTCCCAACAGCAGCTTCAAAAGGGCAAGTCGCGATTTCTCCCCTCCAGAGAGGCAAGATATCTTTTTGTCTATCTCTTCCCCGCTGAAGAGGAAGGCTCCCAGCAGGTTTTTTCTTTCTTGATCTGAAGCTTTTGATGGGGTGCTTCTTATTTCCTCCCATACGGTTTTCTCCGATGATAAGTTGGCAGCAGATTCTTGAGAGTAGAAGCCTATCTTGACGTTGTGCCCCCAGTTTACGGACCCTTCAGAAGGGGTTTCTCGCCCGGACATGAGCCGTGCCAGGGTCGATTTGCCTGCGCCGTTGACTCCCACTACGGCAATTTTCTCTCCCCTCTGGATCTCCAGGTCCACTTCCTCCAAAACGGAAAGAGAGCCGTATCGCTTGGATACCTTCTCCATTTTCAGCACGTTGAGACCGCTTCTAGGGCATTCTGGGAACTTTATCACCGGACCACTTATTTCCTTTGGCGTCGTTGCCACGACCAAGTTCTCCAGCCTTTTCAACCTGCTCTGTACCTGGGATGCCTTGGTGGCCTTGTATCTGAATCTGTCGGCGAACGCCAAAATTTGTTGCCTTTCTCTTTCGATCTTGATCGCTTCTTTTTGTTCCATTGTTTCCTGCTTTGCTTTCTCTTTAACGTAAAAAGAGTAGTTGCCGCTATAGGTTTTGATCTTTCCGTTGCGCAACTCTGCGGTTTTATTGGTGACAGAATCCAAAAAGTGCCTGTCGTGGGAGATTAGTATTATGGTTCCCTTGAAACTCTCGAGGTGTTGTTCGACCCACTGGGTGCTCTCTATATCCAGGTGGTTTGTGGGTTCATCTAGCAGGAGGACCTGAGGTTCCTCAAGCAACAGGGAAGCAAGGAGAATTCGCATTTTCCATCCTCCTGAGAATTCAAGGCAGCTTCTTTCGTGGTCTTTATCTGCAAATCCCAAGCCCGCTAGAATTTTCAAAGCCTTGGCCTCAAAGGAGTATCCTTCCTTGATAGAGAACTCTTCTCGTTTCTTCTCGTAGGCCATCAGCGTGCTTTTGGAGGTATCCCCCTCTGCTATCTTCTCTTCCAGCTGGCGCAGTTCTTTTTCCAGTCGTTCTATTCCGTGGCGTTTCTTTAGGAACTCCATTATCGTAAGGTCTTCAAGGTCCACAAATTCCTGAGGCAGGTATCCAATAGTCATGTTTGGAGACATCTCTATCGTGCCCTTGTCGGGAAAGATGTCGCCTGTGATCATCCTTAGCAGGGTTGTTTTACCTGTCCCATTCTTTCCAATGAGGCCGAACCTCGAGCCAGGAGGTATGGCCCAGTTGAGATCGCTGTAAAGTTCCTTGCCGCCAAGGCTTAGATATACGGAGTTGAAAGAAATCATTACGCTATCACCTTTGCTGTTTGAGGTTGATTATTTCGAAGGACTTTCTATGTACGACCGCACCTCTTCAAGAGGAAGCCTATCTTTGCGGCCTCCCATTGGACCCTTAGGATATCCTACAGCTATCATCAAGGTGGGCTTTAGGTTTTTAGGTAGATTGAGTATCTTTACTACGGCTTTCGAGTTGAACCAGCCCAAAAGACAGGTCCCCAGGTCTTCTTCCGCTGCCGCAAGTTGGAAGTGGTCGCACGCTATCCCAATATCAATCAGGCCAAAGTCCACGCCTTGGAATAGTCCTCCCACCTTTGGGGCGACTTTCGTGGTCCTTTTGGCAACGACCACGAGGACTGGAGCTTCCTTGGCAAAGGAATTCATGGAATATATGCCAGAGAAGGCCCTCTCTGAAAGTTCGCTTCTCAGTGGCTCCTTGTCGCATATAAAAAATTGCCAAGGCTGGGCATTGCAGGCAGAAGGGGCAAGCCGTGCCGCCTCTAAACACTTGTCCAGTATGGTTCTATCCACTGGAGTTGAAAGAAAGGACCTTATGCTTTTACGTTTCAGGACCAAGTCGATAAAACCCATGTTGCTTCCTCCACTTCTTGGAGCTCATATTTTGAGGCCTGAAAAGATATAATAACAAAAAGGAACTTGAAGGGAAAGAAAACTTATGAGACGTTACATATTGCCGGGTTCCAAGGATGCCATCTTCGCAGTGGGTGCTCTTTTAGTTTTAGGCTTGCTCCTTCGAAATGCGGCTTCTGTGATTTTGTTCTTGACCTTGATGCTCATTTTTGGAGGTGCACCTCTAGTTGCTTTTCTTCTGTCATGTCTAATCGCTTACCCTGCCTCAGGGCAATTGGGCCTAATAGGAGTTTTTGGTGCTGTGGCGTTGATGGTTTTGGCTTTAGAGCCCCTTAGGGCTTTGTTCCTTGAGGAAATGAAGCGCATCAAAGAGCGCATGGGGATTTTCCTCTACAGAAGGAAACTATACAGGCTGTTGGGGTTGGTTTTCCCTCTCGTCATATTTCCCGTGTTTGGTCTCTTTTCTTATAGGTACGTCTTGGTGACGATGGCTTCCATATCCCTCGGTTCAGAGCTTCTGAGAAACTACAGCTTCCGTTTCAATGAGGCCTTTTGCAGATTTTTCTCAAAGGTAAGCAAAGAGGAGGAAAGTCACTTCGTAACGGGAACAACCATGTACCTGACCGCTGGAGCTCTTGCTTCCTTTTTCCCCGAGCCGGTTGGCCCTCTTTCCCTTATCATAGTAACCCTTGGAGATGCCTGGGCTGTCATGGTTGGATCCAAATGGGGAAGAAGAACCATAAGAGGAAAAAAGACCCTTGAAGGCACCGCGGCCTGCTTTTTTGCCTGCATTTTCACGTCTTTCGCTTTTGGCTCCCTTGAGGTCTTTGGCGGACTTAGTATGGTGGGGTTGGGTGTAGGTGCTGTAATTTCTTCTTTAGCGGAGCTTTTGACGCCTGGGAGGTATGACAACTTCATCATGACCTTGGCTGCAGCATTGGGACTATGGGTTGGTCAATTGTGCTCTTAGGTAACAGCTTTCCCTGAATGAGGCTATTTCGGCTTCTAGGTTTGGGTTTGGTGACTCCCCAAAGAAGGCATTTATTACAGGAATTACCTCTTCCTTGTTTCCTTTTTGAAACTCCTTTATCATCGCCCGAATCTTTGCGCTCGATATTCCCTCTTGCATACACGTAAAGGGCCCTACGTGGAATATACCGCATATGGGAGGTTTATGGCTACTCAGGCGCCCCTTTATAAACTCGTTGAATATGCCTATGGATAGGGCAGATTCTCCCATGATATCGGAATGATATACCTCTTCTGCTTCTATCCTGGATAGGATCTCCCTTGGAGATGAGAGCACGTGTCTTTCCTTTAAGTAACTTTGGATAGTCCTTTTGAATTTTCCGTTGGCGAATCTCATGTAGGCTTCTGCTAACAGGTTCAGTGGTTTTCTTCCTTTCTCCCATGCTAGGAACGTTACGTATTCCAGCCACTCATGAACGGGGCTTCTCACTAGTTCCAGCCCTTCCTCTTCGAGCCTTTCCACTATGTTTCCTGTGTACGGATCGTGCTGACGCATGTATATCTCTCCCACGTAGAGGACCAAAGGGAAGCGTTCTTTCTGTTTCTTAGGAAACTCCGCCATAGTTTTTGCCGTCTCCATTAGCCACTGGCAAACGTCCTTGCCTGAAGTTCTTCCCGCTAGGATATCCTTGAGGGAATTAAACCTTTGGAGGCTAAGTTCGTTGAAGGCCTCTTTGTCTTTGGCATATGGCCGGAACCTCAATATGAGGTCATCGAATAGGTCAGATACCAAGATGGCATCATATATATCTGCTGCCAATCGTAATCTATCGAATGAGCTTAGGTCTAATCCCAGCTTGTCAAAATCTAAGTATCCCCTCGATGAGCTAGGAGATACTATGGGAATCTCTCCTAAGCCAACTTGCCTGAGTATGAGTTTTAGTACTTCTGAATATTTACCAAAGCGGCAGGGACCGCTGGTGGTGGGAAGAAAAATCAGGTATTCATCTTGCACTTTTCGTGGGCCTTTTTCTGCCTCGAGTTTTAAGAGAGTAGCCATGATGTCTCCAACGACCCCTCTCAAGGGGAAACAGGTCTCCATGGATATAAACTTACCCGCGGTTTCGAGGGATTCGGGAGTGTTTGTGGGTACTACTGCGGCTTTGATGCCCCACTTTTCAGCAGCGGCTGCAGCAAGAGAGCTTACCTTCCCCATGTATGGTATAAGCCATGTTCTGTCAGTGCCTTTTGTTACCTTGGTTCCTTTGAAGGTGAACAAAAGGGAAGTCCTTTGTTTTTGTGACTTTCTGTCGGAGTTGAAGTGAAGGGTAACTACTCTGTGATGAGCTTCGGCTCTAGTAGAGAAAGGTGCGTTATTTACTTGTGCGTCGGTCATCAAGTGAAGGAAGGGCTTTGAGCTAGCTTTAAATATTTCGCTCTCCATCATGAATTTTATGGAGTCAGGTCCGCAGGCAAAGTTCATGAGCCTTATAGGGTAGAGATTGTGAGTTTGAGATGTGTAGATGCTCGCTTTAAGTATTTCAGCACTCTGGGCCCAGTATTCATTTTCAACCAGCCTGTCTATGTCGATGTCTTTATACTTATGCCTCAGGAAAGGCTGAGGAATGTAATGCATGCCCCTCACTTGGGTGAAAAGGTGCCCAGAGTTTGATGATGCTTCTGGGTCCAGGAGCACGTAGTCCCTCCCCAACCCTACGTATCCTGGTTTTCTATCGTTGGCCAAAGATGAAAGGAATTTGTCTCCTGCTTTTGCCAGGTCGTCCATGAAGGCTTCGACTTTTTGGTTTGCATAATCTATGGCTTCTTTGATTTGTTTCTCTGAACATGAAAGTCCAATGGCTTTCATTGCCCGCGCTATTTCTCGAACTAGGGGGCCTTTTTGCCCCAAGTGTAGTATGGGCATAACTAATCTACTTTTGTCGATGCTCAAGGCGTCTTTCAGCACGAAGTTTTCTGCCTCTGTATATATGCAGAACATCCTTTTGTTTCCTTTTTCGTCGATCTCATCTATGAAAGAGGGCATGAAAAGGTAGTCTATGCTGGGGTTCATTGTCAGCAGCGCAGCATGCCCTGCGGATATTTTCATTGCGATGCAATATTCCGTTGGGGCAAAGCGGGTTCCAAGCTCGGTGATTTTATGGTCCGAAACAGGTGTCAGTACTGGAGTGAAACCCAGCTGCTTCAGCATGGCGGAGAAAAATACGCTTCTTTTGCCAAGCATGAGGCCGCATCGCCTGATGCCAATGGTGGGTGAATTTACCTTTTCTTTACCTATGTTTTGGAACAATACACCGTCAAAATGCTTCTCTAGGAGGTTGTGAAAAAGCACCACATAATCTTTTTTAGGTTTTTCCGAGACGTCGCTATTGCCCCTAGGACAAAAGCCTCCGCTAATGATCTCTTCTCCTGACACTTGGAATATCTTCAGAGTGCAATTTCGCACTCCGCAGGAACTTTTCCCCCATCTTTCGAGGCATGTTTTTTCTTCATACTTGAAGGTTTCATCTGCCAGGTTCCATCCACGAAAAGCGGAACGAACCGGTAGGCCCTTCTCCCTTAGTTTGATAATCTTGTCTCTGACCCATAAAGCTGCACCGTATGCGCCGAAAAGTTCTCTGCCGGGGTATGCATGAATTTCTTTGCCCGTTACCTGCGCCATGGCGGCTAGAAAGGCCTTGCCCAGGGAAGGGCCGCCTTGGCAGGAGCACTTGTGCCCCACGTGCCTTGAGCCTCCTACGAATTTATGGAAGTAACTTTCAGCAGTGGCCCGAACTATAGCTGCGGCTATTTCCTCCTGGGGGAAGTTCTCGGCGATCAAACGTTGTTCTTCTATTTCCATGAAAACGCCGCAGGTGGCGTCTATAATTGGGGTTTTGGATGCCGAAAGGGCCTTTTCCTGGAGGGAGGATTTGACGTCCAATCCCAGGATCTCTGCCATGTTTTCCAGTGTTTGGCCGGCTCCTGCCTGGCACGAATAGTTCATCTTCGCTTCTTCCACCTCGTCAAGGGGGCCATAGGGTCCCCTTTTGAAGGTGGTGAACTTCATGTCTTGTCCACCTATCTCGAAGATCGTGTCTATGTCTTTATCGTGGTGTCGTATCCCTATGGCGTGACAGGTTATCTCGTCCACTGCAGCGTCGGGAACTTGAAACCCTTCTCTTTCAAATCTATTGCGCGCGGCCCTGCTGGATAGTACGCTCTCAAAAAGTTTCCTGGCCGACCCTGTGGTACATATCCCCATCACCTTGTAAAGCTCTTTGTTGCGTGAAAAGTGCTTTATTATCCTTTTGAGGGCCCCTAGGGGATCTCCGTGGGTTGGAAGGTAAAGGCTGTCCAGGATTTTGCCATCCTTCAAAGATACCACCACGGCCTTTGTGGTCGTAGAGCCCCCATCTACCCCTATTACCACCTCTGGATCAGATGAAAGAAGTATAGCTTCTTTTGCTCCATTCCTCGAATCATCGTAAACGTAAACCTTCTCCAAGTAGTCTTTCAATGGTGGGGCGTATTTCCTGTTTCTTTTGGCTTCATAAAGGGCTCGGTCTATGTCCGTTGAGGTTAGCACGTATAACCTGTTTTTCTCTATGCTCATTGAGGCAGCTCCTATGGCCGCAACTTGCAGATGGTGTTTGCAGGTGGTTATTCGAAGTCCTGTGATTTTCTCTATCTGGTCGACTATGGGCCTTATCCGCGCTAGTCCGCCCGAGATTATTGTCTTTGCATCCTTTTCTAGCTGGCGAGGGCCGATTACGTCCTGGGCAAAGTTGAACGCTACTGTTTTGAAAAGCTTTGCTATCAAGGCGGCTTTCGGCATACCTTCGTTTTGGTCATGTATCATATCTGACTGGATGACCACCCCACATCGAGCCCTGTAGGGTTTGGCATCAGGGTATGAAGTTGCTTCCTCTACAGCTTCTGCAAATAAAGCTTCTAATGTTTGATCGTGTTGGTTGGAAGAATTAGTCTTACAGTAGAGGCGTCGTACCTGTTTTTCCACTAAGGTGCCTGATCCTCCACCACACTTGGTGTTGGTGTTGCTTTCCAATAGGACGGTTTTTCCCATCACTTTCCCGAAACAGAAAAAGTAAGAATCCTTTGCACCAAGGTGAAAAGCATAGTGAGGGTTTTCTTCTAACATGGAGATACCTTTGGGGATGGTCACACTGTCGTACTCGTAAAATACCTGTGGCGTAGTTTCCGCTATTGTTTTGGCCCCTATGCCAGTTAAAGCTGTGCCTACAATTTGGAATTCAGCTTCCAGTGCCCTTATCTGAGGCAAAATAACATTCTTAAGGGTCTCCAAGGGGCGCCCCAAATGGGGATGAGGATTGGAACACCACAGGACTTCTTTAGTGTTCAAGTCCAAACCTCCGCAATGGATAGAGGAGGAGCCTACATCAATGCCTATCACAATTTTTTTCATGAGGACCTCTCCTGCAAATTGCCTTGGAAGACTCTTGTATGTGTTTTATTATATACTGTTTGCATGGTAAGGAATACCATAGTTAATTTGTACATAAAAAATTTTTTATGTGGGGGGGTATTTGAAGTGGACATTAAGGCATATATGGGTTCTGCATCTGAATGGTCTGGAGATGCTCTTGCTGTCTTCGTTAGCGAGGAAGACCTCGGGGATTTTCGGTTCCTTGGAGAAGATATAGCCAACCTAATCAGTTGGAGGGTTTCAGAA